>Ga0247727_10002065_pt1 | contig 46497 bp, 37 predicted proteins | sample WisWelCaveWW1625_FD_202498 | JGI IMG/M metagenome (GOLD analysis project Ga0247727, IMG submission 202498) | Biofilm microbial communities from Wishing Well Cave, Virginia, United States - WW16-25 | ecosystem: Environmental > Aquatic > Deep subsurface > Groundwater > Cave microbial mat | place...
GACGACACGTTCACGAAGGTCGTGGGCTTCGTCGCGATGGTGCTCGCGACGGCGAACGTGGTCGGAGGTTGGTTCGTGACCGACCGCATGCTCGGAATGTTCAAGCGCCGGCCGGAGCCGAAGAAAGCCGACGGGTAGCTCGTGATCTCCGATCCCGACGTCGTCGGCCTTCTCTATCTCGTCACGATCGTCTGCTTCGTGGTCGCGCTGAGATTCCTTTCGTCGCCGAGGCACGCGCGGAAGGGGAACTGGGTCGGCGGCGCCGGAATGCTGGTCGCGATCAGCACGACGCTGTCGCTCGAGGGCATCGGCAACTGGGCGCTCATCGTCGTCGGAGGGCTGATCGGAGCCGTCGCCGGCGTCGTCGGGGCTCGCAACGTGCGCATGACCGCGATGCCGCAGATGGTCGCCATCTTCAACGGGGTCGGCGGCGGAGCGGCCGCGCTGGTCGCGCTCGCCGAGTGGCACACCGAGGTCGGGCCCGTGTGGGACTCGACGGCGTCGATCGTGCTCTCCGCGCTGATCGGCTCCATCTCCTTTGCGGGATCGGTCATCGCCTTCGCCAAGCTGCAGGAGCTTCTGAGCGGGCGCCCGATCGTCTTTCCCGCCCAGAACGTCGTGAACATCCTGGTGCTCCTCGCCGCGTTCGGGCTCGGGGTCGCGGCAATCGGGGGCGTGCACGAGCAGTGGGTGCTGTGGGCGCTCGTCGCGCTGGCCCTGCTCTTCGGCGTGATGTTCGTGCTCCCCATCGGCGGCGCGGACATGCCCGTCGTCATCTCCCTCCTCAACGCGTTCACGGGCATTGCGGCGTCCGCCACCGGCTTCGTGCTCGACTCGACCGTGTTGATCGTCTCGGGGATGCTCGTCGGTGCAGCGGGAACGCTGCTGACGCTGTTGATGGCAAAGGCGATGAACCGCTCCGTCGCGAACGTCCTCTTCGGTGCGTTTGGTCAGGTGCAGACCGGAACCGGCGCGGCGCGGACCGACGACGGCCGCACCGTTCGCGCGACCACGGCCGAGGACGTCGCTGTGCAGCTCTCGTTCGCGCGAAAGGTGATCGTCGTCCCGGGCTATGGAATGGCGGTGGCGCAGGCACAGCACGACGTACGCCAGTTGGCGGACATCCTCGAGGGTCGCGACGTCGACGTCAGGTACGCGATCCACCCCGTCGCCGGGCGCATGCCGGGTCACATGAATGTCCTACTGGCGGAGGCCAACGTCCCATACACGCAGCTCTCCGAGATGGACGAGATCAACCCGGAGTTCTCGCAGACGGACGTTGCGCTCGTGATCGGCGCGAACGACGTCACCAATCCCGCCGCGCGGAGCGATCCCGGGAGCCCGATCTACGGGATGCCGATCCTGGACGTCGACAAGGCGGCGAGCATCATCGTGCTCAAGCGGTCGATGAACCCAGGCTTTGCGGGGATCGACAACGAGCTCTACCTCGATCCGAAGACGACGATGCTCTTCGGAGACGCGAAGGAGTCGATCCTCAAGCTCATCTCCGCGGTCAAGGCGTCATAGGAGGCGGACTGCCGTGGCCGTGCCGGTCTTCACTGCGCGGGACGTCGAGACGGCGGTGAGCCCTCACGAGGCGTACGACGCTGTGCGGACCGCGTTCATGGCCTTCGCCCGCGGGGAATGGTCGATGCCGCCGAAGGTCTATGTCACCAACTATCCGGCCGGGGACTTCCGCGCGATGCCGGCGATCGGTGGAGGGCATGCGCTGTTGAAGTGGGTCACGTCCTTCCCCGGTAACCCCGCTCGCGGTCTGCCAACCGTGACAGGGCTCGTCGTCTTGTCGGACTCCGACGACGGCCGCCTGCTCGCCGTGCTCGACGCGGCCGCTGTCACCGCGCTCCGCACTGCTGCCGCTGGCGTGCTGGCTGCGGACACCCTGTGCCGACCCGAAGCGTCGTCCTACGCCGTCGTCGGTTGCGGAGTGAACGGAGCCGAGGCTGCGCGAGTGCTCGTCGCGCGTGGCGCGAGTCCGATCGTCTGGGATGTCGACGAGGAGCGACGGCGAACGGTGGCCGAGCGGCTGGGCGTGCGGGCAGCCGCGAGCGCGGCCGAGGCACTCACGTGCGAGGTCGTGCTCACGGTGACGCCGGGCTCGGAGGTCCTCTACGCTGCGAACTCGCTCGAGCCCGGCCAGCACGTCTCGATGATGGGCGCCGACGGGCCCGGAAAGGCTGAAGTGGCTCTCGACGAGCTCGGACGCTCCCACCTCTTCTGTGACGACTGGGAGAAGGCGAGTTCAAAGGGAATATTCGAGCCGCGGGTACGCTTGTTCGTCGATGACTGGGAACAAGCAAGTCACGGAGGCGAGATCGCGCGGGCGGTAGAGGCAGGAGTCCTCGGCCGCGACGACGTCACCGAGCTGGGCGCGGTGCTCACGGGCGATGCACCGGGACGCCAGCACCCCGACGACGTCACGCTCTTCGACTCGACGGGACTCGCGATCCAGGACCTCGCGGTCGCGAAGACCGCATTCGCGAAGGCGGACGAGCTGGACCTTCAGACGCTCGACCTTTAGAAACCCTGAGTCCCAGCAGGTCGAAGTCAGAAACCTCGAACTACATGGGGCGACCGGAGACTCGTGAGGCATGATTGATGCCACGCGGCTACGCGGTGTAGTCGACGAGCGCGCGGCTCGGCCGACCGAGCTCATAATTGAGGCGGATGCAGGCGGCAAGGGCGAGCAGTCGGATGGCGATGCGGGCGTAGAGGTTGCGGGCGGTGCGGGCGCCGTGCCGTTCGGCCCGAGCGCGAGGTGGCGCTGCAGATCCTGCCGCAGGCGCTGAGAGGCGGCGAGACGATCGTCTGCGACAAGGGCTACGCGTGGCGTGAGTTCGCCGAGCGGGTTGCCGGACTCCACGATCGTGCGCCCGCGCCGAAAGGACGAGCCCGAACTCTCAGGGAAAGGAGGAGAGGTTTGAGCCGCCCTCCGCAAGAGCGTCCGCAACCTCGTCCATTACGTCCTTCGGAAGCTCCGCGGCGAGCTGGCTCCCCCAGTCGGAGCTCGGATCGGCCTCGAGTTTCGGGCGGAGCTCTGACATCCGTTCGAGCACGCGGTCGTAGCGACCGCCTTCGTTACGCTGCTCGAGGACGGCACGTGTCGCGTCGAACTCGGCGAGTTCGTATGTGCCCCCGCTCTCGAGTCCAGACCGACCTCCGTCCGGCGTGGTCGCCCCCTCGAGGTTGGCGCCTTCGAAGGTGGCCCCCTCGGTCCGCGCACGGAGGAGCGTCGCGTCGCGCAGGTCCGCTCCGGAATAGTCAGCCCCAGTGAGGTCGGCGTCGAAAAAGGTCGTGAGCCGGAGGTCCGCGCGGGTAAATATGGCCCCTGAGCACTTGGCGTCCTGGAAGTAAGCGCCCATCAGCTTCGCTTGCGAGAAGTCGGCTCCCCCGAGCACCGCTTGCTGGAAGTCCGCGCCCCTCAGCACCGCCCTGACGAACGACGCTCGGGTGAAGTCTCCGTGGAACGAGAGGTTGATCGCCTCGACGTGGTCGAGAACCGCGCCGGCGAGCTTGCTTTCCGACACGTTTCCTCCCAGGCTCGCGTAGTCGAGCCGCACTTTCGGCCAGTCGAGGCGGAAGAGCATCACACCGGGCGGGAACTCGATGCCGCGCAGGTCCGGCGCCGGGGCTACCTCGTCCGCGTACGGGAGTCCGGACACGATCCCCCGCAGCTCGTCGACGTCGACGCGCCGCCGAACGGCGCCGACGACTGCATCGAGCACTCGCCGACCGTTGCCGTCGAGCCAGCGGGATCGCAGCTGCGTCTTCGTCGCCACAGATTACAGGGGGCCGGTGTGGATAATCTCGACGATGAAGTCTACGATCGAGTGGTTGTACTTCTGTAGTGCTTTGCCCGCTGCCCCTTGTGTCGTCCAGTCGAGGACAGCCCACCTGCCACTTCCGGGCACAAGCTCTTTCTGAATATCCGGGATTCCGCGTCCGGCACCGGCGACGTGCGGTTTGCGGAACAGGGATTGGGTTGCCTCCGCCGCAGTGTGCAGAATCGGCTCCACCATGTACTGAAGCGCCGTGCCGAATCGTGCTGCGTATAAGGCGTGGGTTGGCGGAGTGTTCACGAGCAACCGTATCGACGCCTGCGCAAGCGCAGGTAGCTGGGCGATAGCCGGCGCTGCTGCGGCTGGCCCCGAGCGCGCGGCGAGATCTTGAAGGCGGCGAAGCTCGGTGGCCTGCTCGGCCGTCTCGCGGCGGATCCGATCCGCGAGAGCATCGACCGCAGCGCTTCCTCCTCTCGCCCCCTTGAGAAAGTCGATCCCGATTGACGCGATGCGGACGATTCGGGCGGCTAGCCCAGCGCCGCCCTGCCGGACGATCCGCAGGTAGACAGGAAGACCGACCTCTTGGACGGTCTCAGCGACTACACGGGGGCCGAGTGTCGTAACGACCTCCTTGAGCTGGGCGGCTGTGAGCGCCTTGACGAGGTCGCCGAAGGCCGCGACGCCCATCGTCTTCGTCATCAACTCAACCGCGTCGACACCGAGATCGTCGAGGACGCGCTTGACGCCTGCCGCACCCAGGTCAGCGCCCAGGCGACCGAGCACGCCGGCGCCGAGATTGTCCGCGACGGACTTGACGCCTGCGGCTGTGAGTGAGGCCGTGAGCTCGCCGGCGGCACGGCCGCCCATCGCGTCGGTGAGCTGCCCCAAGCTCTCTTTCCCGAGCTTGTCGACGAGGTCCTTGAGCCCAGCTGCTCCGACCAGCTCGACGATGTCGCGCACGGCATCGTGGCCGAGGCGGTCGAGCGTCTCCTTCAGCAGCTTGCCGCCGAGTCGCTCGCCAAGCTCCTTTAGTACGACGACGCCGAAACGCTCGTAGGTCTCTTTGAGCAGCTGGTGGCCGAGCTCCTTGGCCAGCGCCGCGAGCAGGTCTGCTCCAAGGCGCTCCGCCATCTCCTTGAGCGCCTGCTCGCCGACCTCCTTGACCAGTCTCGCGAACGCCTCGGGCCCGAGCTCGCGGACCATCCGTTCGACCACTTCCTCCCCCAGCTCGCGGACGAGGCGGTCCATGACCTCCTCCCCGAGCTCGCGCACGAGCCGCTCGGCGATCTCTCTCCCGAGCCGGCTTACCAGGGCCTTCATGGTCGCCTTGCCGCCGATCTTGATCGCGTCGCCGACCAGCGGTATGAGCCCGATGAGCGAGAATCCGATCATCAGGCCGTTCAGCCAGCCATAGCCCTCGCCCATGAAGATCGGCTTGATCAGCCCCCACTTGACGATGTCGCGCACGTCGCCGTAGACGAGGACCCCGGCGATCACGTCTCCGATGAAGGAGATGACGCCTGCGCCCCAAGCGTCCGGGAAGGCAGTCTCGCCCCAGATGAAGCCCCAGACGAGGTTGACGAGCGACTTGCCGAACCAGAGAAGGAACGATCCGACCGCTTTGAAGAACGAGACGACGACGTCGACGAGCCAGTTCCACGCCTTCTCGTACCAGGGCTTGATCGCTTCCCTGGCGGCCTCGTCGAGCTTTTGCGGAAGCTCGTAGACGATGCCGTTATGGCTCGAGGTCAAGCCGAGCACGGTGCGGTCGATCAGGCTGACGGCGCGGTTCCAGCCCTCGTCGAGCGTCGAGATGATGTTCCCGGCGATTCCGGCAAGGGCTGCGCGGGCCGACGTCTCGACGTCCCTGAGCGCGCCGCCACACGTCGAGACGGTCTGCTGAAGCGCAGCGGTGAACCCCGCGGCGATCGAGCTGACGCCGCTGGATCCGCGATTCACCTCAGCTGCGACGCCGCTTCCAGCCTCGGTTGCAAACTCGGCGATCTGCCCCGCGAACGCGGTCTCGGCCGCCGCGCCCTCGGTCCGGAACGTCTCTGCCACGGCCGCAAGCGACTCCAGATTCCGCGCCGTAGCGATGTCGAACGGGTCGGTTAGCAGCTTCGCGACGATGACGGGGTCGAAGAGGTTCCCGTACTCGGCCTCGACGGCGCTGACATGTCCGTGCACGACCACCTGCGCGTTCAGCACTTCGGCCTCGGCCTCGGTTGTCCGCGTCGTCAACTCCGCCTCGAGCTGGACGAGCGCAGCGTCGAGTCGGGCATGCGCCTCGCTACGCGCGATCTCGACCTGCGCGGCGAACACCTCCCGTTGCTCGGCGACGCCGTCGCCCACGGTTGTCCGCGTCCCGTCGAGCTCTGCGATCAACTCGAATGCGCGACGCTCGATCTCGGCTTTCGCCCAGGTACGGGCCGTCTCGATCTGACCTGTGACCTCCACGAGGCCCGCCTCGATCGCGGCCGCGTGGCCTGATGCCTCGTCCCGCCAGATTTGCGCCATCTGCTGGGCTGCCCGCTCCACCTCGACCGCCGCGGCTTCGCCGTCCGTCTGAAACTTCGCAGCCGCCTCCTTCGCGACATCGTCGACCGCCTCGCGAGCATCGTCGGCCTTGTCGTCGCGGCTATAGCGCCGGTAGACCTCGTTTGCGAGCTCGCGTGCGCGCTTGGCCCGCTGCTCCGATTCGGCTCTGAGGGCGGCAGCCTTCGTCCGCCCGTACACGACGATCGCCGAGCAGCGGCTTTCGATCTCCGAAGCGACTGCGTGTCCGCGGGTCTCGGCCTCCTCGCCCACACCGGCGAGCGCCAGGTCGGCGGCTTCGTCCATCGCGATGTTCGCCGCGCTCGTCGCGTCGGCGAGCTCGCCGAGCGCTCTGTCGTAGTCGTAGTCGCTCAGCGACTCGGCTTCCTGTGTCTCCTCTTCGAACAGCGCTACGGCGTCCGACGCCCGGGTATCGATGCTCGAGCGCAGTACTGCAGCCTCTGCGGCAGCGCCCGCAAGCGTCGCGGCGAGTCGCTCGTGGAGCAGGGCTATCGACGCGGTGGCTCGCTCGTCGATTCGCGCCCGCACCCAGGCCGGGTTGTCTTGGTCGAGCGGGATCGGCCCCAAAGCAACCAGCGCCGCCGACATGGGCGCAGCGGGCTCACCAACGACCGGAACCTCAACGGGAGCTGTCCCGGTTGCCGTGAGCAGGTCCCCGGACACCACCGCCTCACCGGGACCGGCCGTCGGTTCCGCGGGAACGGCGGGGAGCACCGCTTCGGCGCCGGCCGCACCCTCTACGACAGTAGGTTCGGCGACCGCACGGCGGGCAGCAGGCGCTGGAGGCGCAGACCGGGCCGCGGTCGCCTCCGGCGGCAGCCCTGGCACTCCCGCGGCGGCCTGCACAGTCGGTGCGACAGATGGTGTCTCGGCTCCCACTGCAAGCGCCGCGGTCGCCTCGCCCACGGCCGCCCGCGCAGGAGCGGTGATGTCGGCCGCCGCCGCGGCGGGCCGCGTGTCCGGCGGCCTCTCGGCTGGTGACTCCCGGGGGACCGGTGTTTCGCGCGTAGGCGCCAGCCGGGCTTCGGCCACGGGTGGTGGCGTCGCCGGTCCCGGGACCGGCTGCACGCCCGGCTCGAGTACCGGTGCGCCAGGCGGAGGCGTCACGAGCGAAGCGGCCGGGGCAATCGGTGCTCCCGTGGTAGCTAGCGCCGGCGCACCTCCGACGGTCCGCACGGGGCTGGGGAGCATCCGCCCTACGGCGGCGTTCCCGACCGTCCGCTGTAGCGCGAACGCCGTCCTGGCGCGCGGCGCCCCCCCTGCGCGGCCGACCTCCTGGGCGGGCGCCGGTACGCGACCGAGCTGCGCGGCCGGCTCCACAGCAGGCGGCGATGCTCTGCGCTCGAGTGCGGTTTCGCCCTCGCGGGCGATGTCGCTCAACGCCTCGTCGACAACCGGCGCGGCGTCTCGCTCGGCCGTCTCGTCCGTCGTGGCGAGCTCGGCCATCTACTACTCCTGGCGACCCTGCTCGTCACCTTGGTGGCCACCCTCGTCGCGGGCCTCTTCGGCGGCGACGACACCAGCCTCACCGAGAATCGCGGGCAGCTGATCCGGGAAGATGACGGCAGGATGGTTCGGCGGCAGCGCTGTCGTGATCTGAACCTGCACGCCTCGCGTCTGCGCGTGCGCCCGGATCGCGGCGAGCGCCGCGGCATCGATGTCCCGCTCGACGGCGACGATCAGCGTGCGGCCTGACGGATTCTGGACGGTGACGTTTCGAACGGTCGTGAAGCCAGCGAGGTCGTCGGTCCAGCCGTTGATCGCACGCACGGCGTCGTCGCCGACCTGGGCCGTGGACTTGACGCTGATCAGGCGGCCGCCGTTGATGCGATAGAGAGGCGCCCGGCCGGGTCGTACGATCCTCGTGATCGTGCCGCCCTCGAGCAGGTCGATGACGGGGAAGTTGCGCCGGATCACCTCGAGCCAGCGAACCGTTTGCCCTCGGACGACCGCGAGCACACGCTCCGAGAGCATGATGCGGAACTCGATCACGTCGCCTCGCGTTCGGGGCCCACGCCCGCGCAGCGCGGGCAAGCGCCAGACAGAACGAGCCACCCAACTCGCGACGGCCTGCGCGAGCCGCGCGGCGAGCTCGCTCAGCACGTACATCACGAGCATGATCGAGAGGGTCAGCGAGCTGCTCGCGATCCGCTCGTAGTCCTCCTCGTTCTCACTTTCATTCTGCGTCGTGAACACGAGGTCGAAGCCGGCCTTGGCCAGGATGGCGCCCTCGGTCGCGGCGGCCACGACCAGGAGGCCGATCCCCACCGAGCCGGCTGCTGCGGCGCCCGCAGCCGCCCCCGCGAGGACGCCGGGCAGAACGCCGACCTCGACGGCGGCGATGCCGCCTGCGATCGCATAGCCGATTACCATCCCGAGGAAGAACCAGCCGTAAAGCCGGCCGAGGATGCCGTTTAGGTTGCGCGCCGCGTCCAGGATGCGATCGAGTGCGGTGCTCGGGTGCCAGTCCCAGATCTCGCGCCCGGCGGCGGCGAGGTTGTTCCCGAGCTCCTTGAGTTCCTTCCACACGCCCGGAAGCGGCCAGACCAGCTCCCAGAGAGCGTTCTTCAGGATCTCCCACCACTGCGCCCCGACCATCTCGAGCTTCGACTCCAGGTGCCGCCAGATGCCGTCCAGGTGATCGGGCGGTGGGTCGCTGAACGTGATCGCCGATTCCGCGAGTCCCCGGGCGGCCGCAGGAATCTGCGCGAAGAGGCCGGCGAAGAATTCTCGAATCGCGTTCACGATCGGCGACGGATCCTCGATGAGGGCGATGAGCGTCTCGACGATGCGCTGGAGCTGGATGAGCTGGTCGACGAGCTGCATGAGGCGCAGCGGCAGCAGGGCGAGCTCGCGGAGGACGTCGAGCGCGAAATTGAAGGCCGCCTGGAGCACGCTGAGCGCCGTGTCGAGCGCCTCGCCGACCCAGTCGAGCGCCGCGTCGGCGGCCTCCTTGAGCACGTCCGCCGCGGCGTTCACGCCGTCGACCGCGTCGTCGACGCGCCTGTCGATCCAGCGCCTCGCGGCCGCCGCGGTCTCCGGGAACGCGGCCAAGGCGACGCTGACGAGCCCGCTCACGAACTCGCCGAAGCCGCGGATGACGCCGACGACGAATTGACGAGCCGCCTCGATCAGGCCGCGCACGAAGGCCTTGGCCTCGTCGATGACCCTCCGTACGAAGGCGCGCAACGCGTCGAAGAGCTCGTCGAGCGCCTCCTTGATCGCGTCGAAGAAGTCTCCGATCGCGCCAATCGCACTCTCCCACCAGCTACGCGGCCGGCTTTCCTCCTCGCGCTTCTTGGCGGCTGCTTCGGCCTCTGTGCGGCGCCTTTCTGCCTCTGCGCGCTCCTCGGCCGCCCTGAGCTTCTCGTCGGAGCGGCGCTCGGTCGTCCGGACTTGCTCGCTGATCTGGCGGTCGACCTCCTGCCGGCTGGTCGCCGACTGGCGCTCGACACCGTCCTCGAGCTCGCGGTTCCGCTCGCGCCACTCCGTGCGCGCCGCGTCCACGCCGGTACGCGCTGCGTCGACGAGCTCCTCCTGTTCGCCACGGGCCCGCTTCGTTGCCGCCTCGATTCGCCGCTCGCCCTCGGCGCGCACCTCGTCGGACTCCAACCGGTACGCCTCCTCCTGTGACCGATACTCCTCCCGCTGGGCCGCAAGCTGTTGCGTAAGCCAGGGGGAGGCATTCGCGTCGAAGGTGGCGCGCGCCTCCTCCGAGACCGGCCCTGACTGGGCTCCCGCCGGCGCCGGGCCGGGCACCGAAGGTGCCGGCACAATGCTCGAGCGCAGCATCTCGACGGGGACGTCCGGGTAAATGTCGTTCTCGCCGAAGTCGGCGTTCGTGTCCGCGTCCGCGCGGGCGCGCGCATCGCCGACCTGGCGTTCGGCCGCCGTCTGGCGCGCGGCGTTAAGGGAGGGATCGGCGTCGCCGCTCAGGTCGACAGACGGGCGCTCGCCGGCCGAAGTCGAAAGACTGGGATCGCGAGTCGGAAGCGAGCTGAGGAACCGTCGCAGGCGATCGACCAGCCAGCTCCACCAACTTCCCTCCTCCACGGGTTCGTCCGCGGCGGTCGAGACGCGGGCGGTCGGGAGTGGCTCGCTGGGTGCTTCGACGACGGTTGGCGGGACGCCCACTCGCTGCTCGGCGCCGGGCAGCTCGGGTGTCTCGAGCGCACCTGGCGCCTGCTCGCCCGCCCCAGGCACGTGTCCACGCGGAAGCCCGGTCGGACGCTCGATCTCGGGGAGACTCTTGGCGAGGGCTATCTTCTCCTCCGCCTGGAGCCTTGGCGCGGCGGCCGCCCCGGCGTCGAAGCCGCCGCCGAACGCGCTCGGTGGCACGTGGGCCAGCGCGTCCAGCAACTCGCCCGGAGAAGTCGCCGACACGCTGGGCGAGGAAGGCGGAGCGCCCGCGGGAGATCCCGGAGCACCTCCAGGCGCGACGGGCATGCCGCCGGCCGCGGCCCCCGCCGCAACCAGATATGCCCCCGCTGCCGACGTCGGGAGAGCCGCAGGAGGCGGCGCAGGCGGCGCGGCCGGGCCGAGGCCCATGTCATGTTCAGCCGCCGGGGGCGCGGACTCGAGCGGCCCGGCCGGCGCAGCCTCCAGAGCCCGCTCGGGCGCGGGACCGGAGAGGTCCGGCTGAGGTGGCACCCGCGGTGCGGCGGGCTCGAGGCGAGCCTCCCTGAACTCACCCTCGGGTGGAAGTTGGGACGCGGGAGGCAGGGACTGCGCAGAGGCGGCCACGACGGAAGAGGCGTCGGTAACCTTCGTCTCGGCTACCGTCGCGAGCGGCGCGGCGAGAGCCTCGACCTCCGCAGGCTCAGCGAGGGCGGCCCCGGCTCGCATGTTGCCGACCGAGCGCTGGAGCGAGGCTGCGATCCGAGCGCGGCCGGGTGCGCTGGCACCGGACATCGATTCGAGAAGAGCGGCCGCGGGCGGCTCCGAAGCCGTTGCGGCGAGCCGCATTTCCGCACCAGGTGTCTCGAGCGCTGGGCGACCGTGCGTTTCGTCGAGCCGGGGGCGACTCTCGAGCACGGCGGTCCTGCCGCCGCGATCACGCTCCGGGCGGCGCTCCTGGACCTTCTCGCGTGCCATGCGACGACGCCGTCAGTCCGCGGGCGCCGAGTCGAGGAGCGCATCCACGACCCATGCGTAGAACTCCTCGCCGAACTCGCCTCGCGTAATCGGCTTTCCCAGCTTCTGATACTCCCGCGCGATTCCGAGCACGAGCAGCCGCAGAGTTACGCGGGGCTCTCCGCCGTCTGCCTCGGCTAGCGCCCTGAACGCCGCGTCGACGATTACGTTCTTGGCACTACCGCCCGAGAGCCGGAAGCGCTCCGCGAGTGCATGCAGCTGCTCGTCAGGCGGACGGTCGAGCTCGGTCGGGAAAAGACCGTGCCAGATACGAAAGCGCGCGTGCACGCCTGGCAACGGGAAGTCGACGACGACGTGGATGCGGCGCATGAAGGCTTGGTCGATGTTCTGGCGCAGGTTCGAGGCGAGGATTACGACGCCGGCGTACTCCTCGACGCGCTGGAGCAGGTAGTTGATCTCGATGTTCGCCCAACGGTCGCGGGCATCCTTGACCTCTCCACGCTTGCCGAAGAGCGCGTCCGCCTCGTCGAAGAAGATGATCGCGTTCGCATCCTCCGCCTCTGCGAAGACGGCCGCCAGGTTCTTCTCCGTCTCACCGACGTACTTCGACACAACGGCGGACAGATCGATCTTGTACAGGTCGACGCCGTGCTCGCGCGCGAGCAGTTCCGCGGCCATGGTCTTCCCGGTACCGGACGCACCGGTGAACATGGCTATGAGTCCCTTGCCCAGCGGTAGGCGCCGCTCGAACCCGAAGGTGCTGTAGACACGGTGCCGGTAGCGGATGCGGTCGCGCAGCTCCCGGAGCTGGAGCTCGTTCACGGGCGGCAGGACGAGGTCGTCGAACGTCAGCTCAGTGCGCGGCTCGATCCGGCGCGTGAACGATTCGAGCTGCCGGCTCGACTGTCGCCGGCAGCCCTCGAGGAGGTCGTCAGGAGTGAGCGTTGGCTCAGTCGGGTCCCGCTGGAGCGCATGAGCGTGTGCGGCGGCGAGCGCGTCCTCGACCTGGCCCTCCGTCAGCTGGAACCCGTTCGCGAGCATGTCCCCCAGCGCCGTCCGGTCCGGAGCGGCGGCGGTAGAGACGATGTCGATCGGCAAGCGCTCGTCCCAGATCCGGAGCCGGAGCGAGTAAGGGGGCGTGCGGAAGTCCAGACGGAGGAACGGCGTCGCTCCGAAGCGTCCGCGCGGGTCGGCGGCGATCTGAGACTCGAGGAACACGAGGCCCGGGAACCGGTCGGCCGCCGCGAGCAAGTTGTCCCAGCGCTCGGCCGGCTGCTCGCGGGCGAGCAAAGCTTCGCACCCCCGCCACGCCAGAGACGCCTCGCGGAGCGCGGCCTCGCGAAAGGCAATCTCGACGATCCGCTCCCAACCATCCCGTGTGCGCAGAGCCGAGCCGGTGTCGACGACGAGCAGTGGCGCGCCGGCTTCCTGCGACAGTGCGCAGGCAGCCTCCAACCGGCACGACCCGTACGGGCCATGGAGTAAGAAGGTCGCCGCACGCCGGTCCCGACCGTTCCGCGCCCACCGGCCAAGCGCGCGCAACCGGCCGGCGAGCTCAGGCTCCAGCGGAAGCTCCTCCCAGGCCCGGGCCCGCGGGCCTTGAGCGAGCGCATCCTTCAGGCGCTCGTCTGGAGTGTCGCTTCCGAGCAGGTACCCGCCGATCCGGTCGTCGACGCGTAGCGCGCGGACGGTAAGCGGCTCTGGCACGCGCGGGTCGTCCGCGCCCACGATCAGCCCATGCGTGCGGAGCGGCGCAGATGCTGCGAGAGTCGCCAGGACCTCGGCGAGCTCCGCCAAAGGGTGGAGGATCTGCGCGAGCAGTCCGACCGAGGGAGAGAGCCGGGACGCATCGTCTTGGAGGTAGCCGAAAAGGCGTCTGTACCGCTCGTCGAGCTCGGGCAGCAGGCAGAGGAGCACCATGTCGCGGTCGAGGTCGGACAGTTCGAACAGCGCCCGGAGTCGAGCGAGACGCGAACACCCCGGCTCGGTGACGTCGAGCCGGGCGGCCACGTCGACCTCATGCCTGGCGGCCATCTCCCAGTGCGGCCGTGCCGGCGACTCGAGCTCTGGATGGAGCGCTCCCGGCGGCTCGAACTCCGACTGGAGATACGCGTCGACCTCGGCCTCGCTGACATGGATCATTCCCCATAGGCGGTTCGGCTTCTGGTCGGCGACCATCCTCTTCCAATGCACGGTGTGAGCGCGCACGAGCTGGTCGACGCGCCGAAGCTCGTCCCAGAGGTGCTCGGGGCCGCGGCTGTAGCCGGATGCCCGCCCGTCGAGTCGTTGCAAGGTGTCGAGCATCAGGCGGGGGTCAGTACGAAGGAGACGGAGCAGCCGAGCGAGCCGCGCGCGTCCAGAGCGCCGGTGTAGCCGGCGAGCTCGAGCAGGACGTCGAGCGGGCGGCGTTCGAGCTGCACCACGAGCTCGTCACCCCCGCGGTGCACCAGACCATCTCTGCGCACAAGGTTCGAGACGAGGTACGGGATGCTCGAACCTTCGAACCCCGGTAACCATCTGGCCCAGACTCGAAGCAGGGCGACTGCGAGTAGGTCGAGCGTCAGGTCGGGGTCGGCCAACCCGAGTCGGCCCCGGCCGACGGCGGCGAACGCAGCAGCGGCTCCGCCCTCCTCGGGCGCGTCCGGGCCTAAGGTGACGCCAGTCGCATCCGCCCACCTACCGACCCAACGTGCGATCGCCCCGTGAGCGTCGACCGTCTCGCCAAGTACGAGACCGAACGGCCAGACTCCGCCGGCTCCGGCGACCAGGGTGGAGCCGGGACGCTCCACGGAAAGTGGCTCCCGACCGACGACACCGAGGCCAATGAGCGCCTGGGCGAGACCTTCCTGCAGCCTTGCCTCGTCGGCAGGGAGGGAGCCAAGCCAGAATGAGCGAAGGTCGCGCATCCCTGCCCCCCGCGCATCGGTGAGCAAAGCGAGGCCGGCGTCGGCGAGATCCCCGCCCCCGAGCCTTGGCCCGAGCGCGGTGACCACGGCAGCGAACGGCGCCGGATAGCCGGCGGTTCGGACGAGCTCGGGGAGACGGAGGTCGAGCATGGCGCGCAGGAGAAGGAAGGTCCCGGCGGACTGGGTCTCGACCGGCGGCGCCACGGATTGTTCAGCGGGTTGGCACGCGACTTCGTCCGCGAGCTCGAGCGCCGTAGGCCCGAGCTCGGACAGTAAGGCGATCGCCGCTCGATCAGAAGGAGCGGGCGCGGCCGGCTGAAGGCGCCAGGCACCATCCACGTCCCCGCGACGTAGCCGCCGTGCGATCTCTGCGTACTCACTTCGGCGGAGGTGCTCGAACTCGGAGAGAAGCTGTACGATCACGATCCGCGCGAGGGGGTCGTCGCTCCACTCTGGCGCGCGCGCCGCGAGTGCACCGAGCAGCTTGGCTGCGTTGGCGGGTGAAGCCGGTCGGCTGAGGTCGAAGCCGGACCGCGCGTCGTCGAGCGCCAACCCCAGCGCAGCAAGCAGCCGGCGCCGGCGCGGCGACAGTGCGTGGCCACCCCGCGCGGGGAGCTCATCCGCGTTGCCGCTGACGCCGAGGACACGGGTGAGCTCGGAGCGCAGCCAGTCGGTGTCGAGCCAGTCGAGCGGCGCGAGCGCCTCGTCCAGTGCGAGGTCGCTGCCGCGCCTAACGCGGCCTTCGCCTGCGAGGAACCGGACCGCGTGGAGAACTCCCGCGGCGAGCGAGCGGCGATCGCGCCAGTCGGGTGCTTCGGGCTCGCTCCGGAGATATGCGTCGAGTAGGCGGTCGCGGTCGGCGACGGCACCCGACGTCAACCCAAGGCGCTCGACCAGAGACAGCGCCGCCATTAGCAGCGGCCTCACCAGATCGGCCCCCGTCGTCTCGGAGCGCTCGTCGAGCCAAAGCTCTCGGAGAGTCGCCTCGTCGAGTGCGCCGATCACGCGATCCAGCGCCCCGAGCCGGTCGAGGTGGCCGAGGATGGCGCCGAGGCGATGGCGGTGATCGAGTAAGACCCGCCGGAGGGCTCCCGCGTCGCCGCCGCGGCGTAGGGATGCGAAGGCGCCGTAGTACCAGCGTTCCCAGGCCGCGCCGTCAACGAGATCGCCGACGAAGCGCGCCACGAACTCCGCCTCGTCCTCGAAGCGGACGAGCGTACCGTCGCTTTCGTCGGAGGCGAGCCTCCGGACGATCGTGCCGGCGAGCCGCTCGCTGACGCACCGCGCCAGGAGCTCGTCGTCGACCGCGCCCAACGCGACGGCCACCTTTGCACGAACGTCTCGCAGGACATAGACGGCGGAGTCGCCCGCCAGCGCGCTATCGAGTTCGCCTTCGAGGGAGGCGGAGACCCGTTCGCGCACCAGACGATCGAGCCGCCGAGCCGACGCGGCAGAGGCTCCTGGCCCGACGACGCGGTACGTGCACCGCAGGCGGCCGATGCGGCCGTCCACGGCTAACCCGGGCCGTTCCCGTCCGCGTCGTCTCCACGAGCGAGAGGGCTGCGGAAGACGCGGTCGAGCAGCGAGCTGGCACCGCCGACACCGCTCATGAGCGCGCCCGCAAGGAACTGCTGCATGCGCGGCGTCAGCTCCGCGCCTGCCTCGCCTGCTTTCGGAACGATCGCTCCGGTAACTACGAGGTTGCCGTGGACGGTGACCGTGCCGTCGTCGGCGACGCTCAGGCATGGGTGGAACGCTTCCACCTCCTGACCTGTGGCGTCCGGCTTCTTGGACCACGCTCCGAGCACCACCTGGTTGTCTCCGGCCGAGCCCCCGGCCAGCTCGATGCGCAGCTCGTGGACGTCCAGCGCCGTGTCGTGGACGTGGTACATCTGCCACGGCTTGGCTCCGGTGGGCAAGTCGCGCCCGGACAGCAGCTCGACGCTGCCGGCCTCGAGAGTTAGGTCGCCGGCGACTGTCGTCTCGCCCTCGATCCGCGCGGTTCCGTCGTCCGACAGCACTAAGCGGGGCACGTTCGGATCGGCCGTCGGATCATCGAGCACGACGTGGACAGCGAACGCCGTGCCGTCCTCGGCCTCGCTGGTCCCGAGCCGGACCCATGCCGATCCCGATGGCGCTCGGATCTGCTCTCCCACCAGACCTGCGTACGGCCGACTGCCGAGGTCGACTGTCGGCGGCTGCTCAGGGCTCGCGGGTGCGATGACGTGACCGAGGAAGACCGGGAACAGCCGACGCGGATCGTCGGGTGGCTCGAGCCAAGAAGCGAACTCGAGATCACCCTCGAGCACTCCCTCGGGTCGCCGCGGGTCCGGGAACGCGGGATCCGGCACACGGAGCGTGACGAGCGGACGCTCCTGCCAGCGGTAGTACGTCCGCTCGCCGTTGCCGCAGACGTAGCCCGGCGGAGCAGGGTCCGCCCCGACTCGGTCGTACTCGATCCAGACCTGCAGCGTGGTACTCCCTTTGTCTGCGAACGCCGCGGCTGGAAGCGCCTGCCGCTGAGTGAGCACGATCTCGCGTCCGAGGGCGTCGACGGCCAGACCCGGCTGGACGTAGGCGACGCCCTCGTCGACGACCAGCTCGAGGCCGGCGACGATGCCCCACGAATGACCTGCGAGGTTGTGCCGACGTCGCATCGCGACGTGGTAGCGCTGCTCGTCCTCGAATTCGCTCGTTCGAAGGAACTGCTCGTCGAAATAGTGGACCCGAGAGATGCCGTTCGTCATCGCCACTCCTCAGTTGATCGAAGCCGGGAAGGTGGCGAGCCGGACGGCCCGGGCTCGGGCCCGTCCGCCATCCGCAGCTACACCGGAGGCCACCAGGACAACCGTCGCCAACGCAGGAACCTGCGCGACGGTGAATGTGCCGATCACGTCCACCCCGGCACCCGGCTCGATCGTGAACGGCCCGCCCAAATCCTCGTGGAGCAACACCGCGCCGGCGCCGATCGTCACGGACGTCCGGACGTCGGAGAGCGGCAAGGCACCCTCGTTTCGCACCACCCAGCTCCACCAGACGGCGCCGCTCGAATCGCTCGAAACGCTGATCGACTCGAGCCCGAGAGAAGCGGCATAGGTAGCATCGAGCCGCTCTCCCGCACCCGACACCCCGTGCAACCAGCGCTCGACGACCGCGCCGTCGAACCGAGGGTCGTTGGGATTCACGTCCACGGGGCTTGGAACGAGCACGCCCTGCACCGCTACCTTCCCGTCGACGATGACGTCCCCGGCTGCGGTGACGGTAAGCGAGCGGACGAAGTCTCCAGTCGCATCGGTGTGCCCGATCGACAGGGCGTAGCGGGCCGGATCCCCCTTTTCGCCGGGGCTGCCGATCTCGACACGGAGCTGCCTGACGGTCCGGGCCCCCTCGTCGACGGTGACTCGGTACATCCTCCAGGGTGCCGCCTCGGTCGGCGCGCTGACGAGGGGGGTCCAGCGCATCGTCGCCACTGGCAGGCCCGTCGTCTCGTCGCCCACGCGGAGCGGGCCACTGACGAAAGCGTCGCCGCGAAGACGCGTGCGCCCCCGGCGATCGATCGAGAGCGGCTCGATCGACGATCCCTCCTGGTCCGGAATCTCGACGGCGAACGCGGCCTGTGCGGGCTCCCCGCCGAGGCGAAACCTCGGTCGGCGAAGTGGATGACGGACCTCCTCCCCGACCAGGCCGCCGTAGCGGCGCCCCAGTCGACGGACCTCCAGCTCGCCGGAGGCGTCACGATCGACGGTTCCGAGGTAGACGGGCCACAGAGTGGCCGGGTCGTCGGGAGGATGGGCGTGCGCCCGGAAGTCCAGCGCGGCGGCGGGAACGCCGGGCGGCGTCGCCGGCACCACCATCTCGCGTGCGCGGGTGAGGCGCAGGCACGGCTGCTCGCGCCAGCGCGGGTGCCGGTCTGGGCCACATACGCCGCGACCGCGGGGCCGGGGCGTCTCGGCGGGGCGACCGTAGAGAATCCACACGTCCGCCTTGCCGCCCACGGCATCGACCGCATGGCCGCCGACCGCGGCCGGCGCGGCCAGGACGAGCTCGCGTCCGTAGCCGTCCACCGCCACTCCCGGTCCGACGACAACCGCGTCCGCGCTCGCAACGAGGCCGAGCCCGGCGGCGATCCCCCAAGCGTGGCCACCGACGCGGTGCCGGCGCGCCATGCTGAGCAGGTACTCCTGCTCGGCGGCCAGATCGGCGCCGTCGAGCACTTGTCGCTCGCGGAAGCGCGGCCGCTCCACCTCGCCTGCGCGCACGTTGGTTTCGATCATCGTCGCGCCGCCTCGCGAGCCTGCTTTTGCCAGTCCTCAATGAGCTTTGCGGTGACCAAGGCATCGCTCGCCAGAATCTCCTCGAGCCGCTCAAACGGCACGTCGGCGAGATCACCGAGCGTGTGGATATCGGCCCCCGCGAGAAGCCTCGCGCGGACGCGGCCAATGCCACCGAGGCTCAGCACGGACGTCTCGTCGCCTAGTACGTCGCGTTCCGGCTCCACGGCTCGGCCGAGGGCAACGGTCCAGGTGCCTTCCGCGTGCACCTCCTCGCCGTCCTGGGTCGTTCCAATCGCGATTGCGGTGTTGTTCAGGGCCCGTGTGTGGCCGGGCATCTCCGACCGACCCGCGAACTGCCGGGTCGGATCCGCCACGGGCAGGTCGAACTCCTCCTTGACGCCCGCTTCTTCGTCGAGCAGGGCGACGTGCAGGTCCACGTTACCCGTATTGGCGACGATGATGGCGTAGGGAATGGCGTCGCCGGGCCTGGCAGACGCCGGCCCGCGCTTGCTCACCCGCAGGCCCGGGCGCTTGGGCTCGGGTTCCGGGATCGCGACCTCGAGCGTGTGCTCGTCTTCGGCGGTGACCGTTCGCCCGTCACCGCTGCTCGTGGTCGCCGTGGCCGTCGCCTTGTTGGTGATTGTGCTGGGCGCGTCCTCGGGCACCTGCCACCGCTGCGTGAGCGTCTGGGACGTTCCACCCGCCACCGTCACGCGACCGACGGGGCCGATCTGAGCGTCGTCCACCTCGACGTCGAGGTCGTCGTCGTTCGGGTTGTTGACGGTGAACCGGTACTCGACGACCTCCGCCGGCTTGGCGAGCTCCGGCACGCACGTCTTCTCAAGCCCGAGCGCGAGCGACGGAGCGACGACGCGAAGCGTGTAGGAGGCGATCTCCGTCACCGACCGGCCGTCCTCGGCGGTACCCGTCGCCTTCACGGTGTTCGTATGCGCTTCGACGGCATCGGACGGAACGACGGCGCTGAAGCCGAAGCGATGTGACCGCCCTGGTGGGAGCTCGATCTGGCCGACGAAGCCGGCGTGATCGTCTTCCACCGTCACGTCCAGCGTCACCTCACCGCTGTTCGCCACGTCGACGCTGTACGAGATGTCCTGGTTCGGCCTCGCCTCCGTGAACTGCGAGCCCTTGTCGACGGCCAGGCCGAGCCGTCGATCCCCCACCCCACCGCAGAATCCGACGACCCGCCGGCCGAGCGGGCCGGCATCGTGAATCTGCACGACACGCGACTCGCCGCAGCGGACGAGCGGGTCGCAGTCCAGCGCCGCCTCGAGCTCGGCGAGCGTCGGCGGTACGACGAAGTCGGCGGTGCCAGCGGCCCTGACGCCGAGATCGGCGAGCCGGGTGCATGCCTCCTCCGCGCGATGCCAGATCACCTGCCCGGCGTTCACCGAGCCAAGGGGAGCCGGCCAGCACTCGGACTGCAGCGGTCGGCGGAACGGCGGGTAAGGATCGATCCGCTCGACGTGGCAGCGGGGGGAACCCCGCCGGTGGGGCGCGTCTTCCTCCTCACGCATGTACACACGCGCGAGGAGGACGCCACGATCGCGCCCGCACTCGAAGCAGTCGCAGCCAAGGAAGCCGTTCCTCGCGTCCTGGACGAGCATGAACAGATACCGCGCAACCGTCGCCTCCCTCGTCAGGCTCTCGGCCTGAACCGCGCAGATGCGGTCCCGCAGGAAGCAGAACTGGCTGAGCGGGTTGGCGTCGATCCAGCTCACGAGCCAGCGGCGAACGTCCTCGGGCGCGGCGCCCGCGAGCGTCCCGAAAGTGTCACGGAAGCGCCGTAGTACGTTCAGAGTCGAGTCGTATGCCTCCTTCCAGCGCGTGGCCGCCGCCGTGACCGGATCGTTGGGACCGGCTCGCTCCCACCGAAGGGATGCCTGTTCGCGAACACGACTGAACTCGCACTCGCCGACCTCGCCGCACGCCGAGCGTCCGAGCGCCGTCTGGGCGTCGGTGGGCTGCTCGGCGTAGTCGACGTAGACGTCGACGACGTGCAGGCGCTCGTCGTGGCCGGAGTCGTGTGTGGCACTCTTGCGGGGCAGCAACTCGCGGTGCTGTGGCTGGATACCGCCGGCGCCTTCGAGCCGGTACCGCTCGCGTGGGTCCGGCTCGGCGTAGACGTCGCCGCACGGATCGATCTCGTCGCCGCACGCCCCGCTCAGGTCGAGAAGCGTGTCGTCGCAGACGACGATGTCGTCCCCGCAGCAGCTGATCGCATAGCCGCGTCCAACCACGACCGAACTCGCCTCGCCCGAGCAGCGCACCTCCAGTCCGCAGACGACGCCCCAGCCGTCGCGATAGCGCTGGAGGCGAAGCTTGTCGCGTGTCCAGCCGACGAGTGCCGACAGGTCCTGGTCGGTGAGCAGCTGGCCGCAGAAGAAGCGCGGTGCCACCAGGCAATCGACCCCACAGCATGTGTCCTCGCAGGGCGCGCAGCCGCACGGGCACGGCGACCTCTCGTGCGGCGTCGTATGGACGGTCATGCTCCGGGTTTCCATCACGCCTCCTTGGCGCCGCCGCCGGCAACGACGCGGAACCAGCTCTCGAAGAGCCCACCCGGACGGCCGTCTCCTGTTGGGACAACGCCGTCGAGGTGCCTCCCGCTGACAGGGTTGCCGTGGCAGTCGGGGATGAAGTCGCACTTCAGGGTCACGTAGACGGAGCTCCCCGCGATCGAGTCGCGCCTCGCGCGCGGCTCGTAGTAGTCGCGGTCAATGTGGAACACGGCTACGCAGGGATCGTCGGGGTCGAGCTCGGGCAGGCCCGGGAGGAACTCGAGATCGCGCTGGACGCTGCCGTACTGAGTAACGAACGTGAACTCGTTGACGCCCGTCGCCTCGCCGCGGGCGGGCGCGAGCTTACGGTCGAAGCGGATCTCGAGCCGTCCGTCCTGCTCGACGAGCTCGTCGAGCGAGAGCTCGCCGCCATGCGGCCAGCTAAATCCGACGATGTGAGTGAGGTGATCGGCAGGCGGCGGCAGGAGCCGGCGTCCGGACAGGTCGATCGAAAAGCCGAGCTCAGGCTCGGCGGGGTCGTACGTGATCACTGCGAGCGGCACGCAGCGACCGCAAGGGCATTCCGGCTCCAGGCAGCCGGCCGGCTCGGACGGAAGATCGTGACCGCAGTCGTCGCGGCAGTTCACCTCGAGGCTCCCCTCCGGCGACCGCCAGCAGTCGGGATGGACGTCGTCCAGCCGGCGCACCTCGACTCTGGTCAGCTCGCGCACGCGGTTTGCCTCGTGCCGCGTGGGATCGCATTCGCCCTCGGCGTAGAGCGACGGCACGTGCTCGACGAGCTTCTCTTCGTAGGTAAGACAGAGGAGGAGCTCCTCGAGGTCGGGCTCCTGCTCCTGCTCCTGCTCCTGCTCCTGCTCCTGCTCCGGCTCCGGCTCCGGCTCGGGTTCGGGCTCGCGCGGATACTGCTTCGGCTCCTCGTTGTACTCGGGCAGGTTAGCAGGCTCCGGCTCGGCCGATCTGTACGACGGGTGCTCGTCCGCGCTGCCTTGCGCCGGTGGCGACCTGCCGGACGCCGGTTCCTCCGCTAGGGGGAGCGGCAGCTCGAAAGCGACATCCTTCCCGAGGACGAGCTCTCGGCCGCAGCAGTCGATCGCGATGCCGGCGCGGATGACGACCCACCGGCCGGCGCACTCCACATTCGGATGGGGTACGACCCTGAGCCCGCAGACGATCCCCCAGCCGTGGAGGAGGCGGTTGTGTAGGCGGTGGCGGCTGAGGAAGTACGCCTGGTCGGCGTCGAAGTCCCGCGCGGTCATGTACTTCCCGGTGAAGTACCGGTTGCGCTCACTCGCGACGGCCCCACATTCCGTGCACGTCTCTGGCTGCTGTGTACGCACCGTCGTCTCCTTTAGCTCAAGGTCGCGGTTAGGCCTGCGCGCGCGTCGCCGACACGGCTTCCGTGGTCTGCCGGGCATGCGAGCAGGGTGTCGTAGCCCAGGCGGTGTCTAGGTGGGAGGCTCGCCGGAAGGTCGCTCCGGTGCTGGCAGGCGAGCGCCGCGCGCGGGTAGGCGCCGACGATCGTGTCGAGCCCGACGGTCGACTGGACGCCGACGCGGAAGCGCGGCTCGACGAGGCAGAGGTCGTACGACGAGTGGGCCGGCTTCTCGGAGTCGAGCACTCGCCGCACAATGCGCTCGTCCTCGGCGAGCCGCACCCAGGCTGCAGGCACGAAGACGCGGAAGCGATGCGCGTATTCGTGGAAGAGGTCGCGCTCGGGGTCGCCCGTAGAGACCAGGCGCACTTCACCTTCGCGCGCAAACACGCCGATGCGCAGCCGGGCCACGACGCTCTGGCTCCAGAGCGGCGCAGCACGCCCGAGCTCGTCGACCCCCGTCGCGGAGAGCAGAAGGTGCGCACGCTCACGGAAGCCCTCGACCACCTGGGGGTACGCGATCGCGTCGAGCTCGAGGCCGGTCAAGCTCTCGAGAGAAAGGCGCAGATAGTCGCGCACGGCCGCCGACGTTCCGCGTCTGGCGGCGAGCGCCGGATAGCCGGCAAGCACGTGACGCTTCTGGCGGGAGCTCCAGCCGCCTTCCAGCGGGAGACCCAGCCACCCGGCGAGGAACTCAAGCGGCGCTCCCTCCGGGACAGCGTCGGGATCGAAGAGCGCAGGCAGGTCGTCGATCGTCCTTTCGACCTCGTCCCACTCCGTCTGCACGAGCGACAGGAATCGCTCCAGGAACCAGCGGCTCCCGTCGTCCGTACCGAAGACATCCGGGAGGTACTCGAGGTACGACTCGCGCGGGTACTCGATGCGGATCGAGCGAATCGCCGACGTACCGTAACCATCACCGCGCAGCGACAGCTTCAGCCATAGGTACTGCCCCGCTCGGCTCTGGACAAGGAATTCCTCCGCGAGCGGCGGAGTGCTGCCTCCGAGCGGTTGCATGGAGCCGGCGACCACCCGACGCGTCTCCCAGAGATCACCTGGAAGCGCGCGGACATCACGAATGTCGAGCGGCCGAGCGTCGCTGTAGGTCTGCACCTCTATCGCTGATCCGGGAGGCAGGCACTCGAGCTCTACCTCTACTCGGTGCCACGGGCAGCCGTAGATCTCGCTGTCGAGCGCCTCGCTGATCCAGGAGCCCGAACGCAGGTAGAGGGCGGGACCGGGCGGCTCGGCCGGATCGGCGTGTACCGGTCCGCCCTCTAGGTCAAACATGCGACCGCCTGCGTCCGCGCGGCAGAGCGCGAACGGCGCGTCGGGCGTGGGCGGCGGCTGCGGCAGCCGCGGGTCGCAGACGCTCACGAGGCTCGCCGGCAGACAGAAGCGGCCGCGATCGACGACGATCGGCGGGGGGTCGAAGCGGCCGCGGACATCGCCCGCTTCGACGATCCGCCCGTCCGCCCGCCCGTCGTGGTCGAACGCGTCGAGCGCTCCACCGCCGGCGTCCAACAGGTAGATCCGCCCGTCGCGATCCACCGCGATTCGGCTCCACCGCCCCGCTGCCGCGGGCTCATTGACGAGCGGCGTGCCGGGACCTTCCGCCCGTGGATCGATTCGGTACACACGACCGTACCGCCCGTCCAGAAGGTAGAGAGCAGTTCCGGACGCCACGACATCGGCCGGCTCCCACGCGGTCGCGTCGTTTGCCGAGACGGTGCGGCCGAGGCGGTCGTACGGGCCAAGGACGCGCCTGAGCGCAAGGCTGGGGAGTGCGAAGAGCTGGAGACGCCGGAGCCCCGCGTCGACGACAGCGAGGGCGTCACCGGCAACTGCTAGCGCGACCGGCTCTCGAAAGCCGCGGGCGTCGTCTGCCGATCCGCCGACGGTCGGGAGGGGGACGAAACGACCGGCGGCGGCCTCGAACCGCTTCACCGCGAGGTCGTTCGCACTGAGCAGGTACACCTCGCCGCCTTCTGAGACGGCAAGCCCGCGAGGCAGAACGACACCACCGAGGCTCTCGTCCGCATCCGCGAGAGACAGACGCCCGAGCGGGTCCGCGCCGAGGCGGAGGGCGTCTCCTAGGCTCACCGCGTCGGCGAAAGCGGTTCGCCAGCCGATGTGGCCGTCGAGCCGAAACGCGGCTGCGGTTCGCGCGCGCATCAGAGGTCGATCCTCGGCTCGACGACGATCTCGTGGCGAGCGCCGTACACGAGCCCGTCGCGCGGCAGCACAATGGCTTTGGTGAGCTCGTGCGGACGCCCATCGACAACGAGTGCGAGAGCCGGGACGGCCGCGACTCCCTTCACGCGGAGGATCACGCTGTAGAGGCTCGTCGGATAGAGCTCCTCGCCGAACCCGCGCGTAAGCGGTTCAAGCGCACTGTCGAGGGCCGCGATCACGTCGCGCTTGACAGCGTCGAACGCCGCGTACGGCTCGGCCGCGATGCGGGCCTCGACCTTGACCGCCTGATATGCGGGACCCTTGACGAAAACCTCCGACGTCAGCAGGCGATACGAGCTCAGGTACCGACACACGTGCCGAACGAGATCCGACGAGGGCTGGGGCGGCACGTCCTCCGTATCCGGAACGACGACGACGGTGACGGCGCCCGGCACCTCTATGCCGGGATGGTCCGGGTGTGCCAGCGCGATCGCCGTCGCCTTCACGATGCCTCCTGCCCTCTCAGCGAGCGCCGCGAAGTCCTCGGCCGTGACTGCCCGACCGCGGTGCCGGAGCGTGCGTGGCGCACGCTGCTTCAGATCCTCGACCGACTGCTCGTCACGCCCGCCCACCGCCGGGCGCTCGTTCGTCACCTCCTCGACTCCAGCGATCTTGGTCAGGAGGCCCGCGATCTCCCCAGCGCCGACGTTGCCGGCCGTACCGCCGCCGAACCGATACGTCCGCGCCACGATCTCGGCGCCCGCGACAGGGATCCGGCCACGGCGGCCGTCGCCGAAGGCGACGACGGAAGCCGTCTCGTCGAGCGTGTAATGAGAGTCGTCCGAGCCCGACGCAAGGAAGTCCTCGACGAGCTTCCACTCCGCGAGCGGCACGGTTTCGTCGCCGACGAGCAGCTCGAGCGTCCCTGCTCGCACGGGACGCCGGCGGAGCTCGAACGTCTGACCGGGCAAGCCCTCGCTTGTTCCAACCAGCTCGTCGTGCACAGTCGAGAGGTTCTCGGCGGGAACGGTGTTTGGCCGGATCGCTTCGACCTCGGGGGATCGGCCGGCGGAGTATGCGCCTGAGACGATGCGGCATCGGAGCCAGAACCGCGGCTCGGCCACTTGGCCTTCGGTGGTCAAGGCGATCTCGCGCGGCCCCTCTAGCACGATGTAGCCCTCGCGGGTTAAGGCTCCCGTCTCGTCCTCGAAGACATTCAGCTCCCGCCACGCCGGGGCACCGGCGCTCGGCTTGGCCTCCCAAGCGAGGCGAACGGGCGGAAGCGGCGGATGCTCGGCTTCGCTGCATGAGACTGGCGCGCCTCTGTGCCCTGCGAGCGGGAGAAATGCCCGCAGACGGACCTCGGGTGGAAACACGGGGTCCAGGGCGGGGGGGTTAGTCTGGGCAAACCCGAGGTAGAGCGCGCTTCCGATCTGTGGCACCCATCCGAGGGGTCGGAAGGAGCTCTCGGCGGCCGCGTTGGCCGCCGACACGACGGTGTAAGCTGTCCCGTCGTAGACCTGGACGTCCACAAGGGGCACACGCACGAGGCTCAGCCCATCCGATGTCTCGAATACGAGCGGCGGGCCACCTTCGGGAGGCGGCGCCGTGACCTGCGTCCGCGCCGGCACGGGTCCGACCGCCGCTCCGGCCCCCGCGGTAAACGTGAGATCTGCCCGCGCGGGCTGGGCAGGCTCGAGCTGGAGGCCGAGCAGCTGGAGGAACTTGACGTAGCTACGGTCCGGAACGCGGTTTAGCTCGTAGAGTTGGAGTTCTGTCAACCAGGAAAACAGCTGCAGCAGCGTTATCCCGGGATCGCTCTCGTTGAAGTCCGTCCATTCGGGCGTGTAGCGGGGAATCCGCAGCCGCGCGGCAGCGAAGATCTGTTCGAAGGTTCGCGTGTCGAGTTTCGGTGCCTCGAGCGGCATTGCTACGCAGCCTCCGAGCCCTCGTCGAGGAAGAATGGATAGACGAGGTTGAAGAAGGCGTTGTTGGAGCGAACCCTGTAGTCGACGCGAATCAGCAGGTAGTTGCGCTGCTCGTGCGGCGTCTCGACGCGGACGTCGATCACGTCGATTCTGGGCTCCCAGCGCACGAGTGCCTCTCGGACCTTCTCGGCCACGATCGATCGCTGTTGGGCGGTGTTGGCCTCGAAGACCAAGTCGTGAATTGCGCATCCGAACTCGGGTCGCATCTGACGCTCGCCCGGCGCAGTGGATAGGACGATCCACACGCTCTGCCGGATCCTCTCGTCCTCGTCGACGAACGCGAGCCGGCCTCCGGCGTCGGGCCGGACCGGAAAGGCGACGCCGCGCCCTAGGAAGCCGGTGCTCCGATCAGCCACCGATCCTCACCGTCCCTGCGGCAACCTGCACCGTCCCGGCGGGAACGTCGAGGGGGTCATTGCACGTGTTCGCAGTGTCGTTCGCACGGGCGGCGGCCTTGCCGTTGATGAACACCGAGCCCGAGCCCGAGACGATCGTCGCCCGGTTGCTCGGCGGACTGACGAACGAGCCGCCGATCGGGACGTGCACGGGAGTGTTCGTCGCCGTGCTGTCAATCGTCGCCGCCGCCCGTCCCTCGATGTTCACGTCGCTACTGAGCGCACCGTCGATGACGCCGCTGAACTGATGGCCCGACACAAGTGTCGGAGTTGCAGGCGTCGGAGGCTGGATCAGATGCGTGTCCATCGCGGTGATGCGGTCTCCCTCCTTCGCTGCAAGTTCAGCCACGTTCCCTCCTAAGCGTTGATGTTCACGTTGGTGCCCGAGAGGTTCAGATCACCCGTCGCGGCGACCGTTATGTCGCCGTCGGCTGTGACGGTCACGTCGTCGCCATGGACGGTGACGCTCTTGCTCGCGCTGATCTCGACGTGTCCCTGCTCGCAGACGATCTGAATTGTCTCGCCGGAGCTGTCGAGCCGCACGCGCCGCTTCCCGTCCTTGTCGATCACCTCGACGCACTCCGAGCCGTCGGTGTCGTCGAGCCGAATCATGTGCCCGCTCCGCGATCTGATGAACCTGATGTTGTTCTCCTCCGGCTTGCCGTCGTCGGCCGGCGGCTTGTGAGTCTGGTCCCAGAGGGCGCCGAGAATGTACGGACGGCGAGAATCGTTGTACTCGAAGCCGAGCAGGACGCGGTCCTTTGGCTCAGGCCGGAAGAACGTGCCGCGCCCCCCGCCGGCCATTAGCGTCGCGAACGGCGCCCACTCGCTCAGTTCGTCGCCGAGGTGCGGATACGAGACCCGGACGCGTCCGAGCCCATCGGGGTCGTCCAGCTTCTCGACGACGCCGATCACGATGCCGAGGCCGCCCTGGGGCTGAATCACTCGAGCTCCTCCCTCCGGCACTCGAACTGTGTCGTGTAGCCGCCATCACCGATCGTGTGCGTCGTCTGCGTTACGAAGTAGCGTCCGCCGAACCGCGAGCCCACGCCGTCGATCGCGAGCACGGATCCGGCGCGTAGACTCGGCAGCCCAACGGTGGAGCCGCTCGCCTGGACCATGTCCTTGACCATGCGCCGGAGCGTTTCGGTCGCCAGCGTCTGCGCCTCTTGGAGGCTTGCGATCGGGCGGTTCGTGATCACCTCCTCGCGTTCGCCGAATGCCCGCTTCATCTCGGCCGATGCATCCGCTTCGCCCGTCACCTCGGCTCGGGTCGCGCTCGCCTCGAGCTTCTCGCCCTTGACGGCATCCCAGCCGCGAACGGTCACTTTCCCGACCTGTCGCGCAGTCGAGAGCGTGGGCTGGAACTGGATCAACGAGCGGCCAAAGGTGAGCTCGTACGTGACGTCACCTGCGTCCAGCGAAGGACCGAAGTAGAGCGCGGGTTCCTCCGAGCTGCCGTTCTCGCCGCTCTCCAGAACGAAGACGTCGTACCCGATCCGCCTCGCCCTGTTGATCAGGAAGACGATGTCGTACTGGTTGTCCTGGAAGAGGTAACCGTGTTGCTCCTCCTCGTTTTCCCCTGGCGTCTCGATGGTCACGTTCAGCCGCGTGCCGATCTCCTGGGCGATCTGGCTATCGCTCATCGCCTCGTACGCCTTCGAGACCTGCTTGCGCCTGAACCGGTGGAGGAGATTGAGGCCGGTGACCGCGAGGGTCGGCTGCCCGCCTGAGGGAAAGGTGGGCTTCAGGGACGTGATCTCGCCCTTAATCATGAGCGTGAGGCGGTCGGGCCCGTGGTAGCCGAGCCAGAGCTCGAGCTCCTTGCCTGGGTCGAACAGGTCTTCGTCCGAGTATTTGAAGATCCGGCGCTCGGCGTCCCAATTGTTGACGGTCAGCTCGAAACCGTCGATTTCGTCGATGTTGTCCCGGTAGGTGACCTGGGTGATGTCACGGACGACGTCCAGTCCCAGCGGGCGGCCGCGCAGCTTCACCTCGAAGGTGGGGATGTAGAAGTCCTGCCCCTCGTAGATCGGGACGACGGCCGACATCAGGCTGCACGCCTCGCGGCACCGCGGACGTCGAGCGGCGGGATGGCCAGCACGGTCCCGGGGACCAGCCGGCGGACGTCGGGCAATGTGCTTGCGTTGGCGTCCGCGATTCGGCGCCACTCGCGCGGATCCTGGTACTCCTCGGCGGCAATCCCGGCCAGCGTGTCGCCGCGACGCACGCTACGGCGTTTGGTGTGGTCCGAAGACTGGAGGTTGAGCTCGGCCAGCTGCTCCTCCAGGGTCTTGTACTCGCGGAACGTCAGCGAGAGTGTCGCGCGAAGCGGCAGGCCGAGCGGGTTAAAGAGCGTAAACGTCTGGCGAACGCTCTCGACGATGGCCTTGAAGACCAGCGTGCCCCAAAAGAAGCGGATCCGAGGCGGCGCGTGCGTCCGCGGCTGAATCTTGACCAGCTGGTAGATCGGCGTCGTCAGCAGGCGAACGTCTACCGCCGCCTCGCTCATGCCGAGCTCCGTTGTGTCGAAGAAGAGGTCGAGCGTGAGCTTCTCGTTCTGACCGCGGATGAACTGGAGGATCGGCGAGTCGATTCCCGGAATGCCTATCTCCGCGATCTGGGCGCTCTTCTCGAGCCCGTACTCGGTCGGGTTGAACTGGACGGGGATGAACTTGAGCAAACCGCGCAGCGGGTCGACGGCGTCATCATCGAGCACCTCGATGATCGCCTTGACGAGCGGCACGCCTACTCCCTGACTCCGAGCGGCGGGGCTGCGCTCGCCGTCAACGCCCGGGCTGCGCGGTCTTCCTTGTGCTCGCGCTCGAGCTCGTGGAGGCGGGCGACCACGGCGGCGACGAGACGCGCAACCTGCGCCTCGCTTAGTGGCAAGTCGCCGTCGACGACGGTCAGTTCGGCTGACATGTCCTCGATGTGCAGCGCCATCAACGGCTCCTGGAAAGTCCTTCATGGCAAAGCTCGAAGCTCTCGACGGCGACGTTGGATTGCGTCGCGCTCAAGTCGGGGCCGTTCCATCGACACGGGAATGCGCGTCGGAACCGCCACTCGGTCACGACCGTCTGCCCGGCCGGATCGTAGACCGCGATGGTGCCACCACGCCGACGGATGAACCCCGAGACGACATCGTCGTACCAGTCCCAGAGATCGCGCCCGGCGATACCGCGCTTGAGCGCGATCGAGCCGTGCTTCGTCCGGGTCGGCAGCCGGTGGACGTTCGTGTTGAGGCCGCCCTCCACGTACTCATGCACCTCGGTCTCCATCTGGAGACCTGTGCAATCCATGAAGCCCGCTTCCGTGAGGTCGTCGAGGCGCACGCGGAAGCGGAAGGCGAGCAGCGGATCGACGCGAACGGCGGTCTCAGGCACTTCCTGCCCCCTCGCTCACCTCGGTTGCGCTTTCGGTCTTGCCGATCCGAACGATCACGAACTCTGCGGGCCACGGCGGCTGAACCCCGATCACCGTGTGAAGTCGGCCCGCATCCCGCTCCTCGACCGGGTTCGTGGTCTCGTCGCAGCGCACGAGGTAGGCCTCGGATACCCTCGCGCCGTCGAGCATCCCGCGACGCCACAGCGACTGGAGGAAGTCCCGCACGATGCGGTCGACCTCACGCCAAAGCTCAGGCCCGTTGGATTCGAACACGGTCCACTGAGAGCCGACGTCGATCGCCTTCTCGATCATCAGCAACAGCCGACGGACGTTCACGTACCGGAGCTCGGTGGCAGAGCTGAGCGTCCGCGCGCCGGCGATGCGCGGGCCCCGTCCCTTGAACACGCGAATCACGTTGACGCCGGCTTCGTTGAGATCGCCGTGCGCGATCTCGTCCGTCTCGGCGGTGAGGCCGTGCACACCCTCGAGCGGTTCGTTCGCCGGAGGCTTGTGAACGCCGGCACGATGCTCGACGCGCGCGTACACGCCGGCGACGTGGCCGCTCGGCGGAACGGGCCTCAGGATTCCCTGCAGGCGCAGCGGGTCGGGAACGCGCAGCCACGGGTAGTAGAGCGCTGCATAGCTCGAATCGAATGCACCTCGCAGAAACAGCGCAAGCTCGGGCGTTGTGTCCGTCCGGCGCACGTCGATCACGGCCATGCGGTTCTTGAGCCGCGCGCAGTGGCGTACGAGCGCCTGCTGGAGCTCGGCGACCTCGAGGTCTGCGAATGGTGGCGGGAACTCTGAAGCCGTCTCCTGCACGGGCGGCAAAGGAGGCTCGGCGTCGAGCACCTCGCACCGCAGCGGCTCCGGCCGGGACGGCGGGACGGGGACTACCGGCTTGTCCATCACATCCGGCGCGGCTACGACGCTCACCTCGTCCACGTCCTCGAGCGTCGCGATCCCCCAGCCGCGCGCGGGAGCGCCCTCGCCGCTCATGTGACTTGGCGCAAGCGTCGCGAGACCGTCCGCACCGCCGGACAGCCGGCCGGTGCTGCGTCGGAGTCCTGCCCCGCGCGGATTCGGGAGCGACGCGGGGAACGGAGACGATGAGCCGAGGTCGAGCGCCACTACGAGCCGCGAGCCGCCGCCCGGGTCGTTGAGCACCCGCTCGACTGCCCGAGGATCACCGGGCGCCATCGTGAGGTTGCGCCAGATTTCCGTCGTGCCGTCGTCCAGGCGCACGACGAGTGAGAAGCGGCCCTGCGACAGCCTGGCGACGGAGACCGTCACACGAGCGCCCCACGTGCCCGGCGAGGTGGCCGTAAGGCGGAGGGTCGGGCTGCCTTCGTCGTCGACTAGGTCGATGCTCGCCTCGCGTGCGGTCGCCGGGTCGGCGACGCGCACGGCCCAGCAAACGTCGCCGCCGTTCGCGAAATAGCCCTCGACGGCATACGCGAGGTAGCCCTGCGCGATGTGGGCGCCGAACGTGCTCGTGAACTGCGTCCAGCTCGTAACCCGTACCGGCTGGTGCAGCGGCCCTTTTTCCGCGATGCCGACGAAGCCGGCGACGTCCGACCGGAGCTCGCGTATCCCACTCTGTGGGTCGAGCCACTCGAAGTAGACACCCGGCGTGCGGTAGCCGTACGCCGTCCGTGGGTACGGAGCGATCGCGCTCACGTTACGCCGCGAGCTCCAACCGCTCGTGGGCGATCTCCAGCGTCTCGATCGCGACCTCGTTGTTCTTCGCATTCAGCGCAGGCCCTTGCCACTTGCTCGGCCAGCCGTCGGTGAAGTTCCAGCGAAGCGCGACTTCCCGGGCTTCGTTGTACAGGACGATCGAGCCCGACTTGCGCTCGGTGCGGCCGTCCATGACGCCCTTGCGCCACTCCCAGAGCGCGCGGTCCTTCGTAAAACCCCGCTTGAGGACGATGTTCGGGTACTTCTTCAGCCCGGGCAGCTTCGTCACGCGGTTCTCGAGGTCGCCCGTTCGGTACTCGACGATGTCGGTTTCGGAGTCGAGCCCGCTGACCTCGGAGAACCCGGCGGCGGGTACGCCGTCGAGCTCGATCGAGAAGTTGAATGCAGCGTACGGGTCGACTCGATCGCCAGTTGCCATGTCTTCTCTCCTCCTCCGCTAGGCCTGGGCTTCGATCGTCAGCTGACTGATCCGGAAGATCACGAACTCGGCCGGCTTCACCGGCGCGATCCCGATCAGGCAGATCAGCCGCCCGTTATCGATGTCGTCCTGCGTCATCGTGGTGCGGTCGCACTTGACGAAGAACGCCTCCTCCGGAGTCGTCCCCGCGAGGGCGCCGTCACGCCAGACGCTCGTCAGGAAGTTCGAGATGCTGCGAACGACACGCGCCCAGGTCGCCTCGTAGTTGCCTTCAAAGACAACCCATTGCGTTCCCTGGTCGATCGATTCCTCGACGAAGATGAAGAGCCGACGAACGTTGACGTATCGCCATTGGGTGTCGGACGACATCGTGCGCGCGCCCCAGACGCGGATCCCGCGTCGAGCCGGGCGGAAGTCGCGAACCACGTTCACGCCCCGTGGGTTCAGGATGTCGTGCTGACCCTTCGTGACGTTGAACTCGAGCGGTCCCCGGTTCCCGTTGAGGTCGCGGGTGATGATTCCACGCACTTCGGAGTTGGCCGGCGCCTTGTGTACGCCGCGCTCCACATCCGTTCTCGCGTAGATCCCGACGACGTGCCCTTGCGGCGGAACGAGGATCGTGTCGGAGGTGACCGGGTCGAAGACCCTGATCCAGGGGTAATAGATCGCGCCGTACGAGCTGTCCCGCGGCGGCTGAATCTGCTGCACGTCGCCCTGGCCCGAGGCCACGGCAAGCACTGCAAAACGGTCCCTCAACCGCTCGCACTGGTTGACGAGCTCGTTCGTGACCTGCGTCTGGTTGGCTGCGTTGAGCGCCGGATGGATCTCGTCTGGCACCGCCAGAATCGAGATCTCATCGATCGCCTCGAGAGCGGCGAGCCCGCTCCGGACGTCGACAGGCTGCGCCGGATCGCCGATGTACTCGGCCGCCGTCATGGCGTTGACGCCGTCCCCGCCGTTCAGGAAGGGCGTAAAGCCGACGTCGGCTGGCCGGCTCTGCGGTGTGTTGGCCGCAGTCCAGTCGACGCGGACGAGCCTGGAGACGGCGTTGACGCTCGTGATGGCGTAGCCCGGGCCGACGGGGTTGAGTCCGAGCCCGTCGAACTCCTCGATGACGTCGGGCTCGCGCCGATCCCTGTTCGCGATGTTCGCAGGGTCGAGCGGGTCGACGAAAGGCACCGGAGGCGCGATCTCGTAATAGAGGAGCGTGACTCGGAACTGAAAGCCCCCTAGGGTCGTCTTCGATGCACCCGTCACGCGTGCGAACAGCCGGTTTCCCCAGTCCCCGGGGCCGATTGCCACCAGCTGAAGGAGCTGAGCGGGATCGGCTGTAGCAAGGTCGAGGTTCGCGGCGGCCGCGTCCGTCCGGGTAATTCGCGAGATGAAGAGCCGCTGCCCACCATTGTCGAAGAAGCCCTGAACCGCCCGAGGGAGGAACGAGTCGGCGGGGTCGATGTGGCCTCCGAACCACCGGTAGTACTCCAGCCAGCTCGTGACGAGGCGGGTCGCGGTCGGCCCGCGTTCGGTCAGGCCCACGAACCCGGCCGTGCTCGTGCTGACACCTTCGATCGGAACGGGTCCGGCGCTGACTTCCTCGACATAGACGCCGGGCGAGAGATACTCGGGCATGACTAGGGCCTCCTTGAGCCTCGGCTAGGGGAATCGCAAGGTCGGCACGACAACGGTCGCGCGTGGTTGGACGGGAATCGCAGCTCGGGTCTGCGAGCGGCCGTCGGGCAGCGTTGCGGTGACGTCGACGACGGCCGCAGCCTGACTGAGCGGAAATACGACTGCGAACGAGCCGTCGGGACGCGTCGGGGCTACACCCTGCGCGCCGGTCACGGTGACCTCGGCGCTCGGAATCCCCACTCCCGCGACCGTGAGCACGCTGCCGCGCAGCGTGGTCGGCGCGAGGGCCGACTCGCGTCCCGCGACGATCGGGACGGCCTGCGCCTGTGCGAGGGCCCCGTTCGGAAACGTCACGCGCACGACGATGTTGCCGCTCGGAACGTTGTCGGGGAAGACGAGCACCCACTGTCCCTGGTCATCAGTCCGGCAGACGTTCGACTGGCCGACGACCTCGACGGCAGCTCCCTCCACACCTGCGCCGCCAAAGTCCTGGAGGACTCCGCGTAGCAGCGTCGGCCCGACGCTACGGGGGATCGGGCTCCCCGAAGGAAACGGGTAGCGCACCCCGGGCTGCAGGTCGAACACGTACGGGACCGCAGGCTCCGGCAGGTCTACGTCCGCGCGTTCGGCGCGCTGGTAGAAGTCGGACTCCACCCGCACGACGTAGCGCCCGGGGGGCAGGCTGGTAACAACACGGCCGTCGGGTAGGCGGTAGCGGCCGAAGAAGAGCTCGTAGCCGTCGGAGTTCCTCCGCGCTTCGAGAGCGAACGGCTCCGGAAAGTTGCGCCGGACGCCGCCGACGACCTCGCCGGCGAGCAGGAGCCGCGTTGCTCCGATTGGCCGGGGATGCGGTCCGCCAACGCCGCGATCGCGCGCGTAGGCGTCTTCGAGGTCGAGCACGAGGGTCGCGTCGAGGAGGCGGCGGGTCTCCAGGAGGCGCACGCTCATGCCGCGGCCCCTTCCACCGGGCTGACGAAGTCGGCCGTCCGATCGACTACGCGGACCGCCTGTGTCGTCCGCAGGGAGTCGATCCTCGCGATTCGCACTTGGTACGCGACGGACAGCCGATAGGGCTCGCGCAGCGCTTCCCAGACGGCCGCGAGCTCGTCGAGAGTCAAGCGCGCGAGGACGATTCGTAGCTCCTCGAAGACATCCGCGACCGGGTCGCGGAGGAGCGTGATCGCGTTGTCGTACAGCACCTGCATCGTCTTGCCGAGCAAGAGGTGGTCGGCGTCGCCGGACGGCCCGAAGGGGGTGACGAGGTAACTGAGATTCAGCGGCAAGGGAGGAGAGCGGTGATCAACGTTTCCCTCCCGCTGGAATGGCTGGTTCTTGACGAATTCGTTTTCGCTCACCTCGTAAAGCCAAAGCGAGAGGCGGTTTGCCGAGTCCTGCGCGGTCTCCGTCGGGTTCGAGAAGACGATCGCCGCCTCGCTGGGCACGATCGCGCTAATGACGGGGTCACCCTGGAACTCCTGCCAGAGAATCTGGCGGAGCGCCGCGCTGACCGCCGACAAGACGAGGTAGTCGCTCACGAGGGCGTCCCACCGCGAATCGCCTCCACCAGCTTCTCGCCCGACATCTGCCCAAGAGCCTGGCGGCGGAGCTCGTAGAGACAGGAACGACGGCCGTCGTCCTTGATCACGAGCACGCGGAGCCTGGGAAACAGCTCGAGCAGCTCGTGAGCTCGCCGTGGCGGCTCGCCGTTGGCAGCCCAGATCACGAACTGCGCCTCGGTCTCGCGGACGCTCTGGGCGACATCCACCTCGCTCGCGACCTCGAGAACGACACGCATGTCTCGGTGCTCCGCGACGACGCTCTTGACGATGTCTCGCAGGAGGCGCGGCATGCTCACGAGCAGGATCCGGATGCAATGCAAAGGCTGTGGTCGCCCTTCGGGGTGGGTTCAGCTGGAGTGTTCGCCTCCAGGCGGCTCCGAACAATGGCTCTTAGGAACGAGAATCGATCCGCACGTGAGGACTGGTCCTCACGCTCGACCCATCACGGGAGGACTAGTCCCTTTGTCGCGGGAGGATCTATCGCGCCCCGACAGCAGGCCGCGACGCCCGCATCCTGGCCGCGGCCTCGCCGCGCCGGCGGACGTTGAGCTTCTCGAGAATGTTGTGCACGTGATTCTTAACGGTAGGCAGCTCGATGGTGAGCTCACGGGCAATTTGCTTGTTCGATAGACCCAGGTCGATCAGCCCGACGATCTGGCGCTCGCGGTTCGTCAATCGCATTACGCTTGCAAGGTCCGGCTGGGCGTGAGCGAGCTCAGCCACCCGCTCCAGGAGCGCGGCCGCTATTCGGGGCGAGCAGCGCATCTCGCCACGCGCGACGCTCTCGATGGTGGCGACTAGCTCGCGGCTCGAGCCGTCGCGCGTTACGTATCCGGCAATGCCCGCCTCGGCGAGGACGATGACGTCGTTTTCCCGGTCGCGCACACCCAGCGCGACGAGCTTTGTGATGCCCTCCGGGGCGAGTGACTGCACAACGTCCATGGTCTCGGGTGCCGCCAAGTCGAGCAGCGCCACGTCGGGTCTCACAGAGCGAACGAGGCCAATTACCTCGAACCACTCGGAGGCTACGCCGACGAGCTCGATCCCACCGGACCCGGAGAGAATGTGCGCGAGACCTTCACGGTAGAGACACACGGGTGCGAAGACGACGACGCGGATCACTCGTCGCCTCGGGCGACCGCAGTAAGCCCCTCGCTACCGCTGGCGGTCGACGCCGTTCGACAACGCCCCAACCAACGGAAACGTGCCATCCGCGCACCTCGTCGTTGCGTCCCACCGAATCGGGCAGAAGAGGTCGTAGTTATGTCCCCGTCCCCCGCAAGGGCGCACGACACGCCTCGGGCTTGTGCCAGAAGATCGAACGACGGCTTTCTGCCAACTTGTGTCCCCTCGTGCACATAACACAAGCCGCAGCGAAGCGACTGTAACACCTGCAACCAACCGAATCAACCGCGCCCAGCAGAGGGGGGTCGCCAGCGATTTGATGTGCAGGCTTCTCGTCTACGTCGAACTCGACATCGACGCAGTCGTCTACCTGATATCTGATGCGACTCTTGCTGACGAGGCAGAGTCAATCGGCCAGGAGATGTGTCGGGAACGATCTGCCGAAGCGCGGCAATGTCTTTCGCCGAAATCGCACCCAAGGAGGTCGCCCGTTCGAGTCCCGGCCAGCTCTTGTTTGATTAGCTACCGCCCGAGTCGCCGCGATCTGCGGTCTCGTCGCTTCCGTCCTCTCATTCGCCCTAGAGGATAAGCGCGCGCGCCACGGCTGCCGCGCCGCTCACAAGGCCGGAGCCCGTTGCACGATCAGGACCGAACTGAGCGGGGAAGTTGAAGCGCGGGTGGCAGCGGCCGGCACGGACGTCGACCGCCGTCTCGACGAGCGCTTGGCGCACTTGAGCGGGGGTGAGCCCTGGCCGAGCGCCCAGGATCAGCGCGACGACGCCCGCGAGCTGGGGGGCCGCAGCCGAGGTACCCGAGAAGAGCGCCCACCCGTCGTTGCCGGCCGTTCCATCAGGCGAGTCACCCGCTGCCGAAACACTTTCGCCGACGTCAATCTCCGACCCCGCCGGAATCGGCAGCATCAGGTACTGGGCCCGGGGACGCATTCCGACGAGACCGCAGACGGTAGGGACGGTCACGCCTTCGAACCAGGGACTGTCGTAGCCACTCGCGTAGTCGGACGCCCGGAGGTCGAGCCCCGCTGTCGCGTAGACGCCGCCCGCGGCGAGGACACCGGGAACCTGGGGCTCGACGGTGAACGACCCATTCCCCGCCGAGAAGACGACGACGATTCCCTGCTCGACGGCATCGCGAATCTCGAGTGCCCAGACCCGGTCCCAGGGGTCGAGAGGGCCATCGGGTGGGTAAGGACCGTCGCCGCCCCACGAGTTCGTTAGCACCTGTGGCCGCGGCACCTCCGTCTTCGCCCGCAGGAAGCCCGTGATCGCCCCCACCAGGCGGCCCTGTACGTCGGATGCACGGTAGGGGCGGAGGGTTGCGGCCGGTGCGACGGAAAAGATGTTGGCCGACTCACCTGTCCCGTGGCCCACGGGGTCGCGGGCGGGGCTCGCCCCCGGTACGACGCTCACGGCAGCCTTCACGTCGTAGCCGTGGACGAGGAAGAACGGATGCGCATACTGCCCGCTGTCGACCATCGCAACCGTCACTCCCGCTCCCTCGTAGCCCTTCCGGTGAGCCGCTGTCGCACCGAGGAGGAGGGCGACGTCGTCCGGCACGCGCAGGTGGAACTTCGGCACCGTTGGCGGGATCGGCGCCGGGAAAACCGCCTGCAGAATCCGGGGCCGCTCGAGCAGCAGTCCCTCGATTCGCGCGGCCTCCGAGGCGACCATCCCGAGGCCGAGTGTGTCAGGCTGGCCGCTACCGACGATGTCGACATGGGTGACGTAGCGCTCCCGCCCCGCCTCGGCGTGAAGGAGCACCTCGCGCGTCACGCATTTCCCGCCCGTGAGCTCCTCGAACGCTTCGGGCGGTCCCGCGACCGCCTGGCCTAGCCGGCTCTCCCCGACAACCTCGAGGCCCGCCGACTCGAGCGCACCGCGAGCCTCGTCGTGGTCGTCTCTGCTCGCCTGGAATGGCTCGGCGCTCGCGAGCGCGCGCGGCTCCGCCTCAAGCGCCGAGATGCCGCCCTGCGACCGGACCGAAACGTACCCGAGGAGCAGCCCGGGAACCTGCCCTACCGAGTCGAACTCTTCTGGCATCGACATTGCCCACACTCCTTATCAGTCGATCTCCCGAGGTGATGGGATCGTCACCGAGGCGACAGCCCCCCTCAGGTCCTCTGGCACCTCGAACTGGACCGGCGGTTCCAGCTGCTCGAGGTCGACTCCAAAGGCGGCCTCGAACGCAGCCCGACTTCCCGTCAGTAGGAGGCCGGCCCGCATCGGCAGGAACTCGAAGCCGCGCTTGGCCAGCCAGTGCTCGACCGCAGGGTCCGGAGCGCCCTCACCCCATTCGAGAATGGCCTCGACGTAAGGCCAATCGTCGAACCCTTGAGTATCCGGAGGCGGCCCCGGCATCGCACCAACGACTGCACTGTGGGCGAATCTCTCGATCCTGTCAAGCGCGAGACGTGACACGCTTGCCCAAAAAAGGAGTCAGCTCTCGAACGCTCGTTGCTCCGCGAGCTCGCAAGGACGCATGGATTCCAGGGGACAGATGGATTCCAGGGGGCAGGGTGTCGACGCTGATGGAGCGGGCGCACGCCCGGATGCGTTCGGAACTACGCTCGAGCCGGCGCCGTTCTTCGAGCCGGGCCGTACCGCGTTTTTCCCGATTCCGCGCCTCGGACGGAGCCGCGCGTTGGCACGCGTGTCGTCTCGGGGCGCGCACTCGACCGACGCCTCCCCTTACTTGACAGTCGTCGCGCTGTCGGAGTACGGTCGTTGAGTTCCGAGCTGCGGCGGGAGGTGATCTGAGATGCCGAACGTCCTCTGGCCGCGCCGAATGAGTTCTTTCCCCTCGAACGCTGGCGCGACGGCTCCGTTGGTATCACCGCCGATTCTCCCGGTACCCCGTTACCGCGCTGATGGACGTCACGTTGGAGTCGTGAGAGAGACGGACGAGGTGAACGCGACATGACCGTCCCCTGGGAGACGGGCCACGTCAAAGAGCGCCTGAGCTACATCGCTCCCTCCGGCAAGACCGAGATTCGACTTTTACCGAATTTGACTCGTGGAGAGCTGACACATGCAACGGTCCCTACTCGAGCGGTGTCGAAGCCCGCGCGTGTGAACCACGTGACCGAGGCTTTCTACGTCATTCAGGGCAAAGGTGAGATCTGGCGCGCGGTCGAAGAAGGCGAAGAGGCCGTCGAGCTCCGCCCCGGCCGCGGCGTGCTGATACCACCCACCGTCGGCTTTCAGTACCGCGCCGCTGAGTCCGGACCGCTCGTCTTCATCGTTGCCGTGATGCCGCGCTGGAGCACCGAATACTGTCATGAGCTCGGCGACGGATACTGGGACGACGACGGCGAGCCGCGACGCCCGCTTCGTCCGGCACCGCCGGGCCCGGCGTGGGAGACGAAGGACCTCGGCACGGAGCCGGACCACATTGCTCCCGACGGCTCCGAGATTCGGCTTCTTCCCGGGTGCGCTGCAGGCGGTCTCGCTCATTGCACGCTCCCCGCGGGTTCGACCGCGCGGGCGGTGCGGCACAAGACGGTCGACGAGATCTGGTACGTGCTCGACGGCGAGGGTGACGTCTGGCGAAGCGACGGTTCCGAAGAGGTCGTCCACGTGCGAAGTCGAACCTGCTTGACGATTACTTGCGGGACGAGCTTCCAGTTCCGCGCGGACACCGCGGCGCCACTGTCGCTCTTGATCGGAACGTTTCCGCGCTGGCCGGGCCCCGATGAGGCGGTTCCCGTGACGGGCCCATGGGAGCCGAGCGTCTGAGCTGGGCGGGTCGATGCCGCAATCGTTCTCGTGCGCATCTACGAGGTGTGCCACGCATAGGCCCTCGCCCGTCAACCGGCTCGACGAGCATGAGCGCTCATTCCGGTCGCATTGGTCTGGCGCGCGCGGTGGCGCACTCGTGTTCTCGGCCGCCGGTGGGGGCAATTAATGACTTCCCGCACACGGTTGCAAGGAGTCATTGCGCGAGGTTCTCGAGGCGAGCGCCTCCACCGGCGCGCCGCAGGAGGTCTTCGATTACGCCGCTCCGACCGTAAAGGGGGAAGAAGATGACCGGCAAGCGCACCAAGCGCATCATTGCCGTCTTCGGCGGCAGCAAAAACGCGGATGTACTGGCTCTCGCGGAGGAGTTCGGTCGTATCATCGCCGAGGAGAAGCAGATTCTGCTGACAGGAGGAACCGGTCCGGCGAAAGACTCTGTCAAGAACAGCGCCATCTTGGGCGTCGGTTCCTCGCCGTGGGTTGGGATCGATCGCAAGACGTCAGTTGGTGCCGAATGGTCGAAGGAACCAGAGCGCGGATTTCTCATTCGCAGTGACCTCGACCATAAGCGCAACTATCTTGAGGCGTGCCTGTGCGATGCGGCCATCGGTCTCAAAGGTGACAAGGGGACGCTCTCGGAAGTGACGTGCTCATTGTCGCTGCAGCGGCCCGTTGCCTTCGTCGGAGACCATTGGAAAGGCGTGTGCGATCTAGACGCGGACCGCTCTCGCGCTCGAAATTTGCTGGTGGACGCCACCCTCAAGAGGTTCGACGAGTCGCGCGGCAGCAATGCTCTCGACTTACTCCTTACCTTGGAAGTCATTCGTGGTGGCCTCGATGGCTTGCTGCGCTATAAGTACTTTGACTCGCGGACTACTGCAATAGTCGTAGTTGGCTGGATCAAATCGGTCTTGCCGGACGCTGAAGGGTTTGCGGGACACTTCCCGTCGGTTAAGGGACATGAGACCGTGGCGGCACCGTATGAGGAGTGGCTCACGGAACACGCGGTCTAACGAACTGCTTCCGTGGACCTCTGAATCTGCATCGATCTCGATGACTTGACGCCCTGCATGCACGTTTTCGACGCAAATGCGCTGGCCTTGCAGGACGTCGCGGGGGATATTCAATCCCGTGCCACGACCTGTGGGGTCCAGACTTGTCGCGGCCGATACATCAAGCGCCGTCCGACGAGGAAGGGACGCCATTAATGACTGGTCACCACCTTCGCCTGGATCGCGGCCGAGCCCGAGATACGGATACGCAGGTGGCTGAAGTACGACTACAGGTAGCGAATCAAGGTCGACGACGATCTCGCATCTCTGGGTGCCGATCGGATCCTGGACGAAGCGACCCGCGTACGTCTCACCGCGTACGAGCCCGACCTGACCAAATGCCGAGGTTCGTCGATGTTGCTCGGGGGGGCCAATGAGGCATGGGCGGAGAGGCTCCAGCAGATCGTCGGGCACGTGTCGGAGGACGTGCGTCGATTCCGGCTTCAGTACGTATGGATTTACCGCAACGACAGCCGGTTCACGCACGCGAGCTCGCACGTGGTCGATCCATTCGTCAGCGGTCATCCACCCCAACTGGCGATCGGCCATGAGCATCCGCTTGGCCGCAACCTTGCCCTTATCGGGACAGCCGTGCTCGCACTCGGACTGACGATCGCCTCGTCGGCTGTACCAGCGCTCCAATTGACGATCGACGTCGTCGTCGATGCTCTCTCGTAACGTCCAGCGATCCGAGCAGCCATGACGACACCGGCGGCGAGGGAAGAGATCAGACCGAAGTGGCCACGCTGACGTCGCGTGCCTGCGGCCCCTTCGGGCCCTCCTCAACCTCGTACGCCACCTTCGCCCCCTCGGCCAGGCTCGCGAAGACCTCGCCGCTGATCGCGCTGTGGTGGACGAAGACGTCCTTGCCCGCATCGTCCGGCGTGATGAAGCCGTAGCCCTTGTCGCCCATCACCCTACGTCGCGCGAAGTGCGCGCCACCTGGGACGATGCACAAGAAGCCCTACAAAAACAGCGGCCTGAGCTGTCGACGCCGGAAGGGAGCGCTCCACGTCAGAGTGCACCCTTGATCGCGACTAGGAGAGGAAGCAAGGGTTCGATGCGTTGCTTGGCTACTCCGGAGCGATATGTCCTTTCTGGCATGCCGCCGTGGAGTTGGCCGAGTCTTAGCGCCGCGCGGTGAATTAGGGGTTGCACCGCGATCGGGATGGGGTTACGCGCCGCAATCTGGTCAGCCGCCCAGGAGGCGATAGTGGCCAACGCGGCGATGTGAGCGACGAGGTCGGTGTGGTTGTGGTGGAGGCATTGGATGCCATCGCTCCCAGTTGCTTTCAGGAACCCGGGTGGATGCCAGATCGCGTGTCCATCGCGGAGCACATAGATCCGTGCACGCCTGCGTGGATTGCTGTTCTGCTCGAGAAGGTGAGTCTCGGCGTATTTACCAGACCCTGCCAGTACGGCAAGGCCGGCCAGACAGGATTTCGTTGTCTGGCTATCGAGCGCGTATGAGTCGAGTCTTCCCGTGCCTGTGGTGGGCGCAGCGATGGTGAATGAAGTCCGTGAACCAGGATCCCTGACGTCGGCGTCGAGGAACGCTGACGCGGCTTCGTTGCATAGATCCGTGGCGATTCCGTCCAGGCTCCGGTTGCGCAATCGGTTGCCGGCCTGCCGACTCCAGTTCCTTTGCTCGCGTGTCTCCGCTACGGCTGCTGCAAAGTTACGGAGCGGCCATCTCCCGCAGACGTCGACGCGAATGATCACTGTGATGGCGCTCGGATAGAGCAGTACGTCGGCTTTCGCGTCTGTGCCTTGTGGCCCAAGGATCGTTGATCCATGTAGCCAACGGAACGGGACAACGTAGTCCCAGGCCTCGTTGGCGGTGATCCGACGTATTCGGCTTGCTGAAGCGAGATATGAGGACCAAAACCGGCTCCAGCTCTTCCCCCGCCCCGCGTTGTCCCAGGGCCGAACAACGTTGGGTCTACGCGACTCGAAGAATGTCGTGTAGTCGTCGCGCGTGACCAACCCGCCGATCCTTCGCTCCGCATCCTGCGTTTCGAGGATTGACGGGTAGGCCGTCGTAGACGTGACGGCGAATACCGCTTGAGTGAGTCGAGCGAGCGGAGCTCGTGTATGCTGAGTGCGACTACGCATCATTTTCGATGTGGGAGTGGCCGACTGTTGGCTGCTCGTCGACCGAGGAAGAGGAGTCGCCAGCTTGCTGGTGGCTCAACCAAGGAAGATGAGCGTCTAGCATGCGGCCACTCATCTTTCGGTGGGCGTTCATGAACGGGGCGGCACTTCAACGATGGGCCCCACCTGCCCAGTGGAGTTCGTCTTTGTGCGGTCGATCAGCTCTGGCCGTGTTACGTCGCCAGCTCTGAAACCGACTGATGCGACCTCGTTGCGTGTCGCGTCCCTCAGCTTCAGCCAGAGACGGAAAGGGCGTCGATGTCGCACATCGGATTCGATGGCACTCGCTAGCCCCGGTGTCCGGCGGTAGTTGATCCTCGCAACGGTGACGGCAGGTAGCACAAGCACTTTGTCGCCCGGTCGGTTGCCATAAGCGAGACCGTTCTTTCCGCCTTCGATCGCGACGCGCCCGTATGACGTTCGACGCGAGACGATGCCGCGGATGCCGAGCTTGCGAAGCATTGCAGAGGCGTCGTCTCCTGGGGACACCAAGAACAGCCAGTGGCCTAGCACGTAAATGACCACCGCCACAAGCCAAACGAGAATCGCGATAGCAAAGCTATATCCGAACACATAGTAAAAATCTCGAAAGGAATACGCCTTTACATAGTCGCGCTCCTGGCCGGGTTTAAAGTGCAAGGTCAGCCAAGGGTAGATCTTGGCAATAACTAGCGAAATAGCTAGGCCGAAGACAGCGGCTGCGGTTGCCTTGGATACCACCTCTTCAAACTTGACTCCTGTCGAGACGCGTCGCCACGGACTCGCCTTTGTGATGAGAAACCAAGCCGTAAGTAGGACGATGACACCGGGCAACAGAAGGAAGATAGGAACGCCTATTGCCTTAAGGATGTCGGACTCGGCAAACACATCCACCGTGAAAGCAAGCGTGGCAACGACTCTCTCTGACGCCTCGCCCTTGTCATCGGACGCTTCTATGCTGATGAGTGCCAGTCGCGGGCCAGGAGCGACGACATCGTTCGTGGCAAGATCGAGGTGAAGCACGGTTCGCGATCGACCCGCGATGTGACCCGGACAGTTGTAGAGGCGCTCCGTTCGACCTCCCGCAGTGAGCAACTCTTGTGTCTCAGTGTCACCGGTCTGCGCGCAGACGAGCGTCACCTCAACGGCAGCGGGCGCGGTGACGGCAATCTCGTTGACTGTCACGGGCGTCTCACGCGGGTTCACAAGAATGAGCGCCGCCTCTCCGGGGCGGTTCTCGTTGATGTTCTGAAGGTTTGACTCGATTCTCGCTTCGACCAACGACGGGCTCTTCGCAGCCTTGACCGCCAAGGCAGCGACCGCAACGTGGCTGACACGCTGCTTCTTGGGCTCCGGTGCTTGCAGGTACTTAATGAGAAAACGAACGCCGGTGTCCTGACCTGCGCCCTCAGCCAGACGCGTCACAGCGAACGTGTGCGATGCCGATCCACCAGCAGGGAGCTCATGTCTTTCGGTGGAGATATCCACCTTGATCGAGAGAGGGTCGCCTACAACTGGCTCGATGGTGACGCGTGCGGGCGTCGTGCCGTCATTCGCGACTATGACGACTCCGGTGGCGGCCGTGCCAGGCGTCAGGGTCACCTCGGACGGGTCCACACTCGCCGAAACCTTCCCCGGTGCGACCGCCTGTGCGCCGGACACAGGGTTGACGTAGAACAAGAAGCATGCCCAGGCGAGCGCGACTAGAGCATGAGCCGACCTCATCGTCGCGCCACCTCATACGGGTCAGGCTCAGGTCGATGCCAGTCGCACCAGCGTTGATCACCACTCACGCTGTCACCTCCACTTCCCAGTAAGAGCGGGCTAACGGCGCAGGAGCTATTGCACACGCCCCGACCGTCTCAACATCTCAACATCCGCGACCCACTGAAGCGACCACGAGACTGGCCATCCGGTCAGCCGTCCTCGCGCCGCGCGAGGGCCTGGACTCGGTGTTTGGGACGCAGACTCGAGCACGTTGCCTATTCTCTGGGCTTGGTTGCGACATCCTGCGGCACACCAAGCGCAGCAAGGGCGAGCAACGGCGGCGAAGCGCCAGTGTCTGGACACGGCAGGGTGATCCTCTCGCCTGTCTACCCCGCTGTCAACCAAATAACCGAGCCTCTACAAGACCCAGGATGGCTCATTGCGCATCGGCTCGCGCCTCGTGACTTTCAGACCGACGAACCGCCCTCCCTGCGACCCGATGACGCCTTCGCATGAGGCGAGTGCCGGCTACCGCTGGGTTGGGGTTGCCGGACTCGTGCTCGTCCTGTCGTTTGTGGTGTGCTTCCTCGTCGGCGGCAGTGCTCCTCAGGCGATCCGAAGCGACGAGAAGATCCTCGACTGGTACTCGGACTCGACAAACCAATACCGATTCCTCGCGGGAGCCATGATCGGCGGACTCCTGGGATCTCGTTCTTGGTTTTCATCGTCGGGTTCAAGAGGATGCTCACCGACGCTCACGCGCCCGAAGTCCTTGTGGAGCTGGCCTACGCAGCCGGTCTCGTCTTCCTGCCTCCGCGTTCACTCGCTGACGGTCACCCTTCAGCCCCTTCATGCCTTCAGCTCTCAGCCCGAAACCCAGTCCCGGCCTAGCATCGGGACGCCGCGGCGTACCGTCCAAACTCGCCTTCAGCTTCCC
>Ga0247727_10002066_pt1 | contig 46496 bp, 37 predicted proteins | sample WisWelCaveWW1625_FD_202498 | JGI IMG/M metagenome (GOLD analysis project Ga0247727, IMG submission 202498) | Biofilm microbial communities from Wishing Well Cave, Virginia, United States - WW16-25 | ecosystem: Environmental > Aquatic > Deep subsurface > Groundwater > Cave microbial mat | place...
TGGAACGCTTCGACCAAAGACTATCAGTCTGAATCATCAGCGGAAACGATCTCTGACAGCTTGCTGAAATCGTGTAAACCGGGCAAAATTATCCTGCTTCATGACGGCCACGCCAACAGCTTTAACACGTTGCAGGCCTTGCAGAAATCCCTCCCCGAACTGCTGGATCGCGGGATTACATTTTCATCGATTCCGGAATTTGATTCATGATTCTTTACACATGTGTGCTTGGATTCCTGACCCTTGTATACACTCTCGTATTGTGGATATTTCGCAAAGGACTTCGTGTCACACCGTCTTTGTCGATGGCCAACGAGCCGATGGTATCGGTAATAGTTGCGGCGCGTAATGAAGAGAAAAATATTGCTAATTGCTTGACAGCTATTTTGAACCAATCATATCCGAAAGGCAAACTCGAAATTTTGGTGATGGACGACCGATCGACAGATCGAACCGCCGCCATCGTCGCAGAGCTCGCACACTCTGATGGCCGCGTTCGGCTGATTCGCATCAATGAACGAGCGTCCCATCTCTCGCCCAAAAAGTACGCTATCGATCTTGGCATTCGCCGCGCGCGCGGTGAAATCATCTTCACCACCGACGCTGATTGCAAGCCCGGTCCAGAGTGGATTTCCGAGATGATCAAATATTTCACGCCGAGCGTCGGACTGGTTGCCGGTTATAATCCCTATCAAAACTCTGGCTCGCCAAATTCGTTATTCAACAAAATGCTTGCTTTGGACTACTTCGCGATGGCCTGCGTCGCAGCCGCCAGCGCCGGACTGGATTATCCCATCAGCTGTAGCGGCGGAAACTTGGCGTACCGCCGCCAACTGTATTTAGAAATGGGGGGATTTCACAAGCACAGTCGTTGGGTTTCCGGCGATGATGATTTTTTTCTGGAACGCATGAGAGAAACCTCAGGGTGGAGAATCACTTACGCTACCGATTCGAGAACATTTGTACCCACTGCACCACCAGAGTCTATTGGCTCGTTTGTTCAACAGCGAATTCGTTACGCCTCCAAGTGCGCTCATTACTCATTCCCCGTCACGGCTGCACTCATTGGAATATATTTTCTGAATCTTTCGATTCTCGCGGGAATGATAGCAACGATCTGGAAACCTGCGCTCTGGCCAATTTGGTCAACCGCATTTATCTTGAAATCCTTTTTCGAGCATCGTTTTCTGGCGCGCGGACAAATAGTATTTCAGACTCGGCATTCATTTTCTGTCTTTCTTGCCACTTGCCTCGCGCATCCAATTTACCTCGTGGCAATGGGCTTACTCGGAAGATTTACAAATTTTAAATGGAAAGGCGAAACCCATGCTGCCAGGATTCCGGCGCATTCTGAATATCAAAGCAAAACCGCCGGCTTCGAACTTAGATAGCATATTCCGTCATGCACGATTTTTTCCCAGCTTTGCTTTACTCCACGATTGCTCTTTACCTCGCCCAAACGTTGTTCTTTTTCATCGGGATTTTGCGACAGCGCAGCGCAAAAGAAAACCGCTATCCAAAGATCTCCATTTTGGTTGCATTAAGAAATGAAGAGTTGACGGTTCGCGATTGCGTCGATTCGCTGATTCGTTTGAAGTACCCGGAATCCGCTCTCGAGATCGTTTTGATCAACGACCGCTCCAGCGACCGAACGCCCGCGATTATTGAAGAACTCAAGGCGATCTCGCAGCGCATAAAAACTCTGCACATTCGTGATGGAATTTCTGGTCTCTCCGGCAAAGCCAACGCTATCGCCCAGGGAATGGACTTAGCAACTGGGGAACTGATCTTGGTCACCGACGGCGATTGCCGGGTTCCGCCCAGTTGGGCGCGCGCCCACGCAGGATATTTTAGCGCCAACGTGGGATTGGTCGCTGGATTCACGCTACTTGATGAAAGATACGACGACACTAAGCTCTTCGGAAAAATGCAATCGTTGGATTGGGCCTACTTGCTTGCGATCGGCGCCGGCGCCATCGGGATGGGCGTGCCGTTGAGCGTGCTGGGAAATAACTTTTCCTTTCGCAAACAAGCTTATGAAGAAGTCGGCGGCTATCGCCGGATGGGCTTCACCATCATCGAGGATTTCGCGCTGATGAAAACTTTGACGAAAAAAACTTCGTGGAAAGTTCTCTATCCCATCGATCCGGACATACTGGTGTACAGTCATCCCATGCCTGATTTCAAAAGATTCTGCAATCAACGAAAACGATGGTCGGCGGGCGGCAAAGAAATTGGTTGGTACGGAAAATTCCTGATGGCCCTCTCTATGCTCGTTCACATTTTGCTGCCGGTGTCATTGGTTTTGGGGGCGACTCCAGCTTCTTTATTCGGTTGCGGCGTCGTGATGATGTCGGATTTCGTGCTGTTGCGGCTCACCACCGCCAGGGTAAAACGCCAAGACTTGTTGGCGTATTTTCCATTCTGGGAAGCTTTTTATTTTTTCTATACGGTTTTTTTTGCGCCGGTGCTGCTGTTCCCGACAACCGTTACCTGGAAAGGAACCTCCTATTCCTGGAAACTGAATTGGAAGATGAAAAAAATCAATGAAATAAATGCACATCAAATACGGAATTGAACCAGCATGAAACTGCACTCAGTCGAATACTGGTCTTTCATAGAAATGATTGGCTTTTTGCTCTATGCGGAAATTCACTATACTGTGCGTGGTATCTACAGCCGGCTCAAGAAAAATGACCCTGAGATCATTGCGGATGTTCCACATCGCATCGACCCCGGCGCTAAACTGCCGGTTTTGATTCTGATTAAAGATGCTAATCGATTTCCCATCCACTTGAACTCGGTTCAAGTCGAAATCCGAAATGGAGACTATCTTCAACAGGAGCGGTTCGATCTCGGCTCGCAAGAAATCGCCGAGCCCTTTTGGCATCGAGTGCTGGACATTTTTTTGGCAACAAATTTCAAAGGTTCAACTCAGATCGATGTCATCATCGAGGTAACCAGAGATGGCAAAAGAAAAATCATCAAAAATGATAACTACGTCGCGTCCCGCCGCGCTTCATTTGAAGTGTTTGCCTCCGAACAACCCCTTCCTAAAACTCAGGGCTGGTGCTTTGGAGAATTTCATTGCCACACCAGTTATACCAGCGACCAGGTGGAGTTTGGCGCACCGCTGGATGCCTCTGTAATATTAGCCCAGGCGATGGGCTTGTCCTTTTTCTGCGCCACGGATCATTCCTACGATCTTGACGACCAGCCATACAATTATCTGGTATCCGACCCCGGTCTCACAAAATGGAAAGGCTTGCAAAAGGAAATTGCATCGCTTAACCGCTCGCTCTCCAACTTCGTGATCGTGCCGGGCGAAGAGGTGTCCGTTGGCAACTACCAAAACCGCAACGTTCATTTGTTGATTTTGAATCATCCAGAGTTTTTGCCGGGGGCCGGCGACGGCGCCGAAAAATGGCTGCAAACTCGGCCCGATTTATCCATTGCAGAGGTGCTCGCAAAGATCAATTCCAGTTCCGCGGCATTTGCGGCCCACCCCTGCACCAAGCCGCCGTTTTTGGAATGGCTGCTACTGCGCCGTGGAAGCTGGCAATTTGGGGACTGCGCTCACGAAGGTTTGCACGGTCTGCAAATTTGGAACGGCACAGAAAATGGATTGCAGGAAGGAAAAGACTCTTGGATCCGGCTGCTGCTGAAGGGTCGGCGGGTGTTCATCTCCGGTGGTAACGATGCGCACGGAAATTTCAATCGTTTCCGACAGATCGGCTGGCCGTTTCTCACTATGCGAGAAAATCATCATCACTTGTTTGGGAAAGTGCGCACCGCTGTGCTGCTGGAAAACGGCCCTTCGCTATCCGGGCTCTTGGATGGCTTCAAAAATGGACGAATGGTTGTGACGAACGGACCCTTTGCGGAGATAGCAATTCGTGATGAGACAGGAACAACAACTCGCATAGGCGGCGAAGCGACTTGCTCGGAAGCGGTACTACAAGTCGACTGCCTATCAACGGAAGAATTTGGACGGCTGGATGAATTGCGCGTTTATCGCGGCGACTTGTCTAAGAAAAAGGAAGCCCTGATTGTTTTGCGACAGACCTTCGGTGACTCGTACATACACAAAGAGTCATTGCAAGCTTCAACGGCCGGGCGGTCCTATTACCGCGCTGAGCTTTACTCAAAAACTGACACGCAAAGATTGCGTTGCCTCACCAACCCAATCTGGTTGGAATCAGTTGAGACTCATCCCGACGCTTCGTATAGACGTCAATTTAAGCGCGAAGCGCTTAGAAAGTCCCCACTTTTGAAGGGGGATTGAGAGGTGGGTTTATACCTCGATGTTCACCATTCCTTGTTCGATATTCGAAATTCGTCTTTGATGGAAGAAAGAACTAATGAATATCGAACAAGGAATAACGAATTTCGAATGTTGAAAGAACCCACCCCTAACCCCTCCAAGGAGGGGAATTCGACCCGTTCTTAAAGTCGGGATTTGTTTATTTCTCTAAACTTGACGCTTATGCGACGCTTCGGGATGAACTCAAACTACTAAAACAGTTTGATCTTTTTGACGATCTGCTTCAGACTGCGGCCAAATTTTTTTGAAACGATCTGAATATGGCGCTCTTCTCCCTCGCCGTGGCTGACGGTAGCTATCCCTGGCATTTCTTTCAAAACGTTGTGAACAATGTAACGTTCAAAGCTCGGCATGGGCGGCAAATCAACCTCGCCCCCTGAATCGAGACATTCCTGGGCTCTCGCTTTGGCAAAGCGTTCGAGATTGCCAACCGGGTAAACGCAGAGCGTGTACTCTTCGCCGTCTCGATATGTGCGCGTCTTGTAATCGCGGCTGTTATCAAAATGACGGTGAATCATTTTGCGCTCAAAGGAATTGAGTCCGGGCAGCAGCTCCGGCTTCAGCGAGTCCTTTAATTTTTCCTCTATCTCTGCAATGATCTCTTTGATATTCGAGTTATCAAACTCTTCATCTCTAGGAGGTCTTCTGAATGGTCTTCTTCTGTCTCGATCCATAATTTATCATCCTGTTAGTTTTGAATGACAGTTAATAGTTTTTCTGGAATCCCGTGAAAGTCGCCGTTGCTCATGAACAACACGACATCGCCGCTTTCGAGATTCGTTTTTAAAAAATCGAGCATCTCGGAATTGGCGGGCAACATCCACGTGGGTGTTTGAGTTTGATTGAGAGCGTTAACGATATTGTCAATCGAAATGCGTTCCTTGGCTGGAACTTTCTCGGGCATATAAAGAGGCGTAAGTACGACGCAGTCAGCAAGCTTGAGGGCTTCAACGTAATCATCTTCAAAGATTTTGCGCTTGCTGGAAGCGCTGCGGGGCTCGTACAGCGCCCAAATGCGCTGGCGGGGAAAGCGGCTGCGCAATCCTTCGATGGTTGCCTGAACCGCAGTCGGATGGTGGGCGAAATCATCGAACACGCGAATGTTCCGGACTTCACCCTTGAACTGCAAACGCCGACGAACATTCTTGAAGGTCGCCAGTCCCGCGGCGATTTCATTCTTCGAAAGACCGAGAACGCTGCCGGCGGCGATCACAGCGAGGCAGTTTTTGATCATGTGCTCGCCAAATAGCGGCGCCGAAAAATGTCCGACCAGTTCACTTTTATGATACACATCAAAATATGTGGAGGTGGAAGCGGTTGAAAAATTGCGAGCGCGCCAATCGGCATCATCCGCGAGTCCAAAAGTGATTACGTTCGAAAACGCTTTCTCAGTTAGCTTCCGGACAATTGGATCGTCCCAACCCGCAATGAGGTAACCATTGCGCGGAATGATGTTGATGAGGCGTTTAAAGGCAGTTTCGATTTCATCGAGACTGTTAAAAATATCGGCGTGGTCAAACTCGATGTTGTTCAAAACCACCAAATCGGGCAAGTAATGGAAAAACTTCGAACCTTTATCAAAAAATGCGGAATCGTATTCATCACCCTCGGAAACGAACACACTGCCTTTTCCTAATTTGTATCCCCGTTCGAAATTTTCTAGAATTCCACCGATGAAAAATCCGGGATCGCGGCCGGCTTTTTCTAAAACCCATGCCAGCAGTGCGGAGGTGGTTGTTTTGCCATGAGTGCCAGCAACCACGCAGGAATATTTACCTCGAATAAAAAATTCCCTGAGAGCGAACGGCAGCGAAACGTAATGAAGCTTGCGCTCAAGAACCGCCTCGACTTCCGGGTTCCCGCGCGACATGGCATTGCCGATCACCACAAGATCCGGCGGCGGCACGAGATGTTTTTCGTCAAAGCCAACGTGATAGGGAATATTAAGATCATCAAGGAACGTGCTCATGGGCGGGTACACGTTTTGATCGGAGCCGCGGACATCATAGCCCAACGACTTTAACATGCCAGCGAGGGCGGTCATTCCCGTCCCGCAAATGGCAATGAGATAAACACGTTTGCTCGTTTCTGGGTTAAACTGCTGCATTATTAAGGTAATCGAATCGAGTTGTGTTTGCTGCAAGCAATCACTTACTGGGCGCCACCGCGCACGATGGACAATCGAACTTTTCCTCCGGCGGCACCAAGATTGGTCATCTCCATTTCGTCAAATTTCAAGCTCATACCCGTCGCTTCGTCGATGAGGATGTCGAATCGCTCGACCGCGGTGATAGTAGATGTGCTCGGATGAGCTTCGGTATTCGAGTCGTTTACGTGAACGCCGGTCACGTCCAACCGAATGGCCAATTGTTCGAGTCCTGTCATGTGCAATTGAAAAAATTTCGTCGTCACAACTGCCGGTGCTGCCATAGCCGGCAACGCCGGGTTGCCGGGCTCGAAATGTGCTTTTTTCAGATAGCCGTTATTGTGCTCAATTGGGCGCGCATAAATTTCAGAGCGATATTGTAAATAGACGAGAATGATAAAAACCAGTACCAGGAATGCGCCGGCTGCCAGTGTCCATTCCAACACTCGATTAAGGGGCTGCGCTGCCTCCACTTTTTCCACCTGTACCCGAATTTCCTTTTCCTGTCTGACTATTTCATCCTGTTTATTCTGGTTGTATTTGTGTAGGATGTCATCACCGCCAAGGCCGAGAGCGTTGGCATAGGTTTTCAAAAACGATTTGATATAGGTCTCCGGAAGAAACGTGAAGTTGTTCTCCTCCAGGAATTGCATGTGCTCGACAGCAATTCTTGTTTGCGCATGAATTTCGTCAAAAGATTGTCTCAGCTCAGTTCTTGTGGTTTTTAAAATTTGTCCAATGTTCTCCATAGTACCACCCTTAAACCTTTTTAAAGTCAGTTCGATATCAAAAAGGATTGCAGTCGCGCATAGAATTTGGCCAGTGGGAACCCCATAACATTGTAGAAACATCCGCTGATCGCGGTAACAAAAACCGCACTTTGATCCTGAATGCCATAGGCACCTGCTTTGTCCATCGGGCTTTCTGTGGCAACATAGCGCGCGATCTCCTCGTCGCCGAGGTCCCGGAACGTCACCTGGGTGCGCTCGTAGTCGCTCAGCATTTTCCCAGATGGTTTATCCACTAGCGCGATGCCCGTATAAACGATATGCGTTCTGCCGCTCAACTTCCTCAGCATAGCATGTGCTTCCTTAGACGATGCCGGCTTGCCAAGAATTTCGCCATTCAACACCACGATGGTGTCGGCGCCGACGACAACGCCATTGCTAATATTTTCGGCAACTTTCTGAGCTTTCTTTTGTGCCAATTCCAAAACGTGAACCTCCGGGATGATGTAACTCTCATCGCGCTCGTTCATTTTGCTGTCAATAATTTCAAACTCCATCCCGATAAGCTTCAGAAGCTGCGCCCGTCGTGGCGATGCCGACGCTAGAATCAATTTTTTACCATTCAGGTTTACCACCGCGTGGGCTTATCCTCCTTTGCTTTCCACAATTAACGTTACCGGACCATCGTTATGAATTTCAACGTTCATCATCGCGCCAAACTCGCCTGCTTCAACGTTGAAACCAAACTCGCGCAAATTCTGCATGAAGCTTTGGTATAGCGGCTCTGCAATCTCCGGTGGGGCTGAATCGATAAAGCTGGGGCGGCGGCCTTTGCGGGTATCGCCATAAATCGTGAACTGAGATACGACCAACATTTCCCCGCCAACATCGCGGCATGAGAGGTTAAACTTCCCCTCGCTGTCGCTGAAGATTCGCAGGTTGGCGCATTTCTCCGCCAGGAAGCGGGCATCATCCGCTGTATCGCCATTGCGCACGCCCAGCAAAATCACCAACCCCCTGCCGATTTCACCAATCGTTTTTCCATCTACAGAAACTGCGCCCTTCGTGACCCGTTGAACGACCGCTTTCACTCCGGCGCTGACCTCGAAAAGAATATCATAGAAATGATTGCAGGTAAGATGTTGTATGCGAGGGATGGCATTAACTCGCGATCGATCAAAACAAATCTGCCTGACCCAGGTAGAGCGCAATCAATCCAACAAACATATCTGCTTTCAAGATTGCTGAAACCTTTCGTAATCTGCCGGGTTTCGGCTTATTCCAAACGGCCGCGAGCAGTAGCACAACTACTAAATCCACCCCAAATACAACTGTCCAAAGATAACCTTTCCCGTAAATATCAAAAATGTATGGCAAAAGAGTAAACGCGATCAAAATTACGAACACCACGGTCATGGTTGCCAGCGCCAATCTTTCACCAAAACGAATTGGCAGGGTTTGCGCCCCGGCCCTGGCATCCGCATCTCGATCCTCAAGGTCTTTGATTATCTCACGTCCGAGATGAAAGAAAAACGCAAAGCCAGCAGCAATCCAGGAATCCACAATCTGGCCAACGGCCAGCGCGCCATAAATAAATGCCAGGGCTGAAAAAAAACCTATAGCAAGATTGCCTAAGAGAGCTGTGCGTTTGAGTCGGGCGCTGTAAACGATTAAACCGAAAGCGGTTAAACCAGCAACAAAGAATGACCAAATTTGCACAAATATACTAAGAAAAATGCCCAAAGCAAACAAATTTGTCGAGAATTTCCGCGCGGCTCTTCTATCGATTCTTCCGGACGGCAGAGGACGAAAGGGTTTGTTGATTCGATCAATCTCAACGTCATAAAAATCGTTGATGACATTGCCGCCGGCCATAATGAGTCCACCGGAGACACACGCCAGAAGGACTTTGTGAAGAGGTGACAATGCGCCCGCCAGAAAGGCGCCCATGAAAATCGAAAGCATGCACAGTAAAACGTTCAGTGGCCGAGTGAGAATAAGAAAACTTTTGAGCTTAGAATTCATTGATCAAGCTGATGTGAACCTTGCCGTTAGAAAGGCCCTCCCCTTCGCCGAGGCCATAGTCGATGCCAAAAAAACCGAGGCGGGTATCGAGGCGCAGACCAAACCCAAAGCCGATCAGCGCTTCCTCAAATTTGAGCAAATTGTCGGCAACTCGTTCTTCACGGTAGAAATATCCGGTATCGAGAAACAGAAAGAAGCGCGAGTAACGATTTAGCAGGTAACGGTATTCGAAGTTTCCCCAAGCAATGCGCGATCCGCGAAATTGTTCTTCGCGATACCCGCGTAGAGTGCGAGTGCCGCCAAGCCGATATTGGTCTGTAATTGAAATGGCATCCTCGCCGCTGGTAATCTGTCGCCCGTGCAATCCGAAGGCAAAAACCTGCCAGCGAAACGGGGAGACATAAGTTTCAAAATCGATGGCGATGCGTTTCTGATTGAACGAGCCATCGGAGTTTTCTCCTATAGAATCGACCTTCTTTCGACTCCATTCAAAAGTAGTTTCATAATGAATGCCTCGTTGGGGATTGAGCGGATAGTCGAGCGTGTTCAAATTGAGTCCAACTCCTAAATTGAGCGACTGGCTCGCTGGAACTCCAAACAGCAGCTGCCCAAGAGAATCAGGCGAGACATCACGAGTGGAGACGTACGACAGCAGCGAAAAATTTTCGTTGAAAAGAAAACGCCCATCCAGTCGGAGTTCGCGTTGCACAAAAATCGTGTCCTGAATTAATTGTTCAAAACCGAATCCAAGATTCAGCGGCAAACCCGCCAGCCACGGCTCGAGATAGCGAAACCGCAGCTGCTGGGTTTTTGCGGTCCGGCGCTCCCAACGCGCTTCGATTTGCCTTCCAGTGCCGAGCAGATTTCTGAAAGAAATATCGATGAGTCCAGTGATGAATCCACTACTGTTCTGCGCTGGCGGATTGTAACCGAGCACACCATCGAAGCGATTGCTGCTGCCTTCCTCCAATTCAAGAATGAGTTTGCCGGTTTCGTTCGACTGCCACTCCAGCCTCGGACGATTGACCCATTTGAAATAACCCAGTTTCAAGAGACGCGGGGTAATTTTATCAATCACCCGTTGATTATAGAATTGCCCGGTTTTCACTCCGATCTCACGTTCAATCACATAGCCCTTCGTGACCTCGTTGCCCCGAATCTCGATCTCTCCAATGAGTACCGGTGGGCCAATGGAGATTTGCACAATGATATCGACTGTCGCCTCTTGCTCGCCATCAAGACCATGAAAACCCAAGTGCGCGATACGTACCTGGCAGTACGGATAACCCCTCCCCTCGAAATCTCGCAAGATAGCCTCGATGTCTTCCTCCAGAATTAAATGCTGGAAAGGACGCCCTGTTCGCGTGCGCAAATCATCCGAAAGCTGATGGCCGTCCTTCAGTCCTTCGAATTTAACTTGCCCGACTTGCAATCTCTTTCCCTCATTCAACCGCACTTCGATATGGACTCGAGAGGAATCACCAGAATAATCAAAACGTATTGAATCAAATTTTGCAAAGTAGAAACCCTCTTCTTTTAGACGTTCCAAAATCATTTGACAGTTGCGATAAATGTCCTTTTCCGTAATTGCGTCACCGCGGCGCATTTTGAACCAGCTCTGGATTTCTCTTTTGCTGAAATAATGATTGCCGGTAATATCGACCTGCTGGAGCTTGGCCTTTGAAATCACGCCGACTTGTGATAACACGATCGAAACGTATCCAAAGAAAAAAATCGAACATAGAATTTTGTAAATTACTTGTTTCAAGATTGTTGATCAATCCATTAGATGAAAAAAATGGGTGTAGCTAGAGCCAGAATTAAAATTTCTGTCTCAAAGCTCAAGTCTGCTGAAGCAGACTGGTATCAATCCAGTAGGCTTTCAACCGACTTCAGCTATGTGCTTGAAAATTTATTTTCAGACGATTCCCCAATACAGAAATTCCGGACAAGGCCTTGCCATGATTCCAAACTGTCGGGCCTACGTCTTCTTCGCTCACTTCTTCCAATGCTATAGTGACTGTTCCGTCAAGATGATGAGCCTTTTGATTCAATACATAATCCACAGCTCTATCAAGTTGTTTGGCGCCGAGTGAAAAGATGCCATAACCACGCTGCCAGGCAAAAACTGTCGGTAAATTGAAATTTCCATGATTAATAAAATGGGCGCTACTACCTTTTATATTTTGAACATACTCTGAAACGGCAAGCTTCGGTGGAATGGAAACTACATTATGAATGTGATCCTCCATTCCGCCTATCGCGTGGGTAATGCAACTCAAAGCATGCGCCTTTCCGATAATGTAACCGTAAAGATGCGATTCGATATCCGAAGTTATCAGCGGCGTGCGCTCTTTGGTGCTCCAGACCAAATGATAATAAAGACGCCATAGTGCCATGACTCTCTCCTATATTGAAAACTTGATTCGAATGAATATCAACGCTCGCCAGAAATTAAAATTTCTGGCTATAAGCTCAAGTCTGCTAAAGCAGACTAATTCAATCAGTCGGCTTTCAGCCGACTTCCACCGTGAGACTGAAAATTCATTTTCAGCCGAACTCAAAAAAATGCTCGCATCTCCACTTTCAAGAAATGCTGCGCCTGTGGACGATCCGGTTCGCTGCGGCCAAAATAACTCAGCGAAGCCTGCACGTTGCGTGAAAAGCGGTAATCGAAACCAAGATTCCAACGCAACGAAGTACCGGCGCGACGTCCGCCGGTCAACTCAAACGGAATAATCTGGTTTTTGGGCGACACGAATACCCTTGTCCATTCGAGTTCTCCGCGGAAGCGCCCGGTTTTGCTGATGGAGTAGTTGCTGCGCGGCGTCAACGCGATTACATTTGCTTTCGTATCTTCTTCCGGAACCAGGTCGCGGTTGAACCCAAGCTGGCCCTTCACGCCCAACTCTATTTTTTGGTTTGGCCGATAAGCCCAATCCAATTCCAGCGACTCGGAACGCACCTTCCTGTCTTCGCGCGACAACTCCTGGAACAACCGATCTTCCTCCGAGTGAATCAATTCAAGCTGTGTTGAAACGTGCCCAGAAAATTGATTGAGGAAACGCAGACGCTGTTCCCGCACCCGGCGGTCCTGCCCTCCGTCAATAAATTGATTGTTCTTTTCGATACGATTGCGATATCGGTAGCGCACTGAAAGTTTGCGACTGTTTTCCCACAAAAAAATATCCTGCCGCAGCTCGATGCTCCCAAAAATCGTGGTGCTGTCCTGCAAAAAATAATTCAAGTTGAGGAGATAAATTTTGGCCACATCCTTCTCAGTGGTTCGTTCGTCAATTCGCAAAAATGTTTCGGACGAAACTGGACTCAACACGCGCTCAAAGAACCCACGCCTGGTCGGCCGTGGTGAGCGATTAGCAAAAAATCGCTCCGGCGCAATCCGCAAATCTGCTCCAAGGCGCAGCTCCACCACCGGGATAAAATCATTGGTGGCGAATACCTGGCGAATTAAATTGCCAAACGGGTCGGGCTCATGTTCATTGGTGGCGGGATTGAGTCTGAAATTGCCTTCTCCTTCTTTCACCACAATAAATCTTTCCTCTTGCCTCGCCACCTGGGTGTTTGAGATTTGATAATAGAGGTTGCTGCGAATTCCGCCCTGACGCGGAGCGTAACCGATACGAAAATCCGCGAGATCGGTGCGAGTGTCCGGCGCGCTGACCTCTGTAAAATCGCGGGTGCGATGGGTGTACGAAGCGGCAGCAGAAACGGCATGCCAATTGTTGAGTGACCATGAATAGGATTGCGTTTTGGCGATGGACTTCGAGGTGAAAACGCCGGCGATACGATCTTTGTCATCGCGATAGTTATATCGCGCCGACGCGGACAGGCTTTTCCAGGGCGAAAAATCGAGACCTGCGGTGTATGAATCGAAGCGGAAACCGTTGAGCGTCGTGTCGCGTTCGGCGTCTTTGCGAATTTCGCCTTCGTATTCAAAAATCGGCTTCACTTTTTTAAAATCGTATTCGGCGCGACCGCGCTGCCTGATCCAAGTGCTGCTCTGCGACAAACTGCGATCATCCCGATCTATCTTCTCGACGAAATAGCCAAAACTCGGCAGTTTAGATTTACTGAAATTAGTTTGAGCTTCCCAGCGATTGGATTCAAAAAGACTGGATTTTGACAGTCGACCCAATCCACCTTGAAATGATAAGCCTTTGGTGGGAATGTAACCGCCACTCAACTCAACAATCGACTCCTCCGGCGAGACGGCGTCAGTGACATTCCAGCGACGATTGAATTCAACCTGCGTGGTACGATCGATTTCCCGAAAGTGCGCGTTCTTTCGCCGGATATCAGTGTTCAAATTTAAGCGGCCGAAGTTCAGGCTGCCTATCGAAATTCTTTCTGGTTGAAAATCTAAATGCAGTGAATACGCGGCGCCCTGGTTATCGCCATCATTCTGCCGGGAAAAGAGATTGCGATCGAGCTGACTGACCGCCAGCTCAGTTTTGACATTCAACACGCGGCTCGGTGAAACCTGTAGATTCAGTCCAACCATATCGTGGCGTTGCGCCGGCGGCAAAATGATAAACGGCCGATAGTCGCCGCGGTTCACGCCGACAAATTCAAACCGACCGAGACCGGTATTGCGGTAGTCGCCCTGGTTTTCGCCAAAGAATGAAAATGAAACGTTGTAATCGCCCGACTTCGGTCCAACAAAAACAAAAACACCGCGCGCATCGAGAACATAATTTCCACTATCAGGCCCGACAAAAACGAATCCCGGTACAATCGCCGCGCTGTCGCCCGCGGCAGACAGGGCGCGGATAAAATCGTCCGATAAAGTCCGACTCAGTGGATTATCTTTGTCGTCGCTCTCTCGAATGAAGGTCGCGTGAAATTTGAGTTTGTCATCTAAGAATCGGCTTTCGGCGCGCGCTCCCCAGAGGTTGCGCTGGTAGCTTTCATCAGAAAATTGAAAATCGACCGTGATGCGCGAGTCAGCGGTTATCAGGCGGTGGCGCGTGAAAGTGATCTGGCCATTGCTGTATTCGATCACATAGTCATTGCTTTCACCTCGAGTCATGAGCTGGCCATCCACCCAAACGCGCTCGGAGCCCGCCAGCGCGATGATGCTGATTTGCCCTTCACTGCCGCGAAGCTGGTACGGCCCCTGGTTGCCCTCCTGCCCCAAGAACTCGTTGCTGGCAAACCGCCCACGCGAAACCGCGCCCGAAAGCGTGACGCCAAAATTTTGAAACTCGGCCTGCCCCATTGCTCCCTGCAGCTTCCGGCTATAGCGCGTGAAATCCGTACCTTCAAAAGATAAATTGTAGTCCCCTAACGTCATTTGCGCCTGGGGCGACTTAATCTGAACAAAAACTTTGTCAATCTCATTTAGTGTCTGCGTGTTGCCTTCGGGTTGGATTGGCGTATTTTGATCCGTCAGCGACGCAACAACTTCGACATTTTGTGTAAGTTTTCCGGAGATCTGCATGCGCAGCCCGGAGTCCACCTGCAAGCCCTGGTTGCTGCCCACGGTAATGCCGCGCGTCAGACTGCCGCTTTTCTGCAACTCCAAGCCAAAAGTTTCTTGTGACGCCGGTTTGGGGCTCGGCTTTGGCGACGGAATGTTTTCGTTATTTTGAACTGCAGTCGTATCTGACAAAATAATTTTCTGATGAAAATAGTTTTTTCGGATGGGTGCTGGAAAAATGCGATAGCGAATTTTTACAATCGTTCCCGGCGGCAGAAGCTTTTTAAAAGAGATCTCGCCGTCGATGTAGTCGATTAGATAGTCGCTTTCGCGTTGCAACTGAAGTGAATCTACCCAGACGGATTCCGAGTTGGGAATCAGAAAGGAATCAGATAGTGCGTAATTAAGGGTGAGACCGTCGACTGAATGGATAATTTCTTTATCCGCCAGAGAAAGTTGTTTATGTTGAAGGTTTTCGCTTTGGGAAAGTACGTGGGTTGGTGCAAAAGCGCACACGAATAAAGCAGTGCCGTATAAACCGACGTGTGAAAGTTTTGAAAAGGCTCGGGTCACGATTCAACTACAATAAACATTTCAGAAACGATGGCGCTCAGGCGCGCCTGGAACAAATTCGTATCAAATAATTTAGTGACCCACCCCTTTGTTTAATCGTTCTCGAAATTTCCACTCAACCCGAACACCTGAACCCGTGCATTTCCTGATTCCAGAACGTAGACTTTGCTTTTGAAAATGCCAACATCGACGGGATTATTGAATGCGCCGAGTTTGTTGCCAAAGCTGCCCCAACGAAAAATAAGCTGATGCTCTTTGTTGAACACCGCCACTTGATGGTGTCCGCTGTCCACGACGAAAAGCAGGCCTTCGGAAGTCGAACTCAAGCCGCTGGGTCTTTGCAGGATATCATCGCCGAAACGCTTGACAAAATTTCCATAATAATCGAAGACAACTACTTGATTGGCTTTCTGATCCGAAACATAGACCTGGTCTCCGCTCGTCACCTCGATTTTCAGAGGCAGCAGCAGCTGTCCTTCTCCCCAGTTAAAATCGCCAAAGCTTAAATCCGGCTCGCCTTCGATGTTAAGTTTCAAAATGCGGTTGTTTTCATTATCCACGATAAAAATCTCACCGTGCCGGGAGATATCCACGCCGCCTGGAAAGCCAAACTGCATGGAGGCCGACAGCGAATTATTCGAATAGAAAGACGAGAGGTAGTTCAATTTCAAATCGTAGCGCTCGATTCGTTCATTATTGTAATCGGCGATAAACAGATCGAGACCGGATTTGACCGTCACATCAAGTGGGCGATCAAACTGTTCACGCTCCCAGCCGAATCCGCCCACACTCTGGACAAGATTTCCCGATGAATCGAATTTCAGAAGTCGATGGTTGCCGGTGTCAACAACATAAATCTGTCCCTCGGGGTCGATTGCCAGCGCCTGTGGCTGTGATAACGACAAACTCTGCGAAGTTGAATCCGGAAAGACAAACAAGAATTTCACCACAAAATCGCTTTCGCCTCCGGAAATGGACCAGGCGGCAAAGGGGTTACTAAAATGCAGGCCCAAAATTATTATGAGATTAGATTTCAAATGCAACGACATAGTGTGAATAATTTATAAACCGCAGAGATGCAAAGCTTCAGAAAATTTCAGAAAATAAGATTTAGAACAGAAAGCAATTGCAAGGTAATTTGCAAATACTCCAAAGAACGTCAATGAAACAAACGTTCCTAATCTGTTGTTGGTTCTTAGCATCTTAGCGCCTTTGCGGTGAAATCTTTATCAATAATGCAAGATAGATAAAATAAAAAAGCCGTTACGCACGGCTTTGGTTAAAGAGATACAAAATATACCATCTCAAAATCAAACTTCCATGATTTCTGCTTCTTTCTTTTTCGAAAGGTCATCAATCAGGGCGATAAATTTGTCGGTCGTCTTTTGCACGGAGTCGACAGCAGAATGAAAGTCGTCTTCAGAAATTTCATGACCCTTTTCGATCTTTTTCAAACGCTCGTTGGCGTCGCGGCGCACGTTGCGAATCGCTACCCGGCCCTCTTCCACAAGTTTGTGGCACAGCCGCACCAAGTCCTTGCGGCGTTCTTCGGTAAGCACAGGAATCGGCAGACGAATAAGCAAGCCATCGTTGACCGGTGTCAGACCCAAATCAGATTTCAAAATGGCTTTTTCAATTTCACCGATGAGGCTTTTATCCCACGGTTGAATAGTGATTAACCGCGGCTCCGGTGTGTTGATGCCCGCTACCTGCTTAATCGACACCATCGACCCGTAATACGAGACTTTAATGGTATCCAACAACGCCGGTGATGCTTTGCCCGTTCGAATTTTGGCCAATTCCTGCCGAGTGCTTTCAACAGCCTTTTCCATCCGCGTTTCCGCGTCGCGTTGAATTTCTTTGATTTCCATTTTATGCACCGACTATTTTCGTTCCTAATGGTTCGCCTTGTAGAATTCGCTGCAAATACCCCCGCTTTGTCAGATTGAAAACTATAATTGGCAGCTTATTTTCCATGCAAAGGGTCACTGCCGTGGTGTCCATCACTTTCAGCCGCCTCTTGACAACTTCGAGGTAGCTCAATTCATTGAATTTTTTGGCGTGCTTATTCTCACTGGGATCGGAGTCGTACACGCCATCGACCTTCGTACCCTTCATAATCACATCGGCTTCGATCTCAATAGCACGTAAGGCTGCGGCGGTATCGGTGGTAAAATAAGGATTGCCAGTGCCGGCCGCGAAAATCACGATTCGCCCTTTTTCGAGATGGCGAATGGCACGGCGGCGAATGAATGGCTCGGCAATCTGCTCCATTTTGATAGCCGTCAGAACACGAGTGTAAACACCGTTGCGTTCCAGGTAATCCTGTAGCGCCAGGGAGTTGATAACCGTCGCAAGCATACCCATGTAATCAGCCGATACTCTATCCATGCCACGGGCGCTCGCCGATAAACCACGAAAGATATTACCGCCGCCTATTACCAGCCCAACTTCGATCCCCAAATTAGCAACTTCTTTAATTTCAAGAGCGATGCCCAAGACCATATCAGGATCAATGCCGGACCCCTGCTGCCCCATAAGAGCTTCGCCGCTTAGCTTCAGAAGAATTCGTTTATATTGGGGAGGCGATATGCTCACTGTTTACTTCCAGACGATTTTACCAGTTGCTGATTTAATCAAGCCCCTAACTGAAATCGCACGAAACGTTTGATGTTGACGTTTTCACCAGTTTTCGCGGCAATTTCTGTCAACAACTCTTTGAGGTTTTTGCTCGGGTCTTTGATGAAGCTTTGCTCGAGCAGAACCATTTCCTGGTAGAATTTCTCCAATTTCCCCTGGGCAAAACGCTCGACGATATTTTCCGGTTTGCCTTCGTTTTTCGCCTGGGTGCGATAAATCTCGACCTCTTTTTCGATCTCCGCGCTGGTGAGCTCTTCGCGGGTAACGACGCGCGGATTGGTGGCGGCCACTTGCATGGCTACGTCGCGCACAAAAGTTTTGAAATCATCGGTTTTTGCGACGAAATCCGTTTCACAGTTTATTTCGACCAGAACTCCCAGCCGGTTTCCGGGATGAATGTAAGCCTCCACCAGTCCTTCTTTGGTTTCACGGCCCGCTCGTTTTTGCGCTGAGGCGATTCCTTTTTTGCGCAATATCTCGATGGCGGGCTCAATTTCGCCATTGGTTTCGGTCAGAGCACTTTTGCATTCCATGACGCCGGCGCCAGTAAGCTCTCGCAATTGTTTGACTTTGTCTGCAGATATTGACATTCTAAACGGCCTCCAATCTCTTATGCTTCTTCATACAAATCACTTTCGGAACCTTTAATCTTCTCCGCCACCGCTTCGAGTTCTTCGGCGTCTTCGGTGACAATCACTTCGTCGCGAGGCTCTTTAGTGTCACTGAGGGCTTCGGCACTTTCTTCGTCGCTAAGCCTACGCGCCTGTGTGCTGGCGCCCTCGACTACTGCATCGGCGACGGCATGGGTAAGCAGATTGATGGACTTGAACGCGTCGTCGTTGCCGGGAATAGGGTAATCGATGGAATCGGGATCGCAATTGGTATCGACAATGGCTATGATCGCGATGCCAAGTTTGACAGCTTCCGAAACGGCGATAGCCTCTTTTTTTGTATCAACCACAAAAAGAGCGCCGGGCAATTTGTTCATATCGCGGATGCCGCCCAACGCCGATTCGAGCTTTTCCCGTTCGCGCTCCAGCCTTAGAATTTCTTTTTTGGTGAGCTTGTCGTAGGTGCCGTCGGTGGCCATCTTTTCAATATTCTTGAGGTGCTTTATGCTCTTTTTGATGGTGGCGTAATTGGTAAGGGTACCGCCCAGCCAACGCTCGTTCATAAAAAAAGAGTTGCTGCGTTCGGCTTCGGATTTCACGATGTCCTTGGCCTGCTTCTTGGTGCCGACGAATAGCACCTTCTCCCCTGCCCTGGTCATCTCAATGACGGCCTGGTACGCCCGATCAAGGCACTCAAGAGTTTTCTTGAGATCAATGATGTAAATGCCGTTGCGCTCCATAAAAATGTATTTCTTCATTTTGGGATTCCATCTGCGTGTGAGATGGCCAAAATGCGAACCGGCAATTAGTAAATCTTGTAGTGTAACATTGAGCATAAAACCTCCGCTTTGGGTTAAGCCGCCACTGGCTAAAAATTCAATCCCGACAAATCGGGACACCCATGCCAGCCAGTGTGTGTGATATTAGACTTTTTTTAACGTTTCGAGAATTGGAACCGCTTGCGCGCGCCCGCCATGCCATACTTCTTTCTTTCCTTCATGCGCGGATCGCGGGTGAGAAGCCCGGCGGCCTTGAGCTTGGGGCGGTATTCGATGTTCACCTTCAACAGCGCCCGCGCGATACCCAGACGCAGGGCCCCGGCTTGGCCGGCCAAGCCCCCTCCGTTGACGTTGGCATAGATATCATATTTGCCCATGGTTTCGGTGATGTTCAACGGCTGCTCGATAACCATCTTGAGGGTTTCACGCTTGAAGAATTCCAACAAATCTTTTTTATTGACGAGAAATTTTCCCTCGCCGGGGATAAGGCGAACTCGGGCAACCGCTTGCTTTCTTCTTCCGATCGCCGAAAATACTGTTCCTTTCATCTATTCCTCTTAATATTTAAGTTCAAGTTTTTCCGGTTTTTGCGCCTGATGCTGGTGATTCGCTCCCACGCACACTTTCAGTTTTTTAAACATTTTCCTACCCAATTTATTATGCGGCAGCATGCCCGCGACGGCATACTCAAGAATCCGCTCCGGATGATCTTGCATCCTATCTGCGTAGGTTTCCGAGCGCATACCTCCCGGATACAAAGTATTCCAGTAATAGATCTTATTCTTAGCTTTCTTACCAGTGACCCGCACTTTCTCAGCGTTAATCACAATGACGTGATCCCCCACGTCCATGTGTGGCGAATAGATAGGTTTGTGTTTGCCACGCAAAATCGCCGCCACTTGGCTGGCGAGTCTGCCAAGAACCAACCCTTCGGCGTCAACGATGTACCATTTCCGCGTGACTTCCGCGGGTTTTGCAATGTATGTGCTCAACGTCTTCTCCTTCCCTTATTTTTCAAAATTAAGCGGGGTAAAGTAATACATTTCATAGTAATAGTCAAGAATTTTGTTGCTTTATTTCTGGGGCAAAAATGTAACCGATCAGCTTATAAATGAGTTTGGCGGCAAAAAAGTCCGAGGCTGTGAATCCGGGTTTTGGCGAGAGCTCGACCACATCGAAGCCAATGACTTTTCGGGAATGGATGATCTGCTTGAGAAAATCCAGAGTCTCAAACCAGTGAAACCCGCCCGGCTCCGGTGTTCCCAATGAAGAAACGGCTGACGGATCGAAAAAATCCAAATCAATCGTGATGAAAACCGGATCACCGAGTGCTTGCAAAACCGTGTCCACCCACTTGCGCTGACGATGCATTTCATGAGCATAGATAACTTTGGATGGGGACCTCAGCCATGACTTTTCGCCTTTCAGCCCGCTGCGAATGCCCAATCCAACATAAGGACATATCTCCTGAATGCGCGCCATGGCGCAGGCGTGGCTGAACCGGGAACCCTGGTACTCGTCCCGCAAATCGCTGTGGGCGTCCAACTGCAATACCCACATATTAGGATAGAATTTCTTTAATGCGCCCACCAGCCCCACGCTGACCGTGTGCTCGCCGCCCAAACCGACAACGAATTTTCTCTTCGATAACCACTGCTCGCATGATGCACTTATCTGCTGAACGGCTTTTTCATGCTCTGGGCAAAACCTCACTAAAGACATATCGGTCGCGATCCCGATTTGGCAGGTCTCGGTATCCAGTTCTTCGTCGAAGAATTCGATCATGGACGACGCTTCGATAATGGCCACCGGGCCGTTGGCCGTACCCTTGCCATAGGTTGTTGTAGCCTCATACGGCAGGCCAAGCACCATTACCCTCGCGCTTTCGGGATTGGACAATTCCGTGGGCAAATCCAGAAAATTCTGATTTTGATTCAGCATCAGCATATATAGCTAAATTAAAACTGCGCCGGTAATGACTGTAGTCCACAGGCCGTTCTTGTCTCCAACCGCCGATTGAGTAATGTTGCGGGTTGTGACGATTTCGTTGCTGATGCGCCAGATTTCCTTTTTTTTGTCCCATGAGGCATCAGGATCGAATTCTACACCCAGGATGGTTGCCAACATACTGGCCGCCAGGTCTTCGGCGTAATCGCCGGCCAGATCCTCTTTCTGGCCATAGCTGTGATGTTCAGAAAGATACCCGTAATGTGCACGATCTTTAGGAATCGCCACGCCGATAGACGCTGCGATCAAACGGTGCGGCTCATTGGTTTCGGCCTGGCTCATGACGACGTATAGAATCTGCCCGGCTTTGAGCTTTTTCAGGCCATCCTTTTTAGGAACCATTTTGCAGTATGGCGGAAAAATACTGGACACACGTACGAGGTTAAATTGCGCGATCTCGGCATCCCGCAAAGCCAATTCAAAACTCGTCAGCTTTTCTTTATGCTTGCCGGCACCCTTAACAAAAAAGATTCCTTTAGCGACGTCCAATTTCTTCGTCCTCCTTAAAGGATTAATAAAATCAGGCTATGGTCTTTGCCACCACAGCCCATTATTATAAAGTCCAACTACGCGGCCCTTAAGCTCCCAGTTGTGAAAGGGAGTATTTTTTGATTTGGATTTGAATTTGTTTTTATCCACGGTCCATTTTTCATCGGCGGAAAAAATCGTCAAGGAAGCGGGCGCAACGATTTTGAGACGGCCACGTTCCAGTTTAAGTATTGTTGCCGGGTTAAGCGTCATTTTTGCAATGGCCTGCGGCAGGGTCAAAATTCCCGGTTTTACAAGATGGGTGATAATCAAACCAAGGGCCGTTTCGAGGCCTACAATGCCAAACGGCGCAGCATCAAACTCAACTTGTTTTTCTTCAATTGAATGTGGGGCGTGGTCCGTGGCGATGACGTCGATGGTGCCGTCACGCAAACCCGCGAGCATCGCTTCAACATCGGTGGCGCTTCGCAGCGGCGGATTCATTTTGGCGTTGGTATCGTAACTGAGTACAGCCTCGTGATTCAGGGTAAAATGATGCGGCATCACTTCGCAGGTGACTTTAATGCCCTTTTCTTTCGCCTGCCGCACCAAACCAACCGAGCCAGCGGTGGAAATGTGCGCAATATGCAGACGGCTTTTGGTGAATTCAGCCGTAAGTATATCCCGCGCCACCATAACTTCTTCCGACAGACTCGGGATTCCCGGAATGCCCAATTGCGTGGAAATCCTGCCCTCGTGCATGCAACCATTTTTGGACAAAGCTTTATCTTCGCAATGGTCGATAATTGGCACATCGAAAAGACGCGCGTATTCCATGGCCCGCCGCAAGAGCTCCGCTGTCGCGATCGGGTCGCCGTCATCGGAAAAAGCTACCGCGCCGGCTTCCACCAGTTCTCCCATCTCAGTCAATTCAGCGCCAGCGCGGTTTTTCGTCACCGCGGCAATGGGAAAAACATCCACCAACAAACCGTTGGCGCGCCGTTTCAAAAACTCTATCACCTCGCCATTGTCGGCAGCAGGATTAGTATTGGGCATAGGACAAATGCTGGTGAAGCCACCCATCATCGCCGCCGCAGCGCCGGACTCCACCGTCTCTTCATCCTCCCGGCCAGGCTCTCGTAAATGCACGTGCATATCGATCAACCCCGGGCAAAGCACGAGACCTTTGCAGTCGATGACTGGATCGCTAAAATGGGCGGCGCTGATTTTGCCAATCTCTTTCAGTTTGCCATCTTCAACCAGAACATCAGACTGCTTTTGAGTCAAGGCCTCCGGATCAACCACCAGGGCATTCTTAAATAAAATTCGATTAACCGATTGCGCCGGCTTTCCCAGGCTCATTTCACAAAACCCTAATTTGTGGATTCATCAAACCGTTCGGCGCCCCTGCCGCCGCTGAGCAAGTAGAGCACGGCCATGCGCACCGCCACGCCATTAGTCACCTGATCGAGAATCAGCGAGAACTCACTATCGGCCATCTCGCTTTCGATTTCTACTCCGCGATTAATCGGCCCGGGGTGCAGTATCGTTATTTCCTTTTTGGCTTTTTCAACACGCGCGCGAGTGATGCCGTACAACTTGTGATATTCACGCGTGGATGGAAATAAGCCCTTCTGCTGGCGTTCAAGTTGAATGCGCAGCACATTCACCACGTCGGCCCAGGCAAGGGCATCGTCCAAATTATAAAAAATTTCTGCCTGCCATTGTTCGGCATCCAACGGCATCATCGTCGGTGGTCCGCAGAGCGCCACTTCGGCACCCATCGCTTGCAGCCCATAAATATTCGAGCGAGCAACGCGGCTGTGGGCAACATCGCCGATGATCGCGACCTTCAATTTTTCAAGTGTCTTAAACTTTTCGCGCAGAGTCATTATATCGAGCAAACCCTGGGTGGGATGCTCGTGCTGGCCGTCGCCGGCATTGATGATCGACGCCTTCACACACTGGGTCAAAAAGTGCGGTGCGCCCGAAGCGCCGTGTCGAATCACCACCATATCGATGTTCATGGCTTCAATGTTGCGTGCGGTGTCGCGCAGGGTCTCGCCCTTGAGGACCGATGACGTCGCAGCGGTGAAACTGACAGAGTCGGCGGAGAGCCGCTTCTGTGCCAATTCAAAAGAAATTCGCGTTCGCGTAGATGGCTCAAAAAATAAATTGACAATGGTTTTGCCGCGCAAGGTAGGAACCTTGGGGATGGGACGTTTCAGCACTTCTTTGAACGATTCGGCAGTATCTAAAATGAATGTGATCTCTTCGCGTGTCAGCCCTTTTAGTTCTAATAAATGTTTGCGATTGAATTCCAACTATATTTCCTTTAGCTGTTTGACCAAAAAAACGCCGTCCCGGCCGTCAACTTCTTTAAAATTGACGAGCACCTCGTCGTCCATTTCGGTGGCAATCGTCTCACCAACGTAATCAGCTCTAATCGGCAACTCGCGATGTCCGCGATCTACCAACACTGCCAGTTGAATTTTGGAAGGGCGGCCAAAATCAATCACCGCATCCAGCGCCGCTCGTACCGTCCTTCCCGTGTATAAAACATCGTCCACGAGAATCACCACTTTACCGTGGATTTCAAAATCGATCTCCGTGGGCTGCACGACCGGCTGTTTGATCTTTTTAAAGACATCATCGCGGTACATGGTGACATCGAGAATGCCGAGCGGCAGTTCTTTGTTTTCGATCTGTTTGATTTGCGCAATGATTCTTTTCGCAATCGGTACTCCGCGTGTCCGAACGCCAAGAACCACGAGATTCTCCGCCCCACGATTCCTTTCAACGATTTCAAGCGCCAGGCGAGCGATAGTCCGGTTGAGGCCTTCTGCATCGATAATTTTAGATTGGATTTTATCGGACATGAGGAAAATTACAAAAAAGCCTTCCGCACCATACGCAAGAAGGCAAATCAAAAAACAAATTCCGTAGTCTCAGCCGCAACGATTGGTTTAAAATTTTCGGCTGCAATTATACAAAATATTTCCTAAAGAGTCAAGCAAAATATCGGCAGGCCGGATTGTTGATGAGGTGAATCGCGATGAGGGTGTACTGGCGTTAATTCAAAATGTAGTTCTCCGGATTCTCTGGCTGGCCATCTCGCCAAACTTCATAGTGAAGGTGCGGACCGGTTGCCCGGCCGGAGTCGCCGGATAATCCGATATTATCCCAGCGCTCCACTTTTTGACCCCGCGCCACACTCACTGTCGCCAAGTGGCCGTACAAAGTTTTAAAACCATTGCCATGATTGATGATGACTACACGCCCATAACCGGAATTCATGCGATATTTAACGCGGGTAAACTCCACTATTCCTGCTGCGGACGCAAAAACTTTGGTGCCGTAGCGGGCCGAAAGATCGATGCCATTATGATGTTTTACCCGCTCGATGAACGGATCCCTGCGGTTGCCAAATTTATCGGTGATCCGAGCGCCTTCGACGGGACGAATGGATGGAATGAACCGAATGCCCATCTGTGGCTGCAAAAATTTATCTTCGATCAAATTTTGGATGTTCCTCGCCTGATTTATGCGCGACTCCAGATCGTTGAGGTGCTGCGCAACATTCAATTTGCTTCCGCTCTCGTAAACCGGAAACGACGCCATCATCAAATCACTGTTTGTGGAAAAACTGGAAACAAAATTACTGTCGCTGGTGGTAGATCGCAGGCCGGCCAGAACCTCCAAATCTTCGGCGTCATCTTCAATCACTGCTAATGTACTGTTTAAACCCGCGATGCTGTCCTGAAGCTTATTAACCTGCTCCTTCAGAAAGCTATTACTCTTTGAAATGTGAACATCCGTATTATTCTGAAACAGTCTGTCGCAAACTATTACAGAACTCACGAATACAATCGTAAGAATTACGGCTGTCATCAGCGCCATCATCACAAGTCGTCTGAAATTGAATTCAAATTGTCGAATTTCCGACTCAGCGGGTGAAAAGAATATCAAGCGAATTGTATCGTGCTTTCCAGGTTTCTTTAAACTCATATTAATTCACAAATTAGTTTAGAACCAAAATTGTTTAGTAAAGAAATTAGCCGGCTTAAATTTCAGTCTACTGTACTACATTGTATCAATAAAAAAGCGCGAAGGGCAGCGACTATTGGCGGTCAATTTTGCAAAAATTATGCCCGCCCCAGGGGAAACGGATTACGGTTTCCCGGTCTGGCTAACTCCTACGTAAAAAAGCGTAATCGATTTGCTGCGCCCGCTGATTTCACAACTGATAAGGTAACGAGAAGCAAGCTTGAATTCAATACCTAAGAATGGATTCAATTGCGGGCCGCTGGGTACTCGCCCCTCTCAATGGTTTCAGAGCCGGCATCGTTCAAACCACTACTAAATTTAAAAATTCACCGGAGCGCCGTCGGGCACCGGAATTGTTGTTTTGATCCGAAATCACTGCCCTTATTCTTGAAGTGCTTTGATTGTCGGCAAAAATCACAGGTGGGAAGCGGAACATTCAAATAGGTTGGGCTACGACTGCTCGAAAACCACCCTGCACGGTATCACGGAACGTCTGGCCATAAATAGCCGTCACCACTGCCACGCCTCTTTGTGTGGAACTGGTGAGATCCAAAAATTCTTTTATCCGGCGGAGCTTTTCAAAATCGCGAGCCGAATAGCGTTTGAACTCGCGCGATCCCATCGTGATCATACGCGGGCGCACCATACCCTTCAATGATCTCCTCCCAATAGTAGAGTTGCCGCAAACTGATATCGAGTTTGCGTGTTACTTCCGAGCTGCTCAACCACATGATATTCTTCATCACAAGTTCCTTTAGTTTATCCAAGAGTGACTTTACAACTTGTACATCGGCATAAAAAATGATTAAACATTAATATGGAGAGGTTAAGCAGAAGACCGACATTTTTTTCCATCATCGGGGAAATTTCTCTTGCAATGGTAAGTAACCGACATTATATTAGGCCAATGCTATCCTTCAAATTGGAAACGCTTTTTAAGACAATAGCTGCGATGATGTTAGTGGGACAATTTCTTGGCTTGGTTTTTTGCGGGGACAGCAATTGCCCCCGCGGAGATTCCGAAGAAAATTGTGCCGCGTTGATTTGCAGTCTATTGTCAAAGCACTCGGTACCAATATCGCAATCCAGTTGCAATCCGAATAATTCCTGCCAGTGCTTTTGCCATTTTTTGATTGATACTCCCAAGACAACTCTTTATGCGAGACCACTTGTTGCTACGCCTCATCATACAAGTGAAGTGGTGCATTTCTTTTCCGAACCCATCCGTAACATCGACCATCCCCCTTTAGCTTAATCTTTCAACTTCTTTTAAATCACCAAACACTTTTTTTATTTTAAGAAAGGAACTGGAACGTGGCTATAATTTCGCGTTCCTGCGTTGCCGTGCTGTTCGCATTTCTATTTTTGTCCACCAGCGGCGCGCAGGAAAAATTGACGTTACAACAAGCTATTGATTTGGCCATGGCCAACAATCCGGATGCGCTGGTGGCACAGAAGGAAGTTGACGCTGCCAGCGCCCGAATCTTGCAAGCCGAAACTGTTCCAAACTTGGAATTCGGCATGAGTTGGGAGGAAACGCCCTCGAATTTCAATATCACCAACGCAGGTGAGCGCAACATTGGCATTGTGCAGCCCTTTGAATTTCCCGGCAAACGGAGTGCACGTAGCCGGGTAGCCAAGATCGAATTCCGATTCTTCGAAGAAAATCTTCGGCGTAACATACTATTGATTAGCGCCGATGTGAAACGCGTCTACTATCAGGCGTGGCTGAATCAAAAATTAGTGACCAATTTTGAAGCGATTGCCGATTTGCTGCAGCAGTTTCGCGAGACGGCCACGGCGCGCTATCAGGCGCAGAAGGTGACGTTTCTCGAAGTGCTGCGCGCAAAAACTGAGTTGGCGAAAATCAATAATGAACTGATCGCCACACGGCGCGAGGCACAAAACTCGCTCGCGGAGCTGAATCGTTTGCTTGGTCGGCCCGGCTCTGCGCCAATCGCGCTCGCTGATGATTTCACCTATCAGCCGTTCGAAAAAACCGTTGATATCGTTGTCAATGAAATGCGCCAGATCAGCGCTGCCCAGCGCATGACCCAAGCGCTGGTCGACCGTGGTCGCGCGCAGATGCGCCTGGCGAAAAAAAGTTATCTACCGGATTTTTCCATTGGACTGTTCAATCAAAAACGCGACGGCCAACCACCCTTCACCACCGCGAATCCACTCGGCAGCACGGAAAGCAACTTGTGGGGCATCGATGTCGGCGTTTCCATTCCGCTGTGGTTTTGGAAAGGGCCGAGAGGCGCGGCCGAAGAAGCCCGCGCTTCTTCGGAGCTGGCGCAAGTTCAATTTGAGGCTTTCAATCGCAATGTGATCACGGCAATTGAAAATGCCCACCGCAGCGTGAAGGCGGCGGAAGCGCAAGTGCAGCTTTTTGAAGAAACCTTGTTGCGCGACGTGGAAGACGAGCTGCGTACCGGCATCGCACATTATCAAACCGACCAGATTGATGCGCTCAATCTAATTGACATTTACCGAACTTATACCGAAACCAAAGCGGAATACTACCGCGCGCTCTTCAACTATAATGTGGCGCTGGCCGATTTGGAAGTGGCTGGCGAAACGGCTTTGCAACCATAAAAAATGGAGTATCAAAACATGCAGTCCCAAAAGATTTTTTTGTTTTTAATGCTGGCCGTCGCACTATTCGGTTGCGGCGGAAAAGAGAGCCAGGAAGAACCGGCTAAAGGCGCCGACCACGAGGCGACTAACGTTGTCCGCCTCGATGCCGAGCAACAGCAGAAAGCCGGTATCAAAATCGAAACGATTCAGTTGCGCCCCCTGCAACAGACGATTTCAGTGCCCGGTCGGATTGTTTTCAACGAACGCCGACTGGCGCATCTCACCGCGCGCGTCGCGGGGCGTGTCGAACAGGTGTATGCTTTTCTCGGCGACCGCGTGCAAAAGGACGCGCTGCTGGCGACGATTTACAGCCAAGATTATTTGGCCGCGCAGTCGGAGTTCATTCAAGCGGAGGAGCGCTTGAAGCTGGCGGCGACGCGCAAAGATTCGTTGGAGCTGCACACGGCGCGCTCCATTTTTGAATCGGTGCGCCGCAAGTTGTTGGTCATCGGCGCAACCGAAAAAGATCTGAATGAAATTGCCGATACGCACATCCCCAGGACTTTTCTCGAAATTCGTGCCCCGTTTGCCGGCACCGTCACCGAGGCCAGCGAAATTCTCGGCCACTTCGTTGAAGTCGGCGGGACGTTGTTTCATATCGCCGATCTTTCCACGTTGTGGGTGCTGGCGGATATCTACGAGAAAGACTTGGCCAACATCAAGCCCGGACTGCCGGCGGACATCGAAGTGGCGGCCTATCCCAGTGAAAAATTTCATGGCCGACTCACCGTGATTTTCGACATGCTCGACGAAACCACGCGCACGGTCAAAGCGCGCATTGAAGCCGAGAATCCCTCCGGCAAGCTGAAGCCGCAAATGTTCGCGACGGTGACTCTGCAAAGCGGCGAGCTGGCGAATCTCCTCGTCGTGCCCGAAGCAGCAGTGCAATCCGAAGGCGGTCAGCAATTTGTTTTCGTTCCTGAATCCGACAGCAGTTTCATGAAGCGCGAAGTTCGCACCGGCCAAAAAATCGACGGTGGAATTGCCCTCATCGACGGGCTGACGCCCGGCGAGCAGGTGGTCACTGTCGGCGCATTTGTGCTGCGCTCGGAGCTGGCCAAAGCAAGCTTTGGGGAGGAGTGAGCCATGATAGACAAACTCATCGCCTTCTCGCTTCGCAACCGTATGCTCATTTTGATTTTCACCCTCCTGCTCATCGGTCTTGGCATCAACGCGGTGCGAAAGATTCCCATCGACGCCTTCCCGGACGTCACCAACATTCAGGTGCAAGTCATCAGCGAAGCACCCGGTCGTTCGCCGGTAGAGGTGGAAAAATTTGTCACCTTCCCCGTCGAAGTCACTATGAGTGGTTTGCCGCGCCTCACGGAACTGCGGTCGCTGTCCAAATTCGGGCTGTCGATGGTGACCATCGTTTTTGAAGACGACGTGGATATTTATTTCGCGCGGCAACTAGTGCTGGAGCGCTTGATCGAAGCCAAAGAAAAATTACCCGAAGGCGTGGAGGTCTCGCTCGGCCCGGTTTCCACCGGCCTCGGGGAAATTTATCAATACACGCTGGAGCCGCCGGCAACCGATGGGAGCCGCCTCAGCGAGTCGCAGCTCATCGACTTGCGCACGATGCAGGATTGGATGGTACGGCCACTGCTCAAAACCGTGCCCGGCGTCGCCGACGTGAACTCGTTCGGCGGTTTCGTCAAGCAATATCAAGTTCAGGTCAATCCTGACTTGTTGTTCAAATACAAAATTTCGTTGCGCGAAGTTTTTGATGCGGTTGCCGCCAACAATGCCAACGCCGGCGGCGGCATTCTCGCGCACGGCGCCGAACAATATCTGGTGCGCGGCATCGGCCTCATTCAAACCATCGACGACATCCGCGATATCGTCCTCACCGAGCATGAAGGCGTGCCGATTCACGTGCGCGACGTCGCCGAGGTGGTCGTTGGCCCGGAAGTGCGGCAGGGCGCTTCGGTCAAAGACGGCAAAGGCGAAGTGGCCGTCGGCATCGTGATGATGATTCGCGGCGGCTCCGGCCGCGAGGTGGCCGCCAGCGTCAAAGAAAAAGTACGGCAAATCAACGAGCAGAAAATTCTCCCCGGCGGCGTGATGATCAAGTCGTTTTACGACCGCACCGATTTGGTGCAGGCCTGCATCCGCACCGTCACCAAAGCGCTGGAAGAAGGCGCGGTATTGGTGGTGCTCGTGCTCTTTCTCTTTCTCGGCAACGTGCGCAGCGCGCTGATCGTTACCGCCACGCTGCCGCTGGCGATGCTGTTCACCTTCATCATCATGCAGTTGCCGCAGGTCAACCTGTCCGCCAATCTCATGTCGCTCGGCGGCCTCGCCATCGCCATCGGCATGATGGCGGACGGCTCGGTGGTGATGGTGGAAAACATCTATCGCCTGCTCTCCGAACGGCGCGGCGAAAAATTGAGCCGCACCACGCTGGTGCTGGACGCCGCCAAAGAAGTGGCGCAACCGCTGGTGTTCGGCATTCTCATCATCATCATTGTTTTTCTGCCGCTGTTCACGCTCGAAGGACTGGAAGGCAAAATGTTTTCGCCGCTGGCCTTCACCATTTCCATCGCGCTGTTCGGCTCGCTGCTGCTCGCGCTGACGCTGGCGCCGGTGCTCTGCACTTTTTTTCTCAAGGGCGGCTCCGAACATGACAGCTTTCCGGTGCGCTGGGCCAAGAAAATTTATCTGCCGTCGCTGCGCTGGTCGCTGCGGCATCGCTGGCTGCTCACCGGCGGCGCAGTGATGCTACTCATCGGCAGTCTGGCGCTTTTCCCGTTTCTCGGCACTGAATTTATTCCAAGTCTCGACGAAGGCTCGCTGACGCCGCAAGTGATTCGCCTGCCGAGTATTTCGCTGCCGCAGTCCGTCGAAATCGAAAACGCCATGCAACAAACGTTGATGGAATTTCCGGAGGTACAAACCGCCGTTTCGAAAATCGGCACGGCAGAAATTGCCACCGACCCGATGGGGCCGAACGTGAGCGATCCGATTGTCGTGCTCAAACCGCGCAGCGAATGGAAAACCGCCAAGACCAAAGAAGAACTCGTTGAGAAGATGCGCGAGCGCTTGGAAAAAATTCCCGGCGTGGTGTTCAACATTACCCAACCCATTGCGCTGCGCGTCGATGAGCTAATTTCTGGCGTCAAATCGCAAATCGCCATCAAACTTTTTGGCGAAGATATGGCGGTGCTTAAAACTAAAGCTGACGAAATTGCCAAAGTGGTGTCGGAGGTGCGCGGCGTGGCCGACTTGCGAGTCGAGCAAGTGTCCGGCCAGCCGTATTTCACCGTCGAAATCGACCGCCAAAAAATCGCCCGCTACGGCATCAACGTCGCGGACATTCAAGAAATCATCGAGACCGCGGTCGGCGGTAAAGTCGCCACCGACGCCTTTGAAGGCGAACGGCGCTTCGGTGTGCTGGTGCGCTTTCCCGAAAACCGGCGTAACGATTTGGAAAGCATCGGCAACATTTTGGTCAATGCACCGGACGGCTCCCGGCTGCCGCTGGCGCAACTGGCGAAGCTCGCGCTGGTCGAGGGCCCGGTGCAGATCAGCCGCGAGGACGTAAAGCGTCGCATTGTGGTGGAATGCAACGTGAATGGCCGCGACATCGGCAGCTTTGTGGCCGAGGCGCAGCAGAAAATTCGCCAACGCGTGGCGCTGCCGCCCGGCTATTTCATCACCTGGGGCGGCGCCTTTGAAAACCAGCAGCGCGCCATGCAGAAGCTCGCCATCATCGTGCCGGTCACCATCGCGCTGATTTTCTTTTTGCTGTTCTCCAGTTTCAATTCGGTGCGGCAGGCCGGACTCATCATTCTCAATTTGCCGTTTGCACTCATCGGCGGCATTGTTGGCTTGTATATTTCCGGCCAATATCTCAGCGTGCCGGCCTCGGTCGGATTCATCGCGCTCTTCGGCGTCGCCGTGCTCAACGGTATCGTGCTGGTATCGTATTTCAACAAGCTCCGGCAAGAAGGCCGGTCGCTCGAAGACGCCATCTTGCGCGGCTGCGAATTGCGGCTGCGTCCGGTGCTGATAACCGCGCTGGTGGCTGCGCTCGGCCTGATTCCGTTGCTCTTCGCTACCGGCCCCGGCTCCGAAATTCAGCGCCCGCTTGCCACGGTGGTCATCGGCGGACTCGTGACCTCGACGCTGCTGACGCTGCTGCTCTTGCCGACATTGTATGCGTGGTTTGAAAAACCGAAAGTTCAAGCAGAGATGTAAATTTAACAATTCGGAGTGCAATGCTTTAGCATTGCAAAACTAAAGTTTTGCACTCCAGATTCATCTAAAACGGAGAAAATCATGAAAGAAGTCAAAGCCATCATTCAGCCTTTCATGCTAACGAAAGTCATTGAAGCGTTGAAGCAAATTTCCGGTTTGCCCGGCATCACCGTTGACCGCGATGTCCGCGGCTTTGGCCGAATCCCCGGCGACGAAGTTCGGCACAAAATCGTGGACGACATGGTGGAGTACATTCCCAAAGCCAAACTTGAAATCGTCGTGCCGGACGAGTTGGTGGAAAAAGTTGTGGCGACGATTCAGCAGCATGCCCACACAGGCAATCCCGGCGACGGGAAGATTTTCGTCATTCCGGTGGAAGAGGTTGTGAAGATTCGCACGGGCGCGCGTGGAGAAAAGGCGCTTTAGGGAGAAAACAAACTTGTTGTGGGATGGATTTAGTTTTGGAAGTTATGCGGCGAATATCGAAAAGCCTTCCCGCTGCTAAACTGAACGAGCAGGCGACATAACTAAGCAGCTTTTGCGGTAGTCTTGCCCAAATCCATATCTTTGAAATTCACCGACACCACTTTCGACACTCCCTCTTCTTCCATAGTCACGCCGTAGAGGCAATCCGCCGAGCGCATCGTCAGCTTGTTGTGGGTGATCACGATGAACTGGGTATTGTTGGAAAACTTGCGGATGGCATTAACGAAGCGTCCGATGTTGGAATCATCCAGCGGGGCATCCACTTCGTCGAGAATACAGAAAGGACTGGGCTTCACAAGATAAATTGCGAACAGCAGCGAGATCGCGGTCAACGCCTTCTCGCCGCCGGAAAGTAATGAGAGCGCGCCCACGCGCCGCCCCTTGGGATCGGCTTCGATGAGGATTTCGGCTTCGAGCGGATCCTCGTTGTCCGCCAAAAGCAACGCGGCTTTGCCACTCGCAAAAAAACCGGTGAACACTTCCGCGAAGTTCTTTTGAATTTGCTCAAACACCGCCAAGAATTGTTCGCGCGCCGTTTTGTTGATGACACGAATGGTGTCCTTGAGATTGCTCTCTGCCGCGATGAGATCGTTTTTCTGTGTAGTTAGAAAATCCAACCGCTCTTTTTCCTTTTCATATTCTTTGAGCGCCAGCAGGTTCACTGGTTCCATCGCCGCAATGCGGTCTTTCATATTCACAATTTCTTCAGAGAGAACGGCAATATCCAATGTCTCGTCAATTGGCTTGGGCTGGATGTCAATTTTGTACTCTTCTTTTATTCTATCTTTGATGCGCTCCGCCTGCATTTTCAATTCCGCGACGCGCAGCTCGACACTGTGCAAGGTTTCGGACACTTCATCGCGCTGGTTGCGAATTTCCTTCACCAGCTTGTCCTGCGCTTCAATCTTTTCCTTTTCGCCCGAATAGTACTGCTCGATCTGCAGCACGTCGGCTTCCATTTTCATGCGCTGGTCCAACTCTGTTGAGATCGTCTGCTTGTTAAAATCGATACGCTGCTCCAATTCCACGGATTCGTTTTCTGCGGACGCTATCTCATCGGCGATACGCTGTTGGGAGATCCGCAATTCGCGCATGAAATCCTGCAGCCGGGCGATGTCTTCCTGCACGTGCCGCTCTTCGCTTTTCAAATCCGCTAACTTCACGCGGCTGTCCTGAACCACCGCGCGGTATTCTTCGAGCTGCTGCTCGAACTGAAGCAACTCTTCGGATACTTGTTGGAAATCTGTGTTGAATCTCCCACGGTTGGCTTCGACGTCTTGGAGCGCAGGAATCATGGCAACGATCTTTTCCTTCAACTCACTTTGAGTTTGATGATGAATTTCTTTTTCCTTTGACAGACGCTCGCAAGCTTCGGATTCCTTTTTAGATTCGAAATGCAACTGCGCCAATTGTACTTCCGCGTCAGTAATCTCAGCTTCCTTCGACTTGATCTGTTTTGAGAGATCCTGATCGCGAGTAAAGTTTCCCTGATATTGATTCTCAAGACCGTGATGCCGGCGCTCTTCATTTTCCAGATCATTGAACAACATCCGCGACTTCGATTCCAGTTCCTCCACCAGCGCCTTACGTCCGATCACGCCCGCTTCACTCTGCGCCCCGCCTTTGATCATGCCCCAGGTAGAAATGATCTCGCCATTGAGTGTAATCAGACTGACGTGATGATCGCGCAACCGCTCCACCTGGGATTTCGCGGTCTCCAGATCTGAAACGATCAAATAATCACCCAGCAACGATTCCACCAGTCGGCGATAATCGTCGCCGCAATTGACGAGATTGTACGCCCAATCGATCACGCCTTCGTTCAGTCGCGAGCGAATCTCATCGTTGCGGGCGTTTTGGCCGTTGCGGTAAGCGCGAAATTTATCCAGCGGGAAGAATGTCGCGGTGCCTTTTTCGGATGATTTCAAAACTTCGATGCACTGCAACGCCTGATCGGTTTCTTCAACGATGAGTGACACCGCCGCCTCGCCTAAGGCGGTTTCGATGGCGCGGCGGTATTTGGAATCTACGGTCAGAATTTCCGCCAGCGTGCCTTTGCAATTGCCATTCAAATAACCCTGCAATAGCAGATGTTGCACACCCTCGGGGTGATCTTCGTATGACTCGATAAATTTTTTCAGCAGCTCGATGCGTTCTTTCAATGTCTGGAGCTCGGAACGGCGATTCAAAATCTGTTCTTTCAAAGTTTCCTTCTCAGAGCTCAAATTTTGCATTTGCTTCTGCAGCGCCATTTGCGTGGTTCGCATCTGCTGCAAGTGCGAGGTCAACTCTCCACGCGTTTCGTTTACGTTCTCAATTTTTTCCTGGCGGATCCTTTCCAGAAGTGCACCCTCCTCCAACTCGCGATCGATGGCAGCGATGCGCGTATCGAGGTTTTCCATTTGAGTGCGAATACGTTCTTCTTCCTGCTTGCTTTTGGTCAAACTTTCCGCAGCCAGCAAACGCTGCTTTTCAATGGCTTTCAATCTGTCGCGCTTGTCCTGTACGTTCACTTCCAGGGATTTCAAGCTCACGTTCTTTTCCTGGAAATCGCTTTCCGCCGCCTGAATTTTCTCAAACAGTCCCTGAAGATTTTCTTTGAGATGGCCGATCTCGATTTGAGTTTTCTCGATTCGCGCCAGCGCTTCCTCTTTATCGCGCTGCAAGCGAACCTTCGCTTCCTCTAAAGCTTTGCGGCGCTCGCGGTCCACCAGAATTTCTTCTTCCTTTTTCTGGATGCGTGCGTTCAATTCATTGAGCTGTTTTTGCTGCGCGCTCAATCTGCGTTCGGTCTCCAAAAGCGTCAGCCGGGCTTGCTCGATTTGCGCTTCCTTTTCATCGAATTGTACGGTCAACTCGGCGCGCTTGTCTTGCGTTTCGTGCAATTTGGCAAATAGCGGCTCCAACTCTATTTTGATTTTAGAAAAGTCGTGAGTCGCAAGTTGAATTTCTTTTCCTTTGAGAATCTCCTTCAACTCCTGGTATCTTTGGGCGCGTTTCACCTGCCGCTGCAATGAGGAAACGGTCTTCTCCACCTCGCTGAGAATGTCGTTCAAGCGGACGAGGTCGCCTGCCGTTGCCTCTAATTTACGCAGTGCGGCCTTGCGGCGAACTTTATATTTGGTGACGCCGGCCGCTTCTTCAAAAATTCGGCGGCGATCCTCCGGCTTGCCATTGATGATGGATTCCACCATGCTCAACTCCATGATCGAATAAGCATCCGGACCCAAACCCGTATCCATGAACAGGTCCTGAATGTCTTTCAAACGGCAGGGAGTGTGATTGATAAGATATTGGCTTTCGCCTGAGCGGAACAGCCGGCGGGTGATGACGACTTCAGAATATTCGATGGGCAAAACGTTTTTCGTGTTATGAAGTGTAACCGAGGCCTCCGCCATCCCCAGCGGCTTGATGGACTTGGAGCCATTGAAAATGACGTTTTCCATGCGCTCGCCGCGAATGATGCCGGCCCGCTGCTCACCTAATACCCAGCGCAGGGCGTCCACCACGTTGCTTTTCCCGCAGCCATTGGGCCCAACAATCGACGTAATGCCATCGGTAAATTTGAATTTGGTTTTCTTGCCAAAGGATTTGAAGCCGTGGATTTCCAAGCTCTCTAAGTACAAGACTCGCCTCGGTTTTTAAAGGTCAAAATTCAAAAGAAACTATTGGATTATACTATATACAGTGTGTGAGATGCAGCTTAACCACGATATAAAGTTGTGGAGCAATATACTCGTCTGATCGCTAAAAGTCAAGGGCTTTTTTCCGCCGCATAGAGCCTATTACAAAATTCCATCAAAACCCTAAGCGCGACTTTCGTTTTTTACGAGCCCCAAATCTGCGCAAAGCAGTTTGTCTGTCTGTATTTAACAATCAGTTTTAATCTATCTGTCCACCCTATTTTGTTGGACAAATCGTCCGATTAACGAACCGCTCAGCGATAAAAACTTGATCATCGGATGATTGAATCATTCAGCAGATTTTTTAAACATTAAAACCAAACCAGAGAGAGCACCCATGAAAAATGACAACACAGTTGTTCTACACGATCACAATCAAGACATGGTTAAATCCGGAAAGAACGGAAAAAAACTTAACTCGGAGACCGACTGGAACTCATTTCTTCGAAACATTCCATTAGGAGAATTCACCAACAACGGCACATTGGGCGTGTTAGTTCGTCCATTAAACAAGACGGAGCGCTCCCGAAGTGTAAAGATTTTTGAACAGAATCCGGGAGGAGATTGGCAGTGCATCCATCAACAAGTTGTCGTGTCCACTGCAACGCATCCAGAATTTTTGGGAGAGGTGAAATTTCTGGGAGAGGTTTATGAAGCCGGCAACGTCAGCGCACTGGGGATCGTCGGCGATCTGCTGTTGATCGGGTCTGATGAAGGCAACAAGGTTCAGATTTTCAAACGTCAGGGCAACCGCTATCGACTGATACAGGAGATTCTATTGAACGAGGATGGCAGCGAAGTTGACATCGAAGGAATTGCTTGCGAAAACGACATCGTTTACATCGTGGGATCACATTCTTGGAAGAGACCAAAAATGAAGGTGGAACGAACCTACGAAAAAAATCGCAAAATGCTTGAACAGGTCTTGTTTGAAGAGAGTCGTGATTATGTTTTTGAATTCAGAATTGATGCTGAAGGAAAGGTCGTCGGAAACATCAGAAAGACCAGCTTGCGAAGCATCATTCGGAAGAATAAAGTGCTGAGGGTTTTCAGCCGAGTTCCAGGGAAAGAGAACGGCGTCGATATCGAAGGTATCGCGGTCAAAAATGGCTTGCTGTATTTCGGGTTTCGTGGTCCGGTTCTACGCGGGAACTACGTGCCGGTGCTGGTTTCCAAATTTTCGAAAGAACTGGACGGGTATGAACTGATGTACGTCAACATGGGCGGCCGCGGCATTCGTGATATCGTAAGCACCAGCGATGGCTTTTTGGTTTTGGGCGGCCCGGTCGGCGATGGGCCAGGTTCATATCAGCTTTATTTTTGGGATGGCCGCGACTGCGTTTCCGGCAAAAGGGAAAACGGAGAACCCACTGGTCAGTGCGTTTACCTTTGCGAGATCCCCACTGCCGAGGGCGCAAAAGCCGAGGGCGTTACCATCACAAAAGAGAACAACAATTCGTTTGAATTTTTGATTGTGTATGATAGCGTCGATAAAGGAGGCGCACGGCGTTATCGCGTTTCCAAACCGGCTATGACGCCGGACGACGCGAGTTAAACGACTATAAAATAGAATGGCCGCCTACTCTTAAATTTTGAGCAGGCGGCCGATTTCTTTCAAGCCATTATTTGCGAGCTATTGATCCTCCCCGGCCGCAATCATCGGCAACCCCCAGAATTCCCAACCCCAGGTGTTAAGCTGCTCTAGCTCTGTTCGATATTTATTCAAAAGCTCGACATTTTCCTTCGGCAATTTTTCGGCCTGCTCCTCCATTCCCGCCACACTGGTTTCCGTCTGTGCCATCAATTGTTTGTAACTTTCGACACTGGTCTGAAGCATCTGCCGCATCTCCGGGGTGAGGTTTGGATCTTTGAGCTGCTCTTCCACTTGCGCGATTTGCTCGGAATAACTGGTCTGCGCCGTTTCCATCGACTCCGACATCTGCTCGACGGCCGTGGCAAAATAAGTTTGATAAATCTGGGTAGTCAGATACGAATATTCCTTTGGAGACATGCGATGATTCTTCAGCGATTTCAAAAAGTCGCCGCGAATCTCTCCCAAAATCTTGAACCCCTCCATCGCTTCTGAGAAGCCGCCCTGCCCGGCTTTTGTCCGCTCGTCGAGATTTTTGAACGCAGCTTCATGTTCTTTAATTCTGTCGGCAAAATCGTGTTTGATGGCGATGAACTTTTGCACCTGGCTTTCGGCGATCATATTGTTCGCCGGTTTTTCAAATGGATAGTCCTTGTTCAACGATGTCACTTCCTCGATCATTTGCGGCGAGGCTCCCACTCCTTCAGCAATATTCTCCACGACCGACTTGGCTTTGTTCAAAAAAAACATTACTCCAAAATAACCTAAAACCATCAGCACGCCAACCGCTGCCAGCGCAATCAAACACCCCTTGTTGGATTTTTTCGTTTCTTCAGCCATTTGTTTCTCCTTTTTATAATATGTTGTTTTGTTATCTAAATTGCTTTGATTGATCCGCAAAGACTTTTTACCATTCACGTTCACTTTTGCCATTTGCTAATTCATATCTCACGTCCGCCGTCTGCCATTTGCCATCTCACGTTTCACTTCACCGCCACCACTAAAATTTCAATCAGGGCATCTTTCGGCAGGCGTGCTACTTGCAAAGCTGCACGGGCCGGCGGCGCATTTTTGAAATACGATCCATAAACTTCGTTCATGGCCGCATAATTATTGATGTCCGAAAGAAAGACCTGGCTCTGCACAACCTCCTCCAAAGAATAGCCGGCGGCCTCCAACACCGCCTGAATGTTTTTGATGACTTGATGGGTTTGCTCCGCAATGCCGCCTGCCACAAATTCCCGCGTCGCCGGATCGACGCCGATTTGGCCAGAGACATACAACGTGTTGCCCACGCGAATGCCCTGCGAATACGGCGCGATGGCCGCCGGCGCATTCGGCGTGGAAATGACTTCACGATCAACAGACTGAGCCGCGCAGCCAATTAATCCGGCTAAAACAAGAATAACTCGTTTCATGATTTTGGCAGTCCTTTCTTGATAATGGTTTCCATGACATCACAAAAATAATCGATTTCTTCAACGGTGGTATAAACGTTGGGAGTGACGCGAATGCCTTCAAATTCATCGTGTTTAATGGGCGTCGCCAAGATTCTGTACGCCGCCCACAAATGGCTGCTCAACTCTACAGAGTCCATGCCTTCGATTTGCACCGTTGCCAACCCGCAAGCGAAGCCGGGTTTGAGGCTGGTGTGCAGCCGCACGCGATCGTGCTGTAAAAGCCGCTTCGCCCAACGGTCGCGTAAAAAGATCATGCGCGCCAATTTACGTTTTGCCCCAATGCCTTCGTGAAACGTCAGCGCGTGACCGATGGCGCGAAAATTAGCGGCCGGGTGCGTGCCAATTTCCTCGAACTTGCGGACGTCGTTGTCCATCGTGTCGGGCGCCGGCATCATCGGCCACAGCCCGGCGATTTTCTCTCTGCGCACGTAAAGCATTCCGGAACCATGCGGCGCAAACAGCCACTTGTGCAAACTCGTGGCAAAATAATCGCTATCGAGATCAGAGTGATCAAATTCAAAATGCGCAAAACTATGGGCGCCGTCCACAATTACTGGAATGCCCTTTTTGCGCGCCATCTGCACCACCGCTTTCACCGGCAAAATTTGTCCGGTGATGTTGATCATGTGGGAGATCAAAATCAACCGGGTTTTACTTGTGATATTTTGCTCAAAGCGTGAAACAATCTCGCCGTCATTTTCGCACGGCACGGGAATGGAAAATTGTTTGAGTACGATACCGTCGCGGCGCTCGCGCTGTTTGAAGGTGGTGAGCATTCGCGGATAATCTTGGTTGGTGGTGAGCACCTCGTCGCCGAGTTTAAGATCGAATCCCAATTGACAAATCAACAGACCTTCGGAGGCGTTGCGGGTGATAGCAATTTCCTCGCTTTCGCAGCCAAAAACGCGGGCGAGGCGTTGGCGCACCGTCTCGCGCTGCGGCTCGAGGACGCGCCACATGGTGTAAACCGGCGCGGCGTTAGAATAATCGAGGTAGCGCTTCATCGCTTCCTGCACCACTTCGGGCGAAGGGCTGACGCCGCCGTTGTTTAAATTTATAATGCTGCGATCGACATTGAACGCTTGCTGAACTTCGAACCAGAATGATTCGTCAGCGGCGATTTCTTCGGGAGAACCGGTGAGACTCTCTGCGGCTTCGAGAACACGACGGATGGCGAGCGGCTCCAACATCGCAACCACCGTTGCGGCGACGGCGGGCCGCGCGATGGCTCCTAAAAATTGGCGTCGGTTGGGCATGGCTTTCCTCCTCAATATGATTGGCAAAAAATCTTTAAAAATTGATGATTCATTTTAGTATCGCCTTGAGTTTTGGGCGCGATCACGGCTGCGACAATTGAGTGATGCCCGCCTTCTCCTTGGCCTCCCGGACGATCCGCCGCACGTCGGCCAGCAGTTTTTTGGCGTCGTATATGATTCCGTCTTTGATGGTGTATTTGACGCCGCCAACGCGTACGACTTCGTTTTTGTCATTCACTTTGATGGCGCCGGTGCCGTACAGTACTTTCAAATTCTGCAATGGATTTTCTTCAACCACCACCAGATCCGCCAACTTGCCGACTTCAACCGTTCCAATCTGGTCGGCCAGACCCAGCGCCTCGGCGCCTTTCAACGTGGCGGCGCGAATCACCTCCAGCGGATGAAAGCCGGCTTCCTGCAGCAGCTCCAGCTCGCGAATGTAGCCGAAGCCGTAAATTTTATACATATATCCAGCGTCGGAGCCGCAGGTCACCCGGCCGCCACGATTTTTGTATTCATTCACAAACATCATCCACAGGCGATAGTTGTTTTTCCACTCGATTTCATCTTCGGTGGTCCAATTAAACCAGAAGGAGCCGTGAGCTTTGCGATTGGGTCGGAAGTATTCCCACAGCGACGGCAGGGTGTATTCGTCGTGCCATTCGTCGCGGCGCACGCGCATGAAATCGCGGTTGGCTTCGTAAATCGTCAGCGTGGGATCGATGGTGAAATCCAGCGCGACGAGCTCGTTCATGACCGAGTTCCAGCGCTCGCTGAACGGCGGCGCGGCCTGTTTCCACAACCGGCCGGCTTGGGCGAAACGGTGATGCTCGTCGTTGTAATTGTAATCCAGCGGGTAGTCCTGCACGGTGCGGTCGGTGAAGAGCGCCTCGGGCAGGCCGTACCAGTGTTCCAACGTTGTTAAGCCCAGCCGGGCAGTCTGCAGCGCGTTCATGCGCGCCACGCTCAGTTGCGCGTGATGGGAAGCGGTGCGAATGCCCTGCTTTTTCGCTTCATCCAATGTGGCCGTCATCAACTCCGGACTAAGCGCGAAAATCTTCACTCCGTCGCCACCTTTGCGCGCCACCTCTGCCACCCATTTGCGCGCTTCGTCCGGAGTACGAATCGAGCCCTCGTGGCCCAATCCGAAATAGGCATACGCCTCGATGCGTGGCGCGGTGATTTCATTTTTGGCGCTTTTGATTTTGTGTTCGAGCGTCCAATCGAGTCCGTTGCCGGAGCCCGGATCGCGAATAGTAGTAATGCCGTGTCCCAACCAGAGTTTGAAGACGTATTCCGCCGGCGTGCCCTGTTCCACCCCGCCGATGTGTGCGTGCATGTCGATGAATCCCGGCAGCACGTACATGCCTTCGATGTCGATTTCTTTGTCGCCAACTTCGGTGACGGGACGACTTTCCGGATCGATGGACACGCCCGGAAATCCCACGTTGCGGATGCGCGTGATTCTATTTCCCTCGATGATAATATCGACGGGGCCAACCGGCGGCGCGCCGGTGCCGTCGATTAAAATTCCACCTCGCAATATCAAACGTTGAAACGGCCCTTCTCCTTCAGCGCGCGGGGGCGCCTTGGGAATCGATTGCAGTTTTTCCTGTGGACGGATATTTGAATTCGAGAATAGAAAAAACAGAAAGGCAAACCACGGCAGGGTGCGCCTCATCGTTCCTTTCTCCCAATAGTTGGTTGCAAGGTAACGGATGGCGGCAAGAATTGCAAGGGTATTTTCAGTCCCCCTTGTAGAAGGGATACAATAACGGGGCCGTCCAAAAAGGGAGGAAATTGTCATTGCGAGGAGCGATAGCGACGAGGCAATCCCATGATTTGAGCACCTGTCTGCACAGGCAGGCAAAATCGTGAGATTGCTTCTCCCGAAGCGTCGGGATCGCAATGACAGGTACCTTTTTGGACAGCCCCCACAGGGGGTTGTCCAGCAGTGGTGGTGCGATAGAACAACCCCCTGGCCCCCTTTGTTAAGGGGGAATTTTAATTGACAATACGCGCTGCAAATCTTACATTCACCCACACAAACCAATCCCTCACCCACGAGGAGACAGGGACATGTCAAACGACTTGGAAATTATACGGCAGCTCGAAGACGAGTATTACATTAAGCTCGTTCCGCTCAAAGAAATATCTCGGGGAACGCTCAAGCGTGGCTATGTGTTGGACGCGGACGGCAACGTGATTGGGCTACAACTGCCATCGTTGCGACCGCGCGATTGGTACTTTTTGAAGAACTTCTCCAACCTCACCTCATTAGATTTGAGCTATAACAAGATTTCCGATTCGACATTCTTGAAAAACCTTCCCAGCCTCACTTCTTTGTATTTAATCGAAAACGATATATCCGATGGTGCGACTCTTAAAGACCTCCCAAGTCTCACACACTTAGATTTGAGTGCCAACAAAATTTCCGACGGGACATTTTTGACAAGCCTCTCTAACCTTACGAACTTGGATTTGAGTTCTAATGCAATTTCCGATTGGTCGTTTTTGAAGAATCTCTCAAACCTTACGTGCTTAGATTTGAGGAATAATCATATATCTGATGGGAAATTCTTGAAAAACCTCCCCAAAATCACCTCTTTAGATTTGAGCCATAATAATATTTCAGAAGTGGCGTTTTTTAAAAACATCCCCAGCCTCACCTCCTTAGATTTGAAAAATAGCAATATTTCTGATGGCTCGTTTTTAAAGGACTTCTCCAACCTCACGTACCTAGATTTGGAAAATAACAATATTTCAGATGGCTCGTTTTTGAAGAATTTCTCCAACCTCACCTCCCTATATTTGAGAAATAATAATATTTCAGATGGCTCGTTTTTGAGCAATCTTTTTAACCTCAAATCTTTGAATTTGAGCAATAATAACATCTCAAAGGGGGAATTCTTTAAGAACCTCACCAATCTAACTTCCTTAAACCTCGGCGACAACAAGATTTCTGAGGCATTCCTAAAAAACCTCACCAATCTAACCTCGTTACATTTAGACTCGACTAATATTTTCGATTGGTCATTTCTAAGCAACCTTTCCAAGCTCACATCTTTGGGTTTAAGCAATAACAATATTTCTGATGGGTCTTTCTTGAAAAATCTATCAAACTTAAGGTCTTTATATTTTGGCAACAACAAGATCTCAGATTGGTCATTTTTAAGCAACCTTTCCAATCTCGAGACACTATTTTTGAATTCCAACAAAATTTCGGATGCTTCGTTTTTAGAGAAACTTTCCAACCTTACATACCTATATTTGAACTCTAATAAAGTGTCTGATTTGTCGTTTTTGAAAAGACTTACAAATCTCACACAGTTATACTTGCGCTATAACAAGATTTCCGATGCGACGTTCTTCAAAGATATGAAAACTTTGATTATTCTTGAGCTCTCAGAAAATCAAATCAAACATCTCCCACGTGAGTTTTTCAATCTCAGGCTCTGGCAGCCCTGGTCAGAAGTCCTAAATAGGAACCCAATGGAATCGCCGCCTATGGAAATCATTCTGCGGGGAGACCGAGACATTCAGGCGTATTTCGAGTCGCTGGTTGGCCCGCAGACGCCTTCCACTGAACTGGAACGGGTGGAGAAAGTTATTCGACCTCGGATGGTTGGCAAAAAAGAAATTGGCGAAGTTAAAGTACTTCTGGTTGGAGAAGGCGGAGCCGGCAAAACTTCGCTGGTGAAGCAACTACTCGGAAAAGGTTTCGATAAAAAGGAGCCCAAAACCGACGGCATCAACATTGAACACTGGCTGATAGGCAAAAAAGAAATTGGCGAGGAACGAGAAATTAAAGCGCGGCTGTGGGATTTTGGCGGTCAGGTGATAATGCAAGCCACGCACCAGTTCTTTCTCTCCAAGCGCAGCCTCTACATTCTGGTGCTGGATGGCCGCAAAGAGGAAGATGCCGAGCACTGGCTCAAGCTCATCGAGAGCTTCGGCGGGGACTCCCCCATTCTCATAGTGCTCAACAAAATAGACCAGAACCCTGGCTTCGACCTCAACCGCAAGCACTTGCAGGAGAAATACCCGTCCATCAAAGGCTTCCACCGCCTGTCGTGCCAATCCAAAGATGGTATGAATGCATTCCAGCAGGCACTATGCCGTGAGCTGGCGCTGGTGCCGCACTTGCAGACCACTTGGGCAGAAAGCTGGTTCAAGGTCAAAACCACCCTCGAAAGTATGACCGAGGATTACATCAGCTACGAACGCTTCGAGGAGCTATGCCGAAACGCGGGTATCAAACAGGAAACCCAGCGGGCGACGCTAGTAGCGTTTCTCAACGACCTCGGGGTGGTGGTGCACTTCGACGAACCGGCGCTGCGCGAGACCAACATCATCAACCCGCGCTGGCTTACGGAGGCGGTGTATAAGATCATCAACAGCAAGCCGCTGGCGGACAACCGGGGTCTGCTGGCCAAAGCAACCCTGTGCGAGATGCTGAGCGCAGAGCGCTACCCGGCGCGGCAGCACGATTACATTTTAGAGCTGATGAAAAAATTCGAGCTGTGCTACGCGCTCGGCCAGCGGCAGGTGCTCATTCCGAATTTGCTGGAGGTGAAAGAGCCGGAGTTTGATTTCGCCTTTGACCACCGCAATTCGCTCAAGTTCCGGTTTGAATATGACTTTTTGCCGAAGTCGGTAATGCCCAATTTTATCGTGCGCATGCACGGGGACATTTTTGGCGACTACCAGTGGCGCACGGGCGTGGTGCTCAAAGACCAGAAGTTAGACGCCATTGCCATCGTCAAATCCGACGCCCGCGACAAGCGCATTTACATCGAAGTGGATGGCGCGCAAAAACGTGATTACTTTGCCGTAATTCGGCGGGAGATTCGGGACATCAACGGTCGCTTTCAGAAATTGGCGGTGAAAGAAATGGTGCCGCTGCCGGACTATCCGAAAGAAACCGTGGATTACGAGGAATTGATTGGGCACGAACGCAAAGGCTGGGACGAATATCGCTCCGGCATACTTGGAAAGGCGTACAGCGTCTCGGAATTGTTGGATGGCATAGAGCGCAAGGAAGAACGGCTGCGTGAGCGGTTTCATCGGGAAGGAGACCGATTTGAAATCCATGCTGAAAACGTCAATCTCTCGAAGGGCGATTACTCAAAACAACGGTTGTCGGTAAAGTCCGAAACACCGGTTGTTCCGGCGAACGGAAAAAAAATCTCGTTGTGGAAAAAATTTAAGAAAGAAATTACGTTTGTAAGTGCGGCGGTTGGCATTGTTGCCAGCTTCTATGCCATCAGAGAAGGATGTGGGACTAAATCGTCGGAGCAGGCTGCAAAGGCCAAACAACCTGCTGTTGTTGTGGATAGCTTGGCAGTGCAAAATCCCGATTCGAGCGCTATAAAAAAAGTGGCGAAGTAAC
>Ga0247727_10002067_pt1 | contig 46462 bp, 50 predicted proteins | sample WisWelCaveWW1625_FD_202498 | JGI IMG/M metagenome (GOLD analysis project Ga0247727, IMG submission 202498) | Biofilm microbial communities from Wishing Well Cave, Virginia, United States - WW16-25 | ecosystem: Environmental > Aquatic > Deep subsurface > Groundwater > Cave microbial mat | place...
AGCGGCCATCATGGCGCCGACCGAAGTGCTCGCAGGACAACATGGGCGCACGGCGGGAACCTTGCTCACCGGCGTGGGGGCGCGACCGTTCGGCGCCTCCACACCCCCAGATCGGCAGGGGTCGTTGTTCCACGAGCCGGCGCCGTCGGGCGGCGCGGCGCCACTCACCTACGCCGTGTTGACCGGCGCCGTTGCCGGCAACCAGCGTGCGGCGATCGTCGAAGCGATCGCGGCGGGTTCGGTGGACCTGGTCATCGGCACCCACGCCCTCGTCCAAGAGGCCATCACCTTCCACGACCTCACGCTCGCGGTCATCGACGAACAACACCGGTTCGGTCTGCATCAGCGCATGGCGTTGAAGGGGAAGGGGGGAAGCGACATCGACGTCGTGATCATGACGGCCACACCGATCCCGCGAACCCTGGCGCTCACGTATTACGGCGATCTGGACGTCACTACGCTCGACGAGATGCCGTCGGGGCGGCTGCCCATCACGACCTGGGCGGCGCGCAGCGCGGCGGAGCGTCACCGCGCCGAGGCGCTCGTGCGTTCGGAGGCCGAGGCGGGCAGGCGCGCGTTCGTCGTCTGCGCGGCCATCGACGAAGACAACCGGAAGGAGGTCAAGTCGGCCGAGGCCGAGGCGGAACGCCTGCGCGCCGACGTGTTCCCCGATCTCCGCGTCGAGCTGTTGCACGGCCGGATGCGCCCGAAAGAGAAGGAACGCGTCATGGACGCCTTCCGTGCGGGCGACGCCGACGTCCTCATCTCCACGACCGTCATCGAGGTGGGCGTCGACGTGCCCGAGGCCACGGTGATGCTCGTCGAGAACGCCGAACGGTTCGGCCTAGCGCAACTCCATCAGCTGCGGGGCAGGATCGGCAGGGGTCCCCACGCCTCGACCTGCGTGTTGTTCGACGAGTCGGGTCCCGGGAACTTCGAGGCCCGGGCCCGCATCGACGCGATGGTCCGCACCACCGACGGCTTCGAGCTGGCCGACGAAGACCTCCGGCTGCGCGGGGAGGGGACCTTGTTCGACGCACGGCAGTCGGGGATGCCGGACCTGCGTCTGGCCCGGTTGGCCGACGACCTGGAGTTGGTGCGCCGAGCGCGGGCTCGTGCCTTCGCCCTGCTCGACGCCGATCCGGGACTCGGGCACCACCGAGACCTGCTCGACGAGCTCCGCCGGCGCTTCGCCGGGTCCATCGAGTGGCTGTTCCGCTCCTGAGCAGCCGATACCCTCGCCGTCATGAGGATCATCGCCGGGACGGCGAAGGGGGCGCGCCTTGGCCGTGTGCCCCCCGGGACCCGCCCCGTGTCGGACCGAGCCAGGGAAGGACTCTTCGCGAGCCTCGGGACGCGGGTCGAGGGCGCCCGTGTCCTTGACCTGTTCGCCGGGACCGGGGCGCTCGGCATCGAGGCGGCCTCGCGGGGCGCGGCGGCGGTGACCTTCGTCGACGGCTCCCGCCGAGCCGTCGCGGCCGTCCGCGCCAACCTCGAGCACGTCCGGATCGAGGCCGTGACCGAGGTCACGGCCGCCGAGGTCCGGACGTTCCTTCGCACCCCCCCCTCACCCGAGCAGGCGTTCGACCTCGTCTTCTGTGACCCGCCGTACGACGCGGCGATCGCCACGCTCGAGGCATGCCTCGCTGGCCTCGCTGACGGCTGGCTCGCCGGAGGCGACTGGATCGTTGTGGTGACCCGGGGTCACAAGGGTCCGCAGCCGGGGCTTCCGCTACACTGGGCCCCTTGGAGGCAGCTCCGGTACGGGGACAGCCTCCTGACCCTCTACCGGGAGGTTGGATGGGCCTGACCGCCCTGTGTCCGGGCACGTTCGACCCCGTGACGAACGGCCACCTGGACATCGTCGGCCGCGCCGCCACGCTGTTCGACGCCGTGGTCGTGGGTGTCTTGGAGAACCCCTCGAAGACCCCGCTGTTCACGCTCGAAGAACGCGTCGCGCTGCTCGAAGAGGCGGTCCAGGGCCTCGCCAACGTCCGGGTCGGGCCGTTCGGTGGTCTGCTCGTCGATCATGCCCGGGAGCAGGGGGCCACCGCGATCGTGAAGGGCCTGCGGGCCGTGAGTGACTACGAATACGAGATCCAGATGGCACAGATGAACCAGAGGATCGGGGCCGTCGAGACCCTGTTCATGTCCACGAACCCGAAGTGGTCGTTCCTTTCGTCGTCGCTGGTCAAAGAGGTCGCTCGTCTGGGCGGCGACGTCGAGGGGCTCGTGCCCGATCACGTCCGCAAGGCGCTGGTCGATCGGATGGAACGGCCCTGATGGACCTCGCAGGCCGTCTCCAGCAGCTGGAGGAGCTCGTCCGCGAGGCGAAATCGATGCCGTTGTCGTCATCGGTGTTGATCAGCCGCGAAGAGGTGCTGGGGATGCTCCACGAGATGCAGGAGAGCCTCCCCGAAGAGATCAAGCAGGCGCGGTGGATCGTGCGCGATCGCGAAGAGCTGCTGGCCAAGGCGCGCGCCGACGGTGACCGGCTCGTCGAGCAGGCTGGCGAAGAGCAGCGGCGTCTCGCCATGAAGGAGTCCATCGCCGAGCGAGCCACCCAGGAAGCCGAAGTCATCGTGACCGAGGCCGGCGACAAGGCCGACGCCATGCGCCGGGAAGCCGAAGACTACGTCGACTCGAAGCTCGCCCAGTTCGAGATCGCGCTTCGCCGCATCCTCGAGGATTCGCAGTCGGCGACGAGGGCGACGGCCAAGACCCTCGACCAGGTCGAGGTGGGCCGCGAACGCCTCCGCAACCCCGTGAGCGTCGCGAGCGAACGCCTCGGGCCTACCGATCTGGGGCCCGCGCCCACCGAGCTGTTCGACGACCACGGAGAGCCGTGATGTCGTTCGCGCCCATCGACGTTCGCGATCTGATCGGCCACCCCGGCGCGTCGCGACGCCATCGGGTCTCGGCAACGCTCGAGAACCTGGGTACCGCGCTGGCTCGGATCGCCGGTGACGAGCCCATCGGTGGTGACCTGCTGCTCGAGTCCGTGGTCGAGGGCCTGCTCGTCACCGGGTCGCTCCGCGGTACGTGGGCGCTCCGATGCGCGCGGTGCCTCACCGGTTTCACCGGCACGTTCGATGTCACCGTGTCGGAGCTGTTCGTCACGGCCCCCCAGCAGCCCACCGGCGCGCCGAGCCCTGGCGACGACGAGGGCTACGAGCTGGACCCTGCCATCGGGCTCGAGCTCGAGCAGATGGTGCGAGACGCCATCGGGGTCGAGCTGCCGTTCTCGCCCTTATGCCGGCGCGATTGCCTGGGACTCTGCGAGGTGTGCGGCGGCAACCGCAACCTCGGCGAGTGCCCCGGGCACATCGACGTCGACCCGAGGTTCGCGGCGCTGTCCGACCTGACATTCCCCGACGACTGAACGAACGAGAGGATCCTCACGACCATGGCCGTTCCGAAGAAGAAGCAGAGCAAGACCCGCACGGCGAAACGCCGGGCGACGTGGAAGGCCACCGCGACGGGCTACACCTCGTGCCCGCGGTGCAAGCAGCCGAAGCTCGGCCACCGCGTGTGTGCGAACTGCGGTGCTTACGCTGGCCGGCAGGCCGTCGAGGTCGAGTAACGCACGTGGGGTCGGCGCCGGTGACCGCGAACCCCGATCGGCTCGATGACGCGCTGGGGGTGCGGTTCGGCGATCCCGACCTGCGGGTTGCCGCGCTGACGCATCGCTCGTTCGCGTTCGAGAACGATCTCGACGTGACGAACGAGCGACTCGAGTTCCTGGGCGACTCGGTGCTGGGCATCGTCGTCACCGACATGGCCTACCGGAGCTACCCCGCGATGCCCGAGGGGCAGCTCGCGAAGCTCAGGGCCGCGATCGTGAACATGCAGGCGCTCGCCGAGGTCGCTCGGTCGCTGGGCATCGGAGAGGTCGTGCTACTTGGTCGCGGGGAAGAGCTGTCGGGTGGACGCGACAAAGCCAGCATCCTCGCGGACGCGCTCGAGGCGGTGTTCGGCGCGGTGTACCTCGACCGTGGGCTCGACACCGCTCGCGCGCTCATCGAGCGCCTGTTCCGGCCTCGCATGGAGGCCTACGTCCGGGGTGAGGGCGAACGCGACTTCAAGACGATCTTGCAAGAGCTCGCCTCCCAAGAGCTCCACTCGCTCCCGGACTACCACATCGAGGAGGAAGGGCCCGACCACGAGAAGCGGTTCACGGCGACCGTGATCGTGGCCGGTGAGCGCCTCGGCGCCGGCTCGGGTCGAACGAAGAAAGAGGCCGAGCAGGGCGCGGCGCGCGAGGCCCACGCGCTGCTCAGCGAACGGCTGGCGTCGGCCGAGACCCGGTAGAGGAGGTTCCCGTGGAGCTGCCCGAAGTCGAGGTCATGCGCCGGGATCTCGAGCGCGACGTCGTGGGTCGCAAGATCAAGTCCGTCGAGGTGAAGGGCACCAAGAACGCGATGCGCGCCATCCGCCGCCACAAGACGCGGAAGGAGTTCACCGGGCGTCTCGTGGGTCACAAGATCTTGAAGACCGAACGCCGCGGCAAATACGTGTTGTTGCACCTCGACGGTGGTGACGTCGTGGTCGTGCACTTCGGAATGAGCGGTCAGTTCCAGCGGGGCAACGGCCGGGTCGCGATCGCCCCGCACACGCACGTCGTGATCGAGTTCCAACAGGGTGGCGACCTGCGGTTCATCGACCCCCGCACGTTCGGGGAGATGTTCGTCGCCGCCGGCGACGACGTGGGGAAGATCAAGGAGCTCCAGCACATCGCGATCGACCCGCTCGACCAGGTGTTCACCTGGCCCACGTTCCAGTACCTGCTCGCCCAGCGCGGCGCCAAGATGAAACAGCTGCTCATGGATCAGAAGTTCATCAGCGGGCTCGGCAACATCTACTCCGACGAGGTCCTGTTCGCCGCCGGCCTGCGCTACGACCGGCAGAGCGACACGTTGTCGTCGCAGGAGGTCCGGCGCCTCTACCGAGCCATCCAAGAGACCCTTCAAGAAGCCATCAAGCTTCGCGGGACGACGCTCGACGATGAGGCCTACCTCGACCTGTTCGGCAAACCCGGCGACTACGGGCCCGAGCTGAAGGTCTACGGCCGAGACGGTCTGCCGTGTCGCCGATGCCGCAGCGCTATCCAGACCGTGAAGGTGTCCCAGCGCTCGTCGTACCTCTGCCCGCAGTGCCAGAGCTGATCTCTCGTCGGTTGATCACGAGCTGAACCCTGCGCGACGACGGGGTGAGCCCCTTGCGCTCTGGCGTGGTTGGGGCCTAGCGTTGGCCCATCTCGACGGGAGGAGAAGCGATGGGCATCGACGAGAACATCGGCGTGGTCCGGGAACTGGAAGCCGCGTACGCGGCCCGCGACTACGACGGGGTGCGGCGGATGGTCGCACCCGGCATCGAGAAGCACACCCCCGGGGCCGACCAGCTGCCAGACGGCGTCGAGGGATGCGTCGCGGCGAACGAAGGAGGCTTCGCCTTCTTCCCCGACCGGCGGGTCGATATCACCGACATCTTCGGCCAGGGCGATCGGGTCGTCGCGCACATGCGTATGTCGGGGACGAACACCGGCGCCCCGGTCGCGTGGGCCGGACTGACGGAGCCGACCGGGAAAGCGGTCGACATGGACTGGATCCAGATCTCGCGACACGGCGACGACGGCCGCGTGGTCGAGACCTGGGCGCAGATGGACGTGCCCACGATGCTGGTGCAACTTGGCGCGATGCCGGCGCCGGAGGGGATGTGACATGGCCACGCCCGACGAGAACGCTGCAACCACGCGGGAGCTCATCCAGCGGGTACTGAACGACGGTGACATCTCGTTCGCCGAGAAGATCCTCGCAGAGGACTACGTCGAGGGCTCACCCATGCCGGGGGGCACGGTCGACAAGGCCGGCGCGATCGCGATGTTCACGATGATGCGCGAGCAAACCCCCGACATGACCATCGACATCGAAGACGTGATCGCGAGCGGCGATAAGGTGGCCGTGCGGAGCACGCTGCGGGCGACCGACGTGAACGGGTTCATGCCCGGCATGCCACCCACCGGCAAGCCGTTCTCGATGGGTGCGATCGACGTCTTCACGTTCGATGAAGCGGGGATGAACTCCGAGCATTACGGCGTGTACGACATCGCCGGGGCAATGGCCCAGCTCGGTCTCATGCCCGGTCCGTGAGGGCGGCGGGAAACGTTAGACGAGCTCGGCCCCGGCGTCGCGCATCCGCGCGATCGCCCGGTCGCCGTCGCCGGGTTCGAGGTCGACGGCCCGGATCGCATCGCGCACCACGTCGACCTCGAACCCGGCGACACGGGCGTCCACCACAGTCTCGACGACGCAGTAGTCGGTGGCGAGCCCGCTCACCACGACATGTTCGATCCCTCGAGCCTTCAGCATGACCTCGAGCGGCGTGGACGAGCTCTCGCCGCTCACCGGGTCGCGCTCGCTGAAGGCCGAATAGCCGTCGTCCCCGCCCGCCCCCTTGCGCACGACCTCGCCCGCGGCCCGGAGCTCGGGGTGGAGCTCGGCACCCCAGGTCCCGCCGACGCAATGGACCGGCCACAGACCGCCCTGGGCTGCGAAATGCGGTGTGACCTCGGGGTGCCAATCCTGCGTGGCCACCACCAGGGCGCCCGCGGCACGCGCGGCTCTGACGTTCTCGTTGATGACCGGGATGACATCGGCGCCGCCCGGGACGGCGAGCGACCCGACCGGATCGGCGAAGTCGTTCTGCACGTCGACGACGAGCAGCGCGGTCCGGGCGTCGTACGTGACCACGCTGGCAGACTAGCGGCATGCGGCGGGCTCGCGTGGTCGTCGGCGGTCAGGTCCAGGGCGTGTTCTTCAGGGCAACGTGTCGGCGCATCGCGACCGACCTCGGGGTGAGCGGGTGGGTACGGAACCTGCCCTCGGGGAAGGTGGAGGCGTCGTTCGAAGGGGACCCCGCCGCGGTCGAGGCGGCCGTCTCGTGGTGTCGCCGGGGACCGTCGGGAGCCCTCATCGCCACGGTCGAGGTGATCGACGAGCCACCCACGGGTGCGGTTGGGTTCCGCATCATCGGCTGAGCCGGGCGCCGACGAGCCGGCATCGTCGCTTCACACGCTGCGAATCACACGCCTGTTAGCATCCGCGAACATGTTCCTCCGGTCGATCACGATCCGCGGGTTCAAGTCGTTCGCGGACAAGACGGCGCTCGAGTTCGTTCCCGGCATCTCGGTCGTCGTCGGGCCGAACGGCTCGGGCAAGTCCAACCTCGTCGACGCCATCAGCTGGGTGTTGGGCGAACAGGGACCCCGGGCGCTGCGAGGTGGTCACATGGCCGATGTGATCTTCTCCGGCACACCGTCGCGTCCCGCGCTGGGGATGGCCGAGGTCAAGCTCGTCATCGACAACAGCGCAGGCGCCATCGCGGTGCCGATGACCGAGATCGAGATCAGCCGGACCATCTTCCGAAGCGGCGAGTCCGAGTACCGCATCGGAGGCCAGGTCGTTCGTCTCCTCGATGTGCAGGAGCTGCTCGCCGAGACCGGCATCGGCCGCGCCTTGCACACCGTCGTGGGGCAGGGGCAGTTGGAAGAGGTATTGACCGCCAGGGCCGAAGATCGGCGCCGGTACATCGAAGAAGCCGCCGGGGTGGCCAAACATCGCAAGCGTAAGGAGCGCGCCGAGCGGAAGCTCGCCAACCTCGACCACGACCTCCTGCGCCTGGCCGACGTGTTGACCGAGCTCCGGCGGCAGCTGAAGCCGCTGCGCCAGCAGGCCGAGAGCGCAAAGAGGCATGAGCAGCTCACCGGACAGGCCGACGATCTGGCGCAGAAGCTCGCGGCCGCTCGCCTTCGCGCGCTGATGCGCGAGCGAGATCGGCGAACCGAAGGGTGGGACCGGGGCCAACACGAGCGAGCCGGGGCCCGGCAGCGGCTCGATGCGCTCGATGGCGACGTCCTTTCGGCCGCCGACGCGCGGGCGGGGGCGGCGAACGTGTTGGCCCAAGCGGAGACGGTCTTCCGGACCGCGGGAACCGAGCGTGAGGACGCCGAAGGGGCGTTCCGCGACGCGGTCGACCATGAGGCGGCTGCGCGCGCCGACCTGGCGGCGCAGGCCGCCCGCGCCGCGCGCACCGATGCGGTGACCGACGAGATCGCGAGGGTCGAGCACCAGATCGCGGCCGTCGTCGAGGAGCTCGTGGGCCGCGAGGCAGAGCTCGACGAAGCCGAGACGGCGTTCCGCGCGGCCGACGCGACCCGGCGCGAGGTCGAAGAGGCCCGCCGGCGGGCCGGCGAGGAGGCCGCGGCCCGCCGGGGCGAGATGGCCACGCTCGAACGGTCGGTCGCCGACGCGCAACGCGAGCGAGCACGCATCGCCACCGAGCTCGCGACCGTCGGTGAGCGACTGGCAGCCTCGCGGCTCGAACGCGAGACACTCCACGCCGACATCGAGCAGCTCGATGGCCAGGCGGCGCCGCTGGCCAAGGAGCGGAGCCAGCTCGACGACGAGCGGCGCCGCCTGGCCGACAAGGTCGAGGAGCTGCAGGAGGCTCGCCGGCGCATGCTCGCCCGCAAGGAGCTGCTCGATGCGCGTCGCCTCGACATCGAGGAGACGCCGGGGTCGCGGTTCCTCGCCACCCACCGCGGGCGGGCGGTCGGGTTGTTGCGCGATCTCGTCTCGGTCGGCGATGGGCTGGGCCGTGCCCTGCGCGCGGCCCTCGGCCCACTCGCCGATGCGGTGGTGTACGACGACGGCGAACGTGCGCTCGAAGATACGCCCACCGGTGGTGGCGCCATCTTGGCGATCGCCGCCGGCGGCCCGGTCCCGCTCGGGATCGCCGGTGAGCGGAAGCTGCTCGCCGAGGTGCATGCGCATCCGTCGGCCCGCGGCATCGTCAGCACGGTGCTCAAAGACGTGTACCTCGCCGCCTCGGTCCCCGAAGCCGTCCAGAAGCAGGCGGCCAACCCCCAGTCGTCGTTCGTCACCCCCGATGGTGTCGTGATCGGGCCCGCCGTCATCCATACGGCACACGAGGCCGACGATCGCCTGCGCGAGATCCACGCCGAGCTGAACGTCCTGGCGCACGACCTGTCCGCCACCGAGCAGCAGCTCCGTCCGCGCGCCGAACGTCTCACCGAAGTCGCGAACGAGATCGAGTTCCTCGGGGGGCAGGTTGACGCCGCCGATGCCGACATCACGGCCGCCGCGGAGCGCCTCAGCGGTCTCGATCGCGATGTCTCGGGACTCACGAAGCAGGAGGAGCTGCTCGCGCAACAGCTCGGCGTGCTCGATGCGAACGTCGAGTCGTGGCTCGTGCGCCTGGCAGCCGTGGCACCGGCGAGCGACGACGAGCTGCCCTCGCTGCCGCCCATGCCGCAGCCACCCGTCCAGGCCCGCGTGGCCGTCGAGACGCTCCGCCAGGCGCGGCAACAGCACGATCAACGCATGCGTCACCTGCGGGCCGAGCGCGGCGAGCTGGCGGTGCACGATCCCGTGGCACTTCGGGAGGCGCTGGCGGATGCCGAAGCCACCCGCCTCGCGGCGGAGCGAGCGCTCCAGGCGGCCGACGATGCCTTCGCGCAGGCGAACGAGGTCCGTGCCGGTGCCGCGGCCGCCGAGCGATCGGCGGCCGATACCGAGGCCGAGACGAACCGGGCGTGGCGAGCGGCCTCGACCGAGCTCGAGGAGCTTCGGCAGCGATACGAAGACGACGATCGGTCGCGAGGCGACATCGACCGGCGGATCGGTGACGCCGAGCGCCTGCTCCGCGAGGGGTTCGGCGTCGATCCCGGTGACGCGATGTCGTCGATCACCGATGACGACACGGCCGAGGTCTTGGAGAAGAAGCAAGAGCTGGTGCAACGCCGGCTCGGTCTGCTGGGCCGTGTGAACCTCCTGGCCTCGGGTGAGTTCGAGGCCCTGCAAGAGCGTCACGACTTCATGCAACGCGAGCTCGACGACGTGAGGAAGGCCCGCCGCGACCTGCTCGAGGTCATCGCGCAGGTCGACCGCGAGATCACCGAAACCTTCACCGCTGCATTCACCGACGTCGCGACCCAGTTCGAGCGGCTCATCGGTGAGCTGTTCCCCGGCGGCCAGGGGCGTCTCGTCTTGACCGACCCCGCAGACCCGCTCGCCTCGGGTATCGAGATCGAGGCCAGTCCCGGGCGCAAGCGCGTCAAGCGCATCTCGCTGCTGTCGGGCGGCGAGCGCTCGCTCACGGCGCTCGCCTTCTTGTTCGCGATCTTCACCGCGCGTCCGTCGCCGTTCTACCTCATGGACGAGGTGGAGCCTGCCCTCGACGACATCAACCTCCATCGGTTCTTGCGGCTCGTCGACGGGTTCGCGCAGCAGAGCCAGGTCTTGATCGTGACGCACCAGAAACGCACCATGGAGATCGCCGCCATGCTCTACGGCATCTCGCTCAACGCCGACGGCACGACGAAGGTCGTCGCGCAGGGCATGGAGCGACCCTTCGCCGCGCCGGCGTCGTCCGACGTCGCGGAGGTGGTCGAGATGCCACAGGACGAGCCGGTGGGCTAGCCTCGCCTCGGTGTCGCAGCTGCAGCTCCTCCTCGTGATCGTCGTGATCGTCGCGGTGGCGATCGGGCTCGGCCTGGTGTTGGTGCGCCCCCGTTCCCCGGGGCGTGAACCGGGGGTCGCCGTTGCTGAGCCCACGCCGCACGTGCGCGAGGATCCGGATGCGGCGGGAGGATTCGAACGTGGAGGGCTCGGCGCAAAGGTCCGCGCCCTGTTCGCTTCGGGTCGCGACGATGCCTGGGCCGGGCTCGAGGATCTCCTGCTCAAGGCCGACGTCGGTCCGAAAGCGAGCGCCGGACTCGTCGCGCGCGTGCGCACCGGTGCGAACGACGGCGCGGATCCGGCCGCGGCCCTGGCCGAAGAGGTTCGACGCATCCTCGGGCCCAACCGGCCACTTCGTCTGCCCGAGGACCGTCTCGCCGTCGTCGTCGTCGTGGGTGTCAACGGCAGCGGGAAGACGACGACGATCGGGAAGCTCGCCACATCGCTGGTCGCCGACGGCAAGACCGTCGCCCTCGCGGGCGCCGACACGTTCCGGGCCGCCGCCGGCGAGCAGCTCGACATCTGGGCGGCGCGCGCCGGGGCGCACCTGGTGCGCCAAGATCGCGGCGCCGACCCCAGCGCGGTCGCGTTCGACGCGGTCTCGTCGGCGCTCGCCCGCGGTACCGACGTGTTGCTCATCGATACGGCGGGCCGACTGCACACGAAACGACCCCTCATGGACGAGCTGCAGAAGCTCACACGGGTGGTCGAGAAGGCGGGCGCGTCGGTCGACGAGGTCCTGCTCGTGCTCGACGCGCAGACCGGGCAGAACGGCATCGCGCAGGCCCGGGCTTTCACCGAGGCGGTCGACGTGACCGGGGTGATCTTGACGAAGACCGACGGCTCGGCGAAGGGCGGCATCGTGCTCGCTGTCCGCGAGGAGCTCGGTCTCCCCATCCGGCTCGTCGGCGTCGGTGAGGCGCCAGGCGATCTCCGCGCGTTCGATGCCGGCGCGTTCGCCGACCGGCTGGTCTCGGGCTGACACGTGGCCGGCCGCGTCTTGGTCGTCGAAGATCACCCGACGATGCGTGACGCCGTCCGTGCCATCTTGTCCTCCGACGGGTACGAGGTCGACACGGTGGCCGACGGCGCCGAGGCGCTCGAGCGGATCAGACGCACGCCCCCCGACCTCGTGTTGATCGACCTCAACCTGCCGGGGCTCCCAGGCGCCCACCTGTTGCGTGCCATCAAGGCCGACCCGACGACGGCGCACATCCCCGCCATCGTGGTCACGGCAGCAGGCGAGCACGAACGTGACCGGGCGCTCGAGCTGGGGGCCGCCGACTATTTCTCGAAACCGTTCAGCCCCGCGGCGCTGCTTCGCGGTGTCGAGCAGGCGCTCCGAGCAGACGGGCTGCCGGCAACGTCACCGTGAAGGTCGCGCCATCCTCGGGGGCCGACGTCAGGTCGATCCAGCCACCCATGGCATCGGTGAGCAGCTTCGCGATGTAGAGCCCGAGTCCGAACCCCTCCGAATGCGCCATCGATCGCTCGGTCTGGTGGAAGCGCTCGAAGATCTTGCGCTGCTGGTCAGGGTCGATGCCCCGGCCGCGGTCGCTGACGGTGAACGCGACGGTCCCGTCGGCGGGTGCACCCCAGCGCAGGGTCACGCGCGCGTCGTCAGGTGAGAACTTCAGAGCGTTGTGGAGCAGATTGGTCAAGATCTGCGCGAGCCGTTTCGGGTCGACGGTCATCCGCGCGGGGGCGTCCGGTGCCACCATGAGGTCGATCCTCGACGCGTCGTCACCGAAGGCTCGGACCACCTGATCGAGGAAGGCCGCCAGCTCGGTCTCCTCGGGCGCGAGCGTCAGCTTGCCGGCCTCGACCCGCGTGACGACGAGCAGATCGTCGACGAGCGAGATGAGACGGTCGGTCTGCACCATCACGATGTCGAGGAACTCCTCGCGTTCTTCCGGCTGCAACGTGTCACCCCGGCGTCGCAACATGTCCACGAATCCGCGGATCCCCGACAGTGGAGTGCGCAGCTCATGGCTCGTGATGGCGACGAAGTCGGTCTTCATCTCGTCGAGTTCGCGGAGCCGGGCGACGGTGGCCTCCTGGTCGGCGCGCATGCGCGCGGTATCCAGCACCAGCGCGAGCTGGTCGGCGAGCCGTGCCAGGAGGTCGAGCCTCGGCTCGCCGGGCGGTGTGGCCTCATCGTGCTCGTGCAGGAACCCCACGACCTCGCCGCGAACGACGAACGGCGCGACCGCGTCGGGACCGGCCAGCACCGGCTCGCCCGCCGCCGCCGCGCCGGCGACCGGATCTGAGGCCGCGTACAGACGCGCACCCTGCGGGTAGCCAGGATCGCCGAGGTGCCCGCGTACCTCGAACGCGACCTCGCCGCCCGCACCGTCGGCGCGAACCCCCAGACCCAGCGACCCGCAGGCCAGCTCCCGGGCGATGGCGTCGGTGGCTGTCTGCAACGCGTCGCCGAGCCGTTCCACGTCCGCATCGCCCAAGATCGCTCCGTGGAACGCGGCGACCTGGCTCCGCGCCTGGCGTTCGCGGCGAGCCGCCGCCTCCGCCTGTTCCACGGCCGCTTCGGCGAGCCGCGCCCGGGCGCCGGCAACAGACGCGGCCCGTCTGAGCGACGACGAATACGAGCCTGCCACCGCGCCCACGATGAACGCCATGCTCGTGCGGAAGGCGATCGCGTCCCAACCGCTCGTGAACGCCGGCGCCCGGTCGCGGAGGTCGACCTCGCGGACGACCTCGCCACCGCAGAACAGCCCGGCTCCGAGGAGCGCCCCTCGGAGCCCCCAGCGAGCTGCGCCCTCGAGGGGGAGCAGGTACCCGATGACCCACACCGGGTCGGCGGCACCGTCGGAAGCAGCCCACACCAGGCCTGTCAAGGCCGCCGCGTCGAGACCGAAGGCCGCGGCGCCCACCAGGCGGAGCCGGCCGACGTCGCGGGCGCCGTCGGCCATCGCGGCGACCACGAGGTTGCCCACCACCAGCCCCGCGACCACGGCAAGCCCGACCGGCAGCACCAAGCTCGGATCTTGGGCCCGATCGCGGACGGCCAGGGCAACCTGGGCCGTGCCCAAGACGATGAGCAGCCAGCGCAGCACGACGAGCTGGTTCTCCAGCCGCCTCGCCTCTTCGAGCGTCCTGTCCGTCGACATCGTGCCGATCCCCACCGATACACTAGGTCCCTGGGCGCGGCCTTCGCGCCAACGTTCCCGCGACATCACTCCATATGTTCGACACGCTCACCGACCGCCTGGACGGCGTCTTCAAGAAGCTTCGGAGCCGAGGCAAACTCCACCCCAAGCAGGTGGACAACGCGCTCGGCGATATCCGCACGGCGTTGCTCGAGGCCGACGTCGCCGTCGAGGTGGCCGACGACCTCCTCGCTCGGGTGCGCGCCCGGGCGTTGTCGGCGGAGGTCCTCGCGAGCATCACACCTGGGCAGCAGGTCGTGAAGGTCATGGACGAGGAGCTGAAGACGACGCTCGGCGGTGAGCACCGCCCGTTCGTGCTGGGAGGCGCCGCGCCGGCGGTCGTCATGATGGCGGGGGTGCAAGGCTCGGGCAAGACGACGGCCTGTGCCAAGCTCGCGAAGCACCTCAAGTCCAAGGGCAAGCGGCCGCTGCTGGTCGCGGCCGACCTCGAACGACCGGCCGCGGTCGAGCAACTGCGGACCCTCGGACGCGAGATCGGCGTGCCCGTGTGGTCCGAGGGTCGCGACCCCGTCAAGCTCGCGAAGAACGGCGTGAAGGAGGCGACCAGGACGGGCGCCGACGTCGTGATCATCGACACCGCGGGCCGTCTCCACGTCGACGCCGACATGATGCGGCAGGCCCGAAAGATCAGGGACGTCACGAAGCCGCAGCACGTCTTGATGGCATGTGACGCCATGACAGGTCAAGACGCCGTGATCCAGGCTCGCGCGTTCATGCGCGAGGTCGACACCACGGGGTTCGTGTTGACGAAGCTCGACGGCGACGCGCGCGGCGGTGCGGCGTTGTCGATGAGTCACGTCACGGGCAGACCGGTGTATTTCGTCGGCACCGGCGAGAAGGTCGACGATCTCGAGCCATTCCACCCTGACCGGATGGCTGGACGCATCCTCGGCATGGGTGATGTGATGACATTGATCGAGAAGGCACAGGAGACCGTCGATCAGCAGGCCGCCCAGAGGGCCGCCGAGCAACTCCTCGCGGGCACCTTCGACCTCGAAGATTTCCTTGCGCAGCTCCGCGAGATGCGCAAGCTCGGGCCTATTGGCGACCTGCTCAAGATGCTCCCGGGGGTCCCGGGCGGTCGACAGGTGATGAAGGAGCTCGCCGAGTCGGTCGATGAACGTGAGCTCGGCAGGGCCGAGGCCATCATCACGTCCATGACCCCCGCCGAACGCCGCGAACCCGCTATCATCTCCGGGTCCCGTCGCCTGCGGATCGCGAACGGATCCGGGGTCACGACCACCGACGTCAATGCGTTGCTGAAGGACTTCGAAGGCGCACGAACGATGATGCGGTCGATGATGGGCGGCAAGCGTGTACCGGGCGTGAAGACGCCCACGAAGCTCAGGAAACGATAGGAAGGCGACGACGCATGGCAACGAGGATCCGACTCCGGCGGATGGGCGCGAAGAAGCGGCCCTTCTACCGGGTGGTCGTGGCCGATCAGCGGGCTCCCCGCGACGGCCGGTTCATCGAGATCATCGGTAAGTACCACCCCCTCAGCGACCCCTCGCTGATCGAGATCGACGAGGAGCGGGCGTTGCACTGGCTCGCCGTGGGTGCCCAACCGTCGAACCAGGTTCGGAACCTCATGTCGAAGATCGGCATCTGGGACAAGTTCATCTCCGCCCGCCCCTCCGCCGCCGTGGCATCGAAGCCCGAGCGTCTCGCGAAGGCGAAGGTTTCGAAGAAAGCCCAGGCCAAGGCCGCCGAAGCCGCGAAGGCGCCCGAGATCGCCGTGCCTACTGCGCCGCCCGAAACCCCCGAGCCGACCGAGGCAGCGACCGGGGCCCCCGAGCCGATCGAGGTCGCGCCCGAAACCCCCGAGCCGATCGAGGCCGCGCCCGAGCCGATCGAGGCCGCGCCCGAGGCCGTGCCAACCGAGGAGCAGGCCGAGGCCTGATGTGAAGGAGCTCGTCGAGTTCCTGTGCCGCGAGCTGGTCGACGATCGGTCGGCGGTCCACGTGGTCGAGAGCTTCGACGATCGGGGCGCCGTCTACAGCGTGCAGGTTGCGCCTGGAGAGCTGGGCAGGGTCATCGGCCGCGGCGGTCGGACCGCCAAAGCCATCCGCACCGTGGTGCGAGCGGCGGCGTCGAGGCAGAACATGGTGACCCGCGTCGACTTCGAGGACTGACATGGACGGGCCGACGATCGTCGTCGGCTTGATCACGAAGGCGCGGGGCCTCAAGGGCGAAGTCGCCGTCCGGAACCGATCCGACAACCCCGACCGGTGGATCCCCGGAGCGGCTGTATTCACCCGCGATGGTCGCGAGCTCACCGTCTCCCGCGTGCGACCCCATGGTGACCGTCTCCTCGTGACCTTCGACCAGGTCGGTGACCGAGGCGCGGCCGAAGCGCTGCGGGGCGCCGAGCTGGTGATCCCGCTGGCGTGGCTGCCGGTCTTGGGCCCCGACGAATGGTGGCCCCACGACCTCGAGGGCTGCGCCGTCGAGACCGAGGAGGGACGACGTCTGGGCGTGGTGCGCGAGGTCATCTTCAACCCCGCGAACGATCTGTGGGTCACGGTCGATGAGACGGGTGTGGAGGTGTTGATCCCAGCATCGAGGGATCTGTTGGTCGGCGTGGACGTCGCCGCCAAACGGATCGTCGTGCGGGACGTGCCGGGCCTCACGACCCCGCACGGCGACCTCACCTAGAGGTCGGCCAAGGTCGTGAGCGTGCTGACCTTCTTCAACACGTAGCGGTTGGCCTCACGACGCACGATGCCCCGACGTTCGAAGTCCTTCAAGATCCGCGTCACGTTCTCGCGGCTCCCACCGCACAGGCTTGCGAGGTCCGCATGCGTGATCGGTTGCAACACCGTGCCGTCGTCGGGCAGCGTCGACAGCGACGGGGTGCCCATCTGGAGGAGTCGTTTCGCGATGCGACCCTTGAGGTCAAGGAACAGCAGGTCGTCGGCGAACGCTTGATGCTCTTGGACCTGCCGGGCGAGCGCGGCCAGGACCTGACGTGCCGATGCCGCTTGCCCGGTCACGAAATCGAGGAACGTCGAGCCGTCGACGGCCCAGATGTCGGACTCTTCGAGCGAAAGCAGATCCGCGGTCCGCGGCATCTCTCCGAGCACCCCGAGCTCACCGAGGAACTGGGGATTGTCGACGGTGGTGTGCAACACACGCGTGCCGGTCGGCGACGCCGAGCTGATCTCGATCTTGCCGCTCACCAGGAAGAAAACCTCGTCGGCCTCATCTCCTTGGTGGCACACGTAGGTGCCCCGGCGGAACCTGTGGATCGTGCCTCGTGCGGCGAACGCCGCGACGTCGGACGCCTTCACTCCCCGGAGGAATGGGGTGGCGCGCATGGTGGTCTCGAGGGCCGGCGTCTTCGCCGAGGTGCGGCTCATCGGGGCGAACCCTACTCCAGGGCTCCAGGGGGGTGCGACCCCGAGTCACGAAGGGGGCCGGGCCCGAAGGGCCCGGCCCCCAACAGAGCTCCGTCGATCAGACGCCCGAACGGCCGGTCTTCTTGAGACCTGCGCGACCGGTCTTCTTCAGACCTGCGCGACCGGTCTTCTTGAGACCTGCGCGACCGGTCTTCTTCAGACCTGCGCGACCGGTCTTCTTCAGACCTGCGCGGCCGGTCTTCTTGAGACTCGTCCGCTCGGCCTCGGTCGCCTGGCGAGCGCCGGCTGCCGGCTCGGCCTTCCCGGGGGCCTTCGGCTGGATCTTCTTCTCCGCCATCTCGTGTCCTCCTCGCTCCGGGGCCGTGTGGCCCGTATCCATGGCGACATCCTGCCCCTCCCGATGTGGATGGGTCGGTAGCGACGGTCACTTCGGTCGCGTGTCGTTCATCACCACGGGCGATGTGTTGGGTGACGGCCACTCATGTGACGCTCGTCACACGTCGAGCTCCGGCAGATCGAGGGGGTCGGGCCGAGGTGTACAGGCACCGCAGAACAGCGCGTCTTCGACGATGAGCGCACGAGTGGTTCCGCCGCCCTTGAAGAGCTCCAGCACGTATGGCTGCGTCTCGACGTGGTCTTCGCAGATCCCGCGGCCACAGAATCGGCACGAGCCCACCGCGGTTCGTCGACAGTGCCAGCAGTCCATCCGGTTCCCCTTTCGATGCGTCAGTGTTCCCACGTTCGGTCGGTCGTCCGCCGCAGCGTGCCACTCCGGAACGATGACGCGATGATGGCATCGAAACCTTCCCGGTCGAGGCAGAAGGCGCGGAGGGGCGTGCGGGCCAGCACCGACGCGGTCCGGGGGATCCGTTCGAGCAGCGCGATCTCGCCGAAATGATCGCCGGCGCCCAGCTCGCCGACGACCCCGTTGCCACGGAGGACCTCGGCGTGACCACGGCTTATCACGTAGAAGGTGTCGCCGACGTCGCCCTGCCGGACGATGATCTCGCCGGGAGCCGCGTTGAGCCAGTCCCCGTGTTCGACGAGCTCGGCGAGATCACCCGACGTGAGCCGCTGGAAGGCAGGGAGGCCGCGTAGCTCTGCGAACGCGGCCATCGTTGGTGCGAAGTCGGGCTCCTCGATCATGTCGGCCAAGAGCCGATCGAACGCGTTCTTGTCCACACGGAACAGCTCGGTGTCCCCAAGGGCACGGATCGTCGCCTGTCGAGGCGACGCGTGCAGCAGCGCGACCTCGCCGAACGAGTCACCGCTCGTAAGGACCCTGATCGTGCGCGTGTCGCCGGTATCCGGGTCGTGATCTTCGACCGCGAAGCTTCCCTGGCGGATGACGTAGAACGCGTCAGGCTCATCGCCCATGCGGAAGACCGTATCGCCGAGCCGGTAGGAGCGCAGCTCCACGCGCCCGGCCAGGTCGTTCAAGACGTCGACGGGGATGTCGGGGAATGTGCCCAACGCATCGATCATCTCTGCCGCCTCCACCCGCCACGAGGCCTCGGAGCGGAAGCGGATCCGGCGCCAGACGGCTCGGAGTCGGCGCACCAAGAGACGGCCGAGCGAGATCAGCCCCCGGATCGCCGGCCCTGCGAAGAACAGGATGAGAACGACCATCAACATCCGGGTCGCGAACCCACTGTTCCACAGACCCAGCACCAGCTCACCGAAGATCTGCTGCCACAAGTACAACCCCAGCAGCGACGTCAGCAGCGTGAAGGCCACCCCGACCACGCCGTACAACGCGAGGCCGATCTCTTGTCCCGAGAACCGCTCGTGATGCCAGAGCTTGAACCACAGCTCACGACGCAGGAACGCGATCGATCGGGGCCGGAGGTCGGGCACTTCGATGCCGTCGGCGAGCACCCAATACCCGTCGAGCTCGAGCAACGGGATGAGGTTCAAGAAGATCACGTAGTAGTTGAGCACCGAGAACTTGTAGAGAAACGAGGCGAACGTCCCGTCGGGGAACGCGAGGAGCAGCATGGTCGATATGCCGGCGAGCGTCAGCTCGGCGAACGGTCCGGCCAGCGCCTGAGCGATGCGCTGCGCCCTGCCGAGCATCAACCCATCGGAGGTATCGATGAAGAAAGCCGGGCTCCCGTAGTACAGGAGGAAGCCTGCCGACAACACCTTCCGGTCGTAGTGGACGAGGGTCATGGCATGACCGAGCTCGTGCGCGAACGTCAAGAAGAAACCCAGGGCGATCAAGATCAACGTCTGTACAGAGGCGTTGCCGATCTCGATCGCGTATCGGCCCGACCCTACGATCGACACGAACGCGACGAAGCCGACGACGGAGACGAGACCAGCGAGCACGAGCGCGACCGGTGTGTACAGCAGGCGCAGACCACCGCGGTACAGCACCCGAACGAACCGATCCGCACCCGTCCAGGAGATACGCAGGTCCTTCACGAACGCCCGGAGCCGGCGTCGGGCGGGAGAGGTGCGATCCATCCGGTCGGTGACCAGGGCGCCCACGTCGACGGGGGCGGGATCGAAGATGCCGGCGAGCCTTAGCGACTCGATCAACGCGATGATGGCCCCGGCGTCGAAATCGCCCGAGGTCCGGAGCCGATCGACGACGATCGCGCCGACGGTGCGGGAGCCGTCGAGCCCTTCGAGGATGTCGGCCTCCCACAGCTCGAGGGTGTAGTGGGAGCGGCGATCGGCGCTCGCCAGGACCGCGTAGTCGTCGCCCCACCGCATGCGGAACCGACGGATCTCGGTCCCGTCGGCCACCTTCGGGGCGAAGTCCTCGGGATCGATGGCGTCGACGAGTCGGTCCCAGATGCCGCCGATCGTGGTCTCTTCCTCGATGAGTGGCCGGGTCGGGGGCAGTCGTGTCGCGATGGCTGCGGTCACGTCCACACCGGTCGTATCCCGGCCGGCCAGCCCGGCCTCGATCAGCGACCCGACGTCGACCCGGTCTCGCAGCCGCCGGCGTTGGCGAAGGGTATCGACGCTGATGATGCCGGCGGCCAGCACGAGCACCGCGACGACGACGATGGCTTCCACCCGGCTCCTCCCGTTGGCCGATGCGCATCGTCGTCGCTCGGGCGCACACCGCGCAAGCTGCGCGGGCGCCGCGGTAGCCTCACCACGATGCAGATCGATGTCATGACCATCTTCCCCGCGATGGTCGCCGCCGGTGTCGGCGCCGGTATCGTGGCCAGAGCGATCGATGCCGGGCGCATCGACCTGCGATGTCACGACCTCCGGAGATGGACGAACGACCAGCATCGAAGCGTGGACGACGAGGCCTTCGGCGGAGGTCCGGGGATGGTGATGATGCCGGCGCCGCTGTTCGCCGCCGTGGAGTCGCTAGATCCCGACCGGGGACGCGTGATCGCCTTGTCGCCCGCCGGCAGACGGTTCGATCAGGCGTTCGCGCGCGAGTTGTCGGCCGAGCCGCATATCACCTTGTTGTGCGGGCGCTACGAAGGGTTCGACGAGCGGGTCATCGAAGGGTTGCCGGCCGAGGAGCTCTCGATCGGCGACTACGTCGTATCGGGTGGTGAAGTGGTGGCCATCGTCGTGATCGAGGCGGTTGCTCGGCTCGTTCCAGGGGTGATCGGTCGTGAGGAGTCGCACCAGCGCGACTCCTTCTCGATGCCGACACTGCTGGATCACCCGCACTACACGCGGCCGCGGGTCTTCCGCGGAATGGCAGTGCCGGCGGTCCTGGTCTCGGGTGACCATGCGGCCATCGAACGGTGGCGCCGCGAGGCCGCGCTGGCGAAGACCCAACGGAACCGGCCCGACCTCCTCGCCGAGCCCGGCTCCGGTCCCTGACAGCTATCTGTGCAGGTCGCGGGCAGTTGGCGCAGAGGCCGCTGGTACACTCCCCGCTCGTTGCCATGAACAAGACCGACCAGATCGAGCAGCCGTTCCTGCGCACGGACATCCCGCAGTTCCGCCCCGGCGACACCGTGAAGGTGCACGTGCGGGTCGTGGAGGGCAACCGTGAGCGGGTGCAGGTCTTCCAAGGTGTGGTGATCCGCCGCTCGGGCGGTGGGATCCGCGAGACGTTCACGGTGCGCAAGATCTCGTTCGGCGTCGGCGTCGAGCGTACGTTCCCCGTGCATTCGCCGTCTATCGCGAAGTTCGAGCTCGTGCAGCGCGGTCGCGTGCGGCGCGCCAAGCTCTACTACCTCCGTGACCTGCGGGGCAAGAAGGCTCGCATCAAGGAGCGCCGCATCGACGACGCGAAGCTGATCGCCATGGAGGAGGTCGAGGCGGCCGAGGCCGCCGACACGGAGGCGGTTGCCGCCGACGAGGACCCGGCGGACGTGGCTGAGCCGACCGGCGACGAGGACCCGGCGGACGTGGCCGAGCCGACCGGCGATGCCACCGACGAGCCGGCCGAGGAGCCCTCCGAGGCTTGACGTTGTCGCACCGGCCGAACGACGATCCGGCCGCACCTCTCGACGACGTGAGCGATCCGCCCGACGCCCGTTCCCGAGGCGCCGCATGGCGAGAGCTGCCCCTCTTGCTCGTGATCGCGCTGGCCATCGCCATCGTGCTCAAGACCTTCGTGGTCCAGGCCTTCTTCATCCCTTCGCCGTCGATGGAGCCGGCGCTGCAACGCGGCGACCGCGTGCTGGTCTGTCGTTTCTGCTACCGAGCGACCGACATCCAGCGCGGTCACGTCATCGTCTTCGCGGACCCGGCGCCCGGCGCCGCGGCGGAGCGTGGGCTGGTCGGAGGGCTCCTGCACTGGTTGGGGGAAGGCATCGGCGTGGCCCAACCCGAGCAGGAGGACTTCATCAAGCGGGTGATCGGACTCCCGGGCGACGTGATCGAGCTGCGGGTGGGTGACCTGTACCGCAACGGCGAGCGGGTGGACGAGCCGTACCTCCACCCCGATCGTGATACTCGCTCTTACGGGCCCGTGACGGTGCCTGATGGCATGCTGTTCGTCTTGGGCGACAACCGGCTGCGCTCGGGCGACTCGCGGGTCCCACCGGAACAAGGAGGCGTGGGCTTCGTCCCCGTCGACGATGTCATCGGGCGGGCGTTCGTCATCGTGTGGCCATCTGGGCGTTGGGGAGGGCTCTGAGACGCACGAGCCAGATCTGGATCGTTACGAGGCCGTCCTGCGTGCCCAGGGGTTCGCATCGATCGCTGGCGCCGACGAAGCCGGCCGAGGAGCCCTGGCCGGTCCACTGGTGGCCGCGGCCGTCATCTTGCCCGGCGACTTCGATCGACGGGGATTGATGGATTCCAAGCAGCTCACCGCCGCGCAACGCGACGTGCAGTACGCCCGGATCATCGCGCGCTGCACGGTGGCGGTCCGGCGCATCGAGCCCGCCATCATCGACCGGCGGGGATTGCATCGCAGCAACATCGCCTTGCTCCGCCGGTGTGTGAAGGCGCTCGATGTCGCCCCCGACTATGCCCTCACCGACGGGTTCCCCGTCCCCGCGATGCCGTGTCCATCGTTAGGGGTGAAGAAAGGCGATGCCGTCACCGCGTCGATCGCCGCGGCATCGATCGTGGCGAAAGTCACACGCGACCGGATGATGCGGACGCTGCATCGGCGTTACCCGGGTTTCGGGTTCTGGAACAACAAGGGCTACGGCACGCCGGAGCACCTGTCGGCGCTGGAACGTTTGGGCCCGACCCCGATCCATCGGCTTTCGTTCGCCGGGGTGGGACAAACCGCGCTTCCAGGCTTCACCCGCTCGTCCGTGTCCGGCCGTGAGACGATGGGTTTTCGATGATGGAAGACGACGTCGAGCGGTTCGAGGAAGAACGCGAGCTCGAGCTGTACCGCGAGTACCGCGACGTCTTGCCGATGTTCCGGTACGTGATCGAGACCGAGCGACGCTTCTACCTCGCGAACGAGGTCGAGCTGCATCCCACCGACGAGGGTTGGGTGAGGGTCGACCTCACCGATGCGTGGGTGTGGGACATGTTCCGTCCGGCGCGCTTCGTGTCGAGCGTGCGGGTCATGACTCGTCGCGACGTGAACGTCGAGCAGCTCCGTCACGACGACACGGCGACCATCCCCGACACTCCCGGCGCCGCCCCCGCCTGACCGAACGGCGATCCGCGACCGTGTCCTGAGGCTGCCGCCACCGATGTCGATCGATGTCGATCGATGTCGATCGATGTCGGCGGTGCAGGCTACGGTGCGCACCATGACCACCAGCACGCGGGCCGCGCTCGGGCAGATGGGACAAGACGCGGCGGAGCGCTGGTACGTCGGACGCGGCTACCGGGTCGTTGCCCGCAACTGGCGTTGCAGCGTCGGTGAGCTCGACCTGGTGCTCACACGGGGGCGCACCGTCATCATCTGCGAGGTCAAGACGCGCCGCGGTTCACGATTCGGCGGGGGGTTCGAGGCCGTCGATGCCCGCAAGCGACGGAAGCTCCGCGCCGTCGCCGAGGTGTACCTGTTGCACACGCACGCCCCGGCTATCGCGATCCGTTTCGACGTGGCGAGCGTGGCCGTGCGAGCCGGCGACTCAGCCGGCGTCCAGGTCTTCGAAGACGCCTTCTGACAGATCGCGAAGCGCCACGACCATCGCGTCGATCTCGGCGCGGGTCGCGAAGTAGTTCACGACACCCGCACGCATGTGCATACGGCCGTGCAGCGTCGTCACGCTCACCCAGGCCGTGCCATCGACCTCCAACGCTCGCTGCAACGCCGTTTGGTAGGCGTCGATGCGGTCGGCGTCCGCGCCGATCAGGACGGGCGGCAGGTGGCGGAAACACACCACCGAGAGGTCGGGTGCTACGGCGATCTCGAAGTCCGGCGCTTCCACGAGCACCTGCGCGAGGTATGCCGCGAGGTCCACGTTGTGCTCGACCAGACCGCCGAGCCCTTCGGTGCCGAGGTGTTTCCAGCTCATCCACAGCTTCAACGCGCGGAACCGCCGCGTCCCTTCGAGGGAGTACTGGTACCAATCGAGGGGGTCGTCGCCGGGCCGGTTGGACGCGTAGTACTCGGGTGCCCGGTGGAAGGTACGCAACAGATCGCCACGTCGGCGCACCACCAGCGCTCCGATGTCATAGGCCTGGAAGAACCACTTGTGCGGGTCGACGGTCACCGAGTCGGCGAGCTCGAGACCGGGCACGCGCCCGGCGTCTCGGCGCGACAGACGCGCTGCCGCGCCGTAGGCCCCATCGACGTGGAGCCACATGTCGTGGCGGCGGGCCAGCGTGGAAAGTTCGGGGACGTCGTCGACCGAGCCCGTGTTCGTCGATCCGGCGACCGCGCAGATGGCGAGGGGGGTCACGCCTTCGGCGAGGTCGCGTTCGATCGCCGCTGCCACGCCGTCGGGTCGCAGCCTGAACGTGCGGTCGGCCTCGACGACCACGAGCGTATCGGGAGGGAACCCCAACACATCGAGTCCGCGGGCGATCGAGAAATGGGCCTGGTCGCTGGCGTAGACCCGCACCGCCTCCAGCCGGGCGCCGCGCGGCGGGCCGGTCTCGCCCCGCAACGTGGGCAGATGCACATCGCGGGCAAGCGCGAGCGCCATGAGGTTCGCCATGACGCCGCCCGACGTCAACACGCCTCCCGCGTCGTCGCCGGGCATACCCACGAGGTCGACGAGCCACCGCACGACCTCTTCTTCGACGAACGCGCCGACCGGGCCCGCGTGCCAGACGTCGACCCCTTGTTGCATCCACTGTGACAACACCTCGCCGGCGACGGACATCGTGAGCGGTGGTGGCGTGAAGTAGCTGAACGACCCGGGATGGTGGGCGTTGAAGGTCATCGGAGCGACGCGTTCGCGGAACTCGCGGAGGACCTCCGTCGCGGGTGTGCCGACGTCCGGGGCAGCGCCGGGGCGATCGCTCGGCCCGAAGAACGTGGCTCGCGAGGCGCGGTATCCGGCCGGCGCGATCGGTCGTCGCATGGCGTGGCCGTACAACCAGTCGAGCGCCTCACGCCAGACATCGGTGCCGAAAGCTTCGAGCGCCGGCCTCGATACGGCTTCGTCGCGCAGGTCGAGCAGCGCGGGGTCGGGGACGGCCGGCAGGTCGGGGCGTGCCATCGCGACGAGGCTACAGGCGCGGAGCACGGAGGCGGCTGACCACGACCGAGGGTGATGGTCGTCACGGTCCCCGTGGTGGAGCGCCCCTACCGTCGGCGCATGTACGCACGCGTGTTCGGGGTGACGATCCTCGGGGTCGGGGGGCATCTCGTCTCGGTCGAGGCGTTCGTGGGGCGGGGTCTGCCATCGCTGATCGTCACCGGTCTCCCCGGCGCCACGCTCCGCGACGGCCGTGACCGCATCCGTCCGGCCGTCGAGCACGCCGGGTTCCAGTGGCCGCTTCGCCGCGTCGTGGTGAACCTGGCACCGGGCAACGTACGCAAAGAGGGCCCCGGCCTCGACCTCGCGGTGGCCGTGGCTGTGCTCGCCGCCACCGCTCAGATCCCGTCTCGGTCGCTGCCCGGCGTGGCGGTGTTCGGCGAGCTGTCGTTGAAGGGTGAGGTGCTCCCGACGCCGGGCGTGATCTCGGTCGCGATGGCAGCGGCGCGTCGGGGTCTCTCGACGGTCATCGTGCCCGCGACCGATGCAGCCGAGGCCGCGCAGGTCGAAGGGCTCAACGTCGTGGCTGCGGGCACGTTGGCCGATGTCGTGGGCTTCCTCCGGGGCACATGGGATCCCCCGTTGGTCGACATCGTCCACGAGACCCCGGAGGGCCATGACGTGGACCTCGCCGACGTGCGTGGGCAGGTGCACGCGCGGCGCGCGCTCGAGGTCGCTGCCGCGGGCGGGCACAACCTCCTCATGGTCGGGTCGCCCGGGGCTGGGAAGACCATGCTGGCCCGCCGCCTGCCGACCATCTTGCCGGCCCTCGACCGTGACGAGGCGCTCGAGGCGACCCAGCTCCATTCGGTCGCCGGCCTCAGGCATGGTCGTGGTCTGCTCGCCGCGCGCCCGTTCAGGGCGCCCCACCACTCCATCTCGACGGCGGGCTTGCTCGGCAGCGGCGCAGCGGTGTTCCGCCCCGGCGAGGTGTCCCTCGCGCACCGTGGCGTCCTCTTCCTCGACGAGCTCACCGAGTTCCGCCGCGACGCCATCGAGTCGCTCCGCCAACCGCTCGAAGACGGACGGGTCGTGGTCGCGCGCGCGGGTGGCTCGGTGACGTTCCCCGCACGGTTCACGCTCGTCGCGGCGGCCAACCCGTGCCCCTGCGGCTTCGAAGGCGACCCAGTCAAGGGCTGTCGGTGCCGTCACGATCAGGCCTCGCGGTACCGCCAGAAGTTGTCAGGCCCGTTGCTCGACCGGATCGATCTCCGTCTCACGGTGCCGCGCCTCACGAAAGACGAGCTCCTTGGCGCCGCCGACGCCGAGGCGTCGGCGGCGGTGCGAGCACGAGTGGAAGCCGCAAGGGGTCGGCAGCGTGGGCGGTACGCCGAGCTCGGCCTGGTGTGCAACGCCGATCTTCCCGGCCCGCTGGCTCGTCGGCTCGCCCGGCTCGGGACCGACGCCGAGCGCATGCTGGCCGATGCGGTCGAGCGGCTCGCGCTCACCGGCCGTGGGTTCGACCGTGTGGTGAAGGTCGCGAGGACGGTGGCCGACCTCGAAGGCGTCGCCACCGTCGGACCCTCACACGTGGCGGAGGCCCTGTCGTACCGGTCGGCGTTCGAGCACGACGACGGGCTCGCCCATGCCGTCTAGTGCCCCCGCGCCCCTTGAGTCGCACGCGGTCGGCGACGGCCGTCAGCTGTTCCCCGAGGGGTTCGGTCACGGACCCGGGGAGCGCGACGCCGTGCTGGCGTTGCTCGGTATGCAAGGCACGAAGCCACTCGATCTCTACCGGCTCGCGTGCCGGGTCGGTTCGGCGACCGGATGCGTCCGCGCCGTCGCGCTCGGCGACGCCGGCAGCGTCAACGACCGCGCGTTCGTGGCGGCGTTTCGTCCCGGCCCGGTGCGCGAGGCGATGCGGCGAGCGGGAGCCAGGCTCGCGGTTCCCGGCGATCCTGACTACGACCCGGGGCTCATGCGCCTCGCCGATCCACCGGTGGGTCTGTTCGTGCGCGGCGAGCCGGTCGAAGCCGGCTCGATCAGGGTCGCGGTCATCGGCGCACGCCGTCCGAGCCCGCTGGGCCGTGACGTCGCCCGAGAGCTCGGCCGTGGCATCGCCGCCGCCGGTGTCGTCGTCGTCAGCGGCGGCGCCGTCGGTGTCGACATCGCCGCGCATCGCGGGGCACTGGACGCCGCCGGTGGCACCGTTGCCGTCCTGGGGTCGGGCATCGACGTCTTGTACCCGCAGAGCAACGCCGACGTGCTCCGGCAGATCGCGCGCAACGGCACGGTCATCAGCGAATACCCACCGGGCCTTCCCGCTGAGCCGCGGCGATTCCCCGCCAGGAACCGCCTCATCGCTGCGATGGCCCGCGGGGTGGTCGTCGTGGAGGGCGGCGTGAAGAGCGGGACGCGGATCACCGCCGAGCAGGCGCTCGACATCGGCATCGAGGTGTTCGCCGTCCCGGGGCCGGTGACCAGCCCGCTCGCAGCAACGCCGCTCATCTTGCTCCGCGAAGGGGCCCGGTTGATACGAGGGACGGTCGACCTGCTCGATGACCTGGGCATCGATCGGACCGATACCCCGGTCACCTACCGTCGTGGGCTCCCGCCGGAGGAGCGACGCGTCTTCGAGGCACTCGAGATCACCATGTTGCCAGAGGCGGTCGCCGGCGTCGCGGGGCTGTCGGTGCCACACGCGGTCACCGCGCTCATCGGGCTCGAGATGCGGGGCCTCGTGCGATGCTCGGCGGGGCGCTACGAGCGCACCTACCGCCCCGCCCTCGCGGTGCCGGCCGACGATCATCCAGCCGCTTGACCTGGGCCGCACCCAGGTGATGACCCCCGTCCGGGTGATTGCGATGGCCCCGGCGCGTTGGGAGGATACGCGGACCCGCACCCCTCGGAGCGCCCACGTTGCCCACCCAGGACGACCTTCCCCCGTCCCAGATCGAGCTGGTCGAGGCTTTCTCGGCCCACCTCACCCTGGAACGACGGCTCTCTCCCCATACCGTGGCGGCGTATCGCCGAGACCTCTCACAACTCGCGGTCTTCTTGGACAGGGGCCGGCGGGGTCTCGCACAGGCAGATCACGTCACCCTCCGGCACTTCTTGGCGCAGCAGCACGGTCTGGGGTACGCGCGGGCTTCGATCGCACGGCGCGTCGGGGCGATCCACACGTTCTACCGCTGGATGGTGGCCGACGGCCGGATCGAGGTCGACCCATCGGCCCGCCTCGGCCGCCCGAAGGTGATCAACCGGCTCCCGACCGTGCTTCGTCCCCGCGATGCGAACGCGCTCGCGGACGCTCCCGGTTCGCTCGCTGCGCCCGACGACATCGAGGCGCAAGCGCGCACGCTGCGTGACCGCGCCGTGCTCGAGCTCCTGTACGGCTCGGGTCTGCGTGTCGCGGAGGTCTGTGGTCTCACGATCGACGCCGTCGATGTCGATCGGTACCGCGTCCACGTGCGCGGCAAGGGTTCGAAGGATCGCGTCGTCCCCATCTCGGACGACGCCGCCCGGGCCGTCACCCAGTGGCTGCGTGACGGTCGCCCGGCGATGGATCCCCCCCGCGACGAGCCTGCGATGTTCATCAACGCAAGGAAGCATGCCCTCGCTCCCCGCGATGCCCGGCGAGTTGTGGAACGATACGGGCGTCAGGTGCTGCCGGACCGGCGGGTGAGCCCGCACACCCTGCGGCACTCCTACGCGACACACCTGCTCGAGGGGGGGGCGGACATCCGCGCGGTCCAGGAGTTGCTCGGCCACGCCAGCGTGGCCACGACCCAGCGCTACACCCATGTATCGCGCCGCCGCCTGTTCGAGGCGTACGAACGTTCCCACCCGAGGGCCTGACGTGGCGACCGCGAAGAAGGCTCGCACCACGAAGACCGTCGAACCCGTCGTGACCGTGCCGCCGCAGGTCGATGAGCAGCTCGCCGCCGTATGGCACGCGTTCAAGGGCGCCGACGATGCGATCGCTCGCGAGACCCTCATCTTGCACTACGCGCCGCTCGTGAAATACGTCGCGAGCCGTGTCGCGAGCGGTCTGCCGGCGTCCGTCGAGCAGGGCGATCTGGTCTCGTACGGCATGTTCGGGCTCATCGACGCGCTCAAGAAGTTCGAGCCTGGCAGGGGGAACAAGTTCGAGACCTACGCCATCCCGCGGATCAAGGGCGCGATCATCGACGAGCTCCGCTCGATGGACTGGGTCCCGCGGTCGGTTCGGTTCAAGCAGCGCGAGATCGAGAAGGCGCTCGCTGACCTCGAGTCGATGCTCAAGCGGCAACCCAGCGAGAAGGAGCTGGCGGAGCGGCTCGGCATGACGCTGTCGGAGCTGCATGAGGTCATCACGCAGATCTCGTTCGTGTCCGTGCTCGCCCTCGACGAGACGGTGAACGTCGGCGCAGACAGGGGGGAGCAGGTCGCCCTGGTCGACACGCTCGCCGACAAGGCGTTCGACCCTGGCACCGGCGTGGAGTCGCAGGAGACGCGTGGGATGTTGGCAGCGGCGATCAACTCGCTCTCCGAACGAGAGAAGATCGTCGTGACCCTCTACTACTTCGAGGGCCTGACGCTCGCCGAGATCGGGACGATCCTCGGCGTCACGGAATCGAGGGTGTGTCAGATCCACACCAAGGCCGTGGGGGTCTTGCGGGGGCAGCTGTCGGAGTTCGACTGACCGACCAGCGCGAGTGACGGCCGTCACGGCAAGATCCTTCGTCGCTCGGTAGCGTCGTCACATGCGACGGCTCGTCTTCGCCCTGCTCGTGGTTTCGCCGCTGGCGTTCGGCGCGCCGCCGGCGGCCGATGCGGCGGCGCCATGGATCTGGCCGGTTGCCGGCCCGGTCTTGGAGGCTTTCGACCCGCCGGATTCGCCATACGGGTCCGGCCACCGGGGTATCGACATCGCCGCTCCGGTGGGTGCCAACGTGGTCGCGCCCGCCGGCGGCACCGTGACGTTCAGCGGGTACGTGGGTGGCAGGCTGTTCGTCACCATCGATCACGGCGGCGGCCTCGAGTCCACGGCGTCGTGGCTCACGTCGCGCCTCGTGCGGCGGGGAGACACGGTCGTCGCGGGCACGCCCATCGCGGCCACCGGATGGGGCCACCCCGATGCGGTCGTGCCCCACCTGCACCTGGGTGTCCGGCTCGACGATGTCTACGTCGACCCGCTGTCGTACCTAACGCCGGTCGACGTTACGGCGTTCATCAGGCTGGCGCCGGTCCTCACGGCGATGTGACCGACCGCGCCGGTAGGATGGCGAACCTTGGCCGGTCCGCAACTCCCTTCGCTCATCTTCCGCGTCGTGCTCGTGGTCGCGGTCGTGTGCATCGTTCCTGCGGTCGCGTGGGCGAAAGCTGCCGAGGGGTGGTCGCAACATCAAGGGGGGCCGGCGCGCACGGGGGCGCTCACCTCGGGGCCGGCACCTGCGTTCCGGATCGCCTGGCAGGTGGCGGTCGATATCGGTCCCTTGAGCGAGGGGTTCGGTTTGCCGACGCCCGTGGTCGCAGGTGATGCGGTCATCGTCGTCGGCCGCGAAGAGGTCGTCGCTGTCGCGGTTGCCGACGGATCGGAGCGTTGGCGCGTCCCCCGGGCCAGCGGACCCACGGTCCCGCCCGCGGTGGCGGTGCTTCCCGATGGGACGTCGGTCGTGATCGCGTCGGAAGGCGGAGGCAGCGGGGCGCTGGCATCGCCGACCGCGCCTTCCGCGACGCCATCGCCGTCGGCCCCGGTGAGCCCGGTCGGCGAAGGGCCCGAAGCCGCCACCGCGACGTCCGTCGTCGCCCTCGACGCCGCGACCGGCGAACGAGTGTGGTCGACGCCGCTCGGCGACGTGAGCCGAACGGGCGTGACGCTCACCGACGATCTTGCCATCGTCGGCGCCGACGATGGCAGCGTGACCGCCCTCGACCCGGCCACGGGCGCGAAGCGTTGGTCGGTCGCCGTGGGTGGGGCGGTGCAGCTGCCGATCGCGGCGACGCCCGACCTGGTCGTCGTACCGGTGCGCCCACCCGACGATCCGGCGAGCGGGGGAGGAGCCGCACTCGTGGCGATGGCGACCGGCGACGGCGCGGTGCGTTGGCGGTACCTTCCCGAGCTTCCCCAGGCCGAGGTCTTGTCGCCCGCGATCGACGTGGCGGCGGGCGTCATCTACGTCGCGCTCGGCGACAGGACCGTGGTCGCCATCGCCGCGAGCGATGGCGCCGAACGATGGTCGGCGCGGACGAACCAGCTGGGCGGACTCTCATCCGTCATCGCTGGCGACCTCGTGTTGAACGTCGATCAGCGGGGGCAGGTGTACGCGTTCGACGCTCTGAGCGGAACCCGTCGGTGGGATCACGCACTGAACGCCCAGATCCTCGCACCCCCGGTCGTCGTGGGTGACGTGCTCATCGTGGCGGGGGACCAGGGCGGGGTGGATGCGCTCGAACTGGCCTCGGGCGACGTGGTCTTCCACACGGCCGTTGCCGACGGCTCCGGTCTCGCGATGAGCGCGACCGACGAGCTGCTCTTCATCAGCCAGGCTGGGTCGCCGGGTGGGCTCGTCGCGCTCGAGCACGACCCGCAAGGATCGCTGGTCCGGTTGCGGAGCCCGACGATCTTGCAGCCGCTCACGATGGCCGGATCGTGGCTCGTGGCAGCGATCGCCATCGCCGCCGCGAGCCTCGCTTTCGGTCGATGGGCGTGGCCTCGCCTGGGGGAGCCATCGTTCCCGGGAGACGATATGGCAAACGCCGTCGAGGATCCGGACGCATGAGCTCCAAACGCCGGCGCCCGACCGGTTACCGGGCACCAGCTCCCGCCGAGCCCCCGACGCGGCGCGGGTTGCTCGACAGCGTCTTCCCGAAGGCGTTCGGCGCCACCCCGATGCCCAAGCTCCGGCGCACGTTCGCGCGCGGGTCCGCGCTCGTGCTCTCGACGCCGGCGCTCGCGGTGGGCGTGCCCGTCTCGTTGTTCGTGGCTTGGCTCGCGCTCCTGGCGGCCGGTTTCCAAGGCCCCCTCGCCGTGTTGAACGGGTTCGCGGCCGTCCCACCGGTGGGTAACCTCACCGACCTCAACCTCAGCACCGCCTTGTTCGGCGGCGCCGGTCCCGGCTCGCTCGCGTGGACGTTCGGGTTCGTGCTGCTCCGCGGTCTGGTGATCGCGGTCATCACGACCGTGGCGATCGAGCGGCTCCGAGGCGGCGCAGTGACCTGGTGGGCGCTTCGCCGTCTCGGTCGCGTGTTCCCGGTTGCCGCGGCCGTGAGCGTCCTCAGCCTCACGGCGCTCGTGGTGGGTCAGCTCATCGCGGCGCTGCTCGGCGCCGGACCGGGCTTGCTCGCCTACGTCGGCCTCATCATCGCCGGGATCTACCTGCTCGGGTTCGCGCCGGCGGTCGCGGCCGACGAAGATCGGGCGTTCGGTTGGGCGCTTCGCCGGGCCATCAGGGTGGCGCGCATGCCGGGATCGAGCAACCTCACTTTCGCCGTGCTCTACGCCCTCGGGGCGGGCGCCGTGCTCGTGGCGCCTGTGCCCGGAAGCGATGTGGGGGTCAACCCCGCGGTCAGCGCATGGATGGTCTCGATCGTCGCGAACCTGCTGCACGCGACCGCCATCGCGACGTTGGCCTACCGGTACCTCGCCGTCGCGGGAGCTGTCCCGGACACAGCCGCTGTGCCCGCCAGGTGAACGACGGCCCCGCCGTCACTGCTAGACTGCGCCTCGCCGACGCGATCCGCGTCGAGCACACACCTTCGGGGACCGGGCGCCGGGGTCCCGCCGCTGGCGGGCCGGCACGGGTCGATCCGGAGGGAGGATGAAACCGAAAGGAGTCGCTCGTGCCTGTCGTCACCAGGCGGGAGCTCCTCGAGGCTGGCGTTCACTTCGGTCACCAGACACGGCGCTGGAATCCGAAGATGCAGCGCTACCTGTTCGGGGAGCGGTCCGGAATCTACATCATCGACCTCGAGAAATCCCTGCTCGGCCTCGAGGAGACACACGCGTTCGTCCAGCAGCTCGGCCGCCGTCGCGGCACCGTGTTGTTCATCGGCACGAAGAAGCAGGCGCAAGAGGTCGTCGCCGAACACGCCGCGCGCATCGGCATGCCGTACGTCAACAACCGCTGGCTCGGCGGCATGCTCACCAACTTCAGCACGATCCGCACCCGATTGCTCCGTCTGCGCGAGCTCGGGGAGATGGAGGACAACGGCGCGATGGATCGACTCCTGAAGAAAGAGGCGATCAGGTTGCGACACGAGCGGGCGAAGCTCCAACGCAACCTCGGCGGCATCCAGGACCTGGAGCGGTTGCCCGACGCGGTCTTCGTGATCGACACGAAGAAGGAACACATCGCCGTCACGGAGGCGCGGAAGCTGGGGATCCCGGTCATCGCCATCGTTGACACGAACTGTGACCCCGACGAGATCGACTACGTCATCCCGGGCAACGACGACGCGATCCGAGCCGTGAACCTGGTGGCCCGGGTGGTAGCCGACGCCCTGGCCGAGGGGTACGGGATGGCGAAAGAAGAGATCGTCGAGAAGGTAACGGCGCCGCTCGTGCCTGGAGGACCGAAGCCGCAGGCCGCGCCGGCCGCCGTCGACGAGACCCCGACGGCCGAAGAGGCTGCCCAGATCGCGGCGAGCACCGTCTTCGAGCCCGACGTCGAACCCGAGGTCGTTCCCGAAGACGACGAGATCACGGTGGATCCCACGGCAGAGGCCGCCGACGCAGCTGTCGCCGCCGATGCCGGGCCCGCCGAGGAGGCCTGACATGGCCGAGATCACCGCGGCCATGGTCAAGGCCCTTCGCGACGCGACCGGTGCCGGGATGATGGACTGCAAGAAGGCGCTGCAAGAGGCCGGCGGTAACGAGGCGCGCGCCACAGAGATCTTGCGTGAGAAGGGACTCGCCAGCGTGACGAAGCGCGCGGGTCGCAGCGCCGAGCAAGGGCTCGTCGACGCCTACATCCACTTCAACAACACCGTGGGCGTTCTGGTCGAGGTCAACTGCGAGACCGATTTCGTCGCCAACACCGACGAGTTCCGGGCGTTCGTGAAGGACCTCGCACTGCACATCGCGAGCCCGTCGGCACCTACCTACCTCTCACGCGACGACGTGCCCATCGATGTCCTCGAGTCCGAGCAGCGCGTCTACGAGGCCCAGGCGAAGGAGTCGGGCAAGCCCGACGCGGTCGTGCCGAAGATCGTCGAAGGCAAGCTCGAGTCCTTCTTCAAGGACAACGTCTTGCTCGACCAGCCGTTCGTGAAAGACGATTCGAAGACGATCCAGCTACTCACCGATGAGCTGAGCGCGAAGACCGGCGAGAAGGTCGTGATCCGCCGGTTCGCTCGCTTCAGGCTGGGTGACGGGGCCTGAAGGCTGCCGCGATCGGCCCAGGGGTAAGCTCTGGGCGCGAACGCATCGGGAGGAACCGAGCACGATGAGCCAGGCTTCGGCGGAGCGACCGACCTACCACCGGGTGATGCTCAAGCTCTCCGGCGAAGCCTTCGCCCCGGACTCCGGCACCGGTATCAGCGCCGAGGCCACGTCCTTGGTCGCGAGGCAGCTCGCCGACGTGGTCGACCTGGGCATCCAACCCGCGGTCGTCGTGGGCGGCGGCAACATCTGGCGGGGCCGGCAGGCACCGGGCATCGAACGCAACCGGGCCGACTACATGGGGATGCTCGCGACGGTCATGAACGCCTTGGCCCTCCAAGATGCGCTCGAGAAGATCCATGTCCCCACGCGCGTGCAGACCGCAATCGCCATGAGTCAGATCGCCGAGCCGTTCGTGCCGCTGCGAGCCATCCGTCACCTCGAGAAGGGGCGCGTCGTCATCTTCGCGGCCGGCCTCGGCGTGCCGTATTTCTCGACCGACACGTGCGCTGCCCAACGCGCGCTCGAGATCAGGGCCGACGCCCTGCTCAAAGGCACGAAGGTCGACGGCGTGTACACGGCCGACCCTCACCTCGATCCGACGGCCGAGCGGCTGGACACGTTGCGTTACTCGGAGTTCCTCAGCGAGGGCTACCGCGTCATGGACTCGACCGCGGTGTCGCTGTGCATGGAGAACGACCTGCCCATCGTGGTGTTCGACCTCCGCGAGGAGGGCAACATCCGTCGCGTCGTCATGGGCGACACGATCGGCACGCTGGTCCATGGGGAGGTCGCGTGACGTTCGAGGCAGCGATGGCCGACGCCGTGCACAAGATGGAGCAGGCCGTGGCTCACCTCAAAGAAGACCTGGGCGGCATCCGGACCGGGCGAGCGACCCCGGCCGTTCTCAGCCGGATCTCGGTCGAGTACTACGGCACGCCCGTCCCTCTCAACCAGCTGGCATCGGCGACCGTGCCTGAACCGAGGCTCCTCCAGGTCCAGCCGTTCGACAAGACGGCGATAGGCGCCATCGAGAAGGCGATCTTGTCCAGCGACCTCGGGATCACCCCGAGCAACGACGGCAACGTGATCCGGCTGTCGTTCCCGCCGCTCACCGAGGAACGACGCCGCGGATTGGTAAAGCAGGTGCATCACCGGGCCGAGGAGGCGCGGGTGGCCGCGCGGAACGTTCGCCGGCACGCCAAGGAACACATGGAGAAGCTTGAGCGAGAGGGCGGTATCTCAGAAGATGAGCTCGCGCGAGCCGAGAAGGACCTACAGAAGCACACCGATCGGTTCGTGGCAGAGATCGACGAGATCCAGGCGCACAAAGAGCACGAGCTGATGGAGGTCTAGCCGGTGGCAGGCGACGAACGCAGCGGCGACGAGCTCTTCGAAGACCTCGACAAGTTCTTCGCCCCTATCAAAGACGTGGAGTGGGACGACACCGAGCCCGACGCCGGGACTCCTTCACGTGAGGAGCACGTCGAGGTCGTCGAGCCCGATGCCGACACGGACGCAACTTCTGCCGGTCCGGTCGACGTCGCTGACGTACAGGGTTCGGGCGACGAGGACGATTGGTACGACACCGGTGTGCTTGCCGCCGTCGAGGATCTCCCCGGCCAGATCGCCGACGCCCACGTCGCCGACGATGAGGTCGTGGTCATGCCGGCGACCGAGACGTCGTGGGTGGCGGACGAGCCCGACGTCGACGAGATCCTCGTCGCCCGCGATGACGAGCCGGCCCACGACGCTGCCGCCTTCGCAGGCGACGCCGATCCCGAGCACGCCGATCCCGAGCACGCCGATCCCGAGGGCGCCGATGAGGTGCAGGCTGGATCCTTCGACGATGTCGATGGAGAGGGACCGTCCGACGATGACCTCGAGGCCGCCGCCGCCCATTTCGCCGGCTCACTCGATGAGCCCGGCCGTGCCGCCGAGACCTATGAGACAGAGCCCATCGACGTCTGGGGCGACGACGACGTGCGAACCGGTGCCGACCTCACGGACGACCTCGGCGCCGACGAGGCGACCGACGACATCTTGTCTGACCTCGAGACCGTAGGGCCGCCGCGTACGGTGGTCGTCGGCGCCGAGGGAACCTCTGGCCCCAGCTGGCAAGATGTCGCCGCGGTCGAGGTCGGGGCCGACGTCGAACGCCGGGGTCCGAACGAGGGAGAGCGCGACGTACCTGCGGCCTTCATGACCGGCCTCGTTCTCGCGGGCGTCGCCATAGCCGCGTTGTTGATCGGTCCGTGGGCGTTCGCCGTGGTGGCTGGTGTGGCCGTGCTGGTGGCGCAAGGCGAGCTGTTCGGCGTGATGGTCCGTCGGCACACCCAGCCGGCGACAGCCGTGGGACTCGTAGCGGGCGCGCTCATGATGGCCGGGGCGTATTTCGAAGGTGAAGCCGCGACGCCGGCGATGTTCGCCCTCGGCGTCGTCGCGGCGTTCTGCTGGTACATGACGGTGCCGGCCGCCCACCGCAAAGACGTCGCGAAGAACGTCGGATTGACCGTTCTGAACATGGCGTGGATCCCGCTGCTCGGTGCCTACCTCATCGCCACCCTCAAGATGGACGAGGGCCGTGCCCTCGTGGTGGCGGTCTTCGGCCTCACGTTCGTGTTCGACACGGCAGCGTTCCTCGTGGGCTCTGTGTGGGGGGGGTCGTTCTTCCAACGGGCGCTCGCGCCGAACATCAGCCCGAAGAAGTCGGTCGAGGGGCTCATCGGTGCCACGGTCGCGACGGTGGTGGTGTCCGCCGCCTTCGTGCCGTCGTTCATCGGTGCGTTCGAGAACCAGCGTATCGACGCGTTGTTGTTGGCGCTCGTCATCGCCGTCGCGGCAACCCTCGGCGACCTCGCCGAGTCGCTCGTGAAACGCGATCTGGGTATCAAGGACATGGGCAGCATCCTGCCGGGACACGGAGGGGTGCTCGATCGGATCGACTCCTTGTTGTTCGTCGCGCCGGCCGCGTTCTTGCTGTTCCGCGTGCTCGCGGACTGAGCCCCGAACCGGCGGTCCGCCGCATGCGAACCCGTGGTGCGCCCGTTCGCTGCGTAGGCATGGGCGCGGGGTAGGCTGTTCGCCATGAGGTCGGTCACCATCCTCGGGTCGACGGGGTCGATCGGGACCCAGGCCCTCGACGTCGCTCGCCACCACGGCGATCGGTTCCGCGTGACCGGGTTGTCGGCCGCAGGCGGCAACCAGGACCTCCTCGTCGGGCAGATCCGCGAGTTCCTGCCACCGGTCGTCGCCATCGCAGACCCCGACGCGGCCGGTGACATCAAGACCAAGCTCGGGTCGATCCAGGGTGTCGAGCTCATCGTCGGGCCCGACGCCGCCGAAACGCTGGCGACCGAGACCGAGGCTGATCTGGTTCTCAACGCGCTGGTCGGCTCGGCAGGTCTCGGCCCGACGCTCGGCGCGCTGCAGGCCGGCAAGACCCTCGCCTTGGCGAACAAGGAGTCGCTCGTCGTAGGTGGCGAGCTGGTGATGGACCTCGTGAAGGGCGAGCCGGAACGACTGCTCCCCGTCGACTCCGAACATGCGGCGCTCGCGATGGCGCTGCGGCACGAGCGGCGTGAGGACCTCAAGCGGGTCGTGATCACGGGCTCTGGTGGACCGTTCCGAGGTTGGACGAGGAGCGAGCTCGCTCGCGCCAGCGTCAAGGAAGCGCTCCAACACCCCGTGTGGTCGATGGGGCCGAAGATCACGATCGACTCGGCAACCCTCATGAACAAGGGCCTCGAGGTCATCGAAGCCCACTACCTCTTCGACCTGGATTACGGCCAGATCCACGTCCTGATCCACCCTGAAGGCGTCGTGCACGCCATGGCCGAGTTCCGAGATGGCAGTCTGCGGGCCGAGATGGCGACCGCTGACATGCGGCTGCCCATCCAACTCGCGCTCGCGTGGCCCGAACGGCTGGGCAGCGGGGTCGTCCCCGTGCCGCTGACCGATCGCCCGTTGACGTTCGAACCGGTCGACCGGGAGGCGTTTCCCGCCGTCGACCTCGCCTACCGGGTCGGCGGGCTCGGCGCGACCTTCCCGGCCGTGATGAACGCGGCCAACGAGGTGGCGGTCATGGCGTTCCTGGAGGGCAAGATCGCGCTGACGCGCATCGTCGAGATCGTGCAGGCGGTCGTCGACGAACATGAGCCTGCCTCGTTGGTGTCGGTCGTGAACATCGAGCGCGCTGACACGTGGGCGCGGCGACGCGTGGCCGAGATCGTCGAGGAGCGCTGACCGCGACGTGAGCACGATCGCGATCGTCCTGTTCTTCCTCGGACTGCTCCTGGTCATCTTGATCCACGAGTTGGGTCATTACCTCGTGGGCCGGGTGTTCGGCTTCCGCATCCTCGAGTACTTCGTGGGGTTCGGTCCACGTCTGTGGTCGTTCACGAAGGGCGGCATCGAATATGGCGTCAAGGCGCTGCCGCTCGGCGGCTACGTGAAGATCGCCGGCATGAACCCCTTCGTGAACGACGTCCCCGAAGGTGACGAGTCGAGGAGCTACGGTGCCAAGCCGGTTTGGCAGCGGGCCTTGACCATCGCGGCTGGCCCCTTGTCGCATCTCCTCGTCGCCTTCGTGTTGTTCGGTGCCGTCGCGGCATCGGTCGGTGACATGCGGGTCGACTATCACATCAGCGCCGTCGACCGGACGTTGGGAGACGGGAGCGATTCGCCGGCGGCGCTCGCCGGTGTACGGCCCGGTGACCAGGTGCTTGCCATCGGCGACGTCGAAGACCCCGACGCCGCCACCTTCGGTAGGCTCATCACCGACCGGGTCGGCGAGCCGGTTCCTTTCACGTTCGATCGCGACGGCGTGGTCGTGACGACGCTCATCACCCCCGCCAGGGACTGCCTCGGCGGCCGTTGGGGGGGCGTGACCGGGATGGCCGTGGCCGGTGGCGCACCCGCCACCATCACGGAGGTGGCCGGCGAGATCAGGCCGGGTCAGCCGGCGCCGGCGGCCACGGCGGGCCTGCTCGCGGGCGACATGATCGTCGCGATCGACGGTGTCGGCGGGCCAACCGGTCAACAGGTGCAGGAGATCTTCGCGCGGTCGACCGACGAGCGGGTGCCCGTCGAGGTCACCCGCTCGGGTGCCCCGCTCGCGTTCACGGTCACCCCCGTTCGTGGGTGCGTGGGGGGCTCCGAGGTCGCACGCATCGGGGTTCAGCTCGGGCCGGTTCCGCTCCCGCTGGGTTCGGCGGTGGGGGTGGGGGTGAGCAACGTCGCGCTCTCGGCGAAGGAATCGTTCGTGTCGATCACGCGGGTGTTCGGGCCCGAGGGTGTCACTCGGGTGTTCTCGTTGCTCTTCGGCGATGCCGAGCGCCGGGCCGAAGACCCGACGTCGGTGGTGGGCATCGGCCAGCAGGTCGGCGAGATCGGTGGCGAGGGCGACTGGGCCACCATCGCGTTCTTCCTCGGCTACGTGACCGTGTTCATCGGTCTGATCAACCTCGTGCCGCTCCCACCGTTCGATGGGGGCCACCTGTTGCTGTTGGCCATCGAGAAGGTGCGACGCCGGCAGGTCGACCTGCGTCGGGTCGTTCCGGTGTCGGCCGTGGTCATGGGGTTCCTCGTGACGTTCGTGATCGCGACGGTGATCGTCGACATCACGAAGCCCCTGCCGCCCCCGTAGGGCACCACGATTTCTCCATCTGTGCAGCGCAGGCCCGCCGTGAGGTGCGCGTACGATTCCCGACGTGACCGAACACACCGTCTTGGTCGTCGATGACGAAGAAGCCATCGCCGAAGCCGTCCGGGCCCGGCTCGAGAGCGAGGGCTACGAGGTCCTCGTGGCTGCCGATGGTCCGGAAGCCGTCCGCCTGCATGCCGAGAAGCGACCGTCGTTGGTGGTGCTCGATCTGATGCTCCCCGGTATGGACGGTCTCGAGGTCTGCGCCCAGATCCAGAAGGTCGCATGGACCCCCGTGCTCATGCTCACGGCGCGGACCGAAGAGGCCGACAAGGTCGCCGGCTTCGCGGTCGGGGCCGACGACTACCTCACGAAGCCCTTCAGCCTTCGAGAGCTTGCCGCCAGGGTCAAAGCCATCTTGCGCCGGATCGAACGCAGCGACGACGCGCGCACCCAGGCACCGATCGAATCCGACGGTCTCGTCATCGATCCAGCGCGGCGGACCGTGGTCGTCGACGACCTCGACGTGAGCCTGACGCCGCTCGAGTTCGAGATCTTGCTCACCCTGGCCCGGGAGCCCGGTGTGGTGTTCGGCCGAGACACGCTCATGGACCGCGTCTGGGGGTATCGGGACTACGCGGGAGGGCGTGTCGTCGACTCACACGTCGCACGGATCCGCCGCAAGCTCCGTGAAGATGGCAACGACCCACGGTTCATCAAGACGGTGCACGGCGTGGGCTACGCGTTCAAGGGGTAGTCGTGGCGACCAGACGCCTGCAGAAGCTCCCCAGCATCCGCACCAAGCTCGGGCTCGTCATCGTGTTCGCCGTCGCCATCACCATCGCGATCAGCTACGTGATCATCGGCTACGCCTTGAAGAACTCCCCGAAGGATAGCGAGGCGGTGAGGGTGCTCGGGCTGGCACGGCAGGCGGGGATCCGCCAGCTGAACCCGATCCCCGCCCGAACCACGGTGGTCTGGCGCGACCCCGACGGCACCATCCGCGTCGACGGTTCGGATCCCGGTGCACTCCCGCCGACCTTCGACGACGGTGTGCCGCACTGGGGGGTCGTCGGGCAGCTCACGTTCGCGGCCGTTCCGCTGGATGACGGTGCGTGGGTCACGGTGATGCAGCCGTCCAGGAGCCGCGGGTCGCTCGGCCGCATCTCGGCGACCCTCGGCTTCTTGCAGAGCGTGTGGTGGCAGTTCCTTTTGGCCGGGCTGGTTGCGGCTGCGATCGCGCTCGGTGCGTCCCGGTGGCTTGCCCGCGGCATGACGCAGCCGCTGCGTGACATGGCGTCGGCCGCTCGCCGCATGGAGACCGGTGACTACCGCGGACGGGTCGAGGTGACGAGCGGTGACGAGGTGGGTCAGCTCGCCGTCGCCTTCAACCGCATGAGCTCCGAGCTCGAACACCTCGAGCGAAGCCGGCGTGACCTGGTCGCGAACGTCTCCCACGAGCTGAAGACGCCGATCGCCGCGATCCGCGCGCACCTCGAGAACCTCCTCGATGGCGTGGAGCGCCCCGATCCGAAGACGCTGCAGGTGATGTTGACGCAGACCGAGCGTCTCGGGCGGCTCGTCGAGCAGCTGCTCGACCTGTCGAGGCTCGAGTCGGGCGAGGTGCCGCTGCATCGCGAACCGGTCGAGCTCGGTCCGCTCGTCGCGAGGGTCTTGTCCGAGATCGGCGTCTCGCGCCAGGTCGGTGACGTGCACCTCGAGTCCACCGTTGCAGATGACCTTCCGCCCCTCGACGTCGACGCCGAGCGGATCCACCAGGTGTTGTTCAACCTGGTCGACAACGCGGTCCGTTTCACGCCGCCCGGCGGTGCGGTCACCGTCGGCGCTCGCCGGCGCGACGGCGGCATCGAGCTACGGGTCGCCGACACCGGTGTCGGCATCGCACCCGAACACCTGCCCCGCCTGTTCGAGCGCTTCTATCGCGTCGACCCCGCCCGCTCCCGTGACGACGGTGGGACCGGCATCGGTCTCGCGATCGCCAGGTCGGTCGTCGAGGCCCACGGTGGGCACATCACCGCGTCATCTGAGCCGGGTCGCGGAAGCGCCTTCACGTTCGATCTGCCGACAACGCCGGCCCCTGCCAGGAGGAGTCCCTGAGAGCCGTCACGACCACCACCACCATCAGCGCACCCGCGCGCTACGACTACGTCGACCTCACCGACGAGCTTCGGCGCGCCGTGAAAGATGCCGCGGTCACCGACGGCGCCGTCATCGCCTACTGCGCCCACACGACCTGCGCGTTGCTGATCAACGAGTGGGAGAGCGGTGCGTTGGCGGACTTCCGCCGCCACCTCACCGACCTGGTGCCGCACGACGGCGTCTACTACGAGCACGACGACTTCGACATCCGGATCGAGAACATGCACGACGACGAGCGCAAGAACGGCCACGCGCACGTGAAAGCGATGCTGCTGTCGGCCACCTCACACGCCATCCCGGTCGTGGCCGGTGAGCCCGCCCTCGGGACCTGGCAGCGTCTCATCTTCTTCGAGATGGATGAGCCGAAGGATCGGACCGTCACGTTCCACGTGTTCGGCATGTAGCCACCGCGACTGGGAGACTTGCCCCATGACCGAGCGACGCAGATCGCGCCAGCTCCACGTCGGTCGCGTCGCCATCGGCGGGGACGCACCCATCAGCCTGCAGTCGATGACCACGACGAAGACGGCCGACATCAACGCGACGTTGCAGCAGATCGCGTCGCTCGTGGCGGCGGGGGTCGACATCGTGCGCGTGGCCGTTCCCCACTGGGACGACGCCGAGGCATTGGTGGCCATCGCGGCGAAGTCGACAGTGCCCGTCGTCGCCGACATCCACTTCCAGTGGAAATACGCGATCGCCGCGCTCGAGGCGGGCGTGCAGGGTCTGCGGATCAACCCAGGCAACATCAAGTACCACGACAAGGTCAGGCTGATCGCCCGGGAGGCGAAGGATCGCGGCGTGCCGATCCGCATCGGGGTGAACGCGGGCTCCCTCGAGAAGGAGCTGCTCGACCGCTACGGATCGCCGACCCCGGATGCCCTCGTCGAGTCCGCGATGCACGAAGCGAGCATCCTGGAGGACGAGGGGTTCTTCGACATCAAGATCAGCGTGAAACACTCGAACCCGCGCACGATGATCGACGCCTATCGCCTCCTGGCGGCGTCGTGCGACTATCCGCTGCACCTGGGTGTCACCGAGGCCGGCCCCATGCCCATGGGCGGGGTGAAGAGCGCTGTCGGCATCGGGACCCTGCTCGCCGACGGCATCGGCGACACCATCCGCGTGTCGCTCACCGATGACCCCGTCGAAGAGGTGAAGGTGGGCAACACCATCTTGTCGTCGCTGGGCCTGCGGGAACGCGGGCTGGATCTCGTCGCGTGTCCATCATGCGGCCGTGCCGAAGTGAACGTCCTCGAGCTGACGCAACGGGTCAACGAGGCCATCGAAGGCGAAGGTTTCGACGTGCCCATGCGGGTCGCGGTGATGGGCTGCGTCGTCAACGGTCCCGGGGAGGCGCGCGAAGCCGATGTCGGCATCGCGAGCGGCAACGGTCTCGGGTTCATCGTCCGGCGCGGAGAGGTCGTCGCGAAGGTCCCAGAAGACGAGCTCGTCGATGCCTTGCTGGTGGAGGCTCGGCGGGTCGCGGCCGAGAAGGCGGCCGAGCAGGCTTCCCGAGGCGTCTCAGCCCGCGGCGGCCATGGCGTCGGCGCTCTCAGAGCGGCCCGCCCGACTTCCTCGTAGCCAGACGGCGACGATGGCGATCAAGACCGCGTTGCGGGCGACGATCAACGCCTGCATGACCAGGTTCGGGGCCTCGGTGGACGGAGCGAGCCCGATCAGCCCGGTCGATACGAGCGCCAGCGTGGCGAGGGTGGCGCAGCGACGCTCCGTCTGGTCACCTTCGTACGCCATCGCCGCCCATGGCAGGAGCCACGACGTGTAGTGCGGGGCCAGCAAGGGGGCGAACACCAGCAACGCGGCGACGGCCGTGAGCGCCGCGCCGCCACTGGGCTCGTCCCGCGTCCGGGCGGCTCGGATCCAGATCGTGGCGACGAGGGCGACCATCGACAGGAACAGCACGGCGAGCTGGGCGGTCGACGCGAAACCGACCCGCACCGACGTCCCCGCCGTCACCGGTTGGGCGCCGGCGAGCGCCAGCACGCTGCCCACGGTGCCGTGCACTGACCACCCCACCGCCCCCCGGGCGCCGAGCACCTGCTCTGGCGCCCGGGGGCCGGCGGTCACGTACCATGCGCCACCGCCGAGTGCGACCGTCGCGACGAGCCCGGCCAGCGCCCGCCTGCCGCGTACGAACACGATGGTGGGTATGAGGGCGATGGGCCAGAGCTTCGCCAACGCGGCGAGCCCGAGGCTCACACCGCCGGATGCGCCGTCGCCACGCCGGCGCAGCGCCGCAACTCCAGCGACGGCGAGCGCGACCGACACCAGGTCGAACCGCTGGTAGATGAACCCGAGCAGCGGCAGACCCAGGACCAGATAGACGACAGCCGGCCTGCGGCCGAATCCCCACCACATGGCGGCCGCGATCGCCAGATCTGCGACGAAGGCGAGCACGGCGAGGCGGGCCGACGTGGCGCCCACCCCGTCGCCGCCGATCACGCGCATCATTACGGTCTCGAGCGGCATCGCGGCGACGGGGAAGTCCCGGTACGGCGTCGCGGGCGATGTCGCGACGATCTCGGTGCGGCGCACGATGGGATCGTCGATGGGGGCGGCGTCGCTCGCCAGCAAGAGCGCCGCGACGACCACGACCCGTAGCCCGATCAGCGCGGCCACCATCCACGCAGGTGGGCGGCGGAGCAGGTCGCCGCTTCTGACACGTGCCGACATGAAGCTCAACCGTAGCCGCCAGCCATGCCGATGACGAACCCCTTCTCGGCCAGCTGAAGGGCGTGCCCGCGAGCGTTCGTGGCGGTTGATGCCTCGGGATGCCGAGTGGCGGCGAGGTCGGCGGCGTTCGCGTACGGTCCGGACTGCCCCGCCCAGACATAACCCTGCTCCCCGCGGCCTCACGCCGACGAGGCCATCACGCCGACAAAGCCATCACGCCGACAAAGCCAGGAAGTTCTCGATGATGCGCGGCCCTTCTGGCGTCAGGATGCTCTCGGGGTGGAACTGCACCCCGAACCTGGGGAGCGCACGATGCTGCGTGCCCATCACGAGACCGTCGTCGGTCCATGCAGTCAGCTCGAGCTCGCCGGGGAGGTCGTCGCGCCCGACGACGAGCGAGTGATAGCGGCCCGCCTCGAACGGCGCGCTCACACCGTTCAAGATGCCCTGCCCTTCGTGGTACACGAGCGAGGCCTTGCCATGCACAGGGGTGGCTCGGTCTACGGTGCCGCCGGCCACGAGCCCGATCGCTTGATGTCCGAGGCAGACCCCGAGCAGAGGCACGTCGTCGTTCAACAGGTCGAGAAGTGCCGTGAAGCACCCGGCTTCGCGAGGATGCCCTGGTCCCGGCGACAAGATCACCGCTTCTGGCGCCATCGCGACGAGCTCTCCGGCCGGCCGCTCATCGGACTTCACAACCACCGTGTCGCGCCCGAGCGACTCCACGAGCTGCACGAGGTTGTAGGTGAACGAGTCGTAGTGGTCGACGACGAGGATCATCCGTCGCCCATGCTCTCATCGGTGGCGAGCGCCGGGAGCAGCGCCGCGACCTTGGCCTCCGTCTCGCGCCATTCCGCATCGGGATCGGAGTCGGCGACCACGCCTGCCCCGGCCTGCACGCTCACCACGCCGTCCACGACCGCGGCCGTGCGGATCGTGAGGCAGAAGTCGAGGTCGCCCGCGAAGGTGCAGTAACCAACGGCACCCGCGTAGGGACCACGCGCCGTCGGCTCGTTCGCCGCGATCAGCTCCATGGCCCGACGCTTCGGCGCCCCAGTGACCGTCCCGGCGGGGAACGTCACGGCGAGCGCGTCGAGCGGGTGAACCTCGTCGCGCAGCTCACCTTCGACCGTCGACACGATGTGCATGACTTTCGAGAACCGCTCCACCTGCATCAGCTCCGTGGGCCGGACCGACCCCGGAACGCACACTCGTCCGAGGTCGTTCCGCGCCAGGTCGACGAGCATCGCGTGTTCGGCCTGCTCTTTGGGGTCGGCGAGCAGCTCGTGCTCCAGCAGTCGGTCTCGCATCTCGGTGTGGCCCCGGGGCCTGGTGCCGGCGATCGGTCTGGTCCAGACCCGGCGACCCTCGACGCGCACGAGCGGCTCTGGCGATGAGCCCGCGAGCTCCATAGCCCCATCACGGAGGAAGAACATGTACGGCGCCGGGTTGGTCACGCGCAGGCGCCGGTAGATCGGGAACCCTCCTGCCGGCGCGGGGAACGACAGA
>Ga0247727_10002068_pt1 | contig 46459 bp, 36 predicted proteins | sample WisWelCaveWW1625_FD_202498 | JGI IMG/M metagenome (GOLD analysis project Ga0247727, IMG submission 202498) | Biofilm microbial communities from Wishing Well Cave, Virginia, United States - WW16-25 | ecosystem: Environmental > Aquatic > Deep subsurface > Groundwater > Cave microbial mat | place...
CGGATGAAGACTGATGCAGAAAGCCGCATTGCAGTGTACGAAGAAATCAAAAAGACAAGGCCACTCACTGATGTTGAAGTCGAAGACCTCGCGCAAGCCCGCGTGACTGAATATGCCCTTCAAGAGCCTTCTTCATCAGGCGTGCAATACGAGCGCCGCACCAAGAACCTCTTGCGCTCACTCGGCACTGATCAAGGCAGGAGCGAGGAAGAAGTGGAAGGCCTCATCACGAATAGAAAAGAGCAAGTGATTCTCACAAAAGCAGGTTTGGATCCGCAGACACAGAGAGTGCTGCAGGCGGCACTTGCGACAACAATTGATCCAGCAAAGCGTTCTGCAGAATACATCAAGCGGTATGTGTCTGAGGAAACAAGAAAGCGGTTAGAAGCCGAAGGACTGTCGATTGTGTTTGATCCTACTACAGGTTCCTTCAACTATGAAGGGACGCGTCCTGTTGGAAAGACTGATGAAGAACGTGCTGAGCAGTATGTTGATTACTTGAACTTGCAGTTTGCTGGCTGGCATTTACGCAAAGAACTCGCACGTGCGCAAGCACCTGCTGGCTCTGCTTCAGTAGTCGAAACCGCTTCCAATGTTGAGAAATGGATTGAGCAATCAGCAGTCCAAGAAACCCGAGGCCAGGACACTGATCTCTGGCGCATCCTTGACACGTCCTATCTTGACGTGCTCGAAAGCCTTGATCCAAGTTTCAGTAAGATTTTACGTGAAACACTCACTGATATTGTGCGCACAGAGAGACAAAAGAAGGTTGAGACAAGCAACGAGTATCGTGATAAGGCAAAACAGAATTACCTTCAAGGCAAAACCACTGAAGGCACTGCATACCGCGATGCCCAATACATGCTCGATGATCAACTGGACGGTCTTGATGATGTTTCTGCATGGCTCGATCCTGAAATGGCGAAGACAATCATTGCGCGACTCACTCAAGATGCAGGTACAAAGCTCAAAGACGTGCTTGAAGGTTTGCGCCATCCTACAGAAGTCACTGCGCACCTCACTAAAATCACAGAGAAGGCAGCACAACAGTATCTGCGCGATAAGCGCCTGAGTCTTGAAAAAGAAAGAAAATCTGCCGAGGAGATTGAACGTATCCTGCGCAGTGAAGAACATCGCATGCGTGCCCTTGCATCAGGTGTAGATGCTGCTCGGACAGCAATCAGCGTCATGAAGAATTCGCTCCCAACTGCCCAAGAAGGTCGGGATGCCTACCATGAAGCGGTCAACATCTTTGATCAAGTCGTAGCATCATACCTTAGCTCAGTTGAATCAACATTGCGAACGAAACCAAGCACCGTTGGAGGGCAATCAGCATGGCTTGAGATCTGGGCGACTGTTGCATCAACCATTCTTGAATCCAGGCAAGTGCTGAAAGATGAAGCCTTTACACTCACTCGTGAAGGAATTCGCTTACCAAGATATGGCATTTCCAAATGGGCAGCCGGCTACCACCAGTATGCGTATGAGCTTGGATTAGATAGTACAAGCCCAACAACGGCGTTTGATACCGAAGCTCAGTATCTCACTGCACTAACCAGCGCGCTCCAACGCTTGGGAACAATGCCGGGCACAACATGGGCAGAGAAAGCACAAAAGCTCACCCCAGAAGATCGGGCATTCTTGCTCGAAAATAACATCCTCAGCAAAGACCTTAGCGGAGTCAACATTGATCCCAGCACTGTGAATCGCTTTGACTCGCGTGACACCTACAAAGAAACTGCACTTGACAAAATCATCAATTTCGATCACTTGGTCGATCTTGAAATCATGCTTGCAAGCGGCAAACTTGCAGGATTTGCCAGCCTTTTCCGGATGGGTTCGGTAGGCACATATGCGCTTGAGGGTGCTCTGTTCCACGAATTCAATAATGTGATCCGGGGCGGTCTCGAAAGCGTTATTGACCAGAAGAACTTCTTGACCACGCTCATGCAACAAGATCACTCCTTCTCCGGATTTGCCAACTCCTATGCCTTCCTTGGCATTGGCAGGCTGGGCACAAAGTTTACTGAGCGTTTCCTCGGAGATGCCCTTAAAGCCTCAGTTCTGTCGCGGGCCACGGCACAAACGGTTAGTATTGCCAGTGAAGCATTCCTCTTCACAGGATATTCCTATATCACTGGTGGAGTGCCTGATGACGAATTCGGCACGCACTACCTCAATATGCTTGTTGACATGGCAGTATTCAAGTCTGTCGGTGTTCGACCGGATAAGCGGATGAGGTTCAGGACAGAGCTTGCTGGAAAGTCACTCGAGGAAGTGACGGCCACGATCAGCAGTCTTGAAAAACAACTGGGCTCAATCCTTGAGAAGCAAGGAACTCGTGAAACAAGCAGCCGGGCAGCAAACCGAGAGCTTCGTGAGGTAACCCACCAACTTTCCGACGCGCTCGGAATCCTTGCAGGAAAACTCTCCGAGCAACAGCGCTTCACTGAAGCACGTGACGCAGTGCGGCGCTATCAAACGGCACGTCGTGATGCAGTAGCTGCAGACGAGACTGTGCTCAACCCTGCTGATCCTGAGTATAATTTCAAGCGCTCAATCAATGAGCACGAACGCGCAAGCATCACGTTCAAAGAGACTCCAACGATAACGAACTTCTGGGAAGTCATCCGCGCACGCGAACGCTTGATTGCAGAAACAGAAAGCATTGTCGAGAAACGGCATGTAGACAAGAAGCTGAAGGATGAAGAATATGTCTGGATGCGCAACCAACTCACGCAAGAGAAAGCAATCAATGAAGCACTTGCACAAATCAACACCTTCTTTGACCGCGCAACCGCAGGCAAGTCCACGCCTGAAGAAATCCTTGCATTTGACAGGGAAGGAGTCCTTGCAAAGATCCCTGAAGGACCTGCGCGAGATGCCTTGCGCGAAGGCATCGACAGGGTGCGTTCAGCTGCCGAAGGCAAACCAACCGAGTTGCGCGAAGTTGCACCTGCAACCCCTGCGCTGCCGCCAAAGGCACCGTTCTACGAACGTCTCTTTGACAAAGCGGCATTTGAGACCGCAGTGGAGGGCGCGCGTGAGGCAAGTGAGGTGCAAGCGCTTGAAAAGATCGTTGGAAAAGACCAACTCACAACTGCGATTGAAGCAGCAGAACGAGTGAGTCGTGGAGAACAGTTCAAGAGTACCAATGGTGCAGAGATTGATGCATACAACATGCCGCTTGAGCGAGAAGCCGGTGGCGATTATGTACGCATCCTTGATGTGCGAGGCAAGCAGATACTGATTACGAGCGATGCAGCAGGTCATGGTGTCAGTGCAGCTGCAACCAAGGCAATACTTCACCGCGCACTCGAAATCTTGCGGCTACGCGCCAGCGCCGATCCTGCATTCCAATCAATCCTTGAAGATCCCGCAAAACTCCAGCACTATCTCAATGAACAAATGTTCGGTGTAGTTCCCCGAAGCAAATTCGCAACGGTTTCCATCATTTCAGTTGATCCGGTCACCGGCCGTTATGAATTTGCAGGGGCTGGTGATCCTGTTTACGTGCTCCGCAAACAACCTGATGGGACCTATCGCACCGAAATTGTTGATCACCCCAAGAATGCAGTTCTTGGCCCGTCGAAGCGGACACCTGAGCAATACAAAAAGACAACAGGAATACTTAATGAGGGCGATATCATTGTATCGGGTAGCGATGGTTTGCGAGAACAAAGGAACTCTCTTGAAAAGGAGTTTGATCGGGTTGCCGAAACGCTTGCAGAAAGTGCAACTGCAGGCAAGACGCTTGAACAAATGCGGGCAGATCTCCTCAAGGAAGTTGAGAAACATGCAGGAACAATAGAACGTGCAGATGACGTCTCGCTCCTGATGCTCAAGCGCACTGCTATCGAAGAACGCCCGCCACTGCCGCCAGAAGAAGTTGTGCCCACTGTGCCCAAGCCTCCTGCGCCACCTGTGCCGACAGATCCGTTCAGGACCATCTCTACAGAAGCGCGAGAAGTATTGCGCGGCATCAAGACTCCTGAGGGCATTCGTACTGCCTTGCCTCCGGACACGGCACGTGTTGAACAGCTTGTGGAACGCATTGGTTATGGCGCATATGCAGACGTGTACTTGGCACGCGTGGAAGGCAGGCCAGATCTTGCTGTTGTCAAAATCCTCAGAAAGGACACTGCCGCAGGACCTTCAGAATCAGCAGTACGCGACTTCTATGCCGAGCCAGGCAAGATTGCGAAACTCCGCGAACTCGGCATTGATACCCTGGAGGGTGCTGAAATTGTCATCCTGCCCGACGGCAATCCTGCGTTCATGTCACGGTATGTGCCGTCAGGCGCGCGCATGGTCATTGAGGGCAAGGAACGCACGTTCGCGCCTAAAGACGTCTATGTGGATCCTGCAGACGTTCCTGCTGAAGCATTCGCACGGAATCCTGCGCTTCGGGAAACGATCGCTCGCAATATGGACGAAGTTGTCACAAAGCTTGAGGGTGCAGGACTTGCAATCAGCGACCTTGGCAACAATATCTTTGTGAATCCCATAACTGGCAAAGTCAAGGTGATGGATGCAGGACTTCTCGGAACAGCGACTGACAGGGCGCGGACAATCATGAAGATGGGCATTGAGGGCGCAAAGAAGGCAATGACAGCACCAGAGGTTGTGCCTACGGTCATCCCCCTGGTGCCCACGCCTGAGCCAACAATCGGAACCCTACCCTTAGCGCATTGGGAGCGAGCGCTGGAAAGCGTCATCACCCTGCCAAGAAACCAGCGTGAATTCCGCCAGAACCAGTATTTGAAGGATGATATTCAGCGTGCAATCGACCAAGGCGTTCTCACTCGAGAAGAGGCGGTCATCGGGACTGTAGAAGACTTCATCAAGGTTGAACTGAAGTTGCGAGACCTCGTGGGGCGTGAGAGCCAATTCTTGTTTGCGCAAGTCGTTTCTGTCGCGCAGGAGAAAGCAATGGAATACCGGCCTGACCGCCTTGATCTCATGAGTGCAGCCTATTCAGAATTGACGTACAAATACGATCGTGCTGGTTATGCTCAAGACCTGCAAAGGCCTGATTTCCGTGCGAGGATGGAACGCTGGTATGACCGTGCAGGCCAAAGCGACCTGTTCGACGCCCGGCTCGAAGAATTCGGACTCCATAAACCATCCCTCTTGGAGCGTCTGTGGGCGGGTATCAAGAGTGCCATCACGCCAACTGCACCTGCAGAAGCGCCTCGTGTCGAAGAAGCGCTGAAGCCATCAGAAACAATGGCTGAAATCGCGAGCAAAACCGTTGAAAAAGTGCTTACCGAAAGCGTTAATGTGCGTGGCCTGACGTCAGATGCGATGATCAGTGCTGAAATGGTCCTTGAACAACTCGGACGCGGCACGATCTCCCCAGAACAAGCGCGTGCAGAGATGCATGCAATCATCAGCGACGTGGCTCGCGCAAATCCTGAACTTATCGTTGATACTGGGCAGGCCGTGCAAGAGATCTTTGTCATCTTCAGCCGAACGCTTCCTGAGCAGGCGATTATGAAAGACCCTGTCCTCAGCACGGTGACTGACAGATCCGAATGGATTACGTACCGCATCGAGATTGAGGCAGCCCTCCAACGCCACCGCTTTGGCCTTCACAGCAGGGCAGACACGATTGACGAATTAACCCGACTCTTCAGTCTGAAAGGAGTCCCTGAATCAGCAACGCTCGCCAATGATATTTTCAAGACGTATGAGAGTGCCCTTGAGCAATGGCGTTCTCTTCCTGAACTTGAAGCATCCATTTCCGGAGAAAAACTCCCGTCCGAACCAGGAACCGGTCGAAGAACCATTGCAGATGCGCTTGAACAAGCCCGGAAAGAGACCTTTGGTGGAATAGCACCGATGGGTGTCGGAGCACCATTCGAGTTTGGCGGCAAGTTCTTCGAGAACAGGAAGCCCATAAGCATCGATCAAGTCCCATTGGGAAGCAAGATCAAATTCACCAGCCAACGAGACAATGTTTACGAAGTAGTTTTGAAAGGATTTACACTTGAAGGAAACCTTCTCTTCGAGTCCCTTGACGGGACGAGTCTCAAGCCGGTTGACCGCAACCGTCTCAAGAGCTTTGAAATTCTGGAAAGCGGCCGTGCCCCAGTTCCTCCCAAAATGCCGCCCTTGCCCACTGCTCCTGAAGCGCCGCCGAAGCCGATAGAGAAGGCACCACTTCCAATAGCTGAGCAAGTCGTGAGCAAACGCGCAGAATACGAACAACGCGTTACCCATGCATGGGATGCTCGTGTCATCGCAGACGCTATCAAAGGCCCGCTCAGTAGCGCAGTGGAGGAACAACGTCCTCCAGTCATGGATGAACTCGGCAGCGTCAGCAAGGGTGTAGGACTTGCCATTCGTGCACAATTACAAGCAGGCAGGATCACTGATAAACAGGCAGCAAAGCTCTATCAGGACGTTATGGGTGAACTCAAGAAGGTCTTGGATGCAAAAACACCGCTGACGTCCTCAATGGTTGATCCCATTGCCCGCGAACAGGAAGCGCGGACGCTCGCACAACAGGCTGCAGATGCACGAACAACATTTGAGAGCCTGCTCGTTCCCGGAGAGACCGTCCTTGCTCCTGCACAGCTACGCATCGTTGACCGGAACCTGCAGTTGGGAATCGCCCTCGAAATACGTCCAACCCCGACAGAGACCGAACGCTACTTCTGGTACATCCAGCCTGACGGAAACTATCGTTACTTAGGGTCACGCGCAGAAGCCAATGAGAAAGGCATGGGTGTTATTCTCGAACGCTTAGACGCAGCCAAACGCGCAGAAAAACGTTAGGGCCGAATATCGATGCGCAATGTTGCTTCATAACGCACACCCTTTGTGAATGCGCCTTCATGAAAATGTCTGTACAGGGCATTGAGATGATCAAGATCTTTGCAAAGTGTTCCGAGCAAACATTCTTGAATTGTTTGATCATTCACGTCAAGCATCCCTTTTCGTTCAGAGGGTATTGGGATTGTTGATCCAGGAACTACTTGATCGCTTAAATAATTAAGAAGTTTACCAAGACCTACTCGAATTTCTCGCCGCTGTATAGACTCCTTTCCTTCAGGGGTGTACGTGTCATCAAAGGCTTCGAGCGAAGTTAAGAATTCCAGTGCTTCTTTTGTCTTCAGGCCAGGATGAATGTTTGAGGCAAGGTGGTGTACGGTGTGCCGCCAGTGATCGTCAATATTTGCAAATTCCCCATTCTTCGCTTGGACAAAATGGACTTTTGTGTAAACATCCAGGTGGTAATTGTGCGCCTCATATCGTGCTTCATCAATAAAAAATTTTAACTTAAAGACGGGTTTTCCCGTTGATTCTAACGTAATGACCCTCTCACCGATTGCATTGATCATTTCTTGAAGTGTTTGGTCTGTCATAATTACTCCATTTTGATCGGTCCTTTGGGAATGAATGCGAGGTATGAAATGCCTTGTTTCTTGAGCTCATCAGGAATGATCTTGCCGGTTGTGTAATCAAGGAGGCCTGTCATTGCAACTGTCCGCGGGTGTTGCTCCAGCTCACGGAGCAATCCTGGCAGTAATGCGAATTTCACGCGCGTGAGGAAAAGCGTAATGTAGCATTTGAGTTCTTCTACATAATCACTTTTGTTCCGAGGAGACGGATCGTGAGCCATCTTGTTGTATGCATTTTCCAATGGTTTTTCCGCATCTAAGGTGCCGTAAGCACAATTCATGTCGTCAATAAAAGAAATGCGTGTTCCCTGCTTGCATAATGTTGAAGCGACCGGTTCAAAGTATTTGTCCTTGATTCGTACCGTGTTCAGCTTGTTTTCATGCCGCAACATCCAGCCGGACTCGTGCTGCTCCAACACGCCAGACTCTCCCTCTTTAACCAAAACGGCATTCTTGTCCAAGTAACCACAATGTATGAGATCTTCCAAAAATAATGCAGAACGACGATCGACCTCAGGAGTGTGCACTTTCAGGATATAAACCAGCCGAGACGAATTGCCAGTTGCATTGCCATCAAAAACTTCAAACCCTTGTTTTTGGCCAATACTGGTGATCCACGCACTTTGCTCACTCCATCCAGACTGGCGGTAAAGTTCTTCCAAGTGCTGGAATGGCGTTGCCTTGCCCTCAAGAGTTGCATTAAAGATATCATGCATCTCTCTATTGAGTGCTTCTGCTTCCTTGCCGCTTGGGAAAAGCATGGATGATTCTAAGATTTGACGCTTTATAAATCTTTCCTTGTTTGTCACTTAGAAGTGATTAATATATTACGCAAACACAATGCCAGTTAGTTCTGTCTGATACTGTCCGGAACCGCCCACGTCCTTGCGCTCAGTAAACTTGTAGAATTTATCGATCTCAACAGGGTCGAGGAACAGCCGCGCTTCCAGCGCTTGTTGCTCTTGCTTTTTATGGTCAGCAGTCGGTTTGCCTTTTGGTAACGATACGACGTTCGGGGTGTCTGGTACGCTCGCAAGAAGCTGGTTCAGCAGCCCCTTGACGTCAAAATGCACTTTTTTCTGTTCCTGCGGCATCGTTGGCATTTGATAACGCATTGCAAGCGTGCGTTCAAAGCCCACGAACGTCTTGACCTTGTTGGCGATGTTGATGCGCGGGTTTTCAAGGACACCAATGGTGTGCACCCAATAGTCCTCGAGATTCGCAAATTCCGTGCCTTTCAAAGGCCCGTAGACCACGAACACGATTGCACGGTGTTCCTTCGGGAAAAGCTCGTATTTCTGGATGCCGATAAAATATTCACGCAAAGGTTCCTGAGGTGGTGGAAACGCACGCATCCTGTCACGCAACCCAACTGCCTTGCGCACAATTCCTTCAATGGGAACGACCATGAGAAAAAGACACAGAATTGCCTATTAAAGCTTTTTGGATTACGAGATAAAGTGATTACATTTCGTGGTGCTGCTCTGAAGGATGCTTTCGTTCCTTTCCGCGCATGCATTCCCGATACAAGCGTGCATACAAATAACTGCTGGAAAGACTCATTGCAGGAAGCGTGACGAACAAGGTGACTATCGGCAAGGACGCCACAAGCAGAATGAGCGCAAGAGCAATAATACAGAGTTGATAAACGACATATTTTCCAAAGTGAGTCACGATGAGTTTTGTCACGGCAAAAACATCAAATCCTTTCGAAAATGAACGCGTCACTGCATAGTTCACGAGAAGCAGTGGAAGCAGCAAGACAATCACGAGCCAGAGAACCCACCCGACGACAGGAATCAATGGGGTAAATTGAGCAATAGCTCCGAAAAAGAGTGCAATCACCGCATACAATAACCCTATCTTCAAGGTAGGCCAGAACTTGCCGAATGGCGGCAGTGTTCTCGCATTCTTCTCCACAACATGCCTGATGATGTCTGCAGTGTACCCTGCAAAAAGAAACCAGCCAAGAACAGGGATAAGACTGAGCCAAAACCACCACAATCGTCGAAAAGGCCGGAAAGGAAACGAGAATGCATCAGTGAAGAGCGACATGCTTGATTCCGAAGGAACAGGTGATTTAAACTTTCTGCTCCACTACTAAGGAGTAAACCACTACCGTGATCCTGGCCCAGGGGATAAAGGCGTATCTCGACCAACCTTTAAATAGTACTTCTCTTCTGGTTTTCGTATGGACCTGTAGTTTAGCTTGGATAGAATTCGGGGCTTCGGACCCCGAGACCTGGGTTCAAATCCCAGCGGGTCCGTACAGGTTCCTCCTCAATAACGGGGCTATGGGTTAACTTGGCTAGACTACCTGGTTTGGGACCAGGTGATCCCGGTTCAAATCCGGGTAGCCCCATTGACGCACAAAAAGCTGCCAGTAGTAAGCATCATTACTATCGTCAAGGATGGAGAAGCTGTTCTTGAACGAACCATCCGCAGTGTTCTTTCGCAAACCTATCCAGCAATAGAATACATTATTGTTTTTGACAACAAAACGCAGGACCATACCCTTGACATTATCCGACGCTATGAACACCGTCTTTCTCGCTGGATCAGCACGACACCGCAACGAAAAATATCAACCTACGACTCGATGAACAAAGGCTTGCGCGTCGCCCGAGGCACGTACGTGTGGTTCATGAATGCAGGTGATGAATTCCATGATCGGCACACGGTCAGCAATGTCTTTGCAGCCGACAGTAATGCGGATGTGTATTACGGTGAAACAGTCCTGACGAACATGGAAGGAAACATTGTGGGCGCGTATAAACGACGCGCTCCTGAGCACCTGAAATGGAAGCACTTTCTCAGAAATGTGGTGTGCCATCAGGCATTTGTCATCAAACGATCACTTGTAGGCCCGTACGACCTGCGGTATTCGATAAGTGCTGATATTGATTGGATGATCCGTGGGCTCAAAAAAAGCAAAAAAATAGTGAACACTCACGCAGTGCTCGCTAAATTCTTGGTGGGTGGCCTTTCTACACAGCGAAAACTCACTGCAATGTTCGAATATTTCCACATCACAAACAAGCACTTTGGCATGCGCACGACGCTGCTCAAGAATATGGTACTCGTTCCCGAATTGCTTGTCGAGTGTCTCTTCGACAAGACCGCGCGCGCATGATTTGGACACAGTTCTTGACAAAGCTTTAAAAATTTCGTTCGTGCCTTATCCGGTGTGGGGCGCAAAACCAAATTCTTGATGCGATGGTATCTCTTCCTGCACGCTCCTCGATTGTTCTTCTTGCTTTTCATTACTGACATATTGTATTTTGTCATGCTTCTTTTTCCTTTTGTACAGCAGTATCGCAATACACAACTCAATCGTCTCTCTGCCTACCACTTATCTGTGTGCATGCATGGGTTGCAGTACACGTGCAGGGTGCCTGATGTGGAAACCCTTATTGAGGTTTACCGCCTAAAATTGTATCACCAACTGTCCCGATTCCTGCCAAAACAGGGCGATGTCGTTATTGATGTTGGTGCTAACATTGGAGAATACACACTCGTTGTGGCAAAAGCAGTCGGTCCGCAAGGACGGGTGATAGCATTCGAACCCAACCAATCTGCACTTGCATTGCTCAAAAAGAACGTACACTCCAATCGCGCAGACAACATCGTTGTGATTCCTTCTGCAGTCGCTGATCAAAAAGGCACAGTATCTATCTATACGTTTCCGGGCACGAACATCACTGATAGTATGCTTCCCCTTACCAGTACGTATTACCTCGCACCGGCAATCACTCTTGACGCGGCACTCTCACGGGAAAAACGCATTGACATTATCAAGATGGATATCGAGGGCGGTGAATATCGTGCCTTGCAAGAAGCTCGAACAGTTCTCCAGAAAAAACCACGCCTCATTATGGAACTACATACTCCAATGATTAGAAGGCAAGTGCTTGCATTTCTCTCGAGTGTTGGGTATCGTCAAGTCTATGAATGTGTTCTCAAACAGAATGAGTTGTGGCTCGGGTATTTCGAACCAGCATCTTTTTAAATTGCCTGTGCAGAGGAATGTGTGGGTGAAGACATCATGACGTATCTTGAAACTGCAGTTGACAGCATACTGGACGAGCTTAAACTCAAAGACGTCCTTACTCCGTGGGATGCTCCTGCTGCAGTCAAGGGATTATGCGAAGCGATCCCTCATCCCCGGTTCCATGATGAGGCAGCTCGTCGCATCCTGCAGTATCGCGTTCTTGCTCCGGCAGAACTTTTCCCGCTGCATGACACGCTGATTACGTATAGCAGGGAAACGATGCATCCAGCCGGGCATTGTCCTGATAAGGTTCTGCACACAGTTGTCAACATGTTTCATGCCAACCTCTTTGTCAACCACGGCGAGCGGTTCGCACAAGCATTTTGGCATCCTGAGAAGTACAAGCGGGCACAACGATACCAGCTTTCCAACACAATGCGATCATTGTTCTGGCTTGCGCATCCCCAATTCTGCGAACCTGCTCTCGGCAAGCGCGTGATGGAGAATGCGATAAGCTATGGCAAACACCTCTTGCGATTGCAGGAGGCGGATCACGATACGCGTCTGGATGACGTGCTGTATCTGGCGCGTTCCTACAAAAAGGCAGCACAGTTCTCCTCTTGTGATGATGATAAAAAGGCATTCCTCACGCAGGCAGTCAGACGATATGAAGAGGGACTTGCGCTGGATGGAAAGAATGGACAGGAAGTCCATTCGAAATGGTATTGTGACGGTGGGGAGACGCTTGAACTTCTTGGACAGCTCACCGGTGATGCTACACTTGTTGAGCGCGGTCGTCAGTATTCAGATATCGGACGCAACAGGAGTGCAGCGTATCATACGCAAAATGAGGCACGCAGCGCACGGATAGAAAACCTTTTTAAACCAGTCGGGCTCCAGACAGACCATGCCCAAGACGGACGAAGAAAAGCAACTCGGTATTACAGTAAAGAAAAGTGAAGACTTCTCTGAATGGTTCACGCAGGTCGTGATCAAGTCAGGACTTGCTGATTACAGCATTGTCTCAGGATGCATGGTCATCCGTCCGTTGGGCATGGCGCTCTGGGATAACATTCGTGCCGTGTGCGAGCCACGCCTCAAAGAAATGGGCGTGCAGCATTCCTATTTTCCGCTCTTCATTCCTGAATCCTTGCTTGCCAAAGAAGCGACACACGTGGAGGGATTCACTCCTGAGTGTGCATGGGTCACGCACGGCGGTCACACTAAGCTCGGAGAAAGACTCGCAGTTAGGCCAACAAGCGAAGCGATCATGTACGATTCGTATTCCAAATGGATCAGGAGTTGGCGCGACCTGCCAATGAAATTAATGCAATGGAATAACGTCGTGCGGTGGGAATTCAAGCACCCCACACTCCTGATGCGCACGCGCGAGTTCCTCTGGGTCGAAGGCCACACTGCCTTTGCCACGCGCGCAGAAGCAGAACAAGAAATCAAGGACATCATGAAACTCTGGAAAGACGTGTGCCCGAACGAACTCGCGCTGTATGGCATTCACGGCAAAAAGACCGAAAAAGAAAAATTTGCAGGCGCAGAAGCAACAGAATCACTCGAGTTCTTCGTACCCAATGGCCGCATGGCACAAGGACCTGATGCGCATTTTGACGGTCAAAACTTTGCAAAAGCATACGACATTCAATTCCTTGACAAGGATGGCAAGAAAGATTACGTCTGGCAGAACACTTGGGCGATTTCGACACGCATGGTTGGCGTCATGGTCGCCATGCATAGCGATGACAAAGGACTTGTCATTCCGCCACGACTGGCACCCAATAAAGTTGTCATTGTGCCCATCCTGTTCGAGGACACTAAACAAGCCGTGCTTGTAGAATGCAAGAAACTATTCAATGAACTTGCAGCCTTCTCACCCATCCTTGACGACCGTGATGGCTACACGCCTGGCTGGAAATTCAATGAATGGGAACTCAAGGGCGTGCCTGTGAGGATCGAACTTGGTCCTAAGGATCTCAAGGCAGGCCAGGCAGTGCTTGTCCGTAGGGACACTGGCGAGAAAAAGATGGTCAAACTCGCAGACGTCACAAAAACCATGGCTGAGATGCTCGAACAGATGCAGCACGACCTCTTTGTGCGATCAAAAAAGCTTACCGAAGCGAACATTGTTGACGTCACAACCATGGACGAGTTACTCAAGATCATCAAGGACAAAAAAGTGGGCAGAGGACACTTTTGCAATGTGCCAGAATGTGAGGACTCCATCAAGGAGAAGACCGAAGGAGCAAGCACGCGTGGCGTCCTCATGGACAAAAAAGCAGCTGGGGATTGCTTGCATTGCGGCAAACCAGCCAAGGTCATTGTGCATTTTGGAAAAAGTTATTAGTATGGTTCTCTGTTTCCAAAGTAAGGGGGTTTTGCGTGGCTGATCAATCGTATGTCAATGTGAAAAACACACTTCTGCTTGCGTTCGTTCTATTCACGTTTTTAGCCATCACATTTTGGAATGTAACTTGGGATAATCACGTGTTTCGGATTGTGAACAACAAGGTGGGCTGGTATCCACAATACACAGGCTTGTGGCAAAACTGGGCAATGTTCTCGCCTGATCCGATTTCATTCAGTCTTCACGTAAAAATTGTTGGCATTGCTGAAAAAGAAGAATTTGTTTATGAACCCGAATATGGTTATGGGTCTATACGAAGAAAAAAACTCTTTGAGACCATTGTTTTGCATGACAAACAATTTTTGCCGTACTATCTAGGCTATTGGTGCAATAAGCTGAAGACAAAAAATGTCACGCACATAAAATTATTGGCGAAAAAACAGCCCATTGCACTACTCGGTGGAACGCCGGTTAAAAAAGCAGAATATGAAGAAATAAGCGAGATAGCTTGCTGAGGAACAATGAATGCACTAAACAAGTTTTATGGCATTTTTTTTGCAAAAGAGAATGCAGAACCATTAGGTCTTGTCCGCATCCTCACAGGCATCTGCATTTTGCTTACGTTCCTCCTTGACATTCCATTTGTAGCAGATTATTATTCAGATAATGGTTTTATTCCGAACGCTGCAATAGCGATGTTCAGAGATTATCGATTCTCGCTATTAGACTACGTGTCCACAACAACAATGGTTTGGGTAGCGTACATCATTTTACTGATTGCTACATTCTTCCTGACCATAGGATATAAAACCCGTCTTGCGAGCATTGTCACTTTTCTCATGCTGCTCTCTTTTCATGAGAGAGACTGGTTAATTCTTACCAGCGGCGACTCGCTTCTGCGTATCATGGCTTTTTTCCTCATGATTACAAATTCTGGCGCAGCCTACTCGATTGATGCACTATTAAGAAAACTCAAAGGAAAAGGGGAAATTCTCATATCCAAATGGAATCGGCTGATTATTAAATATCAAGTAAGCCTATTTTATTTTTTTGCAGCATATTCCAAACTTCCTGGCGACCAGTGGGTAACAGGCATTGCGGTTTATACTGCACTTATGAATCCCAATTTTGCCAGATTCCCAATGGATTGGCTCAGCCAGTTTCCTATCCTCATCAGCCTCATGACTCTTGGCACACTCTTTATCGAACTCCAAGTTCCATTTCTTTTATGGTTCAAGCATACAAGGCTTATTGGAATAGCATTTGTGGTTCTTCTTCAGTCAATCATCTTTGCCACAATGAGCATCGGCACATTCCAACTGATATCCATCATCGTTGTCCTCATCTTCTTGGAAAAAGAAGATATCGACGCATTCTGGAACTGGCTTGGTAAAGGCAAAAAGACATATACTGTACTGTATGATGGCAGTTGTGCATTCTGTAGAAAATGTGTACAAGCCTTGCACTACTTGGATGTCGTTCATCGTCTGAAATATGCAGATTTCAGAAAGCAGGCATACGACAAAGAAAAACTACGTGACATGGAAAAACAAATATGGCTCATTCAGCCAAGCAAAAAAGTCTATAAAGGCTTTTATGCGTTCAGAAAACTTGCATGGCTCATCCCTGCTTTCTGGATATTGGCGCCTTTTCTTTATCTTCCATTCGCAGGACTGATAGGAACGAAAATCTACAAATACATTTCCTGCAAACGCTTTCAGTTCTGTAACACGGGTTAGAACGGGGAACATTAATTCATGAACACGTACTCTGTTAAAACCCACGTCCTTGGGTAACACAAAGTTTATAAACAAACCCTGCTGACAGCGGTTGGGGTGAATGCTCTATGCCAGCTGCAAAAGCACCAAAGCCAATCGGAAAAGTCACACATTTCTTTGATAAGATCAGTGTTGCAGTCGTAAAACTCAATGCCGGACTCAAGGTCGGCGACAAGATCAAGATCGAAGGTCATGGCCAAAGCTTCGAGCAAGCCGTGGGCAGCATGCAAATCGAGCATGAAAAGCTCAAGGAAGCAAAGAAGGGTCAGGAAGTCGGCATGAAGACCACCAAGCCTGTCAAGACAGGAGACCTTGTCTTCAAGGCTTGATTTTTAGGAATGTTTTTATACCCATTATTCTCTTGTTCGTTCCAAAGAGGTGATAGTTCATGGAAAAAACCGAGCTTGTCGCACTGGTACTCGTCCTTCTGGTCGGACTCACAGGCGCTGTCGTCATGTTCAAGGCAGAGCCAACAGGTCAAGCAATCGGGGCGTACTACGTCAAACCATCAGATTACTACATGTACACGCCGCGCTCTGGCGAGCCAAGAACACCGTACACGTGCATTGACAACTATTTCGCGAAAGAACTCGAAGGTGTGGGCTATGATTGCGTGTATGACGGCCTGAGAAAGTGCTACTCGTGCAACCAACCATATGCACAACCAGACACGCACCGTGATGTCCAATACCGGACCACGCCGTCCTTTTTGGAAGAATAAACGGGTTTAGTAAAAGACACAAATTTTAGGACAATGGAGTGTGTCTTTTATTAATGAGAAAACGACATCTACTGTCCATTGATTAATGTCGTTTTCTAGTTCTTCGGAATCTTTAAGAACCCCCTTTTTTTCCCTTTCTTTGTAATGGGGAAACAACCGCCCACGATTCTCGTTGTTCTCGGAAGCGGAGGGCACACGACTGAACTCATGATGCTCTTGCGCAAGCTCGGTCCTTCTTATTCCTACGAATACCTCATGGCACGCACTGACGGGCTTTCCCCCCACAAGCTGTGCTTTCCAGGAACAATCCATCGCATTCTGAACCCGTTTGATTACCAAACACATGACCGTTCCCTCTTGACAATCATTCCCAAAATGGTTTTGAGCGCTTTCCAGGCAATTGGTGTGCTCTTCCGTTCACGTGCATCAGTCATGCTTTCTGCAGGCAGCGTGCTCACGATTGCACCCATCATTCTCGGAAAACTCCTTTTCAGAAAACAGGTAGTCTATGTCGAGAGTGCTTCACGCGTGACCGAGCCTTCCTGGGCAGGACGGCTCATTTATCCCTTTGCGGACTTGTTCTTTGTCCAGTGGCCGCAACTCCAAAAGAAATTTCCTCGAGCAGTATATGCGGGAAGGTTCTTATGAAACCGCTCAAGGTTTTTGTGACTGTTGGCACAGGGTGGTTTGATGAACTCATCCGGGCAGTCGATGAGTTACCAGTCACTGCCAAAATGCAGATCGGCAGCGGCACATACATCCCCCGCAATCACCCGTCCTTCCGGCATGCACATGATCTCACACCCTATTATTGCTGGGCAGACCTTGTCATTGCGCATGGTGGCACTGCAACCGTCTGTGAAGTCCTGCGTCTTGGAAAAAAGCTGATTGGCGTTCCCAACCCACACTATACGAACAACCACCAAGTCCAGATTCTCAAGGAACTGTCACGCAAAGGATACCTTGTCCATTGCCCTCGCCCAGAACAGGTTGCACAATGTATTGAGCGTGCTTTGCACACTGAATTCGCTGCATACACACCAATGAAATGCACAATCCCTGATATTCTCAAAGAATGGTTGGATGGGCTCAAAACATAATCAAAGTGCGAGGGAACCAGATCAAAAACCACGTGATCACTGCAAATGCATAGATCTCAATCACGTGCTTGGGCAATCGTGAAAGCAAGCACGCATTCATGATGCAGATTGCTGGCGTGAATAAAAGCATATAGAAAGGATATGTTGGCCGCATCAGCGCGACACCAACAAAAAGCAGGAAGGGAATTGCGAACAAGAGAACTGCAAGACGCTCAAGCACTCTCTTTTTCCAAGCCTGAACAACAGCAAACGGCAACGCAATCCAGAACAAATACAAAATCACCCAATTGGGCTGGCCAAAATATTGCGCCTCTCGCCTCACGACACCGTCGTCTTTTTCCATCTCGCTAATAAAGTACGGTTGTGGCGTGAATCCAACAAACCAGCGCAGGGGATGAACTGCCCATTCTTGCGTGAATGCTTGAGCATATTCGTTATGTACTACAATCGCTTTCATATTCTTCAAGGGAGACGTAAAACCTTTTTGATCAAGATCAAATGTGGCATTATACAAGGCAAACCCTGTGAGCACAATTACAAGTGCGGGAAGAGTGAGCATCAGAAAAATACGGCTTAATTTTTTTATTGCAGGCCATGACAAAAGCCGGGACTGGGTGAAGAATGCCTGAGCAACAAGGACAGGAAACAAAAACAGAATCACCTCTTTGGACAACATTCCCAAGCCCAATGCAATGCCTGCAAGGACATATCTTTGAAGAACATACCAGTAGATGCAAAGTATTCCAAAAAAGATGGCAATGATGTCAAGCATGGCAATTGACGAGTGCACAAACCACAAACTTTCCATGCCGAGCAGGAATGCAGCAAGGAACGCAGTCTTTTCGTCCCGCAGTCTTCTCACCATACAATACAAGATGACCAATGCGAATGTTCCTGCAATGACACTGGGAAGGCGCCTGCCGATGCCATGATCGCCAAACAACTTCATGCTGGTGGCAATGACTCCAACTGCCAATGGTGGGTGCGAAAATGTTGTGGGCGTACCATCCAGCATGTAACGTGCATCATTCACGTACAATAGTTCGTCATACACATAATCGATCAACGGTACTGTAATGATTACAAGGTGAGCAACAAATACGAATGCTGTAAAAGCAACCAATGCCCAATCATAGTGAGAGAATTGGTTCACGTTCATATCACGCAAATCCCCCGAGCATTGCAGCGGCCTTGTATGCACGTCATCTCAGATTCTTGTCGTATGCACGTTGTGCATGATCCATTCTCAGTACAAACACCCGGAGGAACTACGTCTCGTAGATCTATTTTCTCAATATCACTCATTTCAATCTGTTCGTTTGATGAATCAACAGTGGCATAGGCAAGCAACAATCCCGGAATGCTGATCATGATGAGAACACCAAGAACAACCACGAACAATACAACATCATTTGGTTGTTCCTTCATGTGTTCCTTGTGAAAAGGAGCGTATTTAATTCTTTTTGCTTCTCTCCAGTGAAATCACTCAGGATTTGAGATAATTTTATATACTCGAAGTTCGCCTTGTCGTCTGAGAAAAGAGGTAACGGTTTGGGAAATCCAAATACAGTGATTCCTTTAGGTCTACTTGTAGTAGGTATCTTGCTCTTTGCCGGTCTTTTCTTTCATCACCAAGCATTGTCTGACCAAGGAATTACCGGCCTTGTGACTGCAGAACTGACTGACAACACAGGCACAGTCATAGGCAGGAAGGTTGTTGACGATCCAGCGTTTGAGACACGCATCCTTGCACTTGAACGAACACCGAACGTCTTCAAGGTCAGATTCTCCCACAACGCGCTACAACCATTGCCTGTGCGTGTGGAAGGAAACGTAACGCACACGTTTACCACGTGGGGTCTCGTGCCTGCTAATGACGTCGTGACCTTGACGGTCTTGCTCGAAGGCGGGCACGTACCGCCCTTCCGGCTCCATCTTGGCAATACGTCAGAAATATTTGAGTTTAGCGAGTCAAGCTTTAGCACGCCTGCATTTTCCACCCAGACTCTTGTGAGTGGTTGTGCGTCGATTAACGTGAGTGCTTCGTTGACGCAGAGTGTGTTTGCGAATGGATCGTGCATTGTGATCAATAGTGAGAATTTGACGTTTAATTGTTCTGGTTTCTTTATTGGAGGTAATGGGACGGGTGCTGGTATTGTTGCGAATGGCAGTCTGAACGTGACGATCAAGGATTGTCGTGTGGAAAACTTCACGAACAACATTCTCTTTATTGGGACCAATCGGAGTTTTATCATCAACAACACTGCATTGAATGCGAGCGGGGTTGATTCAGGTGTTGGCGAAAGCATCCTGCTGCAACGGAGCAATTACAACATTATCGCGAACAACACGGCAGTTTCTCGACAAGGCGGTATTCGGCTTTCATCAAGTTCGTTCAATAATTTGAGCAATAACAATGGAACCAGCATTGCCGCAAATGGCATCAGGGTTGATGATCAGGCAAGTTTTGCTGCATCAAACAACACGCTCATCAACAATACAGGAAGTTCTGAAGTATCGTCTAGTTTTGCGGCAATCTCAATCTCAGGAGCTGGCGGTGCGGGTGGTGCGAACAACAATACGCTCATCAATAACACCGGTGTTGCCAACGGCAGCACTATCGGAATCAATATTGCAAGCGGAGCTGCAGACGCCAATCTCACAGGAAACATTGGACTCAGCAGAGACGGAGACGGCATTAACATTGGTGGTGCCCGTGCAACACTCACCGGCAATAACGGCACTTCTCTCAACGTGGGGTCTTTTGGTTTAGGCATTTCTAGCAGCGCCGCAAGCACAACCCTTAGGAATAATTTTGGGGTAGCCGATGCAAGCCCAGGAATTGAGACTGACGGCACAACACCCATTCTCATCAATAATACGGGGCGAAGTAATAGCAGCGATGGCATTATCGTCACGGTCACTGGAGCAAATATTACTGAGAACACCGGCATTTCAGTGAGTGGTGAGGGTATTGAGGTCACCGTAGCAAATACTCTGGTCAGAAACCGAGGCACCAGTAGTAGCAGTGATGGCATTTTGGTCACAGGAACGGGCAGTAATTTGACCAATAATACGGGCTTGAGCGATAGTGGTGATGGTATTGAGATTACTAGTTCAATCAATGCCACGCTTATCAATAATACGGGAATAAGCAATACAAGTGCAGGAATTCGTCTTTCCTCAAGCAGCAATGATAACCGATTGATTGACAACACGGGCAGGGGAGTGATTAGTGCTTCTGGATTGCGCATCACTGGAACCTCAAACAGAAACAATATTTCCAGCGGCAATAACTTCTCCCACAGTCATTTCGGCATCATTCTTGTCAGTTCTCCAGCAAACAATTCCATTGTCGGACTCTTTTTCTTCAACAACACACATGGTGTTGTTCTCAATGCAACGTTGGAGAATCTTGTGGAAAACAACACGTTTGTGAATGCCACACGTGGAATCATTCTTGACGGCAGCACTGCTCGATTCAGTACCATTCGCAATAATTCTATCTCAGAATTTGGCGTTGGCATCCTCTTGATCAGTGGATTCAATCAAACCATTGCTGCGAATACGTTGCGTAATGGGAGTATTGGTTTACAAGTGATAGGAAGCGCGGTCAATAACACGTTTGATAACAATACCGTGATTCAGGCAAGTATTGCGGCAATCATGACGAATGGGACGGGTGCGCTCAACAATACGTTCCGTAATACCACGCTTTCAGGGAACACGTGGGGTGCAATTCTTGCAGGCGGCAGATTAAACGTGATCATTAACACCACGCTAAATGGAACTCGCGGCGGACTGAATCTCACAGGGAATATTACGTTGAGCGGCTTGGCGAATCAGATTGAGCAGTCCACAATTATTGGTAACTTTACGTTGGATATTCTTGATCCAGTGCGTGGCAGATCGATTGTTGTTTTTGAGCGGAATGTAAGTTTTGTTGAGCGACGTAGGTTTGATGAGTTCATGAATGCTTCTGCGAACAGAATCTTCTTGAATGCAACGAACGTGTCGGGCTTGAATGGTTCTGCGCGTATTACGCTCTTTAACATCTTCACTCAACCCAATGCGCTCATTGATCCTGAAGATGATGGTACTTTTGTTAATTGTTCCTCACGATGCACGGTCACCACAGCCGCTATTGGCGTGATTGTTTTCAACGTCTCATCATTCAGCGCTTATTCGTCTAATGATACGTCGCCCATTTGTGGGGTGAATATTAGCACGCTCTCCAACGCTACATTTAATGGCAGTTTCTTCAGTAATATTACGAATGGTAGCGGTATTGATGGGGCTGGTTATGGGCTTGCTTCTGGTGATTTGAATAATGATTCATTGCATGATATTATTATTGGGGCGCCGTTTACTCGGCGGAGTACGCTTATTGCTGATGCGGGTGTTATTTTTGTTTTGTATGGTGTAAGTCCGTTTATTCCCAGCGGCAATCTTACGATGATTGCGAATATTACCATTAATGGTACGACTTCGAGTTCGCAAGTAGGAAAGGCGGTTATTGCGGGTGACTTGAATAATGATAGCATTGATGACTTGGTTTGGGGTATGCCGGGCAATCGCAGTGTCGGCGTTCTCTTTGGCAGACAGAACTTGGGGAATTTGATCATTCAGATTAATGCCACCGTGCTTAACCTGACCATTAATATCAGCAGTGTTGATGAGGTCTCTCTTGCCTTCGGGGACTTGAATAATGACAGCATGAAGGATTTAATTATTGGTCAGCCTGACTTCCCGAACAACAGTCAACCACGCGGACGCGTGGATGTTGTGTTTGGAAGTCCTTCGTTTACGAGTACGCATGGTCTTGTGTTGAACATGTCGCAGAATGCGAATGCGACGTTTAATGGTACGGTGGGTAGTGATTTGTTTGGGTATTCTGTGACGACTGGTGATTTGAATAATGATACGATTGTGGATCTTGTTGTGAGTGCGGTGGGGAGGAATATTACGGGTGTGGAGCAGGTGGGTGAGGTGTATGTGTTCTTTGGCAGGCCTGGTTTTACCAGCCTACCTCTTGCTTCTGCGAATGCGACGATTCAGGGTGAACCTGCTGTTGCGGGGTTGAATAATTCTTTTGCGCGTACTGGTCTTGGGCTTGATGCGCGTGGTGACGTGAATAATGATAGTATTGTTGACTTGATTATTGGGGCGCCGCAAAGTATTGCGCCTCCTGATAAGGAGGAGGCGGGTGCGGTGTATATTCTTTTTGGTGGTTCGATTACGGGGACGATTAATCTTTCGAATGCGAATGTGACGTTGTATGGTCATTATGGTAATCCGTCAGGTATTCCTGCAGGTGAGCAGGCGGGTAGTTCGCTTTTTGCTCGTGATTTGACGAATGATTTGATTGAGGACTTTTCTGTTGGGGCGCCACGAAGTCCTTCGTGTAATCTTCTTGATTCGGGAATGGTGTATGAAATTACTGGGAGGACGGTGTGGCCGAGGTTCATTAATTTGAGCACGGCAAATAGGAGTCTTGGTGGTGATGATGAGCAGTCGTTCTTTGGTTTTGCATTGGGGAATGGTTCACAAACAGGAACGTCTCCGGGAACGAATCGTCGGAGTGCTACGGTAAGTCCTACGGTTATTACGTTTGTTCCGGATAAGGGTGGGAAGGTGCATGATTACAATGAAAATTCTACCACAACAGGCTCGCCAACGACGATATCAGGCACGCCAGGAGCAACAACACCCACAACAACAGGAGGTTCGGACTGTCTCACAACATACTCATGTGCGAAGATTGAGAAAGACTGTGATAGTGATATAGAAATAACAGGCAAGCCAGGACTTTGTGAGCATAACAAACACCCACACTCACCGAAATGCGGCAATGAACCAAGTCCAAAAGTGCACACTTGGTATAATTGCGAGGCAGCCCTGAAGAAATTCCAGTACGGCACACCGAAGCTCAAGGCGTTGGAATGCTGCAAGCCTGGTTGCCCGCCAAAAAACTTCCCTGATTATACCATTGAAAAGTCCTGCCCGCCCAGCGTTCTCAATGATCCCAATGTTCTTGGATTGTCACCAGGCAGTTCAGCAACCGTAAACATTGGCGGCGAGAAGTGTGTTGCGACTGCAAGCGCTGAGCCTGGCGGAGGACCGTCAGGAGTCACGCAATTCACCTGCTGTTGCAAGAAAGAGATTGAGTGCGAACCAGATATCGGGTGCTCCCCAGAATGCCCAGGAACTGCAAACATCTTTGGCGTCTGCATCCATGACTCACACAAAAAAGGCGAAGTCTCGCCTTATCTGAAGCACAAGGACTGCCCCAATTTCCACACCCTCATCCCCTGCATTGGCCCAACGCCTTCAGTGGCCCTCCCACAAGGTCTTTCGACCGCAGACGTCACCAAGAAACAGAAGGAATGCTGTCCGGGCAAGTGCAAGCCCATCGCTGACTGCCAGTCTGACGCCAATCCGTGCCCGAACGGAAACAAATTCCTCGGCATCTGCCTCCACTTCAAGCACCCACACGACGCAACAGACAGCACTGGTGAAAAATGTCTGAATGTCCACAACAGCTTTGCGTGCGATTCAGAGGATATTCCCACATCAATAGAAGGTATTGATGAAGGCGACTGGCTGAAGCTGAAGAAGGCGTGTTGCCCCAAGTGTGGAAACAAGAAGCTTGATCCAGGAGAAAAGTGCGATTACTCTGTATCAAAGTATTGCACTACTCCTGATGGAAAGAAGGGCGATTGCACGAATAAGTGCGAATGCAAACCCATCTGCGGCAATGCCCAAGTCGATCCTGGCGAAGAATGCGATCCAAAAGATCTCGCTACAATATTAGCAGGATGCGTTAAGAATGGCCAGCTTGGTAAGTGCAAGGATGATTGCATCTGTGAGCCAACCTGTGGCAACAAGAAGCTTGATCTTGGCGAAGAATGCGATCCTCCGTTCAGCGACTGTCAAGGACTCAATAATCAACTAAAACCAAATAAGGTAATGGGCGGATTCTGTCATGTGCTTTGCTTCTGTGATACGAAGGTGAAATGGGAATGTAAGGACCCTCCAAAAGTACCACCAAATCCACTCGCTTCACCACCAATAATCGTGGCAGTAAATCAATTCACTGGCACGACCGAATCGGGACCGCACACTTGTAACCCGATAATCGGAGGTTCTTCAACTGCACAAGATGCTGGCGCGCCAAAGGATGTCGTTGATCAATGCTGTCCGAAGAGATGCACCGTTGACACTGATTGTCTCGTACCCTTTGGAAATGCGTTTTTGAGTCAGCTTAACAAATGTTTCAAGTGGTGTGTCAATAACCAGTGCAAAGAGAAAGCGGGTGAAGCGTATATTGGTAATGCAGGATGCTTCACGCCTACAGCAGGAACTCCTGGGCCCTCATTCCTTGACGCATGCACCATGAGTATTGGCGATCCTAGTCAGACTATGGGCGGTGGAGGAATTCCAGGAGCAGGAGGTGCGACGTTATTCACATATCCAGGTACTTGCAATGAAGAATGCAAGCTTGATTGCCTCCTCTGTCCAGACTTCCCTGTCTATTCAATATTCAACAACATACTTCCAAACATGCCCATCTTTGTAGGAGGAACGCCTCCAGGTCAAGGTATGGCGGGAGGCGCTGGTCCTGCATCAATTCCTATGTCAATGGTAGATCTCCAATGCCAGCAAAAGTGTCCGCCAGGAACGTATGGTGCTCCTCCTGACTGTCAGCCATGCTCCCCGACAGTGAAGGATGCAGCATGTCAATGTCCGCCAGGAACATTTGGAACACCACCCAATTGTCAGCCATGCCTAGCAGGATCAACGGACCCACAATGCCAACAATGCCCACCAGGAACCTTTGGTCGCTATCCTGATTGCCAGCCATGCCTGCCGGGATCAACTGATCCACAATGTGCTTCATGCCCGCCAGGAACGTCTGGCTCGTGGCCAAACTGCGTGCCCTGCCCGCCAGGATCAACTGATCCACAATGCCAGCGATGCCCGCCCGGAACTTCAGGATCCTATCCGAACTGCGTAGCATGCCCACCAGGATCAACTGATCCACAATGTATAATTGGAACTGGATGCGAACAACTCGGCACGTGCCCGCCACCGTGCCCCAACCCGCCTTGCGCAGCACCACCTTGTGTTAATCCACCCTGCCCCGGACCCGGGCCAGGACCTTCACCACCCACACCTCCCACAAGTCCACCTTCGGTTGAGGCGCCCACAACTATCTCTTTCATTAGTGTGCCGCCTGCAGCACCGCCAGCACCTCCAACAGAACGTCCTGCGCCAATGCCGCCTGTCCAAGTGCAGCCAATCGCTGAAAAGCCAAAGGATGTGTTCTGTGCTGCCTCAAGCTCAGCTCAAGGACCTGTTGGATTGAGAGAAGGCGGCTTGATTGATGAAGATCAGTTGCCCAAGGGTTATACAGTCATTTCTAAGGTCGGCGTGAGCTGCTCAGGAAACTATCTCGATCTCACGCTCAGCATTCCAGACAATTACAAGGACATTCGTGCATTCATGCTTTATGATGAAGGACAAAAACAGCTTGGCACAGAACCATATGATTCTGCGAAGTGCGGTCCGAGCTGGACTGAAAATCTGAGACAGCAACAAGTGAGTAATTGGAAGAAAGAAACAATGCCATCGAAGGAATTGACTGCGATTGAGCAAATCCAGAAGGTATTTGCACCAACTGATGCTGAGCGCATCGTCATTGCGGGCAACTATCAGGTTGAACTGCTTACCGCACCCGATCAAGGAACGAACGTCAGGCTTTCCTCACCAACCTTTGACGTGCCGCAGGCAGCCCATCCCAATCTTGTCATTATCGGCACGCCCTTGCTTGCAACGTTCACTCCAGTCTTTTCAAGCAAAGTGCGCATCACCATGCCGTATGGCGTTCCTGAATTCATTGATCCATTTAGCGTCGCGCTCTATGTGAGAGTCGGTGATCAATGGAGATATCTTGAAAGCACATACAATCCTGACCAGAAGATCGTCACTGCAATTGTAAATGATATTTCGCTCTTTGTCGATAATGCAGGCACTGCTATGTTTGCCGTGATGGGTATCACGTGTGCCACGTGCCCGAACATTGCAATCGAAAAATTATACGACGGCGGCTCACGAAAGGCAGTCTTCCTCGTGCACGGATTCACGACTGACCGGCTGCGTTGGCAGGCATTCATCGATGACTTGGTGCACACGAACAGCGACTGGCAAGTCTGGACCATTAGCTATCCACTTGCATTAACCAGTAACGAGGTTGCCAAAGAACTGTCCTCGCTGATTGAGCAACACACTGCCGAATATGATAAAGTGAGCTTCATCATGCACTCCATTGGTGGAATCATTGTCCAAAAGGCACTCAAGCACGGCACTGACAATGGACTTGCTTGGCAAAGAAAAGCCGCAGATGTCATCCTCGCAGGACAGCCCGGACTCGGCAGTCCGAGCGCGGAAGTCTATGGGCGGCTCTTTGCAGCATTAGTGAACCTGAAGTCTGCGGCAATGGTCTGGAACCAGCGTTCGCCATTGCTCGTTGAAGCAGTGCAAGGAATCCAAGTGCCACGCGCGCCTGGCGCAGAATACTTTGTCATCGCAGGCAGACAATCCTATCCCTTCACCTATCAACTCTTCCAGCTCACTGAGCAGTATCAGCCGAATGACGGCATCATTACTATTTACAGCGCGCGCACAGTTGGAGGTAAGGAAATCAATGACACGTGCGAACACTACTTTGAAGTGCCTCGAACACACACTGACCTGCTTGATGATTGGCTGCCACGACGGGTGATGCAGCGCGTCCTCTTCCGCAATGACGCCCAAGAACAGCCAGGCAAGGCCATCGCAGGATACAACAAGTATGCACGCGTGGTGGATCAAGAATGCAAACCAGGCACACTTGTGGTCCTTGGCAAACCCATTGATGAACGCGCAACCGCAGACCCGCTCAACTGCAAGTGCGGTAATGGCATTTGTGGTGAAGGCGAAGATGAGATCAACTGCCCGCAGGATTGTGTGACTGGATTCGAATACCGGTACTTCTGCAGGATTCTGCCGTGGATCATTGGTCCTTTGGTGCTCGTGCTTGTCCTGCTTACGGCGATCTTTGTCTACAATGCAATCCAGAAGCATGAACGTAGTGGCAAAGGTGCTAGCTTGATCGCAGTGATTGCGCTGATTATCTTCCTGCTGATTCTTGCACACTATTTGCTCTGCGGATTCACCATGCCGCTTACCATCTTAATGTTAGTCTTTGTCCTTGCACTGCTCGGTTTCACTGTAGGCCACTTGCATGGAGAGCAAAAGCGCCAACAGATGCCTGAGAGGCAAAAGCCCGTAAGGCCTTCTCCGCCGCCCAAGCCACAGCCCGCTGCAAAATCAGCTGTTAAGAAGCAGCCGCAACCGCCGCGCAAAGTTGTTCTTGACAAGCGCTACGAAAAACCCCTCAAGCAGCTTGAGGATGAGCTCGAACGGCTTTCTCGCAAATTCCGCGAATTATAGTAAGATTTATATACTCAAAAGTCTATATTTAATCACATATTAGTGGTGATTGTATGGCGCTTGGTTATCAAATAATGGATCGTCGGGCTTTCTTACGTAGCAGCCTTGCCGCCACAGGACTTTGCATGGTTGACTCTGCGTATGTGTTTTCTCAAGATACTAAGGATAACAAACCTCAATACAAGAATAAGATTTCATTTGAAAAAGCAAAGAAAAGCAACGATCGTAAGTTACGTTTAGAGTATCTCCTCGGTGAAATGTACGAAGCAGGCCTGCTTTATGATGAGAAAAAGTCTCCGCAAGGACATGTAGGAGCGTGGTATGATTGTGCTGACCCGCGCAGTCAAAAGAAGCTTTTTGAGCGGCTCAAGGCTCAAGCAAGAAGTGAGGGTCAAAAGGAGGATTATTATACAAAAGCATTTGAATTAGAGTCTGCACGTGAGTTCAAGATTGGTTTGCATACGAGAGATCCACCTGGCCAAAAAATCCGTGATCCTTTTGTTGGGTTCTATCTCGATAACGTATTCACCCTATCATCAGAAGACGAATTAAAAAGTACTTTTGATGAGCTGACTGCTTTGGCCGAAGCCAATGATTTGGGAAGAGTCTTTCAGAAGGATATTCCTCTCAAAAACGGAGCCGTAGCGCTTTATGGAAGATATCAAGTGATTGAGCTATACAGAAATTATGCGAGACTCACGAAAATCTTGAGTGAAACAAGAAATGTTTCCATCAGGACAAAAGATGATGCTAGGCAATCTTATCTTGAGTTCTATGGGAAGTGTCACGAAGTCGTGAAGTATTATGAACACTTTAATGTCCAAAATGCAACTCCAGAAGACCTTCAAAAATTGACTAATCAGAATGCGGAGAAAATAGTGGCGATGAAAGAAGCACGCGATTTCACTAAAGAATGCATCACTACTGCTGAAGAAGGCATGCGCAAGCTTGGATACGAGCATAAGTTCATCGAAGCATCAAAAGACGAAACATGGGATTGGGACAAATACGACTTGGTGAAGGCCCCCAGGAGCACACAGAACGAGCCGTCGTCCAAGAAAGAATAGGTTTCTCGTCGAGAGACCGAAAGCTTTATAAAGACCCTTGTGTTTGTTCTGTCTAAGAACAATTCTTCATAACGTGATTTTTGATGATTGAAGCAAAGGATTTGCAGCTGAAGACTGGAACAACCACTATTTGCATTCTGTGCAAGGATGGTATTGTCCTGGCAGCTGATCGAAGGGCAAGCGGTGGAGGCATGGTCCTCCACAAACGTGCTCAGAAGATCGTACCGATTACTGACTCTATTGCAGTTACGACTGCAGGAAATGTCTCTGACGTTCAATTGATGACCAAGCTTGCCAAGGCAGAAATCAAGCTCAAAGACGTCCAATGCTACCGCACAACAACAGTCAAGGAAGCCGCAAACCTCGTGGCAGGTATACTGTACTCAACCTTCCGCAGGCCGAGCATGATCCTCAGCATCGCTTCATTGATGATGGGCGGCAAGGACAAGGATGGCTATCACGGCTATGAATTGAGTCCTGATGGAAGCATGATGGACATCAGGGACTATGCTGCTGACGGTTCAGGCATGGTCTTTGCCTTGGGCGTGCTTGAAACCCTGTACAAGAAAAACATGACGATTGATGAGGGCGTCAAGCTCGCAGTCAAGGCAGTCAATGCAGCCCTCCAGCGCGACACTGCCTCAGGAAATGGCATTGATGTCGTGACCATTACAGAGAAAGGCATGCAGACCGTTATTGAGAAAGAACTCGAGATTAGGCTCGAAGCGTAAGCCCCGCTTCTTTTCTGGGCGCTTACACCAAAGGAAAAACAGAACATGGCAGATATTATCAAGGAAATCCTCAAGATATTGCCCGAAGGTAAAATTTCGGATGCAGTCTTTGAGGGCGCAAACATTGTCCTCTACACAAAGGACAAGACGTACTTCCTCAACGACGAAGGTACAATCCGCGCTGCAGTCAATACGTTCAAGAAACGCATCGAGCTCAGGCCAGATCCGAGCATCGCTGAGGATCAGGAAAATGCAGAGAAAAACATCAAGAAAATCCTGCCAAAAGAGGCAGGCATTTCAAACATTGTTTTCGAACCACAACGCTCACTTGTCACGATCGAGGCAGAAAAGCCCGGGCTTGCTATAGGCAAGCAAGGTGCACTCCTGAAAGAAATCCGTGAGAAATGCTTGTGGGTTCCGCTCATTCGCAGAACACCAGGTCTCAGATCTGTTCTTATCGAGAACATTCGGGCAGTTCTGTTCCAAAACTCTGAATATCGCAGGAAATTCTTGGACAAGGTCGGCCACCGCATCTATGACGGCTGGATCAGGGAAAAGAAGAATGAATGGGTGCGTATCACATTCCTTGGCGGAGCACGCCAAGTGGGCAGGAGTTGCATCTTCCTCCAAACGCCGGAATCGCGCATCCTCTTGGACTGCGGCATCAATGTCGCTTCTGACCAAGAACCTTACCCGTACTTGGACGCTCCAGAATTCCATTTGAACGAGCTTGATGCAGTCATTGTCACGCACTCACACTTGGACCACAGTGGCTTTGTCCCCTACCTCTTCAAGTATGGCTTCCGCGGGCCTGTGTACTGCACAGCTCCGACCCGTGATGTCATGTCCCTACTCGCATTGGACTATGTCAAGCTCATGAAGAGCGAGAACAGGGACCCCTTGTATGACACTGATGACATCAAGGAAATGGTCAGGCACGTGATCACGCTCGAATTTGATGAAGTCACGGACGTCACGCCTGACGTCCGCATTACCCTGTACAACTCAGGCCACATTCTCGGTGCAGCAATGATTCACATGAATATCGGCAATGGATTGCACAACCTGCTCTATACTGGAGACCTCAAGTACGGAAGAACTCCACTGCTTGAGCCTGCAGTCACGCAATTCCCACGCCTCGAAACAGTCATTATTGAAAGCACGTATGGTGGAAAGATGAATGTCATGGGCTCGCCAACCGAGCAGGACGAACTCCTCAAGAACGTCATCACGGAAACCGTGAAGCGCGGAGGCAAAGTGCTCATGCCCGTGCTTGGTTCTGGACGCGCACAAGACGTCATGGTCATTATTGAGGAAATGATCAGAAAAGGAGAACTGGAACCCATCCCAATCTATGTAGACGGCATGGTGTGGGACATCACTGCAATTCACACGGCATATCCTGAATTCCTGAACCGTAACCTGCGCAAGGCCATCTTCCACAAGGACGAGAATCCATTCCTGAATCCCATATTCAAGCGCATTGGCTCGCCAAAAGAACGACAACAGCTCATTGAGGAAACAGGACCGTGCGTCATCCTTGCGACCTCAGGAATGATGGTCGGCGGACCTTCAGTCGAATATTTCAAACAGCTCGCTGACAACCCGCGAAACACCATTGTGTTCACTTGCTACCAGCCTGAAGGAGCGCTCGGCTACCGCATCCTGCACGGCGAAAAAGAGTTCATTTTCAATGAAGGCGGCAAACAACTTGTCGTGCCTGTTAAAATGGAAGTCGTGCGTGTGGAAATCTCAGACCACTCTGACCGCAAGCAACTCATGAACTTCATCTTCAAAGCCACACCACGACCCAAAAAAGTCATTGTCAACCACGGAGAGAACAGCAGAGTCCTTGACCTTGCATCAAGCATCCACAAGCTGGGCCGCATTGAGACTGTCGCGCCGAGAAATTTGGAGAGTATCAGACTGAAGTGAGCCTCATTCTCAGACCTGCCCGATTTCAGGCCATACAAACACAGAAAACCGCAAGATTTAAATATAACAGACAGTTTAACTTCCTAAAGAGGCACATTATATGATTGAAACAATCCAACGTGCAAAGAAAATCGGCGGCTCCTTGATGGTCCGTATTCCGAAGGAAATCGTCGAACTCGAGCATATCCAGCCTGGAGAAGCCGTCAAACTACGCATTGAGAAAGTCCGTAAAGACTGGTTTGGTGCATTTCCTGGACTGAAACCCTACAGCAAGGAAGAAGACCGGGCGCACTCGAAATATGAATAAGATTCTTCTCGATACATCTGCGTGGGTTGAGTACTTCAATGGCACAGAGCGCGGCATGCGCGTGCGTGAACATCTTGCCAAAGCAAACACGTTTCCTATCATTACGGGAATGATTGCGGCTGAAGTCTGTTCAAAATTTGCACGCGAGCAAAAGCCAGTTGATGCGGCGCTGATGGCATTACGCTCAACCGCAATGCTTGTACCATTTGATTTTGAAGTGGCGCATCGAACAGCGCATATTTATCTACAACAAAGAAAGAAAAAGCCGAAATTTGGTATTGTGGATGCACACATCGTTGCGACTGCGAAAATCAACAATGCCAAAATAATCACGTGTGATTTTGATTTTGCAGGACTTTCTGAAGTGATTATTATCAAATAGGAGTTTTCAAAATAATTCTCAAATGATCGGAGGTGAATTCTATGCAGAAATTATGTGTTTCTCACGGTAAAGTCTGGGAGCGAGCAGAACTTCATTTGAAGTCTGCAATCCCGCGCTTTGATCGCCGGAACCTCGCGAAAAGAATCGCGCTTGACCTGCTTATTGAACTGGTCAAGTAGTGTTCCTACGAGCGCGCGTATACTTCTTCAGGAGTTTTCGTAAGCCATTCCCAAGTTCTGCGCAAGCCTTTTTCTAGGCTTATGCGCGGTTCATATCCGAGCAGTTTCTTTGCCCTGCTGATGTCAATCTCGCACCGCATGACCTCACCAGGTCGGGCAGGAACAGAGCGAGGCTCGAGTTTTTTGCTGCCGAATCTGATTATTTTGTCTGCAAGCTCCTTGATGGATATAGCCTTGCCGCTGCCGATGTTCATGATGGTGCCGGGCTCAACTTGTTTCTCAATCGATGCGATGAGCGCATCAACCGCATCGTCTACATAGACGAAATCACGCGTCTGACTGCCGTTACCGCTCATCTCAGGAGGTTCTTGCTTTCGAACGCGGTCCATGCATTGAGCGACCACTCCCTTGCTGTAGATTGCATCAGGGTCTTGGCCTTGGCCATAAACGACAGGAAACCGCAGAACGACCGTCTCGAGGCCGTATTCGCGCGCAGCGCGCAGGGCATGGCATTCTGCGGCATACTTCTCTACTGCATAAGGGCTGAGTGGACTCACAGGATCGGTCTCTTTGAGGGGTAAATGCTTGGGATCCTGATTGCCATAGATCATTGCGCTCGAGGCGATCACCACACGCGTGATGCCAAGTTCTCGCGCTGCCTCGAGCACGTACGTGGTTCCGATATTGATTTCTCTGCAGTATTTGACTGGATTGTCATGTGATTCCATGACAGAGCTTGGTCCTGCAAGGTGAACGATTGCATCAATGCGTTGGTTGCTGGGCTGGAGTCGTTTTTGGAGGTTGAGTAATGTTTTAAGGAACGTCTTATCAGTGTGCACGTCGAGCTCGAAAACAGTCTGCTGGCTGCGGTTAAGCAGTTTCGCCCTGCGTTTGGAAGGCTCTCCTGCAGAAAAATTATCGATTGCAGTGACTTGGTATTTCTGGTCAAACAACCTCTGGATCAGATTGCTGCCAATAAATCCTGCTCCACCCGTAACAAAAATATGCATTCATGCATTGAGCACAGACTCTTTCTTAAAAAGATTGCGGTGTGCACGCTCTTATGAATCCACTTTTCTCGCAATCGCCAAGACTGAGACACCAAAAGGCAGATTTATGCGCGTGAGCAGTGATGATTCACTGCTGAGAATTCTGAATAACAACTCATTCAGCATACGTGGAGTTCGCTTGAAATCCGATTCGCACTTGCCGAAAATATTCTTGAGCAATCGGCTGACTGCAACTGCAGGAAAGAGGAGTGTGTTCAGATAGGTGATTCGTTCTATTCTGAATCCTGCCTTTGTTAACTTTGTCCGCAATTCTCGCAAAGTATAACGTCGAGCCGTATGACCGACTATGTCGTGTCCGCTCCATAATACCTTGAATGCAGGCTCGCGGATCAAGAAGATTCCTCTTGGCCTGAGAACACGATGAATCTCCTTGAGCGCTCTGACATCATCACGAATGCTGTTGCTATTGATTACATCAAAGCACGTCACGAGATCAAACGACTGTGCTTGAAAGGGAAGGCGAACGACTGATGCTTTCGTGACTGTGCACCTGCGTTCTTGTGCAAACCGTAGTGCAAGGTCAGACGTGTCGGTGCCGATGACTTTTCCGTACTGTTTGAGGTGGCGCATATTCATTCCTGTACCGCACCCGATATCAAGAATGGTATTGCTTTTTCTTGTAATGTACTTTTCGAGCAGCGGGAAAATGATCTGCCGCATGCCTTTGTACCACCAATGGTCCTGTTCTACATGGTACAGCCGTGTGTATTCCTCAGGTTCCATGACGCTTGTTCCTCGCGGTCTTCCTGACAACAAGCTTCCACCAGAGCGGGATAAGCTCTGCCCAGGTTTTGACAATGCTGCGCATCGTAAAGAATGCTGATTCACCTGAGATGCGTGGGTAATGGTGTACGGGAAGTTCTTTGATGCGAAAGCCTGCATCCTGCACTTTCTTCATGAGTTCGATGCAGATCGTGCCGCTGTCTGACTCAAGATCAATCGTATCAATCACTTCTTTTCGAAACAAACGGAAATCACTGCTCACATCCCGCACGTGAATGTTGAAAAAAACCTTCAACACCGAATAATAGAGTTTGCTCAGAATCCTGCGATGAAATGGATCTTCACGCTTGATCTGGTAGGCACTCACCACGTCATAGTCCTTGATGAAGGGAAAGAATTGTGTGAGCTCGTTAACATCATACTGCGCATCGCCGTCAGTGTAGAAGATAAGATCTTTTGCTGCAGCGGCAAAACCTGATCGTAATGCTCCACCATACCCAAGATTCTCCTTGTGATGAATGACTCTGACGCTTGAGTGTTCTTTCGCGAGCTGATCTGCGATTTCGCCAGTGCGGTCAGTACTGCAGTCATCAACAATAATAATTTCATAATCATCCGTGAGTGTTGGAAGCACGCGCAATAACCGATTCGTCATTAATGCAACGGTTCCTTCCTCACAATGAACAGGGAAGAACGCAGTAATGCTTGGTTTTTTGATGACAACCACCCTTGTTCTTGACAAGGACTCGTCTTTAAAAACATTGCGAGAGGGAGTGTTACAAACTAAATCCTTAAATAGTCCGTCGGGCGCCATGCATTTGGGGAAGGTATGATGAATCAACTCAAGCACTACAGTATTCACGCGATTAAACATACTGACCCCATGCTTTTCATTATAGTTGTTGTTGGCTTTTTGTTAAGAATATACAAGCTTGGTGCACAAAGTCTTTGGTTGGATGAAGCAATTACAGCATCAATTGCGCAACAACCCATGACTGCCATCTTGTTCAACAATCTTGATGGCCTCCATCCGCCATTGTATCATGCATTCATGCATGTGTGGGTCGTGCTTTTTGGAACAAGCGAATTCTCATTGCGGTTTCCTTCTGTTCTTTTTGGCACGATTGCCATCATCATAATCTATGTTGTGGCAAAGCGCGTGCTCAATGTGCCCATAGCACGCCTCAGCGCCTTGCTCATGGCAATTCTTCCATTTCAAATCGCTTATTCGCAAGAAGCCCGCATGTACACACTTTTTCTTATGCTGAGCTTATTGTCAGTGTATTTTTTGATTCGCGCCCTGGAGACAAAACAATCCTATTCTTGGATTTTGTATGCTCTTTCAACTGCCTTGCTTTTCTACACGCATTATTATGCAATATTCACGCTTGGATTTATTGCACTCTTTCTCCTTCTTCAGTTCAAGCACCACCGTTATCAATGGAAGAAGTGGCTTGCATGGCATGGTGTTCTTTTCCTTCTCATCCTCCCTCTTCTTTTGATTTCACGAAGCCTTGATAACCTTGGCTTTATTCAGGCTCCTGGCGCCCAAGAGCTCAGTGTTCTTTTCACAAGCATAGGCATTATTCCCACTGCAGCCCTCTTTCGCATCGGCATTGCGGACATCACGCTTAACATCGGCCTTGTGATCACACTTTTTTTGAGTAGCGTAGGAATTGTGCACCTTACAAAAAAATATCCACGTTCTACTCTTGCATTATGTCTGCTCTGGTTTTTAGTGCCTCTTGCAGGTGCAGTTGCCTTTTCTCATCTCTTTTTCCCTATTTTTGTAAACCGCTACCTCATAACGATCAGTTCGCCCCTCTATCTTCTCATGGCTGCAGGCGTACATTCGTTTGCCAAAAAATACGTTCGCGTGCTCTTATTGGTCTTGCTCCTTGGCTTGGGCCTGCTGGGCACATGGCAGTATTATCACGAACAGAAGGACCAATGGAATGCCCTTGCACAGTACTTGGAGAATAAGAGCACTTCACATGATATCATTGTTCTTGTTCCTGCAGAGACGGTTATTCCATTTGATTATTACTTCACCCAAAACATGACGCGAATTCCTGTCTCCAATGCAACAGCATTAGACAAAGAATTGAACAAGATTAAAATGAAAGATGAGTTTTGGTTTGTCTTGAATAATGCGATCGCACCTCACTTATTTGGAGCGTACGAAGAGATAATTTCTTATTTGGATACGCGCTACCAACGAGAACAAATAAAAGAGTTTGTGGGAATCCTCCTCTGGAAATATGGACCAAACAAATAAACTCGTGCGGAAACTGGGCAGATTCTTGGGAACTGAGAACAAAAGAACTATTCTGCTCCTCGTTCTTCTGATCATTGTCGGCCTGTCGTTACGGCTGTATAACCTGGATGAGGAGAGTGTGTGGCTTGATGAGGCATGCACGGTTGACACTGCCAAGCATTCATTGCCTGAAATTCTTCTTCGCAATCTTGAAGGATCACACCTTCCATTATATCACACGTTGATGTATGGCTGGATTCGTTTGTTTGGAACAAGCGAATTCTCCATCAGGTTCCCATCAGTCATTTTTGGCATTCTTGCCATGCTCATGCTTTTTCGGGTTGGTCGCTTGCTCTTTGGAGAACGCGTTGCCCTTATTGCAACACTCTTCATGACCGTTCTTCACTATCAAATCTCTTTCTCCCAGAATGCGCGCATGTACACGCTTTTTACATTCCTCGCCTTATGTTCAGCATATTTTTTCCTCCTTGCATTGCAACAGAATCGTAGGAAATGGTGGTCGTGGTATCTTGCATCGACCATCCTCTTACTGTACACGCATTTCTATGCAGGCCTGTTTGTTAGCTTTCAAGCAGTGTATTTTTTGCTCAGAATCAGGCACCACAAGAGCTTATGGAAGCAATGGGTGCTGAGTCAGGCAGTCCTTTTCTTGTTTTTCCTGCCAATATTCTTCCTGCCCAAATATCTGGAAGGCAGGGTTTTGTATACGCTTCCTACACTCAGGGTGATTGAGGATGCCCTTACAGCAATGAGCTTTATTCCAGCACCGCGCTTTCAGGACCTCACCATTTTGCTCGGAGAAAAAACACTCTGGATCAACATTGCATTTGTCCTGAGCATGTTCTTGGTCGCAAAGGCAGTATGGCACTTGTACAGAGGGCGACAAATTCACTCACTGCTATTTAGCCTCTTGTGGCTGCTTATTCCTATTTTTGGAGCACTAGGAATTCATTATTTTATTTTCCACTACTTTTTTGACCGCTATCTTATGCCAATTACTGCGCCGCTGTATCTCCTCATGGCGGTTGGAATCAATTCCATCAAACGAGCCAGCGTTAAAATAATCCTAAGCGTTCTTATTGCATTTCTCATAGTATCTTCCATTAACCATTATTATACCTCTGATCACCATGAGCAGTGGCGTGAGCTTGTCAGGCATATTGAAGAGCACATAACACCTCAAGAACTTGTTGTTGTCACCTACGCACAAAGCAGTCCGCCATTTGACTATTATTGGACCAAGAACAACACAGTGATTCGTGCATCCAATTCCACTGACATCGTTCTTGGGCTTAATCGAACAGATTGTAGCCATACGGGCATTTGGTGGGTGTTGTATGACCGTGCATCTGCTGAACAAGCAGATAACATCACGCGTTATTTCGAACAAGATTATGCATTACTCGAGACGGAAACCTTTAGGCAACTCTACCTCATGCATGCACGGCCAAAAAATCAAGAAATCGTCCAAAATAAGTGTCTTGCAATGAAATCACGTTAGAACCGCGACACATCGCACTCATAACGACATGCGTCGTAGATGACTTGACAACGACGCAGGGCGGCGGTCTTTATGCCCGCACATACCGACGGTTCAGCATTGCATTGTGCATGCTCACGGTATGCTTTTTCTGCGCATACATCGCCATCTGCCCGGCAGTTCTGCAAGCAGTCCAAACGCTTTGTTTGCGACACTGCCATTCCTGCGAGCGCAACAAAGATAATCATGCCTGCGATGATGATCGCGTATTTCATGGTGCATCCTGTTCTTGTTCGACTATAAAAAGATTACTCAAACGATAAGTTTTTATACCGATTCTGCGGCTTTTGCAGCCGTGGCACAACTGAATCCGTTCGAGAACGCGATCAAGAACCTAGAGCAGGCAAACCGCTACGCACATATCGATTCAGACATCTTTACCCAAATAATCAAACCCGAACGCATCCACCAATTCACGGTTTCTGCAGGCGGCAAAAAGTATAAGGGTTATCGTGTTCAGCACAACTCTGCCCGTGGGCCGTACAAAGGCGGCATCAGGTATCACCCGCACGTCGACCTGAATGAGGTCAAGGCACTCGCGCTCTGGATGGCATTGAAATGCGCAGTCGTCAATATTCCTTATGGTGGCGGCAAGGGTGGGGTTGCGTGCGATCCCAAGAAGATGTCACCGCAAGCAATTGAACAGGTCAGCAGGGGCTGGGCTCGGGCGATGGCAAAGCATATTGGTCCATGGAAGGACGTTCCTGCGCCAGACGTGAATACTGATGCGCAGGTCATGGCATGGATCCTTGACGAATACGAGAAAATCCTTGGCAGGCACGAGCCTGCAGTCATCACTGGAAAGCCAATCGAACTCGGTGGAAGCCTTGGTCGCGAAAAAGCAACGAGTTATGGTGGGTGGGTCGTCCTGCGCGAGGCAATGCCCTACTGTATGAATTACAAAAACGCGTGCACTGTTTCCATTCAGGGCTTTGGCAATGTCGGCAGCTGGCTCTCAGACATCCTGCACAAGCGAGGCTACAAAATCATGGCTGTTTCTGACTCGCGCGGAGGCATTTATGCGCCAAACGGACTTGACATCCCCAAGGTCATTGAGTACAAGAACAAGAAAGGGTCTGTCGTGAACTTCCCTGGCACAAAAGCAGTGCGTCCTGAAGAAGTCCTTGAATTGCCTGTTGACATTGTTGCTCCTGCAGCGCTCGAGAACGCGATTACAAGAGAAAATGCAGGCAAGATCAAGGCAAAGCTCGTACTTGAAATGGCCAATGGCCCCACGACGCCAGAAGCTGATGCCATCCTCCAAAAGAAAGGAATCAAAGTCATTCCTGACATCCTTGCGAATGCAGGTGGCGTCACCGTTAGTTATTTTGAGTGGGCGCAGAACTTGACTGGCTATTACTGGGACCTCTATGAGGTTAACCTGAAACTCGAACGCCAGATGAAAGCAGCATGGCAGGCAGTCAACGAGACTGCACAGCGACACAAAATTTCTTATCGTGCAGCAGCAAACGTCCTTGCCCTCGGCAGGATTGCCAAGGCAATGCAATTGCGTGGTTGGTAGCTCAGACCTTCTTCACTATCCAGAACAAGAGAATAATTGTGAGTACGTGGATGACCAAAAGCAGTTCCATGACTGGCAGATTCATGCCAAAGACGATCATAGGATCACGTCCTTCCTGATCTTTCGCATAATCTGGAGCACGAGAAGCAATTCAATGATGTGCAGTCCAAGACCGACAACAATCAAGACAACCAATGGAACATCCATGCCAAACACGTACATGATTCACCTCAATGCGTATTCTGCTCGTTGCACACCTTCTGCAGAGACCAGCCGCGCTGCAAGGCGGTCAGCAGTCTCTGCTGCCCGGGTAAGCCGGTATTCGTGACCGAAAATCGCCACTTTGTCGGCAGCAACGCGGAGCGGACCGAACAATTCTGCTGCGAGCGTGCTCTTGCGTCGGTTGAGCGCGATTTCGATATTTATGTCTTTCTCTTCCTTGCCGCGATTGTCAATCACTGCATAGACCGTCATGATTCCGTTGTCATTGGTCACTCCTGCAATGGCGAACTCGGGAACATCAACCGTTACAGGCACACGCCCTGTCGCGACCTTGACCGGACCGCTCAAGACGTCAAGACCAACATCAACAAGCTTGGGCAGCATGACTGGCGGTGTGACATCAAGCGACAACCACGTCGTGCTCTGCGGGTCAAGACGTTCATATGCGGGCAAATCGCTTACCTTCCACGAAAGAGTCTTTGGTTCAGGAGCGCCATGATCAGACCAACCGCCAATCCCTGCGTCTGTCAACCATTGCGGATAGGGTTGGGCAGGAACAGGAGCAACAAGCATGGCAGGCGTGGTGACTTCTATGTGCACGTCCTCGACGGACAAGGAATTCTTGTTGATGAACACGCTCTTGATCGGGATCGGCGTGAGGATCATGCCTTTTGCAGGCTCTGTCTTCAGTTCAAGATTCCTCAAGAACGACGGTGTAAGAATGTCTGCTTCAGAGATAAGGACAGGTTGTTCAAATGGGGGCACGGGTTCGCCCGGCGTGCACGTCCGCACAGTGGGTGGTTTGATATACGGCGGCGGGCACCGATTGATCTCAAAGCATGTCCTACTTTGCAGTCCGAGCAGACTGCACGGTCCCCATCTAGTGCAATTCCAATTCACACGGCATCCGCCACCTCCTGAGCCTCCGCCGCCACCGCCAATGACTGTGACAATCTGGGGCGGGCATGTGATGACTAAATCAAAGAAGAGATAATACGGAACGGTCGTGCGGTTGGGCGCGAGCACCATGATCTGGTAATCGACGAGACTTTCGTTAAAGCTCAGTGTATTGTTTTCGATAATCGTACCGAATACCAGCGTGTTGCCTTTCATGAAGAATCCTTCCCTAAAGGACAAGTTTTGCGCAGTGCTATTGACAAAGGAATATGCCGTCGGAACACCTGCGATCAATGACCCGCTCACGTTGAATGTGCTTGTGCCCGTAAATGTGTTCGTACCGCTGTCACTCATGTTGCCAGTAAGGATGTCTAGGACTGAGAGATTGCCTGGCACAATGCCCGTGGGTGGTTCGGTTGAGTTGCTCAGGAAGATCATGCCGCTAATATTAGGATTATTGCAGTTGACTTGAAGGAAAACGTTTCCCGGTGCGATACCACTCTCATTCACCCTGCTGCCTGTCGCGTTCAAGACTGTTGGTCCTGAGACATTTGTTCCTATAATGATTTGCCCAAAAAAGCCCTGCCAGTGATCAGTCAGGCGTTTGAAGGAGATGTTCAGCATCGTGACATTGCCTGCATCAGCTGTTGTGAAATTCTGAGCGGTCACGAGAGGAAGCACAAGGGCAAGAATTACAATACTGAAGAAAAGCTGTTTCACTGTTGCTTCTTCCTCCGCCTGCGTATCACGAACCACATCACGACGATGATAATGATGAGTAAGCCGATCACGCCAAGCAGGACAATCGTCATGTTAATCCGTGTGCCTGCGTATTCCTTGAGCGGCAGGCGTGCCTCGAGTACGCTGAGCAAGAGGCCTTCGCGTTCGCCATAGCGGACACGCACGCGCACATCAGGATTGTCTGCAAGGTCAACGTCAGTCATGCGTTGCTTGATCTCGATGACTGCTGCGTCACCCTTTTCTATCGCAGTCGTGCCCGGTAGTTCGACAAGTGTCGGCTGGTCCTCAATGATCACATCTCTGAGCTCAACATCTGCATGGCAATCGACCGGGCCGTCGTTTTCGACCTTGAGCAGGAAGCGCTGGGTACGCTTGTTGTACTGCAAGCTCTCGACAATGATCTCGCACCGGTCTTCGACCGTGACCACTGGCAACGGCGCAGTGATCGCGATGGCGTGATCGAGCGTGTCCGGGCTCTCGCCATAGAGTGTGAACAAGTCAATCTTCAAATCCTGCTGTTCGACGATGTACTCGCTGAGGTCAGCAACGTACTGGAAGCCGCGCGTCTCGTTCGCTTCAACGCGCTGGACGTCCTTGTCACCAATCGTGAGCACACGATCATTGTCTGCGAGGATTCCTGCGCTGGTTCGCGAGAATGCCCTGATGCCGCGGTTTTCATACGTGATCTCGACGTTCTTCGATACGGCATTGTATGCAACCTTGCGCAACACCATGTTCAAGTCGATAACGGGCAAGGGGAAGATGTCCAATGCCTTGACAGGCTCTGATTCAGTGCCGCGAGTAAGGCCTTGACCGAACTTGATGAACACTGGAACACCGGTCGCGTCCTTCAGGCGTTTTGCGGATACTGAAAGATGCGTTCCGATCAGGACGGCTGCACGGATGTTGCTGTTCTTGATGAACTGCACGGTATCATCAGTCGCTGCGTCCTTGCCAATGAGCAGGACTGCTTCGTTGTTCTTTCCGGCCCGCATGATTTCATCCTCGATAAGCGAGCCGTCCGTAAGAATGATTTGCGGCGCAGGCTGATACGAGAAATACTTGCGCAGGATCTCAAGATTGTCCTTGTACCGGTTGCCCTTATTGATGACTTCAGGATTCAAGGCACCAAGTTTTTCAACGAGTCCTTCATCCAACTGGCCGTAGAGAATCAAGGAACCGACTTCGCGACTATTCAGGAATGAGAGCACTTGGTCGATGTTCTTCTGGTCTGCAAAGAGGACATAATGATTTGTCAATTGGGCAAAGGGCGCGACCGCAATCGCATTATACCCATAGGAGGGATCAATAATAATATAGTTCGTCGTATTGACTAGTTTGGCAAGTTCGATATTCGTTGCCCTGCCCCCGCCTGAATAGACTGTTTCTGTGGCATACCCGAGGCGGCCGAGACTGCCTGCCAGATTGATCGTGAACGGAACGCGTTGGGACTCAATAATGAGCACCTTTTCATTCTTCGGGATGAACATGGGCAAAAGCGTGGCATATCGCTTGCTCGTCATGAATTTTGCCTGAAAGCCGCTCAGGTACGCGAATTGCAGGCCAGAATAGACATCCATCCAATCGTCAGAGTTCACGACCACAGTGGTTGCATTCACTGCAGGGATCAGCGCAGTGAGAAGCAACCACACGACGATACTCCGACGTAGCATAACGCGAGAACGGCATTAAAAAGAATAAAAACCTATCGGTTTTCAACCGAGTTCTGCGTAGAATGAGTAGGTGTTGAATCCTGACGTCCGGTTCACGGGCACGAGCAATTGATAATCATGCGTGACGCCATCAAAACCAACCGTGTTCGAATTAATCACCGTCGTATAGACACTCGTGTTACCGCCAACGCTGGCATTCGTCAAGTTATTAGGATCATCAGTCAAAATCATTTCATTAAAGCTCGTAGATTGCGGCGCACTGCTTATATACGTGTACACCGCACACGCAGTCGAAACATTAATCGCAACAGTACCCACCTGGATTGCACGATTGCTGTTGTTGATAAACGTCGCATTCACGCTATCTGCCAAGCTAAATCCGGTGAGGAAGTTATCAATACTGCAGTTATTGTGGGGGGTGATGCTTGCAAACACAATCGCGCTGTCTCGCGAGGCATAAATTTCTCCTGAGATGTTGCTGATGTTCCATGAGAAGAACAAGTCACCAGACGTGTCTTCCAGCACAATACTTCCATTTATTTCACCGAAGAAACCCTGCCATGCTTGCGTTTGTGAGCTTGCAGAAATGTTGACTTGAGTGACGTTGCCGTTGTCTGCAGTGACGGTTGATGCTGCTGGCGAGGTTCGTGTCTGACCCGGAGAAACTAATGTTGCAGCACCTTCAGGAATAGCCCGGACAGCTACGACAAAGCTGAAAAAGACGAGTAACAGAAGAACATTGATGATTCGCTTGCTCACTGCATGTCACCTCTCATTGCCACTGTGCCTCTCTCCAATGCAATATAGGAAAATGTATACCTGTTGTAGAACGAGTAACTTCAAACACTATTTAAACTTTTATTGCAACTCAGAAGTAGTATTTATTTAATTTATCCGAGTTCTGCGTAGAATGCGTAGGTGTTGAATCCTGACGTCCGGTTCACGGGCACGAGCAATTGATAATCATGCGTGACACCGTCAAAACCAACTGTGTTCGAATTAATCACTGTCGTATAGACACTCGTGTTACCGCCAACACTTGCATTCGTCAAGTTATTAGGATCATCAGTCAAAATCATTTCATTAAAGCTTGTAGATTGCGGCGCACTGCTTATATACGTGTACACTGCACACGCCGTTGAGGCATTAATCGCAACCGTACCCACTTGGATTGCACGATTGCTGTTGTTGATAAATGTGTTGTTCACGCTGTCAGACAGACCGAATCCTGTCAAGACATTGTCAATGCTGCAGTTGTTGTTTGGCGTAATGCTCGCGAACACGATTGCGCTGTCGCGTGACGCATAGATTTCTCCTGAAATGTTGGTAATGTTCCATGAGAAAAACAAGTCTCCTGAGGTATCTTCCAACACAATGCTGCCGTTCACTTCACCGAAGAAACCCTGCCATGCCTGCGTCTGTGAGCTTGCAGAAATGTTGACTTGCGTGACGTTGCCGCCATCGGCCGTGACAGTTGATGCTGCTGGCGCAGTACGTGTCTGACCTGGAGAAACTAAGGTTGAAGCTCCTTCAGGAATAGCGCTGATCCCCCACGCCATCAGCACCGTGAGGATAACTGCCAGTAGAAGGATGCGTAACGTTACCTTTGGTACAACCACCTTCACACTATCATCCCCTTTTATTCGTGAACCCACACTGTTATCGTCGTAGTGGTATTTCTTCGCTTGTTCTTCAGGCGAGACAAAAGGCTATATAAATTTTCATATTAACTGCAAGGTAGTTAATCACGTGAGCTCCACGATGAATGCCGTCTGGTTGAACGATCCCTTGTAGGCGCGGAGGAGACTCGGCACGCGCATGTCATAGTCCGTGTTGTTGGAGAACTGTGCCGAGCGGCTCAGGTTGATGTTGCCGACAAAAACCAAGTCCTCATCATCAGTCGTATCGTACTGCCCATTGGCCGAAGCATCATCATTCGTGTCCCAGAGCATGCCGGTGATGAACGTGCTTGCGTTCGTGCTGTTGATGACCGGCACGAGATTGACGAGCCTGCTGAAAATGCTGAGGTTCCTTGTTTCCTCTGCCGTAGTGTTGTCTACAGACCAGATGAACTGGATCGAATCATTGAAGCCAGACATGTTCAAGTTCAGGTTCACGTCCCCAAAATCATTGGTGGCAGAACCATTGGTCGTGTTCCTGCCTATGGCTTGCAATTGCGAGAAATTGAAGCTCGAATCATTGTCAAAGAAGTACACGAATCCTGCATCACTAAAGTTCCACGTGAATTGGCTCAGGTTGGCGGTATTATCCAGCGTCAGATTACCCAAGATTTGGCCGAAATAAAACGTGTGCGCCTGCACGTTCAATTGGCGGATGCCCAGATTGTTGCCCTCGTTGCTCTCGCTCACGATGTTTCCTGCATCAGCAAGCACGGCAATCGTACGGTTGCCGATCACCGTGATGTACGTCGTATTCACGACCATGCATACTCCTGCAGATAGTGTGAATCCTGTGAGGTTTGTGAAAATAATGCCTGTTGTTTCGTTGCCGTCAGCAAACGTCACGTTGAAATTGCTCGCGGTCGCAGTGCCATTGTTGCAGACGGTTGCATTCATCGAGATATTCTGGCGTTCACGAGGATTCGTATCGCTAAACAGGATGTCTGAGGCATTCACGATAAGATCAGCCTGCCCTGTCACATTGGTTACGTTTTCCTGTGCTGCATATGATGTCCATCGGGTCACGTTGAATCGGAAAATGCCTGTTACTGCAGAGAAGCTCAATTCCGTACAAATCGTTGGCGAGCAGTTCTGGAAGATGCCCGTATCATTGAAGTCCACAACCACAATCGGGTCAATGAAATTCGTGAGGTTGCGCAGTTCGACGATAGCGGTAATGTTGAGGAAGGTCAGGTTTGTGGTGTTAACGAAGCTGTTGTTGAACGTAATGTTGAGCTTGAGCTTGTCAATATCACGCGAAGTATTCATTTGGAACGTGCTGGTGAAATTAATGCTGCCATTCGGCATGTTGAAAGTGGTGTTTGTGAAGTTCGTATTTACGTTTGCACCGTGGCTGATCCAAAGCGTCGGATTATCAAGGATGTTGTCCCGGAAAATGGTATTGTTCGAGCTGTCGACCACAATGCCATAACTTGCTGGAGTAAGAGTAGTGATATTGTTGTTAACGAATCGGGTGCCGATTGAGCTCGTGAATGCATTTGCTGCAATGCCCGCGCTTGTTGCAGTGCCGTTCGCAATGATGGTATTGCCAGTAAAGGAGTTGAATGATGCTGCTTGGAAGATTGAGATCCCAATCGCATTTGAAGCGTTTCCTGTCCTGATGGAATTGTTATCAACAATATTGCCTGCAGCATCATCATTGA
>Ga0247727_10002069_pt1 | contig 46457 bp, 43 predicted proteins | sample WisWelCaveWW1625_FD_202498 | JGI IMG/M metagenome (GOLD analysis project Ga0247727, IMG submission 202498) | Biofilm microbial communities from Wishing Well Cave, Virginia, United States - WW16-25 | ecosystem: Environmental > Aquatic > Deep subsurface > Groundwater > Cave microbial mat | place...
CACCTGATCAACGTGTTCGCCTCGTGGTGCACGCCGTGCCGCGCCGAGCATCCCCAATTGATGGCGCTGCACGAGAATGGCGTTGCAATCCTCGGCATCGCCTACAAGGACACGCCGGGCGCGGCGGTGCGCTTCCTTGCTGAATTGGGCGATCCGTTCAGCGTCGCGGCAATGGACCCCGACGGTCGCTTTGGGCTGGAGCTGGGCATCGCCGGCGTGCCGGAAACTTTCGTCATCGGCGCCGATGGCTCCATCCGCGCCGTGCACCGCGGCCCGCTCACGCGCGAAGTTGTCGAACACGCGATCTTGCCGGCGCTGTCGGCGTCATAGACTAGGCACGGTTTTTGCGGGCGGCGTCGCGCTCGGCTTTCGCGCGCGCATGCGTGCGTTCCTTTGCGCGCTGCTTTCTTCGCTCTTGGCGCTTGACCTCGCGGCGCGTCTCGCGCGCCACTTGGGCGGCGGCTTCGTCGGCGAATCTAGCGAGCTTGGTGAGAGTGCCCAGAAATGCCTTGCGCTTGGCGCCGGGCAGAGCGTCGAGAATGGCGGCGTCGGCGGCGCGGGCGTGCTGCGTCGCGGATAACAGAACGGCCTCGCCGGCGGACGCCAAGCTCACCGCATGCGCGCGCGCATCGAGCAGAGAAGTCGTGCGGTCGATCCAACCGCGCCTCTGCATGCGGCTGATCATGTCGGCGAGCGTTGAGCGGTCGATGCCGGTGGCGCGCACGAGGTCGCTCTGGCTCAAGCCCTGCGCCTGGGCGATCGCGGCAAGCACCGCAAACTGGCGCAGCGTAACGGCTTCGTCCACCAATTTGGTGAAGCGGTCGCCCGCCAATTGCTCGGCGCGGTGCAATAGGTGGCTCACTGAATCCACGAGCCGAAACGGCCCCGGTTCAAGCCCGTCAGTCATCGCGCGCATCATCTTCCCCGCCCCTCAACCTGGCGAGCTTAGCGATGGCGGCGGCGGGAGCAACCATTCACCGATCGTCATACCCCTCAGAGGCGAAATTCAGGCCAAAGTTGCGCAACGCAATCAGCTGGACGCCGGCGCTTCGTCTTGATCGAGGGCGTGTTTCATCACCAGCGGCGCGTTCGCCAGCGCGAAGCCGAAGATCAGCGGAAACGCCAACCAGGGCCGCGAGTTGAGCCAGATGTCAAATGACAGTGTCGCGCGCATGATCTCGTTGAGCGCCGCCATCAACACGAAGAAGCCCGCCCAACGCAGCGCCAACACATTCCAGATCCGGTCAGGCAATGCATAAACGTGGCCGAACAGAAGCTTCCAAACATTTTGCTTGATTACGAGCGAGGCGAGGATGGCGCCGGCGTAAAAGCCGTAAATGAAGGTTGGCTTGAGTTGAATAAACGTCTGATCGCGCAGCGCGATGGTCAAGCCGCCGAACGCGGTGACAAACACCCCAGTGACGATCAGCACCGGTGGGATTCGGCCCAGCCGCAATTTGCAATACGCTATCGCCGCAAGGGTGGCCGCGATGAAAATGGCGGTTGCGACGTAGACGGCGTTATCCTTGGTCGCCTCGATCCGCTGCAACACGTTGAAGGCGACCACGAACACAAGGATGGGACCGAGATCGATGAGCAGTTGGTTGGGCGCGGATTTGGCTGGGCTCGGCGGGGGGGCGGTTTCACTCATGGCGGGGTGATAGTACGAATTGGGGGGCGTGGACCAGGGCTTGCGCATGGCGTGGTTTTCGGCCCAGATCGCCCAAGGCATGGAGAATGGTCCGATGCGGTTCGCAACCCTGATTGCGGTGGTTTTGACATCGGCCTGTGCGAGCGCGGCGGCGCAACCAGCGCCAGCGCCTTCGCTGAGCGAAATCCTGGAGCAATCGCCGGCCGCCGACTGGCGCGCGCTCGATTTAGAGAACACGCTCTACATGCAGCTGCCGGCGGGGCGGGTGATCATTGAGTTGGCGCCCACGTTCGCGCCGAGCCATGCCGCCAATATCCGCGCTTTGGCGCGGGCGCATTATTTCGACGCCGCCGCCATTGTGCGGGCCCAAGACAATTACGTCGTGCAATGGGGGCGCGATGAAGGCGATGTGACGTCAATGGGCGAAGGGCGCGCTTCCCTGGTTGGCGAGTTCGACCGGCCACGCGCCGGCGTCGCCGTGACGCGCCTTCGGGACCCTGATTCCTATGCGCGTGAAGTTGGTTTCGCCGATGGTTTTCCTGTCGCCAGCACTGGCCGGCGCATGTGGATGGCGCATTGCTACGGCATGATCGGCGCCGGGCGCGGCGATACAGCTGACTCTGGCAGCGGCGCCGAGCTTTACGTCGTCATCGGCCACGCGCCGCGGCACTTGGACCGCAACGTGACTTTGGTCGGGCGTGTGGTGCAGGGCATGGAATTGCTCTCGGTGATGCCGCGTGGCGCCGGGCCGCTCGGGTTCTACGAGACGCCCGAGCAGCGCACAACCATTCGTTCAGTGCGATTAGCCTCCGAGATTCCGGAGGCGCAGCGCGTCAACCTGGAAGCGTTGCGCACCGACAGCGACACTTTCCGCGCCGTGATCGAATCGCGCCGCACGCGGCGCGAAAGCTGGTTCCTCGAACCGACGGGGCGCATCAATGTGTGCAACGTGCCGCTGCCGGTGCGAGTGCGGGCTTAGCTTCTTGGACCGCCGGCGTCATCGCCGGCCAACTCCGTGCATGCCGGCGAGGACGCCGGCGGTCCAAGTCCTTTAATCCAGCCCCACCAGCGCGCGCGCGAAGCGCTCGGCTTCGAAAACCTGCAAATCCTCGGTCTTCTCCCCTACGCCGATGAAGTGGATGGGGATAGCGTGGCGTTGGGCGAGGGCGACCAGCACGCCGCCTTTGGCGGTGCCGTCGAGCTTGGTCATCACCAGGCCGGTGATTTCGGTGACGGCGCGGAAGCTCTCCACTTGGGAGAGCGCGTTCTGGCCGATTGCGGCGTCGAGCACCAATAGCGTCTCGTGCGGGGCGTCCTCGTCGAGCTTGCGGATTGAGCGCACGATCTTGGCCAGCTCCGCCATCAGTTCGGATTTGTTCTGCAGGCGCCCGGCGGTGTCGATCAGCGCGACATCGGCGTTCTCGGCCCTGGCTCGCGCGACGGTTTCGTAGGCAATCCCAGCGGCGTCGGCGCCTTGGCTGGAGGAAACGAAAATCGCGCCTGCGCGCGCGGCCCACACCCGCAATTGCTCGATCGCGGCGGCGCGGAAGGTATCGGCGGCGCCGATGACCACCTTGCCGTCGGAATCGCAGAGAGTTTTCGCCAGTTTGCCAATCGTCGTGGTTTTGCCCGAGCCGTTGACGCCGATCACCAGCACGATGCGCGGATTGGGGCCGGCGGCGAGATCAAGCGTCGCTTCACGCGGCTTCAACACGACCGCAATTTCGAGCGCCAGCGCCTCGCGCGCCTCCATGGCCGCATTTTCCTTGCTGAAACGCCGATCGGCGAGGGCATGAGCGATGCGTGCGGCCGCAGGCGCGCCCATGTCGGAAGAGATCAATGCGTCTTCAAGTTCGGCGAGCGCGGCGGCGTCGAGTTTGTCCTTGCTGAATACAGCGGCAAAACTCTCGGCGAGTTTGGCCGACGATTTGCGCAAGCCGCCGAGCAGACGCTTCGGTTCGGCACGCTTGTTTTTGTCGAACAAGCCCCAGATCATGCCGGAACACCGATCAAGTGTACGCCATCATGGGCGGTAAAGCGCAGGCGTTTATATGGACCACCGGCGCCCTCGCCGGCATGCGCCGTGCTGGCCGGCGAGGGCGCTGGCGGTCCATAAAGCGCGGGGCTAAAATCCGCCAGCCGCGCAAAGCCCTCGCGCTCCACCAGCGCCTCGGCTTCGCGTCCGACCCAAGCGTCCAAGTGGCGTGTCAACGCCGCCGCGCCGGCCTCGCGCAAACGCGCGGCGCGCACTTTCACCTCGCGGCGTTCCACTTGCGGCATGCGCGCGGCGGGCGTGCCTTGGCGTCGGCTGAAGGGGAAGGCGTGCACGAAACTCAAGGCGCAGGCATCGATCAGCGACAGCGTGCCCGCGAAGTGCGTGTCGCCCTCGGTCGGGAAGCCGGCGATGAGATCGGCGCCGAAAGCGATTTCTGGACGCGCCGCCTTCAAGCGTTGGCAAAGTTCGATCGCTTGCGCGCGGGAGTGCCGGCGCTTCATGCGTTTCAGGATCAAATCGTCGCCGTGCTGCAGCGACAAGTGCAGATACGGCGCAACTCGTTCGTGCTCCGTCACCAGTTCAAACAATTGCGCATCCATCTCGATGACATCGAGCGAGGAAAGGCGCAGCATCGGCAGGTCGGAGACCAGTTTCAAGATGCGCCCTACCAAGGCGCCCAAGGACGGCGCGCCGGGCAAATCACCGCCCCACGAGGTGAGATCGACGCCGGTGAGCACGATTTCGCGATAGCCGTTGCCGACAAGTCTTCGCACCTGCTCAACCACGTCTCCCGCCGGGGCCGAGCGCGAATTGCCGCGCCCGTATGGGATGATGCAAAACGTGCAGCGGTGGTCGCAGCCGTTTTGGACTTGCACGTGCGCGCGCGTGCGGTTCGCGTAACCCTCGATTAGATGGGGCGTGATCTTTCGCACTTCCATGATGTCGGCGACTGAAACGCGCACTTCGCTTGGCGCAAAACCTTCCGCCCGCATCTTCTCGGTATTACCGATCACCCGGCTCACTTCCGGCATGGCGGCAAAGCTCCGCGGATCGATTTGCGCCGCGCAGCCGGTGACGATGATCTCTGCATCAGGGCGTTCGCGCCGGGCGCGGCGGATAGCCTGGCGCGCCTGACGCATGGCTTCGCCCGTCACCGCGCAAGTGTTGACGATCACCGCATTGGCAAGCTTCGCCTCAACCGCCAGCGCGCGCATGGCTTCGCTCTCGTAAGTGTTGAGGCGGCAGCCGAGGGTGAGGATTTCAACGTCGGCGCGCGGGGGCTTGAGCGGAGCGTTCATGGCCGGGGACTATGGACCGACGGCGTCCTCGCCGGCTAGGCGTCTGCACATGGCGCAATGGTGCGTTGGCAGGCGCCTAGCCGGCGAGGACGCCGTCGGTCCAAGTCGATTATTCCGCGTCCTTGGCTTCGCCGACGAAAGCTTCTTCGCGCGCCCCGCCGGCGCGTTCAACGATGCGGGCGGACTTACCGCGGCGGTCGCGCAGATAATAGAGTTTGGCCCGGCGCACTTTGCCTCGGCGCACAACGTCGATGGAATCCACCGTTGGCGAATAGAGCGGGAACACCCGTTCGACGCCTTCGCCGAAGCTGATCTTGCGCACGGTGAAATTGGAGTTGAGGCCGACGCCCGCCCGCGCGATGCACACGCCTTCATAGGCCTGGACGCGCTCGCGATCGCCTTCCTTGATCTTGACGTTGACGCGCAGCGTGTCGCCTGGATCAAAAGCGGGAACGGTCTTGCCCTTGGTGATGCGGGCGACTTCTTCTTGTTCGAGGGTTTCGATCAGGTTCATGGAGCACCGAAGGAGCGCGGGTATGGAGCGCCTATCATTGGCGCTTCCTTAGCGGAAAGCTGGAAGCGGGCGTATAGGGCAAGCGCCCGGCTCTGTCGAGTGCTAACGAGTGGTGGAAGCGCAACCGACAAAGAGTCGAGTGTCGCCCTGACCTGGCGCGCGCAGACGCATAAGCGTCTGGCCCCCAGCCGAGCCCAATTGAAGCTGGGTTTCGCGCCCGGCGGCGTCGCGCAGCACGACATGCCCGGCCCCGGCCGGATCGAGGCGGAACTGCCCCAAACCGCTGGCGATGGCGCCGAGTTCCTGGTTGGGAAAAATATAGATGCTGGATGGATCCTCCGCGGTCGGAACGATCACCAGCCCGCGCGGCGCACGCACCAAAGCAAGCGCCTCTGGCGTCAAACGTTCGGGCAAACTCAGATCGAGTTCAGCCATTTCCTCGACCGCTCCTGCGCACGCGGCCTGGAAAGCCGTCGCGGGCGACCCTGTTGAGGCAGGCAACGGCCGCCAGATAGCGCCCAGGAGCCGGGAAACTCGCGCGGCGTCGGTTGACGCGGGCGGGGATTGCGCGGCGGCGGGCGCGGCGGGCGCCAGCATCAAGGCGATAAAAAGAAAATGACGCATGCACGTTCCAAGTCAGGCTTTAGGAGCGATTGCCTTTCAAATCGGGCCGTCTTGCGGCGGTTATACGTTCGCGTTCAGCGCAGCGCCAAGCTTCGACCTTGGCATGATCGCCGCAGGTGAGCACTTCGGGAATTGCCCGCCCCTCCCATTCGCGAGGGCGCGTGTATTGTGCGTGTTCGAGCAGACCGTCGCTGAAGCTTTCCTCGACGAGCGAGGCGTCGTTGCCGAGCACGCCGGGCAAGAGCCGCACACACGCCTCCAGCAGCACCAAGGCCGCCGCCTCGCCGCCAGCGAGCACGGCTTCGCCGACTGCAATTTCAAGCATGCCTCGCGCTTCGATAACGCGCTCGTCCAAGCCTTCAAAGCGCCCACAGAACAGCACCACGCCAGGCCCCGCCGCCCATTCGCGCGCCATCTCCTGACTGAGTTGCCGGCCGCGGGGGGAAAGGTAGATGAGCGGACGGCCGTTGCATGGGATTGAATCAATCGCCGCCGCCGCCACATCAGCGCGGATGACCATGCCGGCGCCGCCGCCGGCGGGCGTGTCGTCGACGTTTCGGTGCGGGCCAACGCCGAAATCGCGCAAGGCCACCGTCTCCAGCGACCAAACACCCTCGCTCAGCGCCTTGCCGACAAGCGACAAACCTAGTGTGCCCGGAAACGCTTCCGGGAACAGCGTGATGATGGATGCGGAAAAACTCATGTCCAGGGATTCACCACGCGCACGCTAAGGCCGGCGAAATCGCGTTCATTGCGGGTAACGACGGTGAGGTTGTAAACGAGTGCAGTGGCGGCGATGAGCGCGTCGTTTCGCGGAAGCGTATGCCGATGTCGCGCCTGCATCCTTCCCCACTCCACCGCCACCGGTAGCGTTACATCAAGCATCGTTCCAAAGAAGATTGGAGTTCCCATCGCTTCGAGCCAAGCGCTGAGTTTCTCGCGCTTACCGCTCGCCGGCAATTGCTCGACGCCGCGCACGATTTCGCAGATGGTGATGACGCTAACGAAAATGTCGTTGCTTGCTTGCTGTTGCAGCCAACTAACGACGTTCCTATGCGGGCGAAGTTTCGTCGGTTCCGAAACTACGTTAGTGTCCAACAGGAACATCAGCGTGGCTTGGCGGTCACGTCAATGATGTCTTCCTCGGACACGTCACCTTCCTCCCACCAAAATTTGCGGGGCACTTCAAGTTCGCGCGGCGGAAGCTCAAGTTCGACGCCAAGGCCAAGGACGGGTCGAAAGATGTCAAGCCCGGTCCTCAGCGAGTCGTCGTTGGCGGCCGTTGCTTCGGCCCTTCGGCTGACCACAAACTCCTCCTTGCCGCGCACGGAAATGGTTTGCGGGCCGTGCTCGCGCACGGCGCGCAGCAGTTCGCTGAGTTTGGCTTTCGCGGTTTGAAGTTGCCAGACGGCCATGCCAACAGACTAGTCTGACTAGTCAGTTGGCGCAAGCGCTACTTCTCCATCACCTCCGGCGCGGGTGGGTCGAGCACGACGCGTTTCCCGGACAAATCCACCAGCGGCGCGCTTTCTTTGCTGAAGGTGATGCGCACGTTTGGGCCGCCATTGGGCGGGCGATACTCGATGATGTCGCCGGCGCCGAAATTCCACACCGCGACAATGTCGCCGAGCACCTGGCCGTCGATGGCTTCGGCGCGGCAGCCTAAAAGATCGACGACGTAGAATTCATCCTCCGCCGGCGCGGGTAGATTGGCGCGCGGCACGAACAGGCGTGTCCCGCGCATGGCTTCGGCCTGTTCGCGGGTTTTCACTTCGGCGGCGACCACGGCGACGCCGTCTTTCAATTCCCGCCAGCTCCTCGGCTTGAGCATGATTTTGCCGTCCTCACCGTAAAGCGGACCGTAGGAAATCACGCCGTCGCGCTTGTCGGTGAAGGCGCGGACTCGAACTTCGCCCTTGACGCCGAAGGCGCCGGCGATGGCGCCCACCAGCACCATGCCCTTGGCGCCGCTGGTCCTGGCTTTGAACGAAGGCACGGGCTTTGACTCTCCGATCAGTTCCGGTTCGGTTGTCAGCGGTTTCGGAGCGCTCAAGGGTTTCGGCGCCATGCGGACCGGGACCGCCGCCCGCGCCATTGGCTGGGCCCGCCCAGCCGCAACGGCCATCGGCTTGGCCGGGATGGGCTTTGCGAGCGCTGCCGCAACGGGGGCTAGTTTTGGCGGTTTTTCCGGCTTGGGAGCTTTTGCCTTGGCGACCTTAGCAAGCCTCGGCGGCGCCGGCGCTGCCTGGGGCGCCGGGGTGGGTTTGGCGGCTGCTTTGGGCGCCGGCGTGGATTTGGCAACCGGTTTGGATTTGGGCTCTGCTTCCGCCTTCGGTGCAGCGGCGGGCTTTAATGCAGGCTGCGGCGCGGGCGCTGGTTTCACCAGCGGCTTCGCTGCGACAGGCGCAGGGGCGGCTTTGGCGACCGGCTTCGGCGCAGGCTTGGCTGCGGGCTTGGTCGCCTCTATCTTCTTTGTTGGCGCTGACTTGGCCGGTGGCGCTGTTTTGGCGACAGGCTTTGGCGCCGGCGGCGCCTTTGCCGCAGGCGCCGGCTTGACGGGTGCGACCGCTTTTGCCGCCGGCGCAGGCCTGGCTGCGGGCTTGGTCGCTTCGAGCTTTTTTGTCGGCGCTGCTTTGGCGACAGGCTTTGGCGCGGGCGGCCCCTTTGCCGCAGGCGCCGGCTTGGCGGGAGCAACCACTCTTGCCGCCGGCGCCGGCTTAGGCGGCTCGGCTTTTTTGGCCGCGGCCGGCTTGGTGGGCGGCGCGGCTTTCGCGACTGGCGCTGGTTTGGCGGCAGGCGGCGCGGCTTTCGCTAAGGGCGCGGACGTTGGTTTCGTGGCGACGAGTTTGGCTTGCGGCGCAGGCTTCGCCGCAGCCTTGGTCGTTGCAGTCGGGGCCGCCTTTGCGACAGTCCTTGCCGCCTGCGGCTGAGGTTTCTTGACGGGCGTAAGCTCGCGCGCCGGCGGGGCGGCTTTTTTCGCTGCCGGCGCCGGACGCGCCGCCGCCATACCGGCTGGTCTAACGTTCTTATCGGACAAGGACTTAGGCCTCCGTCGCCGCCTCGGCGGCAGGGGCGTTCGCGGCTGCGCGCTCCTGCATCTTCTTGCCGGATTTGGCTTTATTGGGATTGTTACGAGTTTCGCGTTTCATCACGCCAGCTTGATCCAAGAACCGCGCGACACGGTCGGTGGGCAAGGCGCCTTTTTTCATCCAGGCCTGTATCCGCTCGAGTTTGAGCATGACCCGGGCCGGGTCGTCGGACTTGAGTATGGGGTTGTAGGTGCCGACCTTCTCGATGAATCTCCCATCACGAGGGCTGCGGCTGTCCGCTACCACTATTGAGTAGAACGGGCGCTTCTTCGCGCCGCCTCTGGCAAGTCGGATTTTCAATGACATTTCGATGCTTCTCCTTTGAACTCTTAACCTTTTTTAGTGCTTCCGGGAAGGCCCGGCAGGCCGCCTTTCGGCATTCCTTGCAGTCCCGGTAATGCGGCCGATAAAGCGCCGCCTGGGTTTGGCCGCCCCGATCCCAAATTCTTGAGCGCTTCCAGATCGGGTCCGCCGCCGCCAGTACCGCCCGGGGTCCCCGGCATGCCGAAGGGCATTTTGTCCTTGCCCATGGCCTTGGCCATGTCGGCCATGTTGCGGTGCATTTTGAGCAGCCGATTAACGTCCGCCACCTCAACGCCAGCGCCGCGCGCAATACGTGCGCGGCGACGTCCATTGATCAGGTCGGGCTTTTGCCGTTCCGACGGCGTCATCGAGCGGATGACGCCAATTTGGCGGCGGATCTGGCCATCGTCCAGTTGGGCGTCGCTGATCTGGGCTTTGATCTTTTGCGCCCCCGGCAGCATGCCCATGACGCCCTTCAGACCGCCGATCTGGATGATCTGGTTCAGCTGTTTTTCCATGTCCTCGAAATCGAAGCGGCCCTTGGCCATCTTGCGGGCGAGCTTTTCGGCTTCCTCACGGTCGACATTTTCGACAGCTTTCTCCACCAGGCCGATAATGTCGCCCTGGCCGAGGATGCGGCCGGCGATGCGGCGCGCGTCGAAGAGTTCGAGTCCCTCAGTGCGTTCGCCCGTCCCCAGAAATTTGATCGGCAGCCCGGTGACCGCGCGCATCGATAGCGCCGCGCCGCCGCGCCCGTCGCCGTCGGCGCGGGTGAGCACGAGGCCGGTGAGCGGCAAGCGCTCATGGAAACGCCGCGCGGTTTCGACGGCGTCCTGACCAGTGAGACTATCGGCGACCAACAATGTTTCGGCTGGCTTGGCAATGCGCGCAATCTCGGCGGCTTCCGCCATCATCTCTTCGTCAATGCTGGTGCGGCCGGCGGTGTCGAGGATCAATACGTCGTGCCCGCCGACGCGCGCGGCTTGCAGGGCGCGTTTGGCGATGTCGGCGGGCATTTGTCCCGCCACGATCGCCAGTACATCGACGCCGATGGATTTGCCAAGCGTGGCCAATTGCTCCATCGCCGCCGGGCGGCGCACATCGAGCGAGGCCATCAGCACGCGGCGCTTGTCGGTTTTGGCGAGCCGCAGCGCGATCTTGGCGCTGGTGGTGGTTTTGCCGGAACCCTGAAGGCCCGCCATCATGATGACATTGGGCGGCTCCCCGGTGATGCGCAGCGCTTCGGACGGATTATCCCCGCCCAGCATGTCGATCAGCGCGTCGTGGACAATTTTGACCACTTGCTGACCCGGCTTGACCGCTTTGATGACGGCTTCACCCACCGCTTCGGTTTTCACTTTGGCGATAAAGTCCTTCACCACCGGCAGCGCGACATCGGCCTCCAGCAGCGCCACCCGCACGTCGCGCAACGCGGCTTCGACATCGGCTTCACTGAGCGAGCCGCGCCCGGTGAGCTTGTCGAACACGCCGGAAAGGCGATCGGTTAGTGCCTCGAACATCGTTTCTCCGTACGCCAAACGCACCTCGCCCCGCCGGACGATCACGTCGGGCGAGGGGCCTCGCCAGCCTCCTTACCCCTGCGGGCAATGTGCCGGTCAAAGCGCGTCAAAGAGCTTGGCGCGTGGGCGGGCTTTTAGAGCGGCGAAACAAAAGCGTCAAATTACGCCGCCGAGGAGCAGCTGGCTCGGGCAGGACCGTAGCTGGCCAATGCCGTAAAAAAGGGGGTCGTCGCCGCCAGTTGACCATCCGTCGAAGAGCCGCTCGGGCCAACGCCGTAGACGCACCGGAAGCTGCGCGTCAAATGGCTTTGATCTGCGAAACCGCTTGCGGCGGTTTGGCGCGCTGGCGCGCGGGAATGTCCAAATCCAGGGGCCTGACCTCGCTTCGCTATGGCCCGTCCTGGCCTTGCAGCCGGTTCAACAGGTCGATTGGAATCGGGAACACGATGGTCGAAGTGCGATTGCCGGCGACATCGTGCAATGCCGCGAAATAGCGAAGTTGCATCGCGTTGGGCGAGGAAGCAAGGATGTCGCCGGCTTCGACCAATTTGCGCGCCGCCTGCTCTTCGCCTTCGGCGTTGATGATCTTGGCGCGGCGGAAGCGCTCGGCCTCGGCCTGTTGGGCGATCGCGCGCACCATGCTCTCGTCGATATCGACATGCTTGATCTCGACATTGGAGACCTTGATGCCCCAAGCGTCGGTCTGACGGTCGAGGATTTCCTGGATGTCGGCGTTGAGCTTGTCGCGCTCGGCCAGCATATCGTCTAGTTCGTGCTTGCCGAGCACGGAGCGCAGCGTGGTCTGCGCCAATTGGCTGGTGGCGGCGGTGTAGTTCTCGACATTGAGGATCGCCTTCTCGGCGTGGACGATGCGGTAATAGAGCACGGCGTTGACCTTTACCGACACGTTGTCGCGCGAGATCACGTCCTGGCTCGGCACGTCGATGACGACCGTGCGCAATTGCACTGTCACGATCTGCTGGATGACAGGCAGCACCAGCACCAAGCCGGGTCCCACCACCTTGGAATAGCGGCCCAACGTGAACAGCACGCCGCGCTCATATTCGCGCAGAATGCGCACCGCGCTGAGCAGAAGCACCGCCGCGACGCCAGCGAGCACCAGAAGCGTGACAAAATTCATGGCGGAACTCCTTGGCCAGAATCCTCGTCCGGCGCCACCTGCAATGTGAGTGATGTCACCCCGGTGACGCGCACGAAGCGCCCCGGCGACAAGCCTTCCGGCCCTTCCGCGCGCCAGCGCTCGCTTTGAGCCCAGACATAGCCGGCCGTACCGCCCCAATTTAGCACTTCGACGCGCTGGCCGAGCAACACTTCCGCCCCTGTCGCGGGCCGCTTGCGATGCGCGCGAACAGTAACACCGAGTGCGAGCGCCACGAATCCGCCAGTCAGCGCCGCCGCCAGCACGATCACTGGCCAAGACAGCTGATATTCCGGAATGTCGGTGTCGATCAGCATGCCGGCGCCGATCAGGAAGGCGATCGCGCCGCCTATGCCTAGGGCGCCGAATGCCGGGGTGAAGGCCTCCGCGATCATGAAGGCGACGCCGAGGCCGATGAGCGCAAGGCCGGCGTAATTCAAAGGCAATTGGTTCAGCGCATAGAGTCCGAGCACCAGGCACACCGCGCCGATCACGCCCGGCGCCACGAAGCCGGGGTTGGCGAACTCGTAGATCATCCCGTAAACCCCGATCAGCATGAGCAGGAGCGCGACATTGGGATTGGCCAGGATCGCCAGCATCTGCGTGATCGTGCTGGGCTCGACGCGCTCAACGCCGCGGCCGCTTGTCCGCAATGTGTGTTCGCCGCCGCCTGCATCGACGACACGTCCGTCCAGCTGTGCAAGGAGGTCGTCGAGGTCTACGGCGATCAGATCGATCACGTCGAGGCGAAGCGCCTCGCTGGCGGAGATGGCCTCGCCGCCGCGCACCGCCCGCTCGCCCCATTGAGCATTGCGCCCGCGCAATTGCGCCAGGCTGCGGATGAACGCCGCGGCGTCGTTAATCGCCTTGCGCTCGTGCGCGCTCTCCGGCGCCGTGGTCTCCTCGGCGACCTTGCCTTGTTCAGAATCCGGCGCAGACTGTTCCTCGCCGCCGAGATCGATCGGGGTCGCCGCGCCGACATTGGTGCCCGGCGCCATCGCCGCGACGTGGGTGGCGTACAGGATGAAGGTTCCCGCACTCGCCGCGCGCCCGCCAGAGGGCGAGACGTAGCCGACCACCGGCACGGGCGAGCGTAAGACCTCCTCGATGATGTCGCGCATGCTGGTTTCGAGACCGCCGGGCGTGTTGATCTCAAGGATCAACACTTCCGCGCTGCGCTCGGCCGCCGCTTCGATCGCGGTAGCGACGTGATGGGTCGCGGGCGGGCCGATCACGCCCTCGACCCGCGCTAAAAGCACGGGTCCAGCCTCGGTCTCGGGCTGAGCCACCACGCGCGGCGCGGCCAGCGCCAGGAGCGCCAAAACCGAAAAAATCAATAGCCGCTTCAGGGCCATGCCTGGCAGTGTAGCGCGAAATTCAGCGCTGTCCGAACTCTTTCCGCCGACACTTTTTCCGCCCGTTCCCGTGAACCACCCAGCGACGCTGGCGGTCGGCACAACGGAGCGCTTCGGCGCCCGCTGGGGAGAGACGCGGCGGCGCCAGCGTGCTAGACCGTCAGGGCGGCGCGCCAAATGCGAGCCGCGCCCGAGGCCGCATTTCGCTCGGCGGACCTCCTCCGCGGTTCAATCCACGCTCTGGCGCCTCGTCCCAGCGACAAGGAGACGGCCCATGAACACCTATATCCTGCTCGCATCCTGGACCGACCAGGGCGTGCGTAATCTGAAGGATTCACCCTCCCGCCTCGAAGCGGCGAAGCAGGCGATCAAGACCCTCGGCGGCGAATTCAAGAGCTTCCACCTAACCATGGGCGGCCATGACATGGTCGTGATCTACGAGGCGCCGAGCGACGAAATTTCCGCGCGCTTTACGCTCTCGATCGCGCGCGGCGGCAACCTCCGCACGCAGACCCTGAAGGCGTTCAACGAAACGCAATACCGCGATATCATCGGCGCGCTGAGCTGAGAGCGCGGCGCTGTTCGCCGACCGCGCGAGCGCCGGCTGCCTGCTTGCGGTCGAGGTCGCCAAGCTCCAGCCTGAGCGGCCCGTCGTCTATGCGTTGCCGCGCGGTGGCGTCCCGGTGGCGGTTCCGATCGCCGCCGCGTTGCAGGTCCCGCTCGATTTGCTGCTCGTGCGCAAGATCGGCGTGCCACACCAGCCTGAGCTGGCGGCGGGCGCGATCGTCGATGGCGAGAGGCGGGACATTGTTTGGAACCACGACGTGCTTTACGCCGCTGGCTTGAGCGAGGACGGACTCAAGCAAGCCATCGCCAACGCCCGCAAGGAGATCGAACGGCGGCGCTCGTTGTATCTGTCGCTGCAAGCGGCGATCTCGGTTCAGGATCGAACCGCCATCCTTGTGGATGACGGCATAGCCACGGGCGCCAGCATGCGCGCGGCGATCGCGGCAATGCGCCGACGCAGGCCGCGCCGCATCATCGTCGCCATCCCCGTGGCGCCGCGCGACATGGTGCGTGACTTACGCGAGTTGGTTGAGGACGTGGCGTGTTTGGCCGCGCCCGCCGGGTTTGAGGCTGTAGGTCATTATTACCGGGACTTTCATCAGCTTAGAGACGAAGAGCTGATGTCGCTGTTGCGCAGTGCGAACTCGGTTTGATGCGGTCAGGCGCCGGCTTGGCGCCCAGCTTGCGGGGGCGAAAAGCCTTCCCCTCGGTCGCCAATGGAAGCAGAATGCCGCTCAGCTGGGGCAAGGGAGAAAGCTATGACCGCCCGCAAGGTCGGCGACCACGTCGAGATCGACGAAGAAGAAGCCCGCGCAGGTCAGACTGGCGTCCATCTGCGCTACATTCTGATCGTCTCTGTTCTGCTCGTGTTGGCGGGATTAGGGGCTGTCGCAATCTTCACCGCCCCAGGTTGAGCCCTAGGGCAAGCAGGTTCGGCGAGTTTGACCCTGGGCCGCTTGCGAAATCGTCGTTGACGGCCGGTGAGAAAAGGTCCCTGGCCATGCGTCGTTCACCTGATAAATGCTGGCGCCGCCAAGATGCGGCGTCTTGCAATCGGCGGAGGAGGCGCGAAGGAGTTGTTTCAGCAAATGACCCGATGTCGCATTTCGGCGATAAGCGTGAGGGCGCGGTCGCCACTCGGCCCTGAACTCGATCCCGCTACCCGTCAGGACGGCGCGCGGCATCGATTCCGTTGCATCAGCGTTTCAACACCGAAGCGGTGCGACCTCGCCGAAGGGAACCTATCCGCCCGCCCTCACATACCCAGTCCTACCCACGCAACAAGCGGTGCGTTAGGATTGCCGCGTTAGCGATGTGCGTTCGCCTGGTTGCGTCATGGAGGGCAGTTGATCGTGGGTGAATCTCGTTTCCTGACTACGCATGTGGGCAGCCTGCCGCGGCCGCAAGAGCTGATCGAGATCATGTTCGCGCGCGAGGATGGGGCGCCACTCGATCCCGCCGCGGTGGAGGCGCATGTGGAGCGCGCGGTGAGGCAGGTGGTGGAGCGGCAGCGGGCGGCCGGCATCGATATCATCAACGATGGCGAGATGTCCAAGCCGAGCTACGCTACCTACATCAAGGACCGCCTCAGCGGTTTTGGCGGCGCCGGCGCCAGCTACAAATTCCAGGACATCGAAGATTTTCCAGAGATCAAGTCTCGCATTGCCGCCGACCCGGGGCGCAAGCACCGCAAGGCGCCCGCGTGCAACGGACCGATCACTGTCAAGGACATGCATGCGCCGCGCAAGGACGCCGCGCGATTGAAGGCCGCGCTGACCTCACACCCCGGCGCCAAGCTGTTCATGAGCGCCGCTTCGCCCGGCGTTACCACGCTTTTCTTTGGCAATGAATATTATCCGAGTCACGAGGATTATCTCTTCGCCGTGGCCGAGGGTCTGCGCCACGAGTACGAAACCATAGCGGGCGCCGGCATCACGCTGCAGATCGATTGCCCCGATTTGGCGATGGGCCGCCACACCCAGTATGCCGATCTCGACCTCAAAGGTTTTCGCGACCGCATGGCGCTGCATATCGAGGCGTTGAATCGGGCCGTCGCCAACATTCCCGCCGAACAATTGCGCATGCACATGTGCTGGGGAAATTATCCCGGGCCGCACCATTGCGACGTGCCGTTCGAGGACATCATCGACCTGGTGTGGACGGCCAAGCCGCATGCGATCCTGTTCGAGGCCGCCAATCCTCGCCACGCCCACGAGTACGCGCTGTTCGAGAGCGTGAAATTGCCGGAGGGCAAGATGCTGATCCCCGGCATGATCGAATGCCAGTCAAATTACATCGAGCATCCCGAACTGGTGGCGCAGCGCATCGGCCGTTACGCGCATCTGGTTGGACGCGACAATGTCATGGCGGGCGTCGATTGCGGCTTTTCGATTCACGTCGGTTCCGGCGGCGTCGATCCCGGCGTGGCGTTCGCCAAGCTCGGCGCATTGGCGCAGGGAGCGGCGATCGCCAGCAAGCAATTCTGGCCGTGACGCGGACTCATATCAGCAGCCTTAAGGCGTCACTCCTGGGGATTATTTTCACATCCGTCGCTCCGGGCTCGCGAAGCGAGAGCCCGGAACCCAGGAGGTCATCGGGCGCGATTGCGGCCCCTGGGTTCCGGGTTCGCAATGCGTGCGACCGGGAATGACGGAGGCTGTGCATCTCGGATTATGCGAGCCATTGTTAAGGGCCGTGAGATCAGGCGCGCGTACGGGTGATGAAGCGCGCCAGAATCTCGTTGTAGGCCTCGGACTGGCAGAAATTGCACAGATGCCCAGCCAACGGAATTTCGGCCCGCTCGGCATTGGGCAGTGCCTGTGCAAGCCATTCGCTTGCCCGCGCGCGCTGCGGCGTTTCTTCGGCGCCGGCAATGATGAGTGCGGGGGCCGAGATCGTGGCTAGCGCCGCGCTGGTGAGTTCCGGCAAGCCTGAAGGCGGCTGCAACAAATCGCGGCCATCATAGGAGCGCAGCATTTCCGATACCGTGACGGCGGCGTCGGCGCTCCGCGTTTGCATCAAGGTATGAGCGCTCCAGCGCCGCTTCATTTCATCGAGATTTCCGGCGCGAACGAGCGCTGCAAATTCGTCTAACGGGATTTCAGGAACGGTTTCCTGCGCGCCAGCGCGCGCGCCTTGCAGCACAAGGCCTTGGGTGCGCTCGGGCAATTGCAGTGCGAACTCGAGCGCCACGCGGCCCGCTTGCGACATGCCGACAATGATGGCCTGGCGCACGCCGAAATGGTCGAGCACGCGCGCGGCGTCCTCGGTTTCATGCTCAATGGCCGCGGGCGCGGTGGAGCGGCCAAAACCACGCCGGTCCGGGCAGAGAACCAGGCATGATTTGCTGAGCGCTGCGAACTGTGGCCGCCACATGCGGTGATCAAGCGTCCAGCCGTGCAATAGGAGCAGCGCAGGCCCGCGCGCGTCGGGGCCTGCGTACGCGCAAAAGATATCGCCGCATGCGACTGCGATGCGCGTCTCCTCCATGCTCGCTCCCGAGCGCGCGGATCAGGCCGCGTTGTGTTCGCGCCGATAATTGTTGTTGCTGGTGTGATCGCCGGCGAGCCAGCGGCGGATCTCGGAATGCGCCTTCTCGCGCCACTTGCCGGCGTCTTTGACGGCAGTGGCGTCGTCGCAGCAGAACTCGACGATCATGCCATTGGGATCAGTGACATAGACCGAGCGGCAATAGCCGTGTTCCAGCACGAAATGTCCCGGCTCCGTGTAACCGGCCGCCTTGATGCGGCGTTCGATCTCGTCCTGCGCCGCTTTGTCGACGTAAAGCGCGATGTGATGGAACGGACTGAACGGCATTTGCGGTCCGAACTGCTCCTGGTCGGCTGGGCTCGCGAATTGGAAAAACGCCAGCGCGCTGCCGTCGGCCAAGCCAAAGAAAGTATGCATGTAGGTGCGCACGGCGCCGAACAATTCGTCGCTCTCACAGAAGGTCGACATCAGCGGCAAGCCGATCACCTCTTCATAGAACCGGCGCGTGGCCTCCATGTCCTTGGTGACGTACGCCGTGTGGTGCAGGCGCACGGGCAGCTTGGCGCCGTTGGACTTCTTCTTGCCGTTCCCGAAAAAACCCATCGCAGGCCTCCCATATTGTTTCCACGATACTAGCACGGCGCTGGCGGCGCCTCAATTCGCTCCACCCATTCCCGGCTTGCGCGGAACGCAAGTCCGGGACCCATGGACGCAACTCATCTTAGCACCGAGCGAAAGCGTTGCCCGTGTGGTGTTCATGGCCCCCGGAATGCCGCTTCGCGGCCTCCGGGGATGGGTGGTGTGGCGCATCTACGATCCACGGCTATTGCCGGAGCAGCCGGGCGGCGATGTCGGCCACGTGCCGGCCTTGGAAGCGCGCGCCTTCAAGCTCGTTGGCGCTGGGCTGGCGCGCGCCATCGCCGCCGGTGAGCGTGCTCGCGCCGTAGGGCGTGCCGCCGCTGATCTCGGCCATTTGCGCGTTGCCGGCCCATGAATAAGGCAGGCCGACGATGATCATGCCCTGATGCTGCAGTGTGATCTGGGTGGCGATAATGGTGGTCTCCTGGCCGCCATGCTGGCTGGCGGTGGAGGTGAACACGCTGCCGACCTTGCCGACCAGAGCGCCTTTCATCCAGAGCCCGCCGGTCTGGTCCCAGAAATTGCGCATTTGCGCGGCCATGTTGCCAAAGCGCGTCGGAGTGCCGACGATGATGGCGTCGTAATCGGCGAGCTCGCCAGGATCGGCGAAGGGCGCGTCCTGATTGACCTTCATCCCCGATTGCGCCGCGACCTCGGCGGGCACAAGCTCGGGCACGCGCTTGACGCTGACCTCGACGCCGGCAACCGAAGCCGCGCCCTCGGCGACGGCGCGCGCCATGGTTTCGATGTGGCCGTAGCTGGAATAGTAGAGAACCAAAACCTTGGTCACGGGCGTCTCCATAGCTCGCGGCGGCGTTTGCGCCTGCGCTTGCGCAACCGGCTCGGCCTTGGCTTTTTTCTTACGGCCCCATCCGAACATGCCGCAATCCGATCGATGATGCTGGCCAAAAATTAGGCGCGGGCGTACGAACCACCCGCGCCCATGACTAGAAAGCTGCCTAGAAGCGCCGCGTCAACTCAACGCCCCAGCGCATGGGCTGGGCTTTGAACAAAAATCCACCCGGCGAATATTCGGTGTTGTATTCCTCGTCGAGCAGGTTCCTGGACCACGCCACCAGCGACCATGCCTCTCCCTGGATTCCGGCGCGAACGTTGACGAGATTGACCGGATTGCGCTCCTTCGGGAAGGCGTCTAGCCCTACGCCAAAGGGGATGGTGAAGACGGTGTCGCCGATGCGATTGTAATCCACGCGCACAAGTCCTTCGACATCCCCCCAAAGCGGCGTGGTGTACTGAGCGCCGATATTAAGCGTGTAATCCGAGACGAGCGGCGCCTTGGCGCCAATGGCGACCGGATCGGGGAAGCTGGTAATTTCGCTGTCGGTGTAGCCGAAGCCGGCATTGATCAAGAAATTATCCGTCAGCCGGGCGTTCAGCTCCAGATCTATGCCCTGATAAGTGACCTCTTCGATATTGCCGAGATTCTGGGTGGAGTTGGCAGCGAGGAAAACAAAGTAATAAGTGCCCTTATCCTTCGTGTGGTAGGCGCTGCCGCTGAAATTCACACGGCCGTCGTGCAGAGTGCTCCTAAAGCCAACCTCGAAAGTATCGGCGGTCTCCTGGTCGAACAGGTCGCCGACGCCGGCGAAGCCGGCTGCGGCCGCCGTCGTGGCGACACCAGTTTGATTGAAGCCGCCGCTGCGGAAACCGCGGCTATAGCTCGCATAGAGATTGAGATCGTCTGTGGCTTCGTAACGCAAGATCACCTGGGGCTGCAAATCATCCCAGGTTTCCTCGCGCACATCGCCGGTGGTGGCTGGAATTGCCGTGCGACCCGTTACGGGATTTGCGTCCAGGAACTCCTGCGGCGTTTCGGTGGTGTTCTCGCGCCGATCGCGATCGTATCTCAGATTCAGCGAAAGTTCGAGCTGATCGGTCAGGTTGGTCGAGGTGTCGAGATAAGCCGCCCACGCGAACTGATCCTGCGAGTCGGCCAAAAAGCTGATCTGTGAGCGAGGGGCGAACGAAACGGTTCCAAACTGCGGGTTAGGGGTGCGGAAAATTGGCAGCACGCCTTCGTCGGCGGCGTCGAACATGTTGCCGGTGGCGATAAAACGATCGGTGCTGAAAATCTGCGCGCCGGCGATCCAGCGGAAGTTCTGGTCGGAAGGAGAGGTGAAGCGTAGTTCCTGGGTGAAGGTGCTAACGTCCAGGAATTGGCTTTGATTGAAATTGAAGCCGATGCGGTTGATCGGAAATGGGCCGAACGGATCGAACGGATAGCCGTCGCCGGTCAATAATTCCTCGACGCTGTTGTAGCCGGTGATCGAGGTGAAGGCGCCGAACTCCGTGTCGTAGGTCAGCTTCAGCGCCGCATCGTAGATGTCTCGCTCATTGACCCCGGAATTGTTGAGGTCGATCGGCCGCTTGGTGCTGTTTGGATCGTTGAACTCGGGGTCGCCGAAATCATTGATCACATAATAGAGCGCGCGGGTGTCGAGAATATCGACGGCGAAGCGAAGGTCGGCGCTGAAATTGTTGGTCGGTTCGAACAGGAACGACAGGCGCGCATTCAAATCCTCGACCGGATCGACGTTGCTTTCGGCGGAGGCGTCGGTGGTGTTGACGTTGTCCAAATGGCCGTCGGTGTTGAAATACGAGACCGCGCCGCGCATCCAGAAATTATCCGCCAGCGGCACATTCACGGCGCCTTGCAATTCATAGCCCGGGCCGGATTCGTAACCGGCCATGACCCGGCCTTCGAATTCGTTGCTTGGCCTGCGGGTGGTGATCAGAATGGCGCCGCCGATGGCGTTGCGCCCGTAGAGCGCGCCTTGCGGACCTTTCACCACTTCGATCTGCTCGATGTCGATCAGCGTTTGATTGAACTGCGCCGGCTGCGTCATCGGCACGCCGTCGACGACGATCGCGGCGGATGGCTCGCTGTTGCGGGCCTGCGAGATGCCGCGGATCACCAGGAAGCTCGTGCCGGCATTCTGGGTTTCGACAAAGGTGACGTTGGGAACCGCGGCGATGAAGTCCGCCGGCCGTTCGATGCCGCGCGCCTCGATCGCGGCGGCGTTGAAGGCGGTGACCTGCGCCGGCACGTCTTGCAGCGCCTCGGAGCGCTGGCGCGCTGTGACCACGATTTCATCGCTTTGGGTTGCCTGATCGTCGCTGGTTTGGGCGACAGCCACACCCGGCAAAGCGAGTACGGCGAACGCCGAAACGCCAACTAGCCCCAGCAAGCTTTTGAAAGATGTAGCCATGCCAATTCCTCCCCTAGCAAGCAGCATTTTGCTGTGGGCGGGGTAGGCCGAAATGCTGGCGCGCTCCGCCCATCATCACTTTGGCGGAAGCCTTAATTATTCGACATACGAAGTCAAGTTCGATATTCGAAGAACAGCGAGCCAGTTAACGAATGCGCCAAGAAGGGGTGTTTGAGCAACGCCGACTGAATCTCGCGCGCGGCTTGCTGTAGCAGCGGGACGCGCGCCCTGATCATCTCATCCTGGGAAATACGGGAGGTCTCGGTGGAGCAATTGATGGCGCAGGTGACGCGCCTGTCCTTGTCGAAGACAGGAACGGCGACCGAGACGATCCCATAATCGAGCTCATCGAGGGCGGAAGCGAATCCTCTCGCGCGCGCCTGGGCCAGGCGTTCGCGCAAACTGGCGGGGTCGGTCAATGTGCGCTCGGTGAACCGCGTCAGTTTCGCGGTCTTGAGGTAGGCCTCAATGGCCGCGTCGCCCTGGAACGCGAGCAGCGCCTTGCCCAGTGAAGTCGCGTGCAGCGGAAATCGGGTGCCGACATTGGCGCTAAGCCGGATGTGGCGGTGGGTCGAAACGTGCGCGACGTAAAGAATTTCGTGGCCGGAAAGCACCGCCATCGAAGAGGAATCGCCGGTTTCGTCGCGCAAATACTGGAGCGCGGGCAGCGCCACTGTCTCCAGGTTCATCGAGGACATAAAGGCCGAGCCGAACACCAGCACTTCCGGTCGCAGCAGGAAACGCCGGCCGTGCTTGGCCACATAGCCCAATTGCACGAGTGTGTTCAGGCACCGGCGCGCCACCGCGGGACTGAGATTGGTGATTGCGGCCACCTCGCTCAATTGCATTTCGGGGTGGTTCTGGTCGAACGCCCGCAGCACCGCGAGACCGCGCTCCAGCGTGGATAGATATTCGGGGTCCTTGTCCGGCTTGGGCGGTCTGCTCATGCGGCGCCCAACTGTTTAAAGCCCCGACCCTTGAAGTTACCTCCACAATCGTCATTCCGGGGCGCACGTAGTGCGAACCCGGAACCTAGTGGAGTGGATTTGACATTCGCATCCGGTGTAAGCGGCAAGCTGGTAGCGAATGTCAAATCCATAAACTCCACTAGAAACCTATACTTGCTAGTGGTCCTTATGATTCCAACATTCGCAACAGAGCGGGCCGAAACGGGATGCGAATGTTGGAATCGGACCACTAGCGGCCACAGCCGCGTTCTTCGATCCCCTGGGCTCCGGGGCCTCGGCTTTCGCCGAGTCCCGGAATGACGCAGTGTTTGCGTATCGGCGTGGGTGCAAAGGTTTGTACAGGTCAAGGCTTGCGGCGGTTGGTATGAGTTCATCATTCAGCGGCGCTGATTTGACGAGGCTCGTCAAGGATTTCGTCGTTGTGCTCTCCCAGGACAGGGGGCGGGCGGACCGCCAGCGTGTGCTCGCCGTCAAAGCTCAGCGGTGAACGCACGGTCCGGAACGGCCCCATGGCGGGATGGGTCGCCTCAAGTTCGAGCTGCAGGTGCTTCGCCTGCGGGCTCGCCAGTACGTCGGCGGGCGTCCTCACCGGGGAATGGGGCACCTCGCCCCGCTCAAGTGTTTCGCACCAGGCGTCGAGCGGATGGGTCTTGAATATCGCCGCCAAATGCGCGCGCACATCCTCATAGTGTTCGATGCGCGCGGCGCGGTCGGCGAATTCGGGACGCTGCAGCAGCTCGGGTTGGCCAATGGCCGTCGCGAGATTTTCCCAGAACTTGGGCGGCGAAGACATATGCAGCGCCAGCCAATTGCCGTCGGCGCACTCAAACACGTAAGATTGCGAAACGTGCGGCCGGCTGAATGGCCCCATTTCCAGGCCTGCGGACAAGAAATGGGTGAAATCGTCCAGATTGAAATGGCACATGGCCTCGAACATCGAGGTTTCGACGAGGCGTCCCTTCCCCGTCGCATGGCGCTCGTTCAGCGCCGCGAGCACGCCAAGCGCCGCGTAAAGGCCTGTAACTGCGTCACCGATAGCGGGGCCAACCACGCGAGGGTTCTTAGGATTGAGCAGGAGGCGAAGGAAACCGCTCGCAGCCTGCGCCACGGTGTCGAACGCCGGTCGTGCGCAATCGGGTCCGTCGGGCCCGAAGCCGGAGATCGAACAATAGATCAGCGCGGGATTGATCGCCTGCAGACGCCTTGCATGCACGTTGAGGTTTTCCGCCACGCCAGGGCGGAAATTCTGGATGAAAGCGTCCGCGCCGGTAACGAGGTCGTCGAAGCGCGCGAGGTCGCGCTTTTGGCGTGTGTCGAGCGTGATCGAGCGCTTGTTGCGGTTGTAGGCTTGGAAATGCGGGCTGTAGAGACCGCCTTGGAAAGCGCGGAACGGATCGCCGGTCTCGGGCTGCTCCACCTTGATCACCTCCGCGCCAAGGTCAGCCAGAAGCATGGCCGCCGCGGGGCCGGTGATGAACGTGCCCATTTCCAGAACCGTGACGCCGCTCAGCACTTGGGCCATACCAGCTCCATCGTGGGTGTCGCGCGGGCCAAATCTCCCGCATGATGTTGTCCGAGGCTAGATTTGGTTAGCCTTGCCTTGACAAAAACCATAGAAAATTCGCATAACGAACACAACTTCGAATGTCGAAGTAACTAGCGCCATTTGCGAGCACAAGGCCTTGGCGCGGCAGCACTCGCTCCAGGGGGCGCCATGCGCATCGGCAAGCAGGATCAGCCCTTCAGCGCACTTTCCACCTCAGACCCCGAACGCATTGTGGTGCGCGGCAAGGACCTCTGCGCCGATCTGATCGGCAAAACCGATTTCACCAGCTATTTCTGGCTCCTGGTGACGGGCGCCGAGCCGAGCCCAGTGCAGAAATTGTTCGCCGATGCGGTGCTGACGGCGATCGCCGAGCACGGGCTGGTTCCAAGCGTGGTCACTGCGCGGATGACCTACGCGGCCGCGCCCGAGGCGTTTCAAGGCGCCGTAGCCGCGGGCCTGTTGGGCTGCGGCTCGGTTGTGCTGGGCAGCGCCGAGGAGTGCGGGCGTTTTTTGACCGAGTGCATCGAGGCGGCGCAGCGAGACGGCGTGTCCAGGCGCGAGGAGGCGATAAGCGCCATCGTCGCGCTTCGGGCAGAGAAGAAATCCGTTCCCGGCTTCGGCCACCCGCTGCATGACAAGGGCGACCCACGCGCCAACTTGTTGCTGAAAATGGCAGAGCAGCACGGCATCGTCGGCCGCCATATCGAAATGCTTTACGCAGTGCGTGATGCGCTGCCGGAGGCGCTTGGGCGCAAGCTGCCCATCAACGTCAATGGCGCGATCCCCGCATTGATGCTCGACGTGGGCTTTCCGCTCGCCGCGCTCAAGGGGCTGTCGCTGCTGGCGCGCACCGCGAGCCTGATCGCGCACCTGCAGGAAGAGAGCGAACGGCCCATCGGCTTTATCATGTCGGGCGCTGCGGCGGCCGCGATCGCCTATGACGGCCCCGAGGGCTGAGCAAGGTCAATCGCACAGGACCAGGGAGGAATCACATGCTGTTGCCGACGTCGCTCGTGGGATCCTATCCGCAACCAGATTGGCTGATCGATCGCGAAAGCCTGTCCAAGCGTTTTCCACCGCGGGTGCGGGCGCGGGAATTGTGGCGCGTGGCGCCGGATTGGCTGGACCAAGCGCAAGACGATGCAACCTTGCTGGCGATCCGCGACCAGGAACGCGCCGGCCTCGACATCATCACCGATGGCGAGATGCGCCGCGAAAGCTATTCCAATCGTTTCGCCAATGCGCTCGACGGTGTGGACTTGGACAATCCGGGCGAAGCGCTCGACCGCAGCGGCCATCCCAATCCGGCGCCGCGCGTGGTCGGTAAGATCAGGCGCCGCCATCCGGTGGAGACGCGCGACGTTGAATTCCTGCGCGCCAACACCGACCGTGAAATCAAGATCACGGTGCCCGGTCCGTTCACCATGGCGCAGCAGGCGCAGAACGATTTCTACGGCTCGGAGCGCGAAATGGCGCTCGATTATGCGGCCGCCGTCAACGCCGAGATCAAGGACCTGTTCGCCGCCGGCGCGGACTATGTCCAGATCGACGAACCTTACATGCAGGCGCGTCCGGAAAAGGCGCGCGAGTATGGGCTGGAAGCGCTGAACGCCGCGCTGGATGGCGTCAAGGGCAAGACCGCCGTGCACATTTGCTTCGGCTACGCCGCTATCATTCACGAGCGGCCCGCGGGCTATTCGTTCCTACCCGAGCTGGCGGGGTGCCCCGTCCAGCAAGTGTCGATCGAAACCGCGCAGTCAAACCTCGACACCTCGGTGCTTGAGACTTTGCGCGGCAAGACCATTATTCTAGGAATTATCGATCTCTCCACCAACGAAGTCGAGACTGCGGAGGTCGTCGCCGCGCGCATCAAGCGCGCGCTGCCTCATGTGGACGCTGCCAAGGTGATCGTGGCCCCCGATTGCGGTATGAAATATCTGCCTCGCGCCAGCGCGTTCGGAAAAATGAAGGCGATGGCTGCCGGTGCTGCGCTGGTGCGGCGGAAATTGGGGTGAGGAGGCGCGTTACTCGCCAGGCGCGGCTACCGGCGTGACGCGCACGTGCCACCATTCCTTGAGCGCCTTTACCTTGCGCGCATCGGCGAACTCACACACGAACACGCCGTCGAGATCGATGGTTGCGCCGCCGGGCGCGCTCTTGAGCGTGGCATGCCAATGGCAAATCCCTTGTTCGCCGGCGCAGGACAGCACGTCATAGGTAAAGCGCACGTCCGATTGCGTCGCCGTGACCCGCGTCCAATAGGCCTCGATGGCGTCGCGGCCCTGCATCGGCGCATCGAATGGCATCTCGTGATAGCTTGCGTCCGCGGTGAAGAGCGCGCCCGCGAGCGCCGCGTCACGCGTTTCCCAGGCTTGCTTGTAGCGATCGAGCCAGGCGGAAAACGCCGCCGCATCGATCAAATCGTCGCGCGAGGCCGGCGCGCATGCGCCTAATGCGGCCAGCGCCAGCAAGCTCGTGCGTCGCGTCAGCACTGTTCCCCTCCAATTTCTCGGTCGTATCAGGACGCCGGTGGCAAAGACTTGACGTATGCTGCCACCGCGCGCGCATCATCCTGGTTCAAGCGGTATTGCGGCATCGGCGGCAGCGCGTGTGAGCCATCGGGGCGGATGCCGGTTTGCAGGAAGGCGATGAACTGTTCTTCGGTGAAATGGGCGGGAATTCCCGCGATCGGCGGCGCAACCGGCGCCCACGGCATCTCAATCGTCGGCGCCATCGCCAGCGCCGTGCCTTGCAGCGAGCGCGCCATGTCCGGGCCTTGAGGAATCATCGGCGTGTGGCAATCGTTGCAACCGCCAATAGCGAGCACCAAGTACTCGCCGCGCGTTGCCAATTGCTCCGCTGTCGGCGCCTCCGCTACCGGTGCTGGCGGCGCGCACGCGCTCAGGAAGGCGAACGCCGCAGCGATCAATGCACGCATATCCCGGGTCCAGTCGCTTGAGCTGACCGGCACTATCCTTGGGTGGAGCGACAGGCGCAAGTCGCGATTGGCGATGCTTACGTCGCCCGATTGGCCGTTTTCGCCGCTGGCTGGGTATAGTGGGCCGTATCCCACTAGCGAATTTGGATAATGTGGTAGCGCCCGATTGCGGCATGAAATATCTGACCGCGGCAATCCGCATTCGGCAAAATGAAGGCGATGGCGGGAGGCGCCGCGATTGGCCGTTCGGAACTCGAATGAGCGAACGAACCCTCTACGACAAGATTTGGGACCGCCACATTGTGGCCGTCGACGACGATGGCGCGAGCATTCTCTACATCGACCTTCATCTGATTTATGAAGTGACATCGCCGCAAGCCTTTGCAGGGCTCAAGGCGGCGGGCAGACGCGTGCGCCGACCCGAGCGCACGCTCGCTGTCTGCGATCACAGCGTGCCGACGCTGGGCCAAGCGGCGGGCGCCGCCGGCATCGAAGACGCGGCCGCGCGCCGCCAAGTCGAGGCGCTGGCGCGGAATACGGCCGAGCACGGCATCGAATTCTTCGCACTGGGCGATCCGCGCAATGGCGTGGTTCATGTGGTGGGGCCCGAGCAGGGTCGAAGCGCGCCGGGCATGACCATCGTCTGCGGCGACAGCCACACCTCCACGCACGGCGCCTTCGGAGCGCTCGCGTTCGGTATCGGCGCCACCGAAGTCGAACACGTGCTGGCGACGCAGACGCTGCGCGTGCGCAGGCAGAAGAACATGCTCGTCCGTTTCAACGGTGAGCCGGAGCTCGGCATCGGCAGTAAAGACCTGGCGCTCTCGCTGATCGGCGCTGTCGGCGCCGGCGGCGGAACAGGTCATGTGATCGAATATGCCGGCGAGGCTGTTCGGGCTTTGTCGATGGAAGGGCGTATGACGCTCTGCAACATGAGCATCGAGGCCGGCGCCCGCGCCGGCCTGATCGCGCCGGACGAGACGACCCTGGACTATTTGCGGGCGACGCCGGCATGGCGTGATGGCGCCGCGTTCGAGCGAGCGGCGGCGGCGTGGAAAGCATTGGGCTCCGACGACGATGCGCATTGGGACAAGATCGTCGATATCGATTGCGCCTGCATCGCGCCGTGCGTGACCTGGGGCACGAGCCCGGAGCATGTTGCGCCAATCGGCGGGGTAACGCCCGATCCCTCCGCGATCGCCGACGCCACGCTGCGCGCCGCCGTCGAGCGCGCTTTGGATTATATGGGTCTAGCGCCGAAGCAGAAGCTGGAAGGCTTGCCGGTACAGCGCGTCTTTATCGGCTCATGCACGAACGGGCGCATCGAGGATTTACGCATTGTCGCCGGGCTCGTGCGCGGCAAGCGCATCGCGCCGCATGTGCGTGCGATGATCGTACCGGGTTCGGGGCTCGTGCGCCGGCGCGCAGAGGAAGAGGGGCTCGACCTGATTTTTCTGCAAGCCGGTTTCGAGTGGCGCGAACCCGGTTGCTCGATGTGCCTTGGCATGAATGCCGACAAAGCCGCGCCGGGCGAGCGCATAGCATCGACATCGAACCGCAATTTCGAAGGTCGCCAGGGGCGCGGTGCGCGAACGCATCTGATGAGTCCGGCGATGGCGGCGGCGGCGGCGCTGACGGGCGCGATCACCGATGTGCGCAAGCTTGTCTGAACCATGGCGCAGCCGCTGACCTTCATCCGCGCGATCGCCGCGCCGCTGCCAGGCGCCAACATCGACACCGATCAGATTCTGCCCAAGCAATTCCTGACGACGTTGGAGCGGACCGGACTCGGCGAAGGCCTTTTCTATGATTTGCGCTTCACGCCGGAGGGCGAACGGCATCCTGACTTCGTCCTGAACAAACCCCAGTTCGCCGGCGCTGGAATATTGATCACGGGGCCGAATTTCGGCTGTGGCTCCTCACGCGAACACGCGCCGTGGGCGCTTAAGGATTTCGGCATTCGCTGCATCATCGCGCCGAGTTTCGGCGACATTCTTTATGGCAATTGCATCAACAACGGCGTGCTGCCCGCTGTCCTGCCGGAAGAGGATGTTGCAATCCTAATGCAGGAAGCGGAAGGCGGCGTATTCGAGGTCGATGTCGCCGCGCAGACGATCATCGCGCCGTCGCGCGCCGCTTATCGCTTCCATCTCGGCGCCGGCAACAAGCGCAAGCTGCTGCTAGGTTTGGACGATATCGATCTCACTGTGCGCTGGCTGGGAGAGATTAAGGCGTTCGAACAGCGATGCCTTGACAAGTTCGAATAACGAATAATAGTTCGAATAGCGAAATTGCTGCCCGGCTCATGTGGCTGTGAGGGCGGCGCAGGGAGCGAAGCGCCGAGATGGGAAATTCCTCCCAGCCTGGCCGCCCGGCGAGGCCGACAACGCCCTCCCGCGCGGCGACTGGGGTTATTGATCGCTTGTCGCTGCGCGATCGCCTCGAAGGCGAAGTGCGCTTGGCCGAGGCGCTTGCGGCGCCGTCGGCGCAAAAGCATCCCAAACGGGTGCGAGTGCAGACAGGAGCCGGGCAAGCGTAGGCTTTGCCAGGGAGTGATGCTGAAAGCGGAGGTGCGAACAAATGGAGGCTGAGGCGCTGTTACGCGAGATCGACGAATTTTGCCGCGCGCACACAGTCGCGACGTCGACCTTTGGACGCTTGGCCGTCAATGACGGAAAGTTTGTCGGGCGGCTTCAAAACGGCGGCAAGGTGACGACGAGCACGGTCGAGCGCGTGCGCGCTTTCATGCAAGAAACTGGCGGCGCCGAGCTCGACGCGGCAATGAAGGCGCTCAATGGCGGCGAGCAGACCAGCCAGGCGCGCAATTTTCGGTTCTACGACAATCGCCAGAAATATCTGATGTTCGTGAACACGTGCGGCGAAAAATGGGTGGTCGCCGAACGTGTTGCGCTTGAACTTGACCAGATCCGCCCGCGTCCGCCGGCCATGCGCTTGTTCGACGCCGGCATGGGCGATGGCACTGTGCTGGCGCGGGTGATGCGCGCCATGCATTACAAGTTCGAGAAGCATCCGTTCTACATCGCGGGCAAGGAGATCAGCCTTGAGGACGTGCGCCTGACTTTGGAAAAGATGCCAGACCGCTTTTTTGAGCACCCGGCGACGGCGCTCGTGCTCACCAATCTGCCCTATTCCGAAGCGCCGTGGCTGACCCCTCGCGATCCGGTCGAAATGGCGCGCCTGGTTTGGAAAGAGGTGGCGCTGGAAGGGGCGACGACGGCGCAGTTCGAGCGTCAGATCACCGAATTGCAAGGCTTTCTTGCCGAGAACTGGCGCACGCGCGCCTCGAAGAAAACCGGCAACCCGGTTTATCAGCGCCCCGTGGTGTTGATCCTCTACCGCGAGGATTGTCGCTTCATGCTCGATTCGGTGTTGCCGCGCCGCGGAATCGCCCGCGCGGATTTTGATCTGGTGCTCGCCATCCAGCCCTACCGCGCACGCTCGCCAACCGAGGTCAAAGCCAAGCATGTGGTAACCCCTCTTGCGCGCGCGCTCGGCCAGGGCGGGCGGCTGATCGGCATCCACTCGCACGGAGACGATCCCGGGCTTGAAATCATTCAGCGTATTTGGCCAGGGGAGGCGCCGTTCCAAACCGATCGGCACGCGCTGCTTCGTGCTGTGAAGGAGCAACTCGGCAAGGATGCGCACAATTTCGGTCTCGCCGCCGGCGCGGATTCCAAAGCGTTATTCCGTTATGACATGCACACACTGCCGGACGAAATTGGTCAAGACGCCTCGATCGGCACCTCAACCTTGCTTGCGGCCTGGAACGCGGCGGTCTATGTGGCGCAGATTGAAGATCAGCGTCTGGCCGAGGCGATGGCTTCGAGCGCCTACATAGGAGCGACGCGCGATGTGCTGCGCGAGCGCGGCGGCTTGTGGTTCAACGACGAATCCTTCGTAATTTCGCGCAAGCGCGATCTGGCCTAGCAATGATGGGAGATCCTGCCGCGATTGAAAATGCGGACTGCTGGCGCAAGCGCCTGATAGCGTACGCATCCCTAGAGATCACCGTGCGCGACGGTTCCGCCGCCTCGGTGCTCGGCGAGTATCTGCCGCGCGGTTCACGGATTCACGTGACGTATCTCGCGGGCGTTCCGTACCTGGAAACCGTAGCGCAAGCGAAGGCCCTCGCGGCGGCGGGCTTCGAACCGATTCCTCATTTGGCGGCGCGCAGCCTGGCGAGCCGCGCCGAACTCGACGACTATCTCGCGCGCCTCGCGGGCGAAGCGGGCGCCACACGGGTGTTGCTGGTGGCCGGCGATCTGGAGCGGGCGCGTGGCCCATATGAGGCATCGCTGGACGTCATGCACACCGATTTGTTGCAGGCCCATGGCATGCGCGGCGTTTCACTTGCCGCGCATCCGGAAGGCCATCCGACGATCGCGCGCGAAATGATGGAACAGGCGCTCATCGACAAGCTCGCCTATGGCGAAGAACACGGCCTCGAAATCGAGCTGGTCAGCCAATTCTGTTTCGAGGACGCGCCTATCTTGGCTTACCTTGCCGCCTTGCGCGCGCGGGGCATGGCGGTTTCCGTGCGCATCGGCGCGGCCGCGCCCACCGATGCGGTGCGGCTGATGAAGTTCGCCATCAAGTGCGGCGTCGGTCCATCACTGCGCGCCCTGCAGCGGCAAGCGCCGCGCTTGGGCCAACTCGTGGGTGCGGCGGGACCGGAAACGCTCATTGCCGACATTGCCAAGGGGCTCGCAGCGGCCGATAATGGCGATATCACGGGCATGCATTTTTTTGTGTTCGGAAACGTCGAAAAGGCCGCCCGCTGGCTGCACCATTTGCGCCACGCGCACTGAGCGATGGAGGGGCGGGTGAGCATGGCCAAAACGCCGAGCAATATCGAGATCGCGCAAGCCGCGAAGATGCGCCCCATCGCCGAGATTGCCGCAAGGCTCGCCATCCCCGATGAACATATCGAGCCCTACGGGCGCACCAAGGCCAAGATCGCGCTCGACTATCTCGCCTCGCTCAATGAGCGGCCCGACGGCAAGCTCGTTTTGGTGACCGCGATCTCGCCAACGCCAGCCGGGGAAGGCAAGACCACGACAAGTGTCGGTCTTGGCGATGGGCTGAGCCGCATCGGCAGACGCGCCATCACCTGCCTGCGCGAACCGGCCATGGGCCCGGTGTTCGGCGTCAAGGGCGGCGCGGCCGGCGGGGGCTACGCGCAAGTCGTGCCGATGGAGGACATCAACCTCGCCTTCACCGGTGATTTCGCCGCCATCGCCCAGGCGCACAATCTGTTGTCGGCGCTGATCGACAACCACATTCATCACGGCAACGACCTGGGTTTCGATCCGCGGCGCATCACCTGGCGGCGTGTGGTGGACTGCAACGACCGTTCGCTGCGCGAAGTCACGATCGGCCTGGGCGGCGTCGCAAACGGCTATCCGCGTGAAGACGGCTTCGACATCGTCGCGGCGTCCGAAGTGATGGCGATCTTTTGTTTGGCGACGAGCCTTGTCGACCTGAAGGCGCGCTTGAGCGCGATTATTGTCGGCTACACGCGAAAACGCGAACCGATCCGCGCGTGCGATCTGAAGGCGCACGGCGCCATGGCGGTGATCCTCAAGGACGCGATCAAGCCCAATCTAGTGCAGACCCTCGAGAATAATCCCGCTTTGATTCATGGCGGCCCGTTCGCCAATATCGCCCACGGCTGCAATTCGGTGATGGCCACGAAGGCGGCGCTAAAGCTTGCTGACTATGTTGTCACCGAAGCCGGCTTCGGCGCCGATCTGGGCGCGGAGAAATTCATCGACATCAAGTGCCGCAAAGCGGGGCTGACGCCGGCGGCGGCGGTGCTTGTTGCGACCATACGCGCGCTCAAATTCCATGGCGGCGTCGAAGTGGAGGATTTGGCCAAACCGAATGCGAAAGCGCTGACCAAGGGCATGGCCAATCTCGACCGCCACATCGACATCGTGCGCGAGAAATTAGGCCTGCCCCTGGTGGTGTCGATCAATCATCGCGCCGAGGATGGCGCCGAGGAGATCGAGGCCGTGCTTGAACATGCGCGCCAGCGTGAAACTCCGGCCGTGCTCGCCCGCCACTATTCCGAGGGGGGCAAGGGCGCGGAGACGCTGGCGCGAGAAGTCGTGCGCTTGTGCGACGGGCCCAGCGGCTTCCGCTGGCTTTATTCTGACGATACCCCGCTCTGGGAAAAGATGAAGTGCATCGCCACCCAGATCTATGGCGCCTCCGACATTACCGCCGACACAACGATCAGGAAGCAGATCAAAGACCTACAAAGCGCAGGCTACGGGCATCTCCCTGTTTGTGTCGCCAAGACGCAATTTTCCTTCTCCACCGATCCGCGATTGCGCGGCGCGCCCTCGGGGCATGTGGTCAACATTCGCGAAGTGCGCCTAGCGGCCGGTGCGGAGTTCGTGGTCATGATATGTGGCGACGTCATGACCATGCCGGGCCTGCCCAGAATTCCCTCGGCAGCCAACATCGACATTGACGCCGAAGGCCGGGTGGTTGGCTTGTTCTGAGTGGCTGCGATTTGAAACGCGCCGCGGCGCGGCGACTATCGCGATGGCGGGCTTGTCCCGACATCTTTGTCAGCTTCGGGATTTGGATCCAATTGCGGGCGCTTGGATCATCGGTCGCCACTGGGCCGGCGAGAATAGGTGGAGAAGAAGGCGTATCTCGCAGGACCAGAGCCGCTCCCGAGAGATTCGTCCTTGGCCGGTGATGATGTTGACTTCGACCGTCATGCCCGCGTGCAGCGGCGTATCCGCGGCAAGGCCAAGCCGCACCCGGAACACCCGCGTCGCCGCATCGCCTTGCGGGGCATCTCGTTCACAATAGCCTCGAAGCTGCGATCGGGGAAGGCGTCCGCGCGGATCAGTGCGCTGCCTCTCGGCGACGCGGGCAATGTCGCGTTCGTCGAGATCGGTGGTGATGCGCAGCGCACTCTCATCGGCGACAACGAACAAGACGTGGTTTGCCGAGGCGAGATCGCCGGGTTCAGCGTCACGGCGCATCACCACGCCGGCGAATGGCGCGGCGATCGGTTCGGCATTAATCAAATAGTTGCAGCGCCAGCTGCGAAACCAACGCGGTTGCGGTTAAGCAGAAGTGGCCGGCAATCCTGAAACGCGTAAACACTCGACATTGTGCGTAACCAACCGAATATTTCGCTTGGGCAGTCATTAGATGCGAATGGTTCTTAGTAAACGGCGAAGCTGGGGGCGGCGGCCATGAATTCAGAGATCAAGCAAGCGTTCAAAGATTCCGTGGATGCCATTCGCGCGGAGGGGCGATACCGCGTGTTCGCCGACATTATGCGCGAACGCGGGCGATTTCCCATGGCGCGCCTGCGCCTGCCCGATGGCTCGACGAAACAGATCGTGGTCTGGTGTTCGAACGATTATCTGGGGCAGGGGCAAAACCCGGAAGTGATCCAGGCCGCGCACGCCGCCATCGACGCGGTGGGCGCAGGTTCGGGTGGGACGCGAAATATTTCCGGCACCACCAGCTATCATGTCGATCTTGAGCGCGAATTGGCGGCGCTGCACCGCAAGGAAGCGGCGCTTCTGTTTACTTCTGGCTACGTTTCGAATGACACGACGCTCTCGACGCTAGCAAAAGTTCTTCCTGGCCTCTGGATTTTTTCCGACGCCGCAAACCACGCCTCGATGATCGAGGGCATCCGCCATGCCAAGTGCGAAAGACGCATTTTTCGTCACAACGACCTTCAGCACCTGGAGGCGCTGATCAATGAAGCGCCCGCTAACGCGCCCAAACTCATTGCCTTCGAGAGCGTCTATTCCATGGACGGCGACATCGCGCCGATGGCGGCTATCTGCGACATCGCCGAGGCTTATGGCGCGATGACCTATCTCGACGAAGTCCACGGCGTTGGGCTCTACGGCGAAGGCGGCGGCGGCATCGCCGAGCGCGACGGGGTCATGCACCGCATCGACTTCATCGAAGGCACGCTGGCGAAGGCGTTTGGGACGATGGGCGGCTATGTCACCGGGCCGGCAATGGCCATGGACGCAATACGCTCGACCGCGCCGGGCTTCATCTTCACCACTTCGCTTGCGCCTTCGATCGCCGCGGCTGCGCTCGAAAGCGTGCGCATTGTGAAGGCTTGCCCACATATGCGCGACCGCTTGGCCGAACGTGCGGCGCGTTTGAAGGCCCTGCTCAGCGAGGCGGGTCTGCCGGTGATGCCCTGTTCAACGTCCCATATCGTGCCGGTCTTGGTAGGCGATGCCGCGCGCTGCAAGAAGCTTTCGGACGCGCTGCTCTACGAGCACGGCATTTATGTGCAGCCAATCAACTTCCCCACTGTCGCGCGCGGAACCGAGCGTCTTCGATTTACAGCCTCGCCTTTCCATGACGACGCCCTTATGGATGCGCTTGTCGCTGCGATGAAAACTGTGTTTGCCGCAGAGCGGCATCACAGCCTTGGCCGATCGATGGCGATCGCCTGACCGGTTAAGCGGCGAAGATTTGGGCTTAGCCAATGGCGCGTTCGGGATCGCTCTTCGCCTTGGTTGGGGTGATGCTCGTCGCCATGACGGGGTTCGGCATTTTTCTGCCGATTTTCCCTTTCCTCGCGCTTTCGACCGGGGCGAGCGCGGCAGGCATCACTTGGGCGATGGGCGCCTATTCGTTCGGCCAACTCATCGCATCGCCGCTCTGGGGCCGCTTGAGCGACCGCATCGGTCGCAAGCCGATCCTCATTGCCGGCCTTATCGCCACATCTTTGTCCTATGTGATGCTCGCCTACGCCGAGACGGTGTTGCAGATGGGCATGGCCCGTTTCTTCGGCGGTCTGATGGCCGGCAATGTCGGCGCGGCGTTCGCCGCCGCGGCCGATCTCGCGGACGAAAAAACCCGCGCGCGCAACATGGGGCTGCTCGGCGCCGCAATCGGCTTTGGCTTTATCGCTGGCCCCGCCCTTGGCGCAGTGCTCGTCGGAAGCGACCCGGATGTCGAAGATTTTGGACGCATATGCGAAGTGTCGGCGGGCTTTGCCGCATCCGCGGCGCTGGTTGCTTTAGTTTTCTTTCGAGAGACCCGCAGCAGGGGAATGAGCGCGACCGCTCCGCGCGCACGCTCGTGGGGCATGCTGGCTTCGCGGCGAGAGCTGTCGATTTTCGTCGTCGCGACATTGCTGATGACGACCGCCATGGCGCTCATGGAGAGCACGTTCGGGCTCTGGTCGCATGTCGTGTTCCAGTGGGGGCCCCACCAAGTGGGCTGGGCGCTCGCGGCCATCGGTCTGGGCGCGGCACTGCTGCAGGGCGGCGCAGCTGGCGCCGCGGCGCGCTTGCTAGGCGAGCGGCGCACGCTCATTTTTGGCCTTGGCGCCTTCGCGCTCGGGCTCGTGCTGCTCGCGAGCGCGCAGGCGCCATGGCTGGCGTTTTTGGCGCTTGGTGCGATCACGCTTGGCGTCGGCCTCGGTACGCCGGCGCTGCAAAGCCTGGTCGCCGCCCAAGCCGCCGAATCCGAACGCGGCGCGATTATGGGGCTCAATCAATCCGCTTCCGCGCTGGGGCGCGTGCTCGGTCCGGCGATCGCCGGCTTGATTTTCGACTCAATTGGGCATGGCGCCCCTTATGTGTTGGGCGCGATGATATTGGGATTGACCGCGCTGCTGATTGTCAAGCGGCCTGTTGCGCGTGATCCCGTTCGTTCGCCGAATTGATCACCCTGCACGCGGCTTGCCACGCGCGCCGCTTCCGCGCCAGCCCACGCCGAGGCAGCCGCCAAACGCCGCTAACGCCCTCGCGCCGATTGGCCGTTCCCGGCGAAATCGAGCCGCGCAATGGGGGTTGACCGTCCGGATTGGATCGACCCCGCCATTCAGACGCAATGGCAGATGCGGCGCGCAACACGCTGAAACCCGCAGAAATTGATTATGGTTTGGCTTTGGGAGCAGGGGGTCGGGAGTTCGAGTCCCCCGCCCCGATCAAAAAAATCGGGTCCGACCCGGAGAAAGTTTAACTAGCCGAGAGACTTGCACGCTAATCCCGCGAGTGCGCAGGCAAGAATAACGAGGATCACGTTGGCCTTGAACCGGATCAGCGCGACGCCGGCGGCAAGCGCGATGAGCGCGGCGAGGGGGTCGAAGCTCACAATATCCGGCGCCGGTATTACGCGTCCCCACGGCGCTGTGAGCGTCAGCTGCCGAGCGAAGATGACATGAAGGCCGAACCAGAGCGCAAGACTGGCGATCACGCCGAGGACGGCGGCGGCGACCGCGGCGAGCGCGCCGGCGGCGAACCGATTATGACGCAGGCGCTCGGCGAAGGGCGCGCCAGCGAAGATCCAAACGAACGAAGGCGCGAACGTGCACCAAGAGGCCATCGCCGCGGCGCCCATGGCCAAAGCGAGGCTCCCGCCCTCGGCTTGCCAGCCGGCGATGAAAGCCACGAACTGATTGACCAGAATGAGCGGCCCGGGCGTGGTTTCCGCCAAGCCCAGCCCGTCGATCATTTGCTCCGGCGTCAGCCAATGGCGCGCCTCCACGGCTTGTTGCTGCAGATAAGCGAGCACCGCGTAGGCGCCGCCGAATGTGACAACGGCCAACTGGCTAAACAGCGCGCCGATCTGGGTGAGCAGATGGCGTGGGCCGAGCAACACGAGCGCCAAGACCGGCGGCGCAAGCCAGGCAAATCCCCAAAGCAAAGCCGTCACCAACGCCCCGCGCGCGGAGGGTTGCGCGTCCTCCTCGTTGCTTGTGCGCGCGGCGGCCAATTTAGGCGCGCGCCAAACCCCCACTAGCGCCGCGGCCAAGATCAATAATGGGAACGCAACGCCAAACAGGTAGAGCGCCAGAAAGCTAGCGCCCGCCAGTACAAGGTCGAATTGCGTCTTCAGCGCCCGCTTGCCTAGCTTGACCAGCGCTTCGGCCACAAACGCCAGCACGGCCGCCTTGACCCCGTAGAACAGCGCCGCGATCAGCGGAGCCTGGGCGTGGGCCGCGTAGAGCCATGATAATCCGAACACAACCAAGGCGCCCGGCAGCACGAACAGCGCCCCCGCGATGACGCCGCCGCGAACGCCGTGCAACAGCCAGCCCACATAAGTGGCGAGTTGCTGCGCCTCGGGGCCCGGCAGCAGCATGCAATAATTCAGCGCGTGGAGGTAGCGCGCATCATCGATCCATTGCTTCTCATCGACGAAGATGCGGTGCATCAGCGCGATCTGTCCCGCCGGCCCGCCGAACCCAAGACAGCCGACCTTCAAACTCGCGCGCGCAAGCTCGGAGAGCGTGGGGGTCGGTGCTTCAGCCATAACGCTCTCGAATGTAGGCGTACGTCGGCAAACTCGCCTTGGTGACAGCGATCAAGGGCGTGGCGTTTGATGGCGCAAGGGGCATAATTCGTTGCTCCGTGACGCGATTAGAGGGCAGCGAGCGTGAAGGGAGTTCCGCTTTGTGTCGAACAAGCGCGTTCATAAATGAGCGCGGCGCTGGCGGCGTCTTGGATGGCCGTGCCGGTTGAATCAAAAACGATGATCTCGTCGTCGCGCGTTCGTCCAGGTTTGGCGCCGATGACGATGTCGCCCAGGTCGGCATGGACATCGGCGCCGGTCATGGCCCCCGCTCTGACCGCCTGGTGCAAATCACCCATGGCCAGGCATTGCTCCAGCACATCGACGACGACCTTGGCGCGCGCCATTAAGCTTGGCGCGATTTCGCTCTTGTCGGGGCTGTCGGCGCCGATTGCGGCGATGAACGCGCCCGGCGCCACATCCGCTTCGCTCAAGAAGGGCGCGCGCGAGGTTGTGCAGGTGACGATTATGTCGCTCGCCTGCGTCGCTTGGCGCACCTCCGCGACCGCTTCGATTGGAAAGCCGAGCGCCTGGCTCACCTCGGCGGCGAAGCGCGCGGACTTGTCGGGCGCAATGTCCCAGGCATATCCGCGGCGAAACTTCACCACCTCCGCCAGCGCGGCGGCCTGGGCGCGGCCCTGGTCGCCGCATCCGCACACGCCAAGCACACCCGCACCCTGATGGGCCAAATGATGCGCGGCGAGCGCGCTGGCGGCGGCCGTGCGGATGAGCGTGATCTCAATGGAATCCAGGATAGCCAGCACGGATCCGTTCACCGCGTCGCACAATAGAATGGCGCCCTGAATCGTCGGCAGGCCGGTTCGCTCCGGATTGCCGGGAAAATTGCCGTTGAGTTTTACCGCGACATAAGCGTGGTGCGAAGTGAAGGAAGCGCCCTTGGCGTGGAAGCCGCCGCCCGCGGCGGGAATGTGCATCGGCGGCGGAGATGACGCCCGGCCCTCCTTGTTGGCGCGGAACGATTGTTCCACGGCATCAAAATAATCCCGCGGGGTCATCAGCGCGCGAATATCGCCGCGCGAGAGGAGCAAAGTGGGCGTGAGAAAGTCTGCAAAAGTCGCCATGCGCGCTCCTCCCCAAGGGGATGGAGCGGGACTTGGACGAAAGGCCGTCTAATCGGGCGCCCGCGTTGGCCCGGTGACGGCTATATGCCATGATGTGCGCCGGCGAACAAGAAAGACAAAAGCGGCGGCGCGCTGAGGGCCTTGGCCACGCCGGGGAGGCGGCGAGCTACCCCGCGACCGGCACAGCGGCGCCGGTAACGCTTGCCGCATCGGTTGAAAGCAGAAAAGCCGCGACCTTGGCGATCGCTTCGGGTTTGACCCAGGCGCTTGTGTCGGCGTCAGGCATGGCGGCGCGATTCTGCGGCGTATCGATGGTGCCGGGCAAGATGCAATTGGCGGTAATCCCGCTCAATCTGGTCTCCTCGGACAAACATTCGCACACCCGCATGAGCGCGGCCTTCGAGGCGCTATAGGCGCTCATGCCGGCGCCGCCCTTTAGCGCCGCGCCGGCAGCGACGTGCAAAATGCGCCCGTAGGCGCGTGCGCGCATCGCCGTCATGACGGCCTTGGAGATCAACAGCGCCGAAAACGCGTTGAGGTCCATCAGCGCCTGCCAGTGTTCGGCAGCGTCATCCTCGATGCGGCCCATGCGGAACGCGCCGACCGTATTGGCGAGCGCATCGACCCGGCCAAAGCGCGTAACGCTCTCCGAGACGATACGTTGCGCATCGTCTTGCTTGCGCAGATCGACGCCGCTCAACAGCAAGTTCTCGGCGCCGGCGAGGGTCTGGGCGAGGCGGGTCAACGCGTCCGCGCTTTGGTCGGCCAGCACCAGTTTCGCGCCCCGCGCCGCCAGTTCGCGCGCGATCGCCGCGCCAAGATTGCCGCCCGCGCCAGTGACGATCGCGACTTGTCCGCTGAAATCCATCTGCTTCCCTTCAACAACGCCGCCGCGATCGGCGTAAGCCCGGTAAACCCTGGCCCGGCGGCCAAACTAACATTTCGCGCCGAAGCTATAGCGGTCTATGTGACGGGGCGGCGCGCAATTTTGGATCGGAGGCGGGGAAAGGCATGCGCATGCTTGACGGCAAAGGCGCCATCGTTACGGGATCGACCAGCGGCATCGGTCTCGGCATCGCCGCGGCGCTGGCGGAGGCCGGAGCAAAGGTGATGCTCAACGGCTTCGGCGACGCGGGCGAAATCGAGCGCATGCGTGCGCGCCTGGCCGCGCAGCATGACGTGGACATCGGCTATCACGGCGCCGACATGGCCAAACCGGACGAGATCGCCGCGCTCGCCGACGCCGCCAAATCGGCGTTCGGCGGCATCGACATCGTGGTCAATAACGCCGGCATCCAACATGTTTCGCCGATCGAAGAATTTCCTGTCGCCAAATGGGATTCCATCATCGCCATCAGTCTCTCCGGCAGTTTCCATCTCGTGCGCGAGACTTTCGCCGGCATGAAAGCGCGGAAATGGGGGCGCATCGTCAACATCGCGTCGGCCCATGCGCTGGTGGCCTCGCCGTTTAAATCCGCCTATGTGGCGGCCAAGCACGGCTTGCTGGGCTTGACCAAGACCATCGCCCTTGAAGGCGCCGAGCACGGCGTCACCTGCAACGCCATTTGCCCCGGCTATGTGCTCACCCCATTGGTGGAACAACAAATCCCCAGCACCGCGCGCGCGCGGCATTAGCGAGCAAGCCGTGGTGCGCGACGTGCTGCTCTCCGCGCAGGCGACCAAGCAATTCGTCACCACCGGGCAAGTGGGCGCGTTGGCGGTGTTTCTTTGCTCGGAGTCGGCGGCGCAAATCACCGGGGCGGCGCTGCCTATGGACGGAGGCTGGACCGCGCATTGAACGCCGAACTTTCCCTTTGCGCCGAGCATTGCTAAGACAACGCCCGCGCGGACGTAGCTCAATGGTAGAGCCACTGCCTTCCAAGCAGAAGACACGGGTTCGATTCCCGTCGCCCGCTCCAGCCCAGATCGTTCAATTCCGATTCCGAATGCTAGCTTTGGTTGGATGACAAGGCGGCGAGGAAAACCGCCGCTTTTGGGTCGGCGCCGGTTGGCTCGCAAGCAGTTTCCTCGCAGAACTTGACCCAGGGAACCCGGCTCTCGGTTCCGTACTGCATGAGGATGGGGACAGCGCCTGGGTTGTCGAGCGAACCGATGGTGACGTAGAAGCGCGCTTCCGGCAGATTGTAGCTAAACGAAAGCGGCGTGCCGCAATCGCGGCAAAAAGCGCGGCTGGCGAGGTTTGAGCTGGCGAACATGGCCGGCTCGCCCTTGGTCCAGGCAAAGTCGGTCTTTGGCGCGCCGGCGAGCGCTGCAAACAATCCGCCGGTGGCGCGCTGACACATGCGGCAGTGGCACACGTGTGCGTTCCGCGGCGCGACATAGAGCGCATAACGCACCGCCCCGCACTGGCAGCCGCCGACGGCGGCGGGGGATCGAGCATTAGTCATTGGCGAACCATCCAGCAAATTGAAGTCAGGGCCAGCAAATTGAAATCAGGGCATTCCCTTCCGCGGCGTTGACTTCGAACCGGTTCATCGAGGCCATCTTTCGCTCTGGACTAGGGAACATCTGAACAAGCAGTGGATTTGGCGCGGGGCAAGGGGTTTTGTCTTGCGGGGCTGTGGAAATCGGCGCCGGGCGCGGGCGCGGCCGGATTTTGCGGCCGTCGGGCGATTTTTCGGCGCTTGGGCGCAGCTCTGCCTCGCGCGGCATTGAATTTTCGCCGCGCCATGAACAGATTGGTGAGCGCGCAGGTGACGAACAGGCGATGGGCGTTTTTCTCGAGCCCGCGATAGCGCGCAGCGGCGGCTCGCGGGAGGCCTCCAAACCCTTCGGCAACTTATTGACAAGTCTCATGAACGCGGCGTTTTTCATTAACGGTTACTTTACGCATTAGCGTCATATTCACCCACGTCTTCCCTTGGAGACACCCCACCATACCCAACGCCTTCGAGCGGGTCGAAAGACCCGCTCGTTTTCTTGGCGCTGCTATGGGGACTTCGGGCCTTTCGCCGCGAACCGGAACTTGGTAGGAAGCGCGCTGTTCCTCGGTAGCTCAGCGGTAGAGCATCCGACTGTTAATCGGATGGTCGTAGGTTCGAATCCTACCCGGGGAGCCATTGTTTTAAAAAGCATTTAACGCCAGCACCGGGTAACCCCGGTGGGCTTCTCACGAGCCGCGTCTCACGACGCTTGATCCTTGCTCCGGGCAGGCGAGAGTTTCGATGGTTTTTCCCCACGCAGGCGAATCGGATTAACCAATTTTAAGCACGGCTCGGTCAGAAAATGACGCGGCGTCCCAAGCGGACGCACGCGCAATTCCGCGCCACTGGCGGGAGAATCCCAATGCAAATCCGGCGATCGAGATGAACGGCGGCTGTTCAGGCGGGCTCAGCGAACGCTTTCTCGCCTTGCTAGCTGGCGGGCGAGCCGAGGCCGGCGCATTGGCGGGTGTCGTACTGGCTTTGTCGCCGACGGGCGCGAACGGGGCTGAGCTTGAGCGAAGCCGGCTTGAACTTGCTTTCCTGGGCGGCGGGAGCTGGGCCTCGAACGATATCTCGCGTTTGCCATTTTGGGCCGATCTGGTGGCGCGCGAGCGAGCTTCGAGGCCGTTTGACCTACCCACCGCGTTCGCCCGTTCCAATATCGCGGGCGAGTTGTTCGTAAGCCGCGATCCACGCGCTCTGCTGGCGGAGGTTAACGAGCGGATTAACGCCGTGCCTTATGTCGCCGACGGCGCCAATTGGGGGCGAAGTGATTATTGGGCGAGCACGCGTGAGTTTTCAGAGCGGGGCGGCGATTGCGAGGATTTCGCTTCGGCCAAATATTTCGCGCTGCGCGCGCTTGGCTTTCCAGCCGATGCGATGCGGATCGTAATTGTGGTTAACGAAGCCAAGCAAGCCCGCCACGCGGTGCTGATGGTGCAATTGGCGGACGAAGTCGTGGTGCTGGATAATTTGTACGCCAATTTGATGCCGACTTTTGCGCTGGCGCATTATCGTCCGCTGCTGGCGATGAATGAGAACATTTGGCAATTGGCGGCGCCCGCGCTGCGTCGGGCGCGGACAACAAATGCGCTCAACGCCGCTCCGCTCAGCCAACAGGCCGAAGCCGGCTGAGCAGCGGCGCCGCCCCGTCTTGCTAAAATCGCATTAGACCCACGGTGCCAGCGCGGCCGCTTTCGCGCGCGGCGCAACGTGTCGCGTGCGCCACACTGAGCCGCCTTTACCGCCAAGCTCTGCATCGCGATTCCCCAAATAGGCGATAAAGCTGCAGTAGACGAAGCGACGGCTGACGAAAATAGCGTTGAAAAAGCAGCCGCAAGAAACCAGAATGGGACGGCGCCCAACCGCGCGCGCGTTAACCCCGCCACTGCGCATGAGATTCCCCAACTGGGTGATTCCGATTCTGAGTCAAGCAATTTGATCCGCAATAGAGGCGCGCGCGCCCAGCACTCTGTGCGACCGGGTCTCGCAAGGATTTTACGGGCACGGGGGCGCGCTCATTGAGTTGTTTTTTCGGCGGCGGTCGAGCCGTGGCGCCACTTGTGCTTGGGGGAATCGAAATGCGACCGCCGTTGCTGATCGCATTTTTGCTCCTCCGTGCAGGGCGGGCGGAACAGGATTGAAAGCCACAACCAGCCGCTGGCTGGCGTGAGAGGGGTGGGCCATGGGGACGGTCTCGAAAAATTGGCGCAAGCTAGCGCTCTTGAGCTCTGTCGCAGTTGGATGGTTGGGCGGAGACGCACACGCCGATCCGATCACACTCAATGCCGCACCGCCGGCGGCCGATCTGCCGCAGGGCGGGGTGGTCGCCGCTGGCGCGGCCAGCTGGGCTTTGTCGGATGGCCAGTCTCTCGTCATCGACCAGCAATCGCAAAGCGCGATCATCAATTGGTCCTCGTTTGACATCGCCTCCGGCTATGGCGTGCATTTCAATCAGCCAAACGTCACCGCCGCCGCGCTCAACCGCGTCACCGGCGATACGCCCTCGACGCTGGCTGGCTCGCTTACGGCCACAGGCTCGGTGTTCCTTGTCAACCCAAACGGCATCGGCATCGCGCCCGGCGCGATCATCAATACCGGCAGCTTCGCGGCCTCCACGCTTGACATCGCCGACGCGGATTTCCTCTCCGGCACGCTGACGTTCCGTTCGACCGGCCGCATCAGCGTGGTCAGCAATGAAGGTGCTATTCAAGTCCGCCCCGGCGGTCAGGTGGCGCTGATCGGCTCGAGCGTCGCCAATTATGGCGTCATCGAAGCCAGACTAGGCAATGTCGCCTTGGCGGCTGGCGACAACGTGACGCTCGACTTTGGCGGCGATGGCTTCCTTTCTGTCACCGCAAGCGAAGCTGAACTCGCCGACGCGCTTGGGATTTCGCAGAGCGCACTGCGCGACTTCGCCGAGCAGGGCCTCAACGTGCTGCTGGGCCAGCAATTTGCCGAGAACGCCATGCTGGCGGCGGTCTATGTGCCCGCGGCGATGCGCGCGAGCGCGGTTGCAGCCGATGGCTTCGGACGCATCGTGCTTGAGGGCGGCGATGGTGTTGTGAATCAGGCGGGAACCATCTCGGCCGCCGGCGGCAACGTATTTATCGGCGGTAATGGGCTGGTCAGCGTAACCGGCGCGGTCGATGCTTCCGGCGCCAGCGGCGGCGATATCCGCATCGAAGGCGGCAACGTGCTCGCGGCCGGCTTGCTGGACGCCAGCGGCAGCGCACGCGCAGGACAGGTCAGCATCGACGCTTCGGGTCGCTATATCGCCACGGAATCTTCCTCGATCCTCGCCAATGGACCATCGGGCGGCGCGGTCGCTGTGAACGCCGCGGACGGCATGTTCTCCTCCGGCCTGATTGAAGCGGTGGGCGCAAACGGGCGCGGCGGCGAAGTGGTTCTCGGCGGCGGCGAGATCACCTTGATCGGCGCACGCATCGACGCCAGTGGCGCGCTGGGCGGCGGTACGATCCGCGCCGGGTTCACGGGCGATGCGCGCGCGCCGGCAATCAATGCGCTCTCAGTCGATGTAGCGCCCTCGACGACATTGCGCGCCGACGCCACGCAACAGGGTGATGGCGGCCTGGTGGCGCTCTGGTCGCAGGCGACTACCAATTCATTCGCCACCATCAGCGCGCGCGGCGGAGCGCTTGGAGGCGACGGCGGTTTCATTGAAATCTCATCTCGCGGCAATGTGACCGCTGGCGGCGCGGTCGATGCGAGCGCACCCTTGGGCGCGCCCGGGACCTTCCTGCTCGATCCCAAGACCATCATCATCGACGATGTCGCCGGCATCTTCCCGCAATATTCCTTGGTTAATCCCAACCCAAACTCCGGCGCCCTCTTTGGCGCGACGGTCGCCTCCTTGCAGAATGGAAACCTTGTCGTCACGGCGGCGTCAGACGATTTCGGCAATACCAATACAGGCGCGGTCTATTTGTATAATCGCACCACCGGCGCGCTGTTCAGCGCTTTGGTCGGCTCGATTCAGAACAGCAATATCGGTAGCGGCGGGGTTACGGCGCTCAGCAACGGCAATTACGTCATCGCCAGTCCCTTGTGGGATCTCAGCAATTCCGGTCCGGATACCAATTTGGGCGCGGTGACTTGGGGCTCGGGCGCCTTGGGCGTCTCCGGTATTGTCACGGCGGGCAACAGCTTGGTCGGCTCGACGGCGAGCGACCAGGTCGGCAGCGGCGGAATTACTGCGCTGACAAACGGAAATTACGTCGTCCGCAGCCTGTTGTGGGACAATGGCGGGCAAAGCGACGCCGGCGCGGCGACCTGGGGAAGCGGAACATCTGGCATTGCCGGCGCGGTGACGTCGCTCAACAGTTTGGTTGGTTCGGTCGCGGGCGATCAAGTCGGCAATATCGGGATCACCGCGTTGACGAACGGCGCGTACGTGGTCGCGAGTTCATTGTGGAACAATGGCGGGATCGTGGACGCCGGCGCCGTGACTTTTGGATCGGCAACGGGTGTTTCGGGCCCCGTGACCGCCGCGAACAGCTTGGTCGGCACAATATTGAACAGCAATGTCGGCGGCGGCGGGGTGACCGCGCTCACCAATGGCAATTACGTTGTCGCCAGTCCCAATTGGGATGTCGCGGTGAACGGCAATCAGGGCGCCGTGACTTGGGGATCGGGCGCCGGCGGGACCGTGGGCGCGGTGGACGCGCTCAACTCCTTGGTCGGCACGATC
>Ga0247727_10002070_pt1 | contig 46451 bp, 39 predicted proteins | sample WisWelCaveWW1625_FD_202498 | JGI IMG/M metagenome (GOLD analysis project Ga0247727, IMG submission 202498) | Biofilm microbial communities from Wishing Well Cave, Virginia, United States - WW16-25 | ecosystem: Environmental > Aquatic > Deep subsurface > Groundwater > Cave microbial mat | place...
GCCTCGTTCCCGATCCGTATTTCTCCGGCACCAAAATCAAATGGCTGCTCGATAACGTTTCCGGCCTGCGCCCTCGCGCGCAAAACGGCGAGGTCGCTTTCGGCACGATTGACAGTTGGCTGTTGTGGAAATTGACCGGAGGAAAAGCCCACGCGACGGATTGTTCCAACGCCTCACGCACGCTGATTTACAACATTCATCAATTGGATTGGGATCGTGATATACTTTCTTATCTTGATATTCCCGCCGCGATATTGCCGCAAGTGCAAGCCAGCAGCGACGCGTTCGGCATGACATCGCCTGAATGGTTTGGCGCCGAAATTCCGATTGCTGGCATCGCCGGCGATCAGCAGGCCGCGCTGTTCGGTCAAGCCTGTTTCAAGCCCGGCATGTTGAAGAACACTTACGGCACCGGCTGCTTTATGCTGATGCAAACCGGTGAGAAAATTTTTCATTCGAAGAACGGGTTGCTTACAACGATCGCGTGGCAAATCGGAAATGAAAAAGTGCAATACGCGCTCGAAGGCTCGGTGTTCATTGCGGGCGCAGTGGTGCAATGGCTGCGCGATGAGCTGAAAGTTATTTCTTCTTCGGCAGAGATTGAATCTTTAGCCGCGCAAGTGCAAGACAATGGCGGCGTCTATCTTGTGCCCGCGTTCGTCGGCCTCGGCTCACCTTACTGGGACGCTAACGCTCGCGGCGCGATTGTCGGATTGACGCGCGGCGCGAATCGCCATCACCTCGCGCGCGCCGCGCTGGAGTCCATCGCCTATCAATCACGCGATCTCGCCGAAGCGATGAAAGACGACGCCAATATTTCGCCGGCCGAATTGCGCGTCGACGGCGGCGCGGTGGTCAACAATTTGCTCATGCAATTCCAGGCCGATATTCTCAACACGTCGGTAATTCGCCCCGCCGTCACTGAAACAACGGCATTGGGCGCGGCTTATCTTGCGGGCCTCGCGGTGGGTTATTGGAAAAGTTTGGATGACGTCGCGCATCACTGGCAAATCGAGAAGCGTTTTGATCCGCAAATGGATTCCGCAGAGCGACAACGTCTTTATAACAATTGGAAAAAGGCTGTGGAGCGCTCACGGGGGTGGATGAGTTGAAGCATGGCTTGCAGAGCATTATCCGTTGGTCGCTTTTAATCCGTTGGGCAATTTTTTAAAAATTTTTTGGCTGCGCCTGTTGGGTTCCGGCTCGCCCGACTTATGCTTCCGCTAAAACTTCTGCGCCCCATAAAATGACTTCAGACGATTTTTTCGCCAACGCCATCAGCTCTGCGGTAAACCCCTTTTTTGAAATTAAGACATAACGATCAACCTGAATTTTCTTTTTCAATTTTTTAAATTCGTTCAGCCCGACTAATTTGTTTTTCCATTTCAGCTCGAAGACCCACGACGCGTCGTTTCGGGCGAAGAGGTCGATTTCGTCGCCGCTGGGCAGCACGTAATTTTTGATGAGCGTTTTGAAGCTCGGCAGCACCAGAGACCCGACTTGTTTTCCCTGCATTTTCGACACAAAATAATATAACTCAAATTCTTTGGCGCGACCCAGTTCCGCCGCGGCCTGTAAATACTTTTCACGAAAATCATCCGACAGTTCCTGCACGATGCGATCCCGCAGCGAAAAAGCCCCTTCGGGATGATAGAATTTGAAATAAATCCACCAGCGCAGCAAAGGGTCATTGATCGAATAAAGTTTTTCTTTTCTGCTGACGAGATCGACTTTCATTAATTCCGCCAGAACAATTTGAATGGCCGCGGGTTTGCGCGACAGGCGTCCGGCAATCTCAGTCACGGTGAGCGCCTCATCTTTCGCCAGCACTTTCAGGACACCGTGTAGAATGGCGCTGCCGCGCGCATGAGCCAGCGCATCTTCATAAATGTAGCGCAAATGCTGGTACAACGGCGATTTTTCATTGACCAATTGCAGCAACAGAACCCGGTGCGTATTTTCGGCGGTCAACTCGAGGCCTTCGCGTCGGTGCGCTTCAGCAAACGCATGCGTGAGCAGCTCCAAATAATATGGATGCCCGGCGGTGGATTGCAGGATGCTCTTCCCGGCCTCGGCGGATAGCTCCAGCGGAATTTTTTTGCACAACTTGCCGAGATAGAGCCGCGCATCTTCTTTATCGAAATGGTTCACGTAGTAAGGTTTGATCTGTGCGAAGAACGGTGAATCCGGTTGCTCAATGATATTTCGCATCAGACGAACATACGAGCCGGCAAAAATGTAGAGAATACGGTTGTGGGCCTGCGTAACGGCGCGCATGAACCCCAGTATCTCCGGCACTTGTTTAAAGTTTCTGAAATCGGTGATTTCCTGAAATTCGTCGATGATCACGATGATCGGCCGGTTCAGACACTCCGACAGAAGATTGGGAAAGCTCAAGGCGTATTCCAACAGGCCTTTAAAAGAGAGTTCCCGATTTTGCGACGCTTTGATAAATTGATAAACATGGTTGACGGCGCGACGGTGAACCTTTTGCAACTGCAACATGCAAAATTCCGGATCTTCATAGCGGGGAAAATTGTCTCGCCGATCTTTAACCGCCCATTTGGTGATCAGGCCGATGTAGGATTTGGCAAACGATAACGGCTCGATCACGAGGTGCTGCAAATTGACATAAGCCCAGAGCAACCGGCGGTCGGCGTGATGGCGTTTCATGAATTCGTAAAGAACCGTTGACTTGCCGATCCGGCGCGCGCCGATAAACGCGATTTTGTTGGCTTCGCCGCGCAAAAGCCGGTCTTTGTAGAATTCAAGCGTTTGCAGCTCGGTCACCCGGTTGGTAAACAAGCTTTGCGTCTTTTCGGGATAAAAAAGTTGATACATAAGAATCCTCATTCGAATGAGTTATCAGTCAAATGGAATATAAGTCATTTGACTGATAATGTCAAGCCTGATAAAACAACGCTTTTAATTTAAACGGAGGAAGAGATGAAAAAGTATCTGCCGCTGTTGCTGGTTTTGTTTAGCGTTAACGCCATTCTTGCCCAGACCACGCCGTTCCTGTCCGACGCCGAAATTCGCCTGCTCCAAAACGAAATTTCCGGCGATCGCGCGTTTCAGCATGTCCGCTGGCTCACGCACTGGCATCGCGATTCCGGCATGGAGGGCTACTTCAAAGCCGCCGAATACGTCATGCAGGCCGCAAAAGACGCGGGTTTGCAGGACGTGCAGTTCATCGAGCAAAAACTCGATGGCCGCAATTACACCGCGCGCTCTGCGGAATTGTGGATGATTGAGCCGGTCGAAGTCAAACTCGCCGATATCGGCGAGCACGCCGTTTATCTCGCCGATGGGAGCCACGACGCGGATGTCACTGCGGAATTAGTCTGGGTCGGCAACGCTTCAAAAGAGGCGCTCAAAAATATTGACGTCGCCGGCAAAATCGTGCTCTCCGACGCCAGCCCCGGCGCTGCAGCAAACAACGCGGTCTGGGAAAAGGGCGCGGTTGGCATCGTCTCATACGTGATTTCCGAAGGCAAGACGCTGATGGATTATCCGGATCAAGTCGCGTGGAGTAAAATTCCGGTCAATCCGCCGGAAGGGAAGAAGGGAACGTTTGCTTTCATTCTGTCGCCGCGCAAAGGCGAGACGTTGCGCAAAATTCTCGCGACGCCGGAGATGCAGGATTTTTTCGCGACCGGCAAGCGCACGAAAGGCGGGCGCGTGGTGTTGCGCGCAAAAGTTGATACCGAGATCGGTGAAAGCAAAGAAGGCCGCACGGGTTTCGTTGAAGGCTGGATTCGCGGCACGAAATATCAGGATCAGCAAATCGTCATCACCGCGCATTTGCAGGAAGAGCAAGGCTCGGCCAATGACGACGGCAGCGGCAGCGGCAGCGGCAACATTCTCGAGCTCGGCCGCGCGTTCAACAAGCTGATTCGTGAAGGCAAAATGAAACCGCCGTTGCGCGACATTCGTTTTTGGTGGACGGACGAAATTTATTCGGAGTATCGCTATTTCCGCGATTTTCCGAATGAGCCGAAAAAGATGCTGGCGAACCTCCATCAGGACATGACCGGCGCGAAACAGTCGATGGGCAATCGCGTGCAGCATCTGATTTATGCGCCGCACTCGCGCACTTCGTATCTTGACGCGATGCTGGAGAGCGTCGGCACTTTTCTCATTCAAACCAACAATGGCTTCCTTGCCGCGGGCCGTCAGGGCGGATTGCCGCATCCGTACTCGCGCCCGATGTATTCGACGCTCGGCACGCGCGATAATTACAACGCGATGCTCGTGCCGTATTTCGATTCGTCGGATCATCGCTGCTTTTTGGACGGCCCGATCGGTTTGCCGGCGATTGCCTTGATCAACTGGCCGGATGATTTTATTCATTCGTCCGATGATGATTTGGACAACATCGATCCGACGCAATTGCGGCGCAACAGTTTTCTCATCGCGGCGCTGGCTTATTACCTGATGTATGCGGAAGCGGATGACGTGCCGTTGCTCGCGAACGAAATTTATTCGCAGGGTTTAAAACGCCTCGCCAATGATTTTCAAGCTGCGACACGCGTGTTGTGGGATTCGACGCATGCGCCGGAAGCGAGTTGGAAAGATGCGCACATGCTGATCGAGCAGGGTTTGCAGCGCGAACGCTATGCGCTAAACACGACACGAATTTTCGCCGGCGGCGAGGCGCGCGCCAATGCCGTGATGCAAACGCTGCTTGCGCAAATGAATGCCAAAGAAAAAACGTTGCTCGCGGACTTGCAATCATCCTATCAGCAACTGCATGGCAGCGCCCCGCGTCCGATGAAATTCTCTGCCGACGAGTTGGCCTCCAGCAAAAAAATTCCGGCGAATGCCGCCATCCTGGAAGATTATTTCGGCAACCGCGGCAAGGTGAGTTTCAGCAACGCTGGCAAACTCCACGGTTTGATGGTCGAAGAAGTTTATAATTTTGTGGATGGCAAACGGAGTTATTACGACATTTACAAAGCCGTGCGCGCCGAAGCGCTGGCCGGCGGCAGGTGGTATTATGGCACGGTGAATTTGAATGACGTGGTGGGTTTGCTTGAAGCGGCGGTGGTGGCGAAGGCACTGGTGTTGAAATATTGAGCCCGCGCCAACTCTTCGTCCGAGTGGGCGCGGACGTTTTGTTTTACTCTGTTACAAGTTCAGTGTGTGCAAAAAAAGCAAAGATTTCTGGCTCACGGAAATGAACTCTCACGGAAATGAATTCATGAAAATTTTTTCCGTGATCCCGCTGTGGCGGGACATTCCGTGAGCGATTTTTTTGGTTGTGGCTTGTCCACGTTGGGATATTGGCAGTCGGACCTGGGCGGCGGAGTTTTTCAAAGGAGCATCACTTGCCCGTCAGTTCCGAAAGCCTTTGGGTGACGAGATTGAAAAAACGATCCTGCACCTGCTGAATGAATTTCACCAGTATTTCAGCCGCTCGCGTTCCCAACACGCGGTCAGCCTGAACCTCCTTCCCTGCCAGCCCAACCTGAATCAGATCGTTGACGCGCTCAGTGAGAGAAAACCGATTCAACTGCGTTGCCTGCATCAGCTCCGAAAACGACACGGCAGGATATTCCTGCAATCTTAGCAGGATGGTGAAGTTGACCGGTTCCAATCCTGTGCGAAAAGCTCGCAGAACCATATCATCCGCGATAGCTCGTATTTCCTCCTGATTTTCAGCAAGCGACTTCAGCCAGCTCGCGGGAGCCTGCATATCGCTGTGATTTTCTGTGGGGATTCCTGCCGGTGTCATTCCCACAAAACTATCGACCCGATCAATAACCATCGCCAGCAGACGAAAGCGCTGATAGAGATCTTCAGCGATGACCTGGGCCGATTCAGACATGTCACTCATTCGCTTCCATGTTGCTTAATCCGAAATATTGAATTGATGGATTATTGGATCGCTGGATTAATGGGGGCTCCAGAAATCCATTAATCCACCAATCCAGCGCTCCAAACGTTTTTCAGGCCATTGCCTCCGCCACCAGCTCGATCAAATCTTTTACCTCGATCCTGCCTTCATTGCCGGAAGTCTTCACTGCGTCGGTATACATCGTGTAATCCTTCGGACAAGTGGTGATGAAGTATTGCACTGCACCGACGCCAAGCGCTTCTTTGATGCGTTGCTCGCTCGCGCGGCTGGTTTCGTTGGAAGTGTCCATCCAAATGCGGCCGCCGCCGGCGCCGCAGCAAAACGTATTTTCGCGGCAGCGCGGCATCTCGCGCAATTCGAGACCGAGGGCTTCCATAACTTTGCGTGGCGCGTTGGTCTCGCGATTGTAGCGGCCAAGATAGCAGGGATCGTGATGCGTCACTTTGTAATTCAGCTTTTTGTTGAATTTGATTTTGCCTTCTTCGATCAGCTTCGCCAGCAGCCCGGTATAGTGATGAATCGTGTAGTTGCCGCCAAATTCGGGATACTCGTTGCGAAACGTGTTGAGCGTATGCGGATCAGTGGTGACGATCTCTTTGAACTTCGCTTTCCTGAGCGTGGCGAGATTATCTTCAACCAGCATTTCATACAACCCTTCTTCGCCGACGCGGCGCACGTCGTTGCCGGAATTTTTTTCGGCGTCATAGAGAATGCCGAAATCCACGCCGGCTTTGTTGAGCACCTCCGCGACCGTGCGCGAGTTGTTTTGCAGGCGTGGATCGAACGAGGCAAAATCGCCGACGTACCACAAATATTCCACCGGCTCTTGGCGCGCGTCTTTGATTTTGAACGAAAGCTTCTGCGTCCACCTGGCGCGATTCTTCGGCGATTGGCCGAACGAGTTGCCGTATTCGCCGAGATTTTGCAGCGCGCCCTGCAGGTTATTATCGAGCGTGCCGGCATCCACGAGATTACGGCGCATCTGCACGATGTGCGTGAGATGCTCGATGCCCACCGGACAGGCTTCGACGCAGGCCATGCACGTGGTGCAGCTCCACAAAGTTTCCGGTCGAATCACGTTCTGCGCGACATCAATCCTGCCATTGCCCCGCGAAACGCGGGGCCATTTCGAGTCGGCAGAAAATTTTTGTTTGAACCACTCGCTCGTGTTGAAAGTCGCATCGGCATGCGTGCGCAAATCGAGAATCAAATCGCGCGGCGAGAGTGTGGTGCCGGCGGCATTCGCGGGACAGGCGACGTGACAACGGCCGCATTTGGTGCAGGCGTCGAGATCGAGTAATTCTTTCCAAGTGAAATCCGTGATCGCATGATAGCCGGGTTTGGGAGCGCCTTCAGTTGGTTTCGGCAAACGCCGCGCGCTCATCTCATCTTTGAAAATGAGATTGGCCGAATCGGTGAAAATGTGCATGGCTTTGGAGTACGGCAAGTAAGCAAGAAACACCATCACCAAAACTGCGTGAATCCACCACGAAGTGAGGTGCAAAGAAATCACTTGAGTTTGCAACCCCAGCCCATTCGTCGCTTTTGCTAACAGCCAACCCACCGGCGACCAGCGCTCGAACTCCGGCGTATGCTCGGCGATGCGAAAGCCTTCGATTAAATAGCCGGTGACGCCGATGAGAAAGAGCAGCCAGATAAACATGCGATCATCGAAGACAAATCCGGAACGATCATACCTGCCGTTCTGCGAATCGGCGCGCGTGTAGTCGAGCTGCGGCAGCTTGAACGAAGCGCGGCGAACCATCATCATTGCGAGGCCGATCAAAAAGAGCACGCCCCAAATATCCAGAATCAGCGAGAACCAAAGATAGAACGTGCCTTGCAGAATTTTTATTTCAATGAAACGAAGAATGTCATGGTCAATCGCGACAATGACGGTGCCGATGAACAGAAAAGTGAATCCCCAAAAGATCAGAAAGTGCGAGAGGCCGGCGTAGGTGTCGCGATGAAACAGCGTGCGGTTTTGTGCGATGATCGAGAACGCGCGCAAAATCCGTTGGCCAGGATGATCAAAGCGATTCACGGTTCGGCCGCGGCGATATTTTTGCAAGCGCCGGTAGCAACCGTAAAGAAACGCCAGCGACGCGACGCCGGCGACAACATAAAAAATCATCTGCATCCAAAATGGAAAATGCGCGAAGATTTCGCGTGTGGGAGTTTCAGGCATATTTTATTTTCCTTTTGTAGTCTTTCGTAGTAGACCCTTTAGGGTCTGAAGGTTCAGTAAAGCAGTATGCCTGAAGGCACTACTACGAAAGTTCATTCGTTCAATCACCCTCGTGCTTTTCCTGCAGATGATAGAGCAACAGATCGAACGCCACCATGCGGATTTCGCGATGATATTCTCCCAGCACAGCGGCAGATTTTTTTAGCGGTTGTTTGACGGAATCACTGCAAAGCGGACACGTCATTTCATAAACCAGCTTGCCGAGCTGTTTGTCGACGTAAATTTTGATTGCCTCGCCGTGCGCATTGACGAGATGGGCGTGCAAATCCATGCGAGGGCCGGAAAATTTACAGTGAGGGCAATTCATACTTAAACTCCTGCTCTTTCTCGTACTCGTTCTCCTGCTCTTTCTCCGACTCATACTTTTACTCGCTTTTAAAGATTTCCCCAAAAACGAGTAAGAGTAAAAGTATGAGCAAGTAAGAGTATGAGCATGAGTTATACTCGTTAAGGGTGAGAAGGTAACAAAAAGTTTTATGTAAATTACTGTTTTTATGAATCTGTTTTTACCATGACAGTTACAAATTCACCCGTAACGAGTATATTTGTGTCAAGACTATATCTCCACAAACACTTCGCTCTCTTCGCTCACCACCCGATAAATTCGAATAGGATAATCCGCCGGGCCACGCAAGCGGCTGCCAGAGCACACGTTGAATTGGCTGCCATGCCGCGGACACGTGACGATTTTGCCATCCAATTCACCGTCGGCCAGCGACGCGCCAGCATGAGGACAAACATCGCGAAAGGCGCAGAGCTTCTCGCTGAGGCGGAAAACCACAATTGGTCCGTCCGGCGCATCGGGCAGCCGGCCAACGAGGCCATCGCCTTCTCGCTCATTCAGCATCAGCTTCAGGCGCGCGGCCTTTTTCACGAGCGTTTCTCCCGCTCGCCAGGTTTCGAGCTTGCGCCGCAGTTGATTCGGCAACGCGCCCCAGTTGGAAACGAAATCCGCTCCGGCTGCGACCGCCGCATGCCACAGCTCTTGAATCGGCATTCTGATCGCGCCGGCGATCATGCACTCCGGCCAACGGTTTTTCCAGGTCGTGATCGCCTCAATCGCGCCTTTCTGCTCCAGTTCCAGAATGATGAGCACCGGCGCGTCGATCACCGTAAACGCCTCAATCGAAGGAAACGCGACGGTTGCCAGGCCAATGCCACGAGCGACTTCTTCAATACGTGCGCGCAGAATCGAATTTTGGCCGATGAAAGCAAGCGTTGCCATAGTTAATATCATTTTGTAGTAGACTCTTTAGGGTCATACCATTTTGCCTAAAGGCAAAACTACGAAACAATGCCGTCAATTCCGGCTAATGTTCAAGCCGGAGAGTTGGATAGTCGCAGCCGCGCGAAAAAAACGACCCAAAAATTTTTCCCATTCGTCAAACGGCATCCCGCGCAGGGCCGTTTCAAACTTTTGCCAATTTTGCGGCGGAATAGACTCGAACCGCGCAACCGCGATGCGGTCGTCATCCACTCGAAAGCTGACGCGAATGGTTCGTCCGTTCAGTTGCACTTCGGCGGCGCGAATAAATGTGTTCGCCGAAATTTTCAACGATTCCATCGGCGCCACGCGGCCCTTCTCTGCGTGCAGATTCAAATACTCCGCCGAGGCCATGAGCGTCGCGACGTTGCGCGCGCCATCTTCCTCTGCGGCAGTGAGATGATCTACACGCAATGGCCGTCCTAACGCTTTCTCAAACTCTTCGAGAAGAACCGCGCCCACTTTCTCCATCTCGAAGTTGCCATGTTGCCGCAAAGTGGCAATCCGCTCCTTCATCGCCGCGAGCGCCAATTCCCGAAACGCTCCCGAGGGCGCGCGCCAGACTCGCGCCATCGCCTCGTAATCAAAATCAAAAAGAATGTTGCCGACCACGACGCTGGCCTCACCGATGCGCCCGCCGCCGATGCCGGCGATGCGCTTGCCCTCGACTTCGACTTCATTGAGGTCGCGCAATTCCGCATGCAATCCCAATCGGCGCAACGCGGTCACCGGCGCCGCGAGCAGGCGTTGATAAATATCCTTCAACAAAACCGGCACGCGCGAGTGATGAAAGACGCATTGATAGAACAATTGATTCGCATCCAAATACGTCGCGCCGCCGCCAGGTTTTCTGCGATAAACCGGCAATTGACGACGCTCACATTCCGCGCGATCAAAAGTAGCGTCATATACTTGATGATAGCCCAGGCACAAATACGGCGTCTGGGGTTGGCAGATAATGATCGTGTCCGGCGAATCGGCTTGCATCAACTCCGCAACGGCGTGATAAACCGCCTGCGTGCGCCAGGATTCGGTGAGGCCGAGATTCAGCAAACGAATGGAAGTGAATGGATGGATCATTGGATTTTCGGACTATTGGAGTATTGGATTGATGGATTACTGGATTGTTGGATTATTGGAATTGCGGTCGTTCCAATAATCCATTGATCCATCAATCCACCGCTTCCGCCATTTTTGCCCAAATTTCGTTCAACCGCATTTGCTTGCGAATGACAACCACATCATGAGCATCAGGCACGAAAGGATAATCACGAAACTCTTCGCTCGGGCGATACGAGCCATAAGGCCGGTTGCAAGCCATGGCGCCTTTGCGATCGGGACAGCCGTTCGTCATAAACGGCAGGCCGGTATCGATGGCGGCATCCACGACAATATCAGGCGCATCGAGATGTGTGATGTTGCCCTGTTCGTCGAAATCAAAAGCATCGGGCGGCAAATGGTAATTCTCAATCAAATACTTGACGAGTTGAATGCGACGCAAACGATGAATTGGGGCGCGCGATACGTCTTGCATCACCGTGCCGGGCTCGGGATTGAACGAAAAAAGATAGCCGGCAATTTGCTCGGACTTGAGCTGATAAAACAAATCGACAAGCTCGCGATCGGTTTCGCCGAGTCCGACGATGATGTGGCAATTGACTTTCATCGGGCCGTAGATGCGCCGCGCGGCGCGAACGATCTGCCAATGATGATTCCAATCATGCGGGCTGCGCGCACCCTTGCCGCGCGTGTTGTAGAATACTTCTTCTGAGGCCGCATCCAATCCGACGCCGATGATGTCGGCCCCGGCTTCTTTGATTTTGTAGAGCCGTTCTTCATTCAACGTCGTTGCGCTCACCAACGCGGAGATCGGCACTTTCGCGGCGGCGTGGCGAATGCGCCTGGTCATGCCAATGAGATCGTCGTAAGCGCGATGATCCTGCACCTGCGCAATGCAAACGCGGCCCACGCCGTCTTTCGCTTCCTTCTCCGCAATTTTTTCAGCGACCAAATCCGTGGGATACAGCGGCCAAGCCACGCGAATGAACGTGTTGTCTTCGGGAACTCCGGGCCGTTCGCGCGCGAGGCCGCAATACGTGCAATTCGCATAACAGCCTTCGGGATAATTCTGCAGCAAATTGATGCAGCCGCAATGGCAATCGCGCTGCAAGCGGCCGGGCTTCAAGCGCAGCTTAATCGCCGCCGCCATGCTGATGCGAACGTAATCCGGGCTGATTTGAAATTGTTCCGATTGCAAGTAAGAGGGAATCGTTACTTTGGCCATGAACTCCTAGAGGTTCTTTCGTCGTCGCCCGAGTGCCTGAAGGCACTACTACATAAGTTCCACTACATACGTTCCAGCGCCTGAAGGCGCGACTACAAAATTACAACTACAAAACTTACCACGTCACACCACAACAGGCGTTGATAAAATTTGGCGTCAGTCTTTTTTGTCGCGCATATTCGACGATGCCTTCCGCCGGATAAGCAATGCCATTCAATCCGGCGTCGATGGCGAGACGATCAATGTCAAATTTGATTTGGCCGAGCGGTCGCGCGCAACCCAACATCACGGGCGTGCAGGGCAAAGCTTTGCGTGCAGTCTCGAAAAAAATTCCGATCTCATCCAGCGACGGCGGCCTGGTGATCGCCATCGGCGTTCCAGTGAGCGGCATCAAAATAACGAGCACCAAAATTTTGGGCGTATGACGCGCGATCATCTCTAATGCGCGCCATTCGCCCAACATGCGACCAAAGTGCAAGCCGAGAATAATGTGCGGCACAGTTGGAACGTTGTAGCGCGCGAGATGCTCAAGCGCGGTTTCATAAGCTGCCGGCGTGGAATCGAGATGATAGATTTCACGAATCGTATCCTGATGGCCGATGACATCGATCATCCCGCCATCGATTCCGACTGCGGCCAATGCTTCGCAAGTTTCTTCATCCGGCAAACCCACGTGCGCGCGAATGGTGAGTCCCAAGTCACGTCGAATGCGAATCATATCGGGAATATGGTGCAACAACGGCACGCGGCCTTGCTTGTCGCTGCCGCCGGAGATGAGCACGCCGCGCGCGCCTCGCTTCGCGAGATCGATGCACAAATCAAACAACGAGCCGTCAAAATACGGCAGCGCCATCATGCCTTTGAGCACGCTCATTTTGCAATGCTCGCAGCTCAGCGCGCACGCCGTGCCGGTGACGCTGATGGAGACGAACTCTTGCGCATTCTGGCCGCCGTATTCCGAAGTTTTGTAACCTTTGAGTCCGGGCGCGTGAAAGGCGATGTGATCGGAGAAATGGGTGCGGCGAATCGCCAGGCACTCGGGATCGAGCATGGCGGGCGGCAAGGAGAGTTTGGGCGTGTAGAAAGGAACAAGCTCAGGCATGCGCGCCCTCCGGATTGACGAAGCAGCCATAAGGATTTGCTTCAGGCGCCAGCGCCTGCTGAACCGCTGCCTGAATGGTTTCAATTAATGTTTGCAAGGGAATAGCGCTCAATTCATTTTGTCTTTTCGCATAAATTCTCTGCAACGTCGCGGCAATTGCCTCGGGATCGCTCGCGTGCCAGCGCAAACTTGCTTCGAGATCGGCGACGGCATTTTCCGCGGCGAAAAAATCGCCGGCGATGAAAACGGCTTTCAACATGCGGCCCGCGAGCGTGACTTTCACTTCCAGCAAACCGCCGGAGGTTTTTGTTTTAGCCGCGCCGGTGGCATCGACAACGTCGGTGGTTTGAAAAATCCACGCGGGCGTGAGATATTTCTCGCGCTCGAGTTGCGCGATCTGTTGAAGCTCATCCGTGGTAAAATCACCGGCAGCCAGTTCAACTCTGAAAGTTGTCGCGTAGCCTGCGGTGACTTTTTCGCGAACGTCGTGCAGAGAAATTTCCTGCCCCTCTCACGGCGCACCGTTGTCGTGCGCGCCGCAACGGTGGCGATTTCCTTGTCCGAAATTTTCTCAAACGGCGTGTTGAGCACGCGCAGCATGAGCGGCACGTCGAGATCGACGAGTAACGAGGCGTGAAACAACAAGCCGCCATTGCCGGCGCGATAAATGCCGAGGCCGGCAATTTTGCGGCCATTCACTTCGATGTCGTTTTTGCGGCGGAAATTCGCTTGCACGCCAAGCTGATTTAACGCCCAAACGAGGCCGGCGGAAAATTTCTCCATCAACTCGCGCGCGCGGCCATACGTGTCCTCGTCGCCGGCAGGGATCATCAATGCCACGCCCAATTGGTTCTCGCCCATGATGATCGCGCCGCCGCCGGTGGGGCGACGATTGACCGCGATGTCATGGCTGCGGCAATAATCGAGATGAATTTCGCTCTCGAGGCGTTGAAAGCGTCCGACCAGCGCGCAATGGGAGCGATAGGTGCAGAGGCGCAACGTCGGCGGCGAGGCGCCGGCGCCGACCCTTTGCGCGATGGCATCATCGGCAGCAAGGCCAGACGAGGCGGAGACGTTGTCGTCGGTGATGAAGCGCCAGAGCATAGTTTAAAAAATATTTTTCGTAGTAGTGCCTTTAGGCATTCATACTTGAGTTCTAAGAAAAAACTTCAATTCTTTCTCAACTTTTCACTGTGAGCCTGAAGGCTCTACTACAAAAATCTACTACAAAAACTCAAAATATGTCCCACTTTTCACCATAACCCATAATTGGATACTTCTTCCAAATTTCAACTAGCCAATCGCGCCCTTTTTCCTCCAAATACCAACTGGAGCCTGACCATTCCCATTCGTTCATGCGTTTGGTATAGCCATGTTTCACCGGATTATAATGAATATAGTTGAGCGTCGAATAAAAATGCGCCTCGCCGCGAATCATGCGATCGGTGAATTGATACCAAACTTTGCGCTTTCCGGTCAAGCCGTCCTCCAAATTCCATTGCCGCGAAGTTGCGCCGTGCAAGCCGTTGAAAAGAAGAGGCAACTTTGGGAAAACCGGCACGAAAGCCAATAAATGATAATGATTCGCCAGAAGCACCCATGCGACGATTTCGATTCCGGCTTCGCGAAGTTTTTCCAGGACGAGCTTTTGAAATTCGGAGCGGCGTTGGGCACTGACCATGATGTGTTTATGCTCAAAGTTGGCGGCGGTGAGCAAATAATAGTTTTTCTCGTTGAACGGATGCGGCGGCGCGTGAGGAGGAAAACCTCTTGCCGTGCGCAAATGCAAAACGGCCTCGCGCTGCTCAGGAGTCATGCGGCGGTATTCGTAAGGCATGGGCTGTTCCTTTCGTAGTAGCGCCGTAGTAGCGCCTTCAGGCGCTGGGTGCTCAACTTTAGAGAATCTCATGGTTTTCAATTTGAGTGCCTAAAGGCACTACTACAAAATGCTACTCCCAAATTCAAATCCACCCCTGCATGCGATAGCGCTCCACTTCCGCCGCAACCCATGCAGGAATTGCGTCGCCGGAGATGAGCGCCGTCGATTCTTTTTTCCAATCCGTCGGGTCAAACGAAACGATCCAGCCGTTGTCATACGGATCGCGATTGACTAACAAGGGATCGCGCAAAACTTTCTCGTTGCAGCCAATTAAAATTCCGCTCACCGGCGCGATGAGATCACCGGTCATTTTTGCCGCCTCAAAAGTGCCGACCGCTTCGCCGCGCTTCACCGGTGTGCCGACGTCTTTGAGGGTGATGTAGACCAAATCGCCCAGTGCTTGCAAGCCCAGCGTGTCGATGCCGATGACGACGCGCCCCGTGGTGGAATCCACGCGCACCCAAAGGTGATTCGCGCTGTCGTAGTAGCGGTCATCCGGTATGTGAAATGTCGTACTGGTCATTCATACCTCTCAAAGTAATTGGATTGGTGGATCGTTGGATTAATGAGTGCCAGCAATCCAGCGCTCCAATAATCCACCAATCCAAAACTCCATCACTCCGATCTTTCATCCCTTCGCTTTCTCGGTGAGCGCCGGCACGATGTCGAACAGATCGCCGGTTACGCTGTAATGCGCGTAATCGAAAATCGGCGCGTTGGGATCGGAGTTGATCGCGACGATCAGCTCGGCGTCTTTCATGCCTTCGATGTGCTCCGGCGCGCCGCTGATGCCGAGCGCGAGATAAAATTTCGGCTTGACTTTCACGCCGGATTTGCCGACCTGCCGCGTCTTCGGCAGCCATTTGCTATCGACAATCGGGCGCGAGCAAGAAAGCGCGCCGCCAAGCGCATCGGCCAGCTCCTGCATCTGCGGAATGTTGTCGACGTTTTGAATACCGCGACCGACGCTGACGAGAATCTCTTTTGTCGTGATGTCCACGTCGCCGCCTTCCGGTTCGAGGAGTTTTTTGAAACGCACTTTGGGTGAAGATAGAGAAGAAGGCGCGGCAAAATCTTCGACAGCGGGAGAACCGGCAGCGTGGCCTTTATCCGCCGGCGAAGCGCCTGCCAGCAAACTTACGATCCCGCCATGCGGGACGCCAAATTGCGATTCAACATTCAACTTGCCGCCGTAGAGTTGACTCGTCGCAACGAGCGTACCGTCTTCTAATTTCACATCAAGTGCATAAGCCACCAACGGCAGACTGGCTTTGACAGAAAGTGAAGCCGCGAGATCCATCCCCATCGACGAATTCGCGACGAGTGTCATTGCGGGCGCTTTGGCTTTCACCACTTCGGCTAACGCTTTGCTGTAAGTCTCCGGATTAAAATTTTCCAATTGCGCATGCTCGACGGAAATCACCTGGTTCGCGAGGCCCATCTCACCGGCAAGATTCTTTACGCCATTACCCAACAGCACAGCGACGAGATTTCCGCCTTTGGCATTCGCAAGCTCCCTGCCTTTGCCGAGCATTTCAAACGTCACCTCCGCGAGCTTGCCTTTCAAATGTTCCGCGACAACGAAAATGTCCTGGCTCATGTGTGATTCCTATTTATGTAGTAGACCCTTTAAAGTCGGGATGTAAGCACGTGAAAGCGCCTGAAGGCGCTACTACGAAAGTTACTTCTTCAAGCCCTTCTCTTTCATCAGCGCAATAATCTTGTCCGCAATTTCTTCCGGGCTGCCCTCGATCATTTCAGCGCGCGTGCCTTTTTCCGGTTTCATCATGCGGCGAACAGTGGAGCCAACAGCGATCGCTACATCGCCGGCTTCGACTTCATCCAATGTCGCTTCTTTTGTGACTTGGCGCACACGGCTCACTGCAACATAACGCGGCGTCTCGCGCGCGGCTTGAATGCCCAACACCGCCGGCAAATCAACTTCGAATTCCGCCATCATGCCGCCGGAATATTCTTTGTTGACAACGGCTTTGTTGCCATCGGCTTTCACGCCGGTGACGACGCTCACATGCGGCACGCGACAAACGCTACGAAAAATTGTTCGCCATTCCTTCTTGCAGTAGCTCATGGCGAAGAACTTCCCAGTTTTTCTCTTGCTGGACAGCATCTTGGGGTTCATCCAGGACAAACTTCAACTCTTTTGGGACATCCTCCATAACCTTCAACAGCTCCGGCGCCATCGCCTCTCTATAATAGACCCGAACACGCCCATCAACAAATTTGGCGGTGGGCTTCGGTTTCAGCAGTGCAACGGTTTTGTCAAGTATAGCCACCAAATCCTGGATGGAAGTGCCGGCAAGCGCGGCAAATTTCAGAATCCGTTCCTTCCCTAATTCTACAGGAGACACTCTATCTTGGTGAAGTGCTTCAAGCTGTTTTTCCGTCAAATTCAGCAAACGTGCTAATCGAGCCGCTGGAAAATGTTTCCACTCGCAAAATAGTTGGAGTAGCTCACCAAGTGAGCGAATCAGGTGGGGATTTCGCATTTTTCTTGCAAGCTCGATCCGCCGCATGTTTGTTTCTTTCATGAGCTTGACAAGATGCTCTTTTTCCTCCTGAGAAACTTCCTCCGGCGGGCCATAGTTTTGCAGTATGGCAACCACTTCGTCATTTGTTAGAGGCGCGCTCTTTGTTGCGTCATTCATGAACGAGAACAAATACGCTTCGAAGTCCGCCACTTCTTTATCATCATATTCGTTCATAATTGATCTCCCTTTGTTGATTTAATTCTTTCAAATTCTTCCTTCAGTTTGGCTAAAGCGCGCGAACGAAGCGTCCATAAAGCGCCTTCGTTGGGGATTTCCAATACCTGTCGGATTGCTTCGTCGGGCGTCCCTAAAAGCATCAGACCCAGAAACCGCTGGTAGCGTTCATTCAATTTCAAAAAAGCCATGCGAAGCTCCTTGGGCAATTTTTCAAGCGGCGACAGATCATCTTTGGGTTTCGCAGTCGTGTCGTCGTCGAACGATTGCGCCATTTCGTCCACTTGCAAAGGATCAACGTATACAAGCGCAAGTTTTTTGTTGCGGCGTAGCCAATCCACGGTAAGATTTCTCAGTATTTGAAAGGCCCAGGAAAAAAATCGCCCTTCGTTTGCGTTGTACTGATCGATCTTTTCAAGGATGCGCTGGAAGAAATCCTGTGTAACGTCACGAGCGTCCTCTTCGGAAAGACCATATTTCTTTTTAATAAAACCCTTGGCCCACGGCAGGATACCATCGACCAACTCCCGATAGGCTGCTTCGTTTCCGGCCTTCAGCCTGCTTACAAAATCGGGATGATCAAACTCTTCCAGCATCTTTGCAGAAACGCCACCCTTCATACTGACCTCTCTATAACTATATACGAAACCACCTTACAGTTTTAGACATTCAAACGAATGTCATGGAATTTCAATTGTTTAGCCTCTGGTAACCAACAATGAGTCACCGGCTTCATTCCCGCATCGCCTCATCCAACAACTCCACGATATCCCGCACGATCAACTTCCCTTCATTGCCAGTAGACTTGACCGCGTCTTCAAAACGGGAAACTTCATACGGACAACAAATCGCGAGCACTTCCGCGCCGGTTTCGACGGCTTCGCGCACGCGGCGTTCGGAGAGACGTTCGCTCACGTGATCGGCCATGAAGCCATCCAGCCACATGCCACCGCCGCCACCGCCGCAGCAGTAGCCGTTTTCTTTACAGCGCCACATCTCGGTGAATTGCAAGCCGGGAATCGCCCGCAGCAGCTTGCGCGGAGATTCATATTCACCGTTGTGCCGGCCAAGATAACACGGGTCATGGAACGTGACTTTGGCTTTGATTTCGTTTTTCAGCATCGGTTGAATTTGATCGAGCTTGGAGGCGAGGAAGGTAGTGTAATGCTCGACTTCAAACTGGCCGCCGAGCCTGGGATATTCTTTGCGGAAGGCGTTCAGCGCGTGCGGATCGGTCACCACAATTTTATTAAATTTGTATTTCCTGAACATTTTGATATTGTGCGTCGCCAATTCTTCAAACAAGCCGGGCTCGCCGGCAAGCCGCTGTGAATCTCCGTCACATTTTTCTTCGACGCCGAGAACGCCGAAGTCAACACCGAGGGCATTGAGCACACGCGCCAATGCTTTGGAGGCATCGATGCCGCGTTTGTGATAACTCGGATAATCGCTCACAAACCACAGCACGTCAACCGGCTTTTTGATTTGCGCCATGATCGGCACGGCCACGCCGGCGGTCTTCGTTCAATCCGCGCGTTTTTTCGGCGACTCGCCGATGGGGTTGCCGTACTCCGCGCAGTTTTGAAACATGGATTGCAATTCTTTCGGCACAACTCCATTGAGCACCGCCTGCTCGCGCACCGCGGGCATCACTTTGATGAGGTTCACTTCTTTCGGGCAAACGCGCAGGCAGTTCATGCACGTGGTGCATTTCCACAGCTCCGGACTGTTAAACAAATCCATGCCGGTTTGCACCTGGCGAAAAAGCCTGGCCGGGCCATAGCTGCCGACGATGTCCACCGGACACACCGGCACGCATTGCGCACATTGATAGCACCAGCCGAAAGATTCAGCACCCTCAACCTCGGTTACTTTTTCGAGCAACTCCGGCGTGTAATCCCAAATCACGCGCTGCTCGAACATGCGGTTCCAATGGCCGGAGATGTCCAGACCCTCTTGAATGACGTGCTCTTTTTCGATGATGCGCTCTTTTTCAACCGATAAAAGTGAACCCATTGCGTGGCTCCGTGAACATTTTTCGTAGTTGTGCCTTTAGGCACTGATCCTGCAAAAAATAAAAGTATCCTGAGAATGGAAGATTTCCAAGCGCGAAACCTTTTGCGCCTGAAGGCGCTACTACGAAAGAGTGTTACCTTTCTGATAAACTCCCAACAATCTTCTGGAAAACTCCGGCAGGCCGGGCATAACCTTGTTGAACTCCTGCGTCATGCGCATGCGCAGGACGGTGTAGACATAAACGACGTAGACGCAACTCAAAAAAACATCGGTGCCGAAAATGGTTTTGCTGATGGTTTGAAATCCGGCGGCCTCGCCGACGTGATGCACGAAGGCCACGGCTTCACCGACCTTCATGTAGATCTCGCCGGCGGTTTCTCCGCTCATGTCGTGTGACTCCATCGTGACGAGCGGCAATGCGCCGGTGCGGGTTTTCGGATCCCACATCCAGCGCGTCCACAACCAATAGCGCTCGGGATCGGTGAAGTGCAAAATCTCGCCGGCCCAGTCGCGGCGGAGGTTGTCTTCCATGCCGTCGAGCTTGTCGACGAAATTTTGAAAGCGGACTTTGGCCTCGCCATTTCCGTAAAGCAGGGCGCTCGTCCACTCGCGCAAATCTTCCAAACGATACTGCTTGAGGATCGCTTCGGCCTGGCGGCGCGTGGCGAAAATGCGGCGCAGCAGCGAAAAATATTCCGCCGAAGAAAGTTTGGGCAATGATTCCAGACTGAGCTTCTGCCGAAACCATTGCGACTTCAATTCGACTTCGCCGCAAATTTTCAGCAACTCTTCGCTGGCAACTTTGTCCAGCGCCTCGCGCATGAACTCTTTCGCGCTTTCGGTATCAACTACCTGAGCCATAAGCTTGGGGGGTTGGATTGATGGATTTTTGGATTAATGGAGTGTTGAATTATTGGGTTCCATTAATCCAACGATCCAACAATCCATTACTCCACTTTTTTTTGCGCTCTTCCGCACTGCTGCAATCGCCTTCATCGCTGCCGCTGCCGCGGAGGAAACCGAATCTTCCAAATCCGCCGGGCCGGTGGCGGCGCCGCAGGCAAACACGCCGGGAACGTTGGTGGAAACGGTGTCGAGCGCGCCGCCGATGGTTTCGATGAAATTGTACTTGTTCTGTTGCACGCCAAAAATCTTCGCCATCGTGCGCGTACCGGCGCTTGGCTCCATGCCGACGGAGAGCACCACGATGTCCATCGGGATTTCCATCGGCCGGCCCATCGTTGTATCTTCGCCGCGAATCAACAGGCGGTCGCCTTTCTTCAAAACTTCGGTGACAATGCCTTTGACGTAGTTGACTTTGTATTTCTCCTGCGCCGGCTGTGCCAGTGAAGCTGCAAAACTTTGTAGGGATGCGCGCCCGTCGCCTGCGCCGCCATTTGCGAGTCGGACATCACCGGAACGCCGACGTTGCGGTTGTGCGCTTTCGCCGCGAATTGGCTTTGATCCAACGCGCCGTAAATTTCCGCATCATAGACCGCGTCTTCGGCGATGAGTTTATGATAATGACAGGCCGGATGCACGGTGGCGCGAATCATGCTCATGTCGCGCGTTTGCTGCTCGGCAATTTTATCGCGCACGGCATGCACCCATTCGCTGTAGTGCACGATCTCTTCGGGGATGACGAATTTTTTGCCGAGGCGTTTCAAGATGTCGCGCACCTGCCGGCGTAACACCGGGCTGTGAATGAGCTGCTGCCGCGTTTCTTTGTAATGGCCGAAGCTCGTGCCGCAGTGAATAATTGGAAAATAACTGGTTTCAGCCGCCGCCGCAAAATTGCGCATGGCAACCGCCGCCTGCGCCGCCGCGTTGGAAGTGGCCGAGGCATAATAATTCCACGCCGTACAGGAGGTTTGATCCGTCGGATCGAGGTAATCGAAACCGAGCTTGCGGTTGATCCAAAAGATGGAGGTAGAATAGCCGGGAATGTGGCCGCACTGGCCGCAGCTTTTGTGATGCCACGTCTGCTGCAGCGGAATTTTTTTCTTGCGGCCATATTTGGTTTCGACTTCCACATACGGCTCCGGCACGCGCTGCACTTCCCACTCGCCTTCTTTCTCAAGCTCGAAAAGAATGCCGTGGAAATCTTCGGTCGGCGCCTGCTCCGGATCGCGGATGAACTGGCGATCCCTGGCCGGCTTGACTAAAGCTTCACTGGGAATCATGGTTGCTCCTTATGGAGTGAGGTTTTTGGATTTCTGGATTGTTGGATCGATGGATGATTGGATTGCTGGATTTTTGGATCACAGCGGTATTGGAATGCCGGATTTCCCAATACTCCAACAATCCATCAATCCGGAAATCCAATAATCCACCGATCCATTAATCCATCAATCCAGTTATTCAAACGACACGTCATATCCCGCTTCTTCCAATCTCTCCTCCATCACATCCTGCAAAATCATAAACAATCCTTCGTCAACCTCTTTGATCATATCCATCACGCCGGTCATGTGCCAGATGAGATAAAGCTCGATGATGGTCTTGTCATCAACCTGCCAACCCGTTTCCGTGGTGTGATGTGTTTCCGGCGGCAAGGCGCGTCGCCACAAATCGAGATTTTTGGAAATTTCTTTAACGTGCGGGCCCCAATCGGGAAAAGCATTCGGCTGCAGCATGTCGGGCGAGACTTGCGTGCCGGTCGACATGATTTTATACACGACGCGACCGTAGCCTTCGAGCGCGGCTTGCGCGCTTGCCAGGCCGTTCTTCACCGCGACTTCGCGCATGATGGTGATGACGCCGCCGGGCGAATTTTTGCGCGGGCAACGGTCACACGAGAAACATTGCGAGCAATCCCAAATGCTGTCGTTCATGAATATATAAACGAGATCAACGTCCTCGCGCGCGACGGCTTGCGTAATTTTGCGCGGACTGAAATCATAAAACCGCGCCGAAGGACACGCGGCCACGCAAATGCCGCATTCGTAGCAGCCGTACAAATATTCTTCAAAGCGCAAGTCTGCTTTCACTTCGTTGAAGAGCCGCTCTTTTTCATCATAAGAGACGTGCGCATATTTTTTTGCCGGAAAGATCAAGTGCCACGGTTTGGCGCCTCAAAATTTTGGAGTAATGGATTATTGGATTGATGGATTACTGGGGTATTGGAGTTTTGGATTAATGGAGCGATACGCTGCAAGCCCAGAAATCCATCAATCCAGAAATCCATTAATCCAACACTCCAGCGTTTACACTTCGAACCCTTCCACATGCACGCACGCTTTGAGATTTTCTTTTTCAATTCTTTGCCGATAAGCTTCAACCGCTGCATCGCCGGTTTGCATTTCCGCCAACTCGACTTGCAAGTTTAAAGGGTTCATTTTGACGATCCAACCCTGATTATAAGGACTCTGATTGATAATCTTCGCATCCTGTGCGACTTTGGGATTGACCTCGACGATCTCACCTGAAAGAGGAGATTTCACCGGTCCAACCCATTTGCCGCTTTCCACCGTGGCGATAGGCTTGCCCTTGTCGCGCCTGGTGCCGGCGCCCTTTGCTTTGGCGTGCAACAGCGGGCCGGCCATATTTTGTGCGACATCCGTCATGCCGATGAGCACGGTACCGTCGTCATTGACTTTCACCCAGGTATGATCTTCAACGCGATAGTGAAAATCTTTGCGAATCGCGCAGCCGCGAATTTCTTCTTTGTCGGGCATGGGGTTTCTCCAAAATAATTCTTTCGTAGTAGCGCCTTCAGGCGCTGGGTCTGGAGATTGAGAAAAAATTCCAATACTCAACATGCATTATCTTCGTAGTGGGGAGATTCGGCGCCTAAAGGCGCTACTACGAAACTAAAAATACATCACGTGATCCGCTTCCAGCGCGAGATCGATAATGCTGGTCGCGCCGAGAATTTCAACGCCGTCGATCAAGTCTTCTGATTTCATATTCCACAACGCCATGCTCTGCTGGCAAACGCGCAGCTTGACGCCGGATTCCTGCGCTTGCTCGAGCATGGTTTTGAGCGTCACCTCGCTGGCAGGATCGAGCTGCACTTTCTCCGCCGCGCCTTTTTTGAGCTGATTGGTGCCGTCCATCGTGAACCACACCATGACATCCATCTCCATCGCCGCCGCAGCCATCGCATAAAAAAGCGGAGAATAAGTCCGGCGCGGAGTTTCCACGCCATGCGTTTGAATCACCAGAATTCTTTTGCTTTCACCGTCAATCACATTTTTGTTCCACCTGATCAGATTTATAAAATCAAAAAAACATTTTCCCGCGGATGAAAAGCGGCCAACGGATTTTTATTCTCGAATTATCCGTTGGCCGCTTTTTATCCGTGGGACATTAAAAATTTATTTCACACGGCTTCTCCGGATCGGCCCACACGAAAAGATATTTCCTGCTCCAATCCCAACCGTCGTGCTCCAGCATGAACTCGTGCAATTTGTTTTTATCGGAATGGTGCGCGTGCAGGCGAAATTTTGTCGGCAGCTTTTTTTCTGCGCCATCAGGAATTTCCAGGAGCAGCCACTCGCCAGCCAGGTCTTGCTAAAGCTGGCCGAGATCGCGCCGGAGAATTTCTTTTTCAGTCCAAAAGTCCATTGCTCCATTGCCTTCGCTCAATGCGTTTTTTTAATGAGAAAGCGAAACCTGCCGCCCTCTTCTTTTTGCGCAGACAGCAACTCGTGCTGCGTTTGCCTGGCCCACGCTTCCATGTCCGGTATCGCGCCCGGATCGGTCGCGATCATTTCAAGAATCTGCCCGACCTGCATGTCCTTGATGGCCTTTCTGGTTTTCACCACCGGCATCGGACAAAGCAGTCCCGTGCAATCCAATTTTTGGTCTATCCTGGGATCGGCCATTTTCGACTCTCATTTCGTGTCTGCTGAAAAATTCGATTTGAATGAACTAAAAATCGGCAAAGGCTAAAATAAGTGGAGGGCGCGGAAAAAGCAAGCAAAAAGTTTTTGCGAAAGAGCTGCAGCAACATGCTCCCGGCGCATCCGGCGCCGATGAGTAAAACCTTCGCGCCGAGAATCTCAAAACCGTATAATTCCACTATTCCAATAGATCAAACAACCGGCTGAACTTCACAATAAAACTGCGGTCGCGGAGACCCAGCGTGTCGTCGAAGGTGTCGCGCGTTTCGTTATAAACCACGAAGAGGCCGGTGTTGGCGGACTGCAGCCAGCCGAGCCGCAGGTTGGACGACCAAATTTCGATGAGATCATTATACTGCAGCAAGCCTTGCACGAAGAGGCGCGGCGTGAAAGAATACGAAAGCCGCGCTCGCAGGATGTCGGTGGTGAAATCACCGTAAGGCAAATCATACTTATTGTGGTTCCACGTCCCTTCCACGTTGAAAGTTTCACCAATACGAAATTTTAGCGTCGAGCTGGCGACAATGCGGCTGCCGCCGTAATAGCCTCCAAGCGTATACGTGCTGCGATAACTCAGCGGCGCAGCCTGGTTGCTGTTGATAACGATCTGCGCCTCCGCATGATTAAAAGTGCCAATCGGCACGACCACTTCTTTCACGCCGCGCGCCTCCTGCTTGCGAAAAACGGTGAAGGGCTTTTTCAACCCCTCTTTGGAAAAGTTGACGCCCGTGTGAATCTCGACGCCATTTTTCCATTCCCAGTGATTATCGAAATGCAGGAAGCCGGTTTCCTGAAAACCGGTGAAATCCCAGTAGCCGCGATATGAAACGTGTGGGCGCAACTCCTGCAGGCCGAGAAGATTTTTGGGGCGATAGCGATGCAGGATAATCGTTTCGGATTTGCGATAAGAAGAGCGGCGCAAAAATCCCACTTCAGGATTGAAATTTTCCGCCAGCGCCGTGTAGTTTGCTTGAACCAGCCACGATTTGGAGTCGTGATTGAGACCGACTTTATAGCCATGATCGCGCCCGGCGCGATTTGGCGTGGAAGTTTTCGCCACGAAACCTGAAACTTGTGTATATTGCCCGACGCCAAGCCGTGCATCGGCGACAAAAGTACGGTTGTAGCTGGTGGCATTGACGCCGGTGGCGTCGCGATTAATAAACATCGCGCCGATACCGGAGCGATTCGGAAAATCCTGGCTCAGGCGCGCGACGGTGAAATTATTGGCCGGCGTGACGCCGGCGACCTTTTCTGTTTGCATGTTGAGTAAACCAATATTGGTCGAACCAATTTTGCCGGAGAGACGTCCACCTCCGATGATGGGCACTTCGCTTCCATTCGCGCTAATGCCGAGGCGGCGGCTAAAAAAAAGCTCGACTTCGCTCGGTGTGCCGATGGCAAACAAGCCGGCATTTTCCAAAAAGAACGGGCGTTTCTCCGGAAAAAAGAGATTGAAGCGCTCGAGATTCACCTGCTGCTCATCAACTTCCACTTGTGCGAAATCGGTGTTGTACGTTGCATCGAGCGTCAGGCTTGGCGTGAGACTGTATTTCAAATCGCCGCCAACTTCGCCATTCCATTGCGAATTGCCCGGCGTGGTAAATTTTCGCGTCGTCTTGCTGAGCGCGTAAGGCATGAGCTTGAAATTCCGCTGACTGGAAATTTGCAAACCCTGCAAAACGCCGGCCTGCGACAGACGAAACAACGTGAATTGCCGCGGCATGCGCGTCCAAAACGAGGTCTCGTTGCGCCGGCGCAGATTGCGTTGAAAATTGACGCCCCACGTTTGCGTTTTGCCGCTCGCGTAGCGCAGCGTGCGAAACGGAATGGCAAACTCGGCGCTCCAGCCGGAATCAGAAGTGGCGGTGCGCACTTCCCACGAGGCGTCCCAGTTGAGATTGAAGCCGCCGCCGGAACCGGCCTGTTGGCTCGTTGCCGACATGAGATCACCTACGCCTTCGTTGGTCACCTGCGCGTCATATTCAATGCCGGCGGGATTGGTGCCGAACACGAAACCGTTTTGCTTGTCGTGAAAGGTGTCCAAAATAATTTGAAAGCTGTCGGTTTCATCCAGCGGCGAATCACGGCGGCTATCGGAAACGACCATCTGCCTCGGCTCACGGTCGTGGCAAACGACGCCGAAATAAATTTTTTCCGCCGTGTACATGATGCGAACTTCGGTGCGCTCGGTCGCAGGCTGGCCCTCGTCAGGTGCAGTTTGCCAAAAGCCGTTGGCGGGTATCGCCGCGGCCCATGCCGGATCATTGAGAACCTGGCCGTCCAGGGTCGGCGGTCTGTCAGCGGAAATGGCCGTCGCCGTTGGCGCGGTGTAAACGGCTTCGGAATGATTGCCGTTGGAAAGATCTTGCGGATAAACGAATGCCACGTGCAGTGAAAATAAAACCAGCAGCGCGCCTGGCAGGGCGTGGTTGGCTTTGAACATTATACTCCTCCTCTCGCGCGTTACGTCGTACCGCAACATTTATGTTGCGTCTCTTAAAATCTAATCATTTTCTTGCTTCATGTCAACAAGCGGGCCGTCGATGTTACTTCATTTCGCAAATCAAAAAATGCGTTTCAAACACGGAACCGATGAGTAGCTTGTTGCCGAACACCGCCGCGACGCTGGAGCCGGAAATTTCTTCGCCGCCGTTTAAATAGACGGGTTCGATTTGCCAGGCGTCATTTTCGCGCCGATTGATTTTGAGAACTTCCGAGGGCGAATGTTGGGTTGCGTCTTTGGCATGTTTCGTGAACGTCAAAAGCTGCGGATGCGCGGCAATCCATAAATTGCCGGCGGCATCAGGCTCGATATTATCCACGCCGGTGCCGAGCGGAATTTCATTTTTGAATGTCAATAAGCCTGAGGCGAGGTCGCGCGCATAAACATTGATTTTCAGCCCGACGCACGCTGCGACATAAATCGTTTTGCCGTCGCGGCTCGCGTTGATGCCGTTGGCATAGGCGATATCGTTCGCCACCTTTTTGAAATTTTGGCCGTCATAATAAACCACGTACGATCTTTCCAATTGCAGGTATTCTTCGAGCGTGCGGCCGAACGCCGAAACGTTGCCGTGATCGTTGGTGACATAAAACTGGCGCGGCCCGACGGCAACGACGTCATTCGGGCTGTTCAGCAGTTCGCCACGAATCGACTCGCGATGCACGAGCGTGCTGTCGCGATAGTCGAAAATTTCGATGCAATCGCCGCCGCCGACATGATTGACCGCAAAAAGGGAGACGGCCCCATTTTCAGCAAGATAAAGGCTGATGCCGTGTGGATTAAAATCTTTGTTAAAATCGGTCGTCAAATTTTTCAGTTCCGGCGTCGCGGCGTTTAAAGGGTAGGCGAAAATCGCCCCTCGGGTTTTTTCACCGCGAAAGATGGCGCGCCGGTCGCTTGACGAGATGAACGCGACGCCGGTTTCAGGATGAATGGTAATATCCTCCGCGCCCACCGCGCCGCCGATTTTGTGCGCCTGGCCGTTGAAATGCGGCTTGAGGGTTTTGAATTCTCCGGCGTGGCGGATGGTGTCGACGACGCGCCAGATGATGAGCAGAATAATGACAACTGCTGCAATTTTAAAATATTTCATGATAAAGCCCTTTGACGAGGTTTATAGACGCGTTGGCTAATTCAGCCGTCAGGAAGTTTTGCCATCAGTTGGTGAGGAGGGACGGTCGGGTGTTTGCCTGGGAATTGTCGTTGAGGCGAGGTTCCACTCCACCGGCATGCTGCCGGGGCGCAAGGTCTCGGTGAAAGGATTGATCAGAGAAAGCTCGGTGATGGGGAGAAAATCCTTGTCGTTCATGGTATAGAGAACGTGAACACCATTATTCAGCAACGTTGCCGCGAGCACGGCATCGTACCATTGTTTGCGTTTAAGATTATATTTGCGACAAAGATCGACGGCGGTTGAAAGTGTGGAGGCGTTGGGTAAAATGAGCCTCGAGTTGGGAGTTTTGAAAATGTCCGTGACCATATTGAGAGCAGAAGAAAAATCAAAATGCCCTCCCGGAAGACGAAAGTTGCGAGGATTAGATACAGCGCCAACGATTTCTGTAGCAGTCTGCAGAGCAATGCAACCTTTGAACTCACCACCCGAAATCAGATTACGCACTTTGCGACAACATGAGTAATAAGGACTTTCGCGATTGTGATTGTAAATCCAAATCATCGCATCTACCGCGACGGATTCGTTTTTAGCGGGACGTGGGATCATACATCATCCTCGATGACTTCATAACACGAAGCGCGGTCAAATTCATCAATAAATCCAAATTCCCAAACTGGCCCGCCATCATCCGGATCGATAAAACGGCGTGGTTTGATGCCTTCCTTGCCGTTAAGCTTAAGCTGCTCCGCTTGGTCAAGCAGTCGCCGTAAATTGGCGATCTCTTCCAGCGAGAGATTGAGGATCATCTGCAGCAATTCCTGGCTTGGCGCGGCTTTGGCGTCAATAGTGGCTAATGTGGACATGGCTATTCTCGCATTCGATTAGATTCACACCAAACATTGCAAACTGTAATATAAGCAATCACGACATGACTGTCAAATCAATCCTGCCAACTAACGTAATGCCTCACTGACGGGGTGGTAGCGCAGACATCTTGTCTGCAGTCAGGATGACTGCGCTACGATTTTCTACCTATGAGTGAGGCATTGCTAACCAACAGTGCCAAAAATTTTGCCTTGTTGGGTTTCGTGTTGTGCTGACGCCCCAAAGTTATCAAGCCAGCTTTTCCAGCCATCTTTTGAAGAAAACGTCGGCAAAGACATGCGCGCCGTTCTCGCGGTCAATGATATTTTTAAGGCTTCGCCGGTGGCTTCTTCGCCATATATGAATGGTGGGCAGTCCATGGGTTGCCTTGTGGGCTCATTTTTTATCGAGCCCACCCGCTTCGCTCAAATCCGGCAAATTTTTTTGCGGATAATAAAACTCAATCTCCAGACGCCGGTTCAATTTGCGGCCCAGCGGTTTTTCATGGTCGCCGATCAGCCGGCGCTCGCCGTTGAGGTATTCGAGCCGCAGGGGCCGCGTCTCGCCGTAACCCACGGCGGCATCGAGGCGTTCCATGATTCTTTCGTAAGTCTCCGGGTAACGCGTTTTGACGTGCCGCACGAAGCCCTCGCGAAACGCTTCAGCGCGCTGCTTTGACAACAGCATGTTGACCGGCTCCGGGCCGATGGCGCAGGCATGGCCGGCGAAGCGCATGCGCATATTTTTGTCTTCGAGCATTCGAGTCACGTGCACCATGAGATTGGTCCAGTAAAAATCATACAGCGGCTCGGTGCCGCGAAATTTGATCGGCCACGCCACGCGCTGCTCGCGCAGGAACGATTGCGCCGCCAGATAGGTTTGCCGCGGCGGCGTGCGAAATTGCCGGCCCAGCGAATCGATCAAAGCGATTTCATACACGGAATTATGCCCCACCCAGGAGGCGCCGATTTCATCGTCAGGTTGCCAGGTGATATCCTGCTGGAGATTCGCGCCTTTGGCCATGCCGCTGATATCGACGCGCTTGCGCAACGTTCCGGACTCGAGTTGAATGCGGCAATCTGCGATCGGCACGGCGCCGGCAATCGCGGCATTGAAAATAACCGGCGAAGGCAGCGGCTCATTTAGATTGAACGCGACAAGCTGGAACAGCACCGCTTCACTGTTGTTTTCCGCGGTGATACTGACATAACGGCGTTCCTGCATCACCCAGCGCGCGTCGATCGCGTCGCGCGGCGTCCGGCGCAACGGGATCACCTGGCCCGGCAAAATCCGGATTTGCTCGCGATAGACGCCCAGCGCCAGCAGCGAATCCTGCACTGCGGCGGCGCGAGCATTGGCCAGGGCGGCGTCATTTTCGCCGGAGTTCGTATCGGCAAAGCCCTGCAAATAAATTTTCAAATCGCGATGGCCGCGCAGCCGCTGCGACAAGGTCACCAGCGGCGGCTCCAGAATGGATTTGTGCAGATACTCGGCTTTGATCGCGGCGCGGCTGGAATCAAAACAAACTTCGGCAAGGAACGGCGTTTCGTAAGACAGGCGCAATTGTTTGAGCACCAGCGCCGTATCGGCGGTCGCGAAGCGGCCCTTCGGAATCGTATAAAATTCCGCGCGGCGCTGATTGTTCTTTTTATCGCGCTCGCGCAAACGATTCTCGGCGTCAAGCTGCGCCGTCAAACGATGCAAACCCGCGTGCACCGTGCGCCATTCCATTTTAATCGTGTCAACGGCGCCCGCATTCAATTGCGGCATCCGGCGGGATTGATTTGCCGCGGCGCCGTTCGTGGCGGCCGATGAATCAGCGAGGGTGAACGAAATATTTTTTGCCGCGCCGTCGCCGCGGTTTTTAATAGTGAATTGCAGCGTGCCCTGCAGATCATCCTCGGTAATCCACGGATGATAAGCAAAAGTCATGCTGGTGATCTCAACGTCCGGCGCGGCGATGCGAAAACGTTGAATCTGGCGATTATTTTTGCCGGCAAAACGCACGTGCCGGTCGCGATCATACGCCATCACCATCCAGAAATAATCGCCGCCCTCGAGATCGGTGAGTTGCAGTGTCGTGCCGTCGGGTTTCCGGTTGATGAAAAATTTTGAACTTTCCAGAGCATTGAATAGCGCGGCGTCATTGCGTTTGGCGGTGTTGAAAACTTCCGCCAGTTTCAAACTGTCGCGATCCACCATCACCCAATAGTTGACGTCATCATACAAATCCGGGTCCTGCGTCGCTTCCCACGCCAGCCGCACGCTGTCGGATTTGATGAACGCGCCCTGCAGCGGGCTGATAAATTCAAAGCCTTCGGGGTCAATCGCATGATGCGTCACGCTGCCGCGATACGTGCGCGAAAAAAGAAAATTATCTTCGACCGCAGCGACGTCGAAACGCAGCGCTTTATTCCGGCCCGGCAACGCGCTCGCAAAGGTGTTGCGATCATCCAGCCGCAGCGTGAGGCCGAAGCTGAAATGGCTGAGCAAACAATCGTTGAAATCATAGCCGCCGCGCACGGCCAGAATCTGGTTCCACGAAATTTCCGAGCCGAAGCTGACGAAGCCCTGCTGGTCGCGCGCTTTTTTGTAATCGACGGTGAAGTGCAGTTGCAGGCCGTTGTGCGAGCCGGTGTTGAACGCCGCCCCGGCGCGAAACGTGCGCGGCAACGGCGTCTCGTTCGCAATGAACGTCAGCGGCTGGCCGAGCTGCGTGACCGCAAGGCCCGCCGAAAGAATCCCGTAATCGAGAAAATTTTTTCCGGTGTTGAGAAAACGAAAACGCGCCGAACGCACGAGCAGGCCGGCATCAACCATCCACGACGCGGCGTCATATTGCGCCAGCTTGCTGCGGAGATATTTGCCATTCAGGCCAAAGGCCACGCGCCGGCTCAATGGTTGCCCAAAGCTCAACGCCGCCACGAGATCATTTGCCGAAACCGTCACGCCCGGTTGCGCCGTGCTGTTGAAATCGCCAACGCCCTGATACGCCAGGCCCAGCGCGAAACGCGAGTTTGCGCTCCATGGCGTGCGCACGCGTTTGCCATACAGCAGCGAAGCGCTGTACACGTCGGCAATCCATTGCGCATACGTGGCCGACCATTGCCATTCGCGCATGAAACCCGCCGCGCCCGGATTGCCATAAATTGCATGCACATCATCGATCACGCCCGTCAGGCTCCCGGCAATACCCTGCTCGCGCGCGCCCGGCGTGAATTGCAGAAACGACGCGCCCTGCCGGATTTGTCCCGCCACGCGGGACGGCGCAACGATCAGCGCCAATAATGCAAAAATCATGGCCGCGGACGAGTAAATGTTTCTTGTCGCGCGGCTTTGGCCGCAACCCCGACGGGCGCAGCCAAAGCTGCAACACAAAGGCCACAAAGAGCACCAAGCGCAATATAAAATTTTGTGCGCTTGGTGTGCTTTGTGTTTGTGGTTAATAATCTTCGCGGGCATGTTAATTTTCCGAAGTAATATTATGTTCATCGCACGATGATACATTTTTTCCACGCATTGAATTCGCCCGAACGCAGCGCGATGATATAAACGCCGCTGCCGACCGGCCGGCCCGTCTCGGTTTGGCCGTTCCAGTTATAAGTGTTCCAGCCGGCGTTGAACGGCGCTTCGACCAGTTTGGAGATGCACACGCCGTTGAGATCGTAAACCTCCAGACGCGCGGAACGATTCGAGCTCAATCTGAAATTGATTCCCAGCGGCGATTGGCGGTCGGCCTCATAAACGTTTCGCTCCAGCACAAGATCGTTGCTGCTGCGCACCAGCACCGCGTCGCTGGCCGTGGCAAAATCGCCGAAGATGTCCAGGCTGCGAATTTCAAAACGAATGTCTTCCTCTTTCGCCGCCGTGAACAGTCGGGTGTTGGTAAAAATCGGCGTCACCTCGAGCCACACGTTCGGCGTCAGCCGCGTCGTTTTGATATACGCTTCGGCGTACGAAGAATCGATCTGGCCGTTCGCATAATAAACCCACAACTCCCACGTGACGACCGGCGCGAGAACCTGCACACGCACGCGCACGCTGTCGCCGATGGTGACTTCCGGCGGCCGCGCTTCAATCCGCGGACGGGAACCCGGCGGCGGTGGAATCACGACGCGCACGGTATCTCGCGCAACATTATTAGTGGGCGAATTATCATTTGCCGCGAAGAGCGTGAGCCGGCTAATTAAGCGCGCCAGATTTTGCGGCACGCTCGGCGCAAATTGCACGGAGACATTGATGGAGTCGCTGCCGCCGGCATTCAGCGAAGTGATCTCCCAGATCAGTGAATCGCGCGTTGCAAGTGCCGGGGGTTGCGAAGCGGCGACGAAACGCACCGAATCCGGCAGCGATTGGCGCAAGCGAATATTCTCCGCGCGCGCCGGGCCGAAATTGCGCACGCGCAACCGATAATCATAACGTTGCCCCGGTTTCGCCGCATTTACATTTCTGCCATTCTCGAATATCGTTAATCCGGTTTGCGACGCGAGCGTCACCGCGAGATCAGTCGGCGGCAATGGCGGCGGAATCACCACGCGCACGGTGTCGGTTGCAGAATTATTTGCCGGCGAAATATCATTCGGCGAAGTCAAATTCGCGCGGCTGATGAGCCGTGTCAATGTTGGCGGCACACGCGCGGCAAATAGAACAGAGATCGTGATTGAATCAACGCCGCCGGAAGCAAGCTGTGGAATTTGCCAGATCAGAGAATCCCGGTTTATTGTCGCCAGCGGTTTTGAAGCGGCAACGAAGCGAACGGAATCGGGCAGCAATTGCCGCACGCGAATGCTGTTCGCCAATTCCGGGCCGGGATTGCTCACGCGAATTTTATAATCAATCGGCTCGCCGGGCTTGACGGCGTTGACGATTCTGCCGTTTTCGACAATCGTGCTCATCGTGCGCGAATTAAAAGTGAGCGCGAGATCGGTGACTGCCGGCGGAATGACGACACGCACCGTGTCCGAAGCCGCATTATTTGCCGGCGAAATGTCATTCGGCGACGTCAAATTCGCGCGGCTGATGAGTTGCGTCAATGTTGGCGGCACGCGGCCGGCAAATAAAACTGAGATCGTGATTGAATCAACGCCGCCGGAAGCGAGCTGTGGAATTTGCCAGATCAGAGAATCCCGGTTTATTATCGCCAGCGGTTTTGAAGCGGCAACGAAGCGAACGGAGTCGGGAAGCAGTTGCCGCACGCGAATGTTACCCGCTTGCTCCGGGCCGGGATTGCGCACGCGAATTTTGTAATCAATCGGCTCACCGGGCTTGACGGCATTGACGATTCTGCCGTTTTCGACGATCGTGCTGTTGGTGCGCGAATTAAAAGCGAGCGCGAGATCAGTGATTGCCGGCGGAATCACCACGCGAATCGTGTCGCTTGCGGAATTGTTCGCGGGCGAAACGTCATTCGGCGAACTCAAATTCGCGCGGCTGATGAGCCGCGTCAATGTTGGCGGCACACGCGCGGCAAATAGAACAGAGATCGTAATCGAATCAACGCCGCCGGAAGCAAGCGATGGAATTTGCCAGATCAGAGAATCGCGGTTTATGGTCGCCAGCGGTTTTGAGGCGGCAACGAAGCGAACGGAGTCAGGAAGCAATTGCCGCACGCGAATGCTGTTCGCCAATTCCGGGCCGGGATTGCGCACGCGAATTTTATAATCAATCGGCTCGCCGGGCTTGACGGCGTTGACGATACGGTTGTTTTCAACAATCGTGCTGTTGGTGCGCGAATTAAAAGCGATCGCGAGATCGGTTAATCGCGGCGGAATGACGACGCGCACGGTGTCCGAAGCCGCATTGTTCGCGGGTGAAACGTCATTCGGCGAAGTCAAATTCGCGCGGCTGATGAGCCGCGTCAATGTTGGCGGCACGCGCGCGGCGAATAGAACAGAGATCGTGATTGAATCAACGCTGCCGGAAGCAAGCTGTGGAATTTGCCAGATCAGAGAATCCCGGTTTATTGTCGCCAGCGGTTTTGAGGCGGCAACAAAACGCACGGAGTCAGGCAGCAGTTGCCGCACGCGAATGCTGTTCGCCAATTCCGGGCCGGGATTGCGCACGCGAATTTTGTAATCAATCGGCTCGCCGGGCTTGACGGCGTTGACGATTCTGCCGTTTTCGACGATCGTGCTGTTGGTGCGCGAATTAAAAGCGAGCGTGAGATCAGTGATTGCCGGCGGAATCACCACGCGAATCGTGTCGCTTGCGGAATTGTTCGCGGGCGAAACGTCATTCGGCGAAGTCAAATTCGCACGGCTGATGAGCCGCGTCAATGTTGGCGGCACGGCCGTGGCGAATAGAACAGAGATCGTGATAGAATCAACGCCGCCCGAAGCAAGCGATGGAATTTGCCAGATCAGAGAATCGCGGTTTATTGTCACCAGCGGTTTTGAGGCGGCAACAAAACGCACGGAGTCAGGCAGCAATTGCCGCACGCGAATGCTGTTCGCCAATTCCGGGCCGGGATTGCGCACGCGAATTTTATAATCAATTGGCTCACCGGGCTTGACGGCATTGACGATTCTGCCGTTTTCGACGATCGTGCTGTTGGTGCGCGAATTAAAAGCGAGCGCGAGATCAGTGATTGCCGGCGGAATCACCACGCGAATCGTGTCGCTTGCGGAATTGTTTGCCGGCGAAATGTCATTCGGTGAAGTCAAATTTGCCCGGCTGATGAGCCGCGTCAATGTTGGCGGTACGCGCGCGGCAAATAGAACAGAGATCGTAATCGAATCAACGCCGCCGGAAGCGAGCTGTGGAATTTGCCAGATCAGAGAATCCCGGTTTATTATCACGAGCGGTTTTGAGGCGGCAACAAAACGCACGGAGTCAGGAAGCAGTTGCCGCACGCGAATGCTGTTCGCCAATTCCGGGCCGGGATTGCGCACGCGAATTTTATAATCAATTGGCTCACCGGGCTTGACGGCATTGACGATTCTGCCGTTTTCGACGATCGTGCTGTTGGTGCGCGAATTAAAAGCGATCGCGAGATCGGTTAATCGCGGCGGAATGACGACGCGCACGGTGTCCGAAGCCGCATTGTTCGCGGGTGAAATGTCATTCGGTGAAGTCAAATTCGCGCGGCTGATGAGCCGCGTCAATGTTGGCGGCACACGCGCGGCAAATAGAACAGAGATCGTAATCGAATCAACGCCCCCGGAAGCGAGCTGTGGAATTTGCCAGATTAAAGAATCCCGGCTCGTCACCGCGAGTGGTTTTGAGGCGGCAACAAAATGCACGGAGTCGGGCAGCAGTTGCCGAACGCGAATGCTGTTCGCTAATTCCGGGCCGAGATTGCGCACGCGAATTTTGTAGCCAATCGGCTCGCCGGGCTTGACGGCATTGACGATTCTGCCGTTTTCGACGATCGTGCTGTTGGTGCGCGAATTAAAAGCGAGCGCGAGATCAGTGATTGCCGGCGGAATCACCACGCGAATCGTGTCCGACGCCGAGTTGTTTGCCGGGGCAATCTCATTCGCAAAAATCAAATCCGCACGGCTAACCAGGTGCGTTAGGGTTGGCGGCACGCGCGAAGCGAAGAGAACCGAAACCGTAATGGAGTCAGCCCCACCGGCATTGAGCAATGGAATTTGCCAGATTAACGAATCTCGGTTTATTATCGCCAGCGGTTTTGAGGCAGCGATGAAGCGCACGGAATCGGGGAATAATTGCCGAACGCGAATATCCGGCGCCTGCTCCGGGCCGAGATTGCGCACGCGAATTTTATAATCAATCGGCTCGCCGGGTTTGACGGCATTGACGATACGGTTGTTTTCAATAATCGTGCTGTTAGTGCGCGAATTTAAAGCAATCGCGAGATCGGTTAATCGCGGCGGAATGACGACGCGCACGGTGTCCGAAGCCGCATTGTTCACGGGTGAAACGTCATTCGGTGAAGCCAGATTCGCGCGGCTGATGAGTTGCGTCAATGTTGGCGGCACACGCACGGCAAATAGAACAGAGATCGTGATTGAATCAACGCCGCCCGAAGCAAGCGATGGAATTTGCCAGATCAGAGAATCGCGGTTTATTGTCACCAGCGGTTTTGAGGCGGCAACAAAACGCACGGAGTCAGGAAGCAATTGCCGCACGCGAATGCTGTTCGCCAATTCCGGGCCGGGATTGCGCACGCGAATTTTATAATCAATCGGCTCGCCGGGCTTTACCGCATTCACGATTCTGCCGTTTTCAATTATCGTGCTAATCGTGCGTGAATTTAAAGCGAGTGCGAGATCGGTGAGTGGCGGTTTGATAATATTGAAGACGGTATCAATCGTTGTGTTATTCGCGAGTTTGGCGGGATCTTCATTATCCGCTTTCACGGTCGCCTGGTTAATGAGCCAATTCGTCCCCACCGGCATCTTCGGCGCAACCGTGGCGTTAAATGTAAAACTCGCGCTGCTCTGCGACGGCAGACTCGCTATCGTCCATAAAACCGAATCGGCATTCGCGCCGGCCGGCGAGGGTTGAAAATTGCTCGCGCGCACGGAGTCCGGCAAAAAATCGGTGACGCGAACATTGCGCGCCGCAATCAAACCGAGGTTGGCGATCACGACGCGATAGTCGATGGTTCCGCCGCTTCCGGCAAAATAAACCGTGTCTTTGCCGCTGACAACAAACGAATCTGTTTTGACAAACTGCGTGATGGCGAGATCGGTAAACGTCGTCGGCGTTGCAAAAGAGGCGCGCACGGTATCGCGCGCGGTGTCGTTGTTTGGCGTGTTATCGTTGCGCGCCGACGAGGTGAGGCGGCTGATGAGCTGTTGCAGGTTCGGCGGCGCATTCGCGGCAAATTGCGCCGTTACCGTGATCGAATCTGTCGCGCCGGCATTGAGCCGTGGAATTTGCCAGACGAGCGAATCGCGCGTTGTATAAAAAGGAAGATTCGTCGTGCCGATAAAATTCACCGACGGCGGCAGCAATTGATGGAGACGCACGCTTTCGGCGCGCTCGGGGCCGAGATTGCTCACGCGCAGGCGATACGTGTAGTGATCGCCCGGTCGCACCGCTTTCACGGGTCTGCCATTTTCCAGAATCGTCAGACTGGTGAATGACGTCAGTGCCGGCGTCAGATCAGTGTCGCGCAGCGGCAGGCCGCCGGCCACAAAATAGTCGCCGGTGCTCGCGCCGAGACGCTTCTGCTCGTCACAAACCGTGACCTCGAGCCGGCGCCAGGTGTTGTTGCGCGCCGGATCGGGCGAGGTGTAAGCGAGCATATAAAAGTTTTGAATCAGCGCGGCGATCCGTTGATAGATGGCTTTGAACTCAACCGCGCCCTGTGTTTGAAAAAAAAGTCCGCCGGTTTCTCTGGCGATGCGCTTCAGCGTGTCCGGATTGGTTCCCGTGCCCAGGGCGATGGTAAAAATGGGGGTGCTGTAAAACCGCGCGCTATCGATCACCGCGGTCGGGGTCAGCGTCGAGCTGATATCGACGCCGTCGGTATAAACAATAATGGCGCGCCGGCTGTTTTCGCGCCTCGTCGCCTGCACGGCATACACGAGCGCATCATAAAGCGCCGTGGCGCCGTCGGCTTTCGCCGAATCGATAATCGCCAGCAATTTTTGTTTGTCATTGGTAAATTCCTGAAAGGCGGCGATCGTGTGAGAAAACTGGACGACGCCGGCGCGATCGATGGGACGCAGCAGGTCGACGAAAAGCCTGGCCGCGCTCTTCGCATCAGCCAGTTCTTCACTCATGCTGCCGCTCACATCCATCACCAGCATCGTGCTCGTCGGGAACGGCGTGGTTTGGCGAAATTCGGTCAATAACGGCGCGGGGTTCTGCTGATAGATATCAGGATTGGATGGAAAAGAAGGCGCGGCGCGGTGATATTCCAGGAGGCGTTTCCAAATTTGCGAAACCGGGATGCCGACTTCAGCAAGGTCTTGCGGCGCGAGCCAGCGCGAGGTGTCGGCCAGCCCCAGGACCGGCTTCCCGCTGTCGTCCGTGACCGAAATCGTTGCCAGCACCGGATGCGGGAAGGCCGCGGTCAGGCCGCGCGCCGAAAGCTCGCCGGCGATGGCGATGTTGGTGACATGCACGTCGAGGCTGGTTTGCCCGGTTGCTGCCGAAAATGTACCGAGAATAAACAGGAGCGCGATGATACCACCCGGTTGGCGCCAGCGAAGGCTTAAAGCTAGTTCATTCACATTCATGCAGAATCACCGCATCGAAAGGTGGAAATAAATGATTGCTTCCCGCCCACGGCACAGCCTAAAACTTCCGCAGGACATTCCCTGCTGCGTCTCTCGAGGGATAAATATCAGAGATCGTCTGCCTCGGATGGTTTAATATGACAACTTTGTGAATCTTAACGAAATATTTCAAAAAAAGCAAGTGTTTTTTATATTAATAAACGGTGCTTTCTTTAAAAAAAATCGTTAGGGAAAATCTGCAAAATAGCGTATTATTTTATATGCAGAAAACACTTGCTTTTTTAAACCGCTTGCCGGATTTTCTTACATGACAGTTTTTATGCACCGGAACGGCCCGCCGGATCGTTCCGGCCATCCAATCAATTTTCCATGAGGCATATCCCGCATGAAGCCAAAATTGTTTCATTTTTTGCCTGCCGCTTTTTTTATGCTGGTCTTGCCGGTGGCGGTTTTTTCACAGGGTTTCGGCCAGAATAAAATTCAGTATCAGGCCCGCCACTGGCAATTCATTCAATCCGAGCACTACGATATTTATTTTTACGCGGGCGGCCAGACGGCGGCGAAGTTCACCGCGGCGGTCGCCGAGTCTTCGTATCATCAAATCAGCCGGCTGCTCAATTTTCAAATGCAGGCGCGCACACCGATTCTGGTTTACAACTCGCACAATGATTTTGAGGAAACCAACGTCAGCGCCGAAATTCAGGACGAGTCCGTCGGCGGTTTCACGGAATTTTTCAAGAATCGCGTCGTGTTGCCGTACGAAGGCTCGCTGGAGCAATTTCGCCACGTGATTCATCACGAGCTGGTGCATGCGATGCATCTGCAATTTTTCTACGGCACCGGGGCTGGAGCCGCAATTCGCGGCATCTCCGGTTTCGCCTGGCCGTTGTGGTTCGGCGAGGGCCATGCGGAATATTTCGCGCGCCACTGGGATGCCGAATCCGACAACTTCATCCGCGACGCTGTGGTCTCCGGGTATTTGCCGCCGATTCCGCAGCTCAATGGTTTTCTCGCCTACAAAGGCGGGCAGGCGCTGGTCTACTGGATGGAGAATCGTTACGGCGTGGAGAAAGTCACGAAATTCAACCAGACCCTGCGGCGCGTGAAAAACGTCGAGCGCACGATTCGCGAAACCTTCGGCATGACGATGGAAGATTTCAGCGACGCGTGGCAGAAAGGGATGCGCGAAGAATACTGGCCGGAGATTGCGCGCCGCACCGCTCCTGCCGATCTGGCGACGCAGGTCACCAATCATGTCAAAAGCGATGCCTTCATTAATAATAGTCCGGCATTGAGTCCGAGCGGTGAGCGCCTGGTGTATCTCAGCGATCGCGCCGGCAAGTTCGACATTTATGTGACCTCGACGCTGGAAGTTAAAAAACCGCGGCGGCTGGTAAGCGGGCAAAAACAAAGCGGGCTGGAAGAATTGCACTGGCTGCGCCCCGGCATCACCTGGTCCCCGGATAGCAGGCAAATCGCTTTTGCCGCCAAAGCTGGCGCGCACGACGCGATTCATATTCTCGATGTTGAACGGAGCAAAATCATCCGCACCTATCAGCCCAAACTGGACGGCCTGTGGTCACCGGCATGGTCGCCCGATGGCAAAAGCATTGCTTTCATGGGCATGAAAGATGGTCGCAGCGATATCATGTTGTTGAATTTGGATAACGGCGACATTGCGCCGGTGACCAACGACGCGTTCAGCGATCTCGATCCCGCGTGGTCGCCCGACGGCAAGGCGATCGCATTTGTTTCCGATCGCGGCGCGTTTTCGGGAAAAGCCGTTGACGGGCGGATCGGCGAAGTGTTGCCGCTCGCGGATTTTGCCAACACCGATATTTTTCTCATTCAACCCGACGGCGCCGGATTGCAGCAAATCACGACGAGCCCCTATGCCGAAAAATCGCCGACGTTTTTTCACAATGCGGATTCGCTGCTGTTTGTTTCCGACCGCAACGGCATCGACAATATTTATCTGTATGACCGGACGTTGCGCGCGGAAAAACCGCTGACGAACCTGCTCACCGGTGCGAATCAACTGGCGGCGGCGACCGGCGGCGCCCGCGTCGCGTTCACGGCGTTCGCGCGCGGCGGTTTTGATATTTTTCTGTGGAAGAGTCCGTTTGATTATGCCGACACGCTGCGCACGCCGGCGCTCACGCCGTTTCGCGAACGCGAACAAAAGGCGGATCGTGAATTTTCGTTCATCACGCTCGCCGACCATGAGGCGGCGATGCCGACGCTGGATCGCGAGACGCGGCCGTACAACAAATTCGTCTTCGATCATGATTTTCGCTCCGGCAAAATCGGCGCGGCGGCCAACGGCGCGACCGTCGTGTTGTCGTCCGACCAGCGTTTGGCTCCGGACGGCTCGTTTAAAATTCAAAAATACCGGCGCAAATTCAGCGTCGATTACGCCGGCGGCGCGGGCGGTTACGATCCATTTTTCGGCCTGCAGGGTTACACGCAGTTTTACATCAGCGATCTCGCCGGCAACCAGCAGCTCGGTCTCGGCATTAATCTGATTCGCAACATTTCCAACAGCGATTTCTATTTGAGCTGGGCCAATCTCGCGCACCGCGCCAATTTCGGCGTGCAGTTTTTTCATGTCGCCAATTTTTTTCAGACCAGCCTTGATATTACGCGCGTGCGCAATCTCGGGGTCGAGATCGGCATGGCGTATCCGCTGTCCCGCTTTAAACGTGTGGAGGTGGGCTTAAATTTTACGCATTTGCGGGAAAATAATCTCGGCTTTTTCTTTGATATTCTGCCGACGCGCGTCACCAATGCGTTTCCCATGACGCTGGCGTATGTTTCCGACAACACGCATTTTCGTTTCTTCGGCCCGTTCACCGGCACGCGTTATCGCGCCGGCGTCGTGTTCGCGCCGGAACTCGGCTCGCGCGTGATTTCGTTCCAAACCGGCTTCGCGGATTTTCGCAATTACTTCGGTATTTCGCGCGACTTCGGCGTCGCGTGGCGATTGAGTGGCGGCGTGAGCGGTGGCAAAAATCCGATGCGGTTTTTTCTCGGCGGCGTGGACAACTGGCTCAACTATAAATTTGCGCAAAATTTGAACGCGTTCAATATTACGGATTTTTATTTCAGCCAGTTCGTCACCCCGTTGCGCGGCGCCAATTATTATGAGATGATCGGCACCCGTTACGCGCTGCTGAATCTGGAATTGCGCGTGCCGCTCGTCGATTATTTCATCGCGCGCTTTCCGCTGCCGCTTGGCATCGCCGGCATTCGCGGCGCCGGCTTTCTCGACGTCGGCTCGGCGTGGGATTCCGACAAACGTTTTCGCGCCACCGAAAAGAACGTCAACGGCGAAACCGTGCTGCGCGATATCATCGCCGGCTACGGCTGGGGTTTCCGCGCCAACCTCGGCATCTTCCTGCTCCGCATGGATTCCGTCTGGCGCACCAATTTAGCCGGCAGCAGCAAACCGCGCTATCTGTTTTCGTTTGGGACGGACTTTTAGCGTGTAACGTGGGACGTGTAACGTGCTAAATTTATAAAAGTTTTTTCGTTGCGGTTCCCTTTTCGTTGCAAATTACAGAAAAGCTTGTTTCGTTGCAGTTCTCTTTTCGTTGCAAATTTCAAAAAACTTTTTTTTGCTGCGGTTCCCTTTTCGTTGCAAAACTCAAAAAGCTTTTTTCGTTGCGAAATTCAGGAGAAGTCAAAATGTATAAATTTTTGCGGATCAGCTCGTTGCTCTTCTTCATTTTCGTCATTGGTTGCGGCGGCCCGGCGGCGCGCAATCCCAGCCGCCCGAATCGTTTCGGCGCCAGCCTGATCATGAGCGCGCGCATCGTCAATTTGCCCGCTGCCGAGAAGGGCAAAGGCAAAGTCGTTTTCGTTGCGGAAATGCGCTATCCCGATCTGCAATTCATCAAAACCGCCGGCGGTTACGCCGCGGAGGTTGAATTGACCTTCTCGCTCCAGGAGAAAGGCCGCCCCGAAGGCGTTCGCCTCGTTGATCGCCGCCGCAAAATTGATTTGAAAAATTTTGGCGAAACCAGTGATCGGGAAAAAAACCTGCGCGTGGTGGAAGAGATGATCGTTCCCGCCGGCGAATACGTGGCCAGCGCGGCGGTGACCGATCGCTACGCCCGGAATCAGGGCACGGTCACCGAAAACGGGCAGGTGCAGGATTTTTTATCGGCATTGCACGTGAGCGAGTTGTTGCTCACCACGGACTCGCTGGCGCGATTTCAGCCGGACCAACTCATTCCTTTCCGGCAGAATCGTTTCAGGAAGGATTTTTACGCGCTGTTTGCCGTCGGCGGCATGCAGGCCGGCCAGCCGGTGCAGTTGCAATACGAACTGCAGGATGGCGAAGGCAAAGCGCTGTTCAATCGGCAGGCCAATTTTGTCGCGCCCGAAATGATCGCTTACACCTCGCTGCCGATACCGGCGGACAAACTCGCGATGGGCGTCACCGTGCTCAAAGTTCGGGCCGAGCAAAACGGCGTGAAAGCCGAAGCCGCGCTGTCGATTTACGCCAACGTCGGCGTGAGTCCGCAGCAGGGCCAGAACATCAGCGCAATTATCGAGCCGATGCGTTATATCATGGATGGCAAAGACTGGCAGACGCTGAAAGACGCGTCACCGGAAGAGCGCACCAAAGTATTCAACGCCTACTGGGCGGCGCGCCAACCGGCGACGACGAACAAGCAGGATGAGAACCCGCTGCTGGCGGAATTTTTTGTGCGCGTGCAGGAGGCCAATTTGCGCTTCCGCTGGGCGGGCATCGAAGGCTGGCGAACCGACCGCGGCCGCATTTTTATTGTCTACGGCGATCCCGACAACGTTCAGCGCCAGCGCTCCACGCGCAGCAACGCAAGTTACGAAACGTGGACGTACGCCGAGATCGGCCGTCAGTTTGTCTTTTACGATTTTAATAACGACGGCGATTTTCGGCTGATTTCCGGTGGGTGAGTTTCCGGCAGGAATTGGACTCCTTTAAAGTTCTGCTCCCAAAATACGAATTTTGTCATTAAAAAGCAATGCCACGATTTGGTCGGCAATCGCCCGTTCCTGGGCGAATCGCTCGCGACCATTTCCGACTGCATTCTCTCGAAGATGCCCCAAAAACAGTTTTTTGACAAATTCAAAATTTGTCGTTATACTAAGCATAGGTTCGATCTTGCCGTATTTGACATTTGGCTTGATTGTTGGAAAAGAACAACAACATGGCAATACAAAGGTGACAGATGTCCCTTCAGACGGTTACACTAACAATTCCAGACTCGATTTATCGACGTGTCAAGCGCTCGGCGGAAGCGTTGCGCCGGCCGCCGGAAGAAATCATTGTTGAGACCTTGAATGTGGCGTTGCCTCGTGTCGATGACATGCCCATGGAAATGGCAGAAGGCTTGGCGACGATGCGTGCTTTGCCGGACGAGAAACTTTGGGAGATTGCCCGTGGCATGATGCTTACCAAACAGCAAAACCGGTTACGCGCTTTGTCTGCCGCACAACGTGAGCGTGCTCTGAAGCCTGCCGAACTGCAAAAGCTCGACGAGTTGCTTCAAGAGTATGGCCGGATAACGTTGCGCAAGGCTCAAGCTTATGCCTTGCTGCACGAACGAGGTCTATACACGCATACCGATTCATAAATGCCTCGGCCCTACATTTCCAAAGCTGTTCGCCATCGTGTTGCGATAGCCGCCCGTCATCGCTGTGGCTATTGTCTCACCTCGCAAAAGTACACCGGCGCGCAATTGGAAATCGAGCATATCATCCCTGTAACTCTGGGAGGCTCACACGAAGAGGAAAACCTTTGGTTCGCCTGTAGTTGGTGCAACGGTTACAAGGGATTTCAAATTGACGGCGTTGATCACCTCACAGGTAAACGTGTTCCGATATTCAATCCTCGCAAGCAATTTTGGTCGGAGCATTTCAGATGGAGCATTGACGGGACAAAGATTATTGGTATAACTGAATGCGGCAGAGTTACAGTCGATGCTTTGCAGCTCAACAATAAGTTCGTCGTTTCAGCGCGTGGCTACTGGACAAGCGCCGGTTGGCACCCTCCGAAGGATTGATTTCGCTCGATGAATGCTTTGCTTTGGTTAGAAAAAGCCAATCCTTTCTGTGGCTCCTTCGCCAGCCTCATAATCCCCCTCGCCCAATTGCGCAGATCATCCCTACGGGCGTAGCCATCAGCACATAAATCGTCGGCAGCACGAGCAGCGTGACGACCGTCGAGAAAACCAAGCCAGCGGACCCCGACTTCCATTTGTATTTTTTAGTTGCCGGCCTCTCCGATACTTTCTCGCTCGGCGTCATCGTCTACGAAATCGCCGCCGGCAACCGCCCGTTCTTGGGCGAATCCCGCTTTGCGGGACCATTTTCCAACCGCCTTCTCTCGCAGATGCCGATTCTGGCTTCCGATCTCAACAAAATTTTGTTGACTTTCGGCTATTTTACTATTAAATTTAGTGGAATAAAATGGCGCGAAAAGAAAAAATATTGAGCCGGATTCAAAATAATCCTCACCAGGTTCGTTTTGAGGATATTGATAAAGTGATGCGGCAAGCTGGATTTGGTGAAAGGCATTCCGGCAGTCATTATGTTTATTCGCACCCGCAAATTCCTGGCATCGTAACCATCGTTCGGCCACATGGAAAAGGCGGAACGCAATTTGTCGCGCCAATCTATGTGAAAAAAGCTTTAGAAGCTGTCGACCGCCTCGAGGAACTCGATATATGAACACTAATTTACAAAAAGACCTTGATTACTATTTGTCTCTCAACTACGAAATCACGCTTCGCAAGATGACGGCGGCTGAAGCCGGAGCAAGCGAGCGCCGATATCTTGCACAAATCCCTTTGATTGACGGCCTGATGGCCGAAGGTGAAACGCCGCAGGAGGCGCTGACTCATCTCGAAATCGTCAAGCGTCTTGCTTTCGAGTTGATGCTTGAGCAAGGCAAAGAAATTCTCGAGCCGAGGTTTGAAATAGCAGTTGAGGCGGCGTAGAGCGCAGCGATCCCTTTTCACCATTTCCCCTTGTCGCCAAACGAGCCATTTGGGTTACAGCCCATTATCCTCGCACAATCCTTTTCGCCCAATTACGCAAATCATCCATCAGCACATAATTCATCGGCAGCACGAGCAGCGCGATGACGGTTGAGAAAACCAAGCCGCCGGCCCCGACTTCCATTTGTATTCTTTCGTTGATGGCCTCTCCGATATTTTCTCGCTCGGTGTGATCGTCTACAAAATGGCCGCCGGCAACCGCCCGTGCTTGGGCGAATCACTGGCAACCATTTCCAACCGCATTCTCTCGCAGATGCCCGACGGGCGTGGCCGATTCCGGCTTCCGATCTCAATCCGCAAATGTCACCGGCGTTGGATGCCGTGCTGGTGTAGGCGAGATGCGGCAGAAAATGCTTGATTCTGAGTTGACGTTTTTATAACTTAGCAATGGGATTATTAGGTTTTCCCTCTGGCACTCACATCATCGTTACGGTGGTCTGAATGATTCAAGAACAAGATTTAGACGTAAAAGACTTGGCGAATGCGAGTCGCGTTCGCCAGGTATTGAGTCGCGTCAAAAAAAACGGCAACCGTTATA
>Ga0247727_10002071_pt1 | contig 46447 bp, 36 predicted proteins | sample WisWelCaveWW1625_FD_202498 | JGI IMG/M metagenome (GOLD analysis project Ga0247727, IMG submission 202498) | Biofilm microbial communities from Wishing Well Cave, Virginia, United States - WW16-25 | ecosystem: Environmental > Aquatic > Deep subsurface > Groundwater > Cave microbial mat | place...
CTGCTCGCCGCGCGGGCCGTGCAACTTGCGACCGACGGAATTCCAGTCGAAGGGCCGGTCAATCTGCTGCGGCGCGACCCGAAGACGCGCGGCGAAGTGCTCTTCCGTGAAACCTGCTCCGGCTGTCACCGTTACGGCGAGAAATTTCGCGACGGCAAGAAGGCGTCCGACCTCGCCGGCTACGGCCGCGAAGACCGAATCCGCCGGCTCATTACGAATCCCGGCCACGACGATTTCTTCGGTCTCACCGGCCTCAACAAGATGGCCGACTGGGCCGCCGGCGAAGACCTCGCGAACGCCGACGCCGACACGAAAGCACTGATCGACTCGATTGCGAAATGGCTCGCCGCGCACCCGCGCAAGACCTCGCTGCAGCGCAACGAGGAGTTTTACAGGAATGGTCTGGCCGCGTTTCAGAGTCTCGGCTGCAACGACTGCCACACGCACGAGGAGGCCGAGCCGGGCACCGGCATCTTCGCCGGCCCGAACCTGACCGGCTACGGCGACGACGCCTATCTCCGAACGATGATCATGGCGCCGGACAACCCGTCGCGCTACGGCTCGCGCAACACGATGCCGGTCTTTCGCGATCTGCTCGGCGTCACGGCCGAACTCACGCGGCTCGATAACGAACGCGTTCGCAAGTCCGCGCGCGACCGCATCGCGCCCGACGACCCCGACCCCGAACAGAAACGGAAACGAATCAACGAGGCGACGGAGCTTTCGCATCTGAGCGATATCGACCGCGAATTGATCATTCGATTCCTGCTCGACGACTTTCGCGTCGTGTTCGGCGGCGATCCGATCAGCGGGCCGACCAAGTAACGATCTCGGCGAGGAGCTAGCATGCCGGACCACTCTCGCAGCAAGGCGGCGCACGAACGCGCATGCCGATTGATTCCCGGCGGCGTGAACAGCCCGGCGCGGGCGTTTGGCGGCGTGGGCGGCAAGCCGCTGACCGTCGCGCGCGGCGCGGGCGCGACCTTGTGGGACATCGACGGCAATCGCTACATCGACTACTGCGGTTCGTGGGGGCCGCTCATTCTCGGCCACTGCCCGCCGCGCGTCGTCGCGGCCGTCGAGCAGGCCCTGAAGAATGGTTCGAGCTTCGGCGCGCCGACGGAATTGGAAACGGAACTGGCGGAACTCGTCATCGCCGCCGTGCCGTCGATCGAAAAGGTCCGCTTCGTGAGTTCGGGCACCGAAGCGGTGATGAGCGCGATCCGGCTGGCACGCGGCTTCACGGCTCGCGACAAGATCATCAAATTCGCCGGCTGCTACCACGGCCACACCGACAGCATGCTGGTACAGGCCGGATCGAGTGCGACAACGCTCGGCGTGCCGTCGAGTCCCGGCGTGCCGGCCGGCTGCACGCGCGACACGATCGTCGTCGAGTTCAACGAACTCGCGGCGGTCGAGCACGCCCTCACGTCGAATGCCGGGCAAGTCGCCGCGGTGATCCTCGAACCGGTCGTCGGCAACATGGGCACGGTGCTGCCGCGCGACGGATTTCTCCGCGGCCTGCGCGAACTTACCGAGAAGCACGCGGCACTCTTGATCTTCGACGAAGTGATCACGGGCTTCCGACTCTCCCTCGGCGGCGCTCAGCAACGATTCGGCATCCGCCCGGACCTGACGGTGCTCGGCAAGATCATCGGCGGCGGCATGCCAGTCGGCGCGTTCGGCGGCCGGGCCGAAATCATGGACAAGATCATGCCCGTCGGCCCGGTGTTTCAGGCCGGCACGCTATCCGGCAACCCGCTCGCGATGGCCAGCGGCATCGCCACGCTGCTCGAACTCAAAGAAAACCCGCCGTACGATCGGCTCGAACGGCTGACGACTCGTCTCGCGCGCGGACTGCACGAAGCCGCACACGAGGCCGGCATCCCGCACGTCGCGCCGCACCTCGGCAGCATGTTCACGCTCTTCTTCAACCCGTCGCCGGTCTCGAACTACACCGACGCCAAGCTCAGTGACACGAAACGATTCGCCCAATTCTTCTGGGCAATGGTCGAGCAGGGCGTCTACCTGCCGTGCAGTCAATTCGAAGCAGCGTTCGTCTCAGCCGCTCACACCGACGACGATATCGACCGCACGATCGCTGCCGCGCGCAAATCACTTAGCCGAACTTGATCGCCCGCCGACCGCGTCGTACCTCCCACGGATCTGAATCCCACCACCGTCAGCGCCTCGCAAGATGCGCCGAGCGCACTGAGAGATAAACAAAGCTTGATGTGTCTATCGCCGTGAGAACTGAGACATAAGCCGAGCTTGATGTGAAATGCGTCGCGATAACTGCGAGATGCAAAAAGCGCACTGACACATAAACAAATCTTGATGCAAGTACGGCCGAGACTACTGCGAGATGCAAAAAGCGCACTGTCGCATAAACAAATCTTGATGCAAGTACGGCCGAGACGACTGCGAGATGCAAAAAGCGCACTGTCACATAAACAAAGCTTGATGCAAGTACGGCCGAGACGACTGCGAGTACGTCCGAGCGAACCGTAGGACCGGCCGTGAAGGGAACGGACGCGGCCGAGGCATGCGGAGGACTCGATTACGACTTCGCGGCCGCGTCGGAGTTCTCCGGAACGTCCGGCGATTTGGGATCGAACCAGCTCTCTTTGAACTCGATGCGTCGCCGCTCCTTCATGGCCATGTTCGAGACGAGCGCGATGATCGCGTCGCCCATCGCCACGTGGCCGGGACAACGCAGTTCGCTGGTCAGTTCCTGGTGGCTGCCGGGGCTGAAGCGTTTCACTTGATAGGCGAAGTGTTCCATTTCTTCGCGGTATCCTTTGGAGACTTGTCCGGCGAGTGCGATGGCGGCTTGCGGCGTGGCGGCCGGGGCGGTCGGGCTGGCCTCGACGACCGGCTTGCCGCCCGCGTCCTTGACCGCGATGTTGGTCGCGGCCGCCGGCTTCGCGCTCGGCGCGTTCGGGTCGCCTTCCTTGAACAGCGAGGTCTCTTCCTCCTTCTCGATCATCATTGTGCCGCGTGTGCCGTAGACGGTTTCGCCATACTTCTCAAACGAGTTCGTGTTGATCGACGAGTAGGTCACGACGACGACGTCCTCGCGGTTCGTGGTCTTGCCGTATTGCGGGCCGGGGAATTCGAACGTGCAGAACACGTGATCGTCCGCCTCGCGTTCGTCGTCGTAGAATGATTTCACGCCGACGCCCGACACGGCGAGCGGGTGTACGTGCTGCTTGCCGTCGTGCAGGCCGCGCGCGATGAAGATCGAGCAGGCGTCGAGTTGGTGGCTGCCCAGTTCGGCCATGAGGCCGCCGCCCGTGCGGTTGTATAGCCGCCAGCGCACCAGCTCGGTGAGGTTTTTGAAGCCGGACCGCTTGAGCACGTCTTCGCTGATCGACGTGTCTTCGTCCGGGATCGACTTGCGCCAGCCGTCCTGGAACATCGGCCGGCCTTGCTCGTCGAGGATCGGCTTGCCCTCTTTGTCGAGCGCCGGGAACGAATTGTTGCGGTGCCACAGCGCGCGGATGTGCCGGATGTCGCCGAGCATCTTGCTCTGCAGGATGCTGACGACGTTGTCGTAGAGCACGCTGTAGTGCCGCTGGTGGCCGACGGCGAGCAGCATGCTGGTCTCCTCGGAGACGCGGATCATCTCTTTGCAGTCGTGGACGGTTTGTGCCATGAGCTTTTCGCAGAGCACGTGCTTGCCGGCCCGCATCGCCTTGATCGCGGCCTCGGCGTGCAGGTGCAGCGGCAGCGCGATCACGACCATTTCGATGTCGGGGTCCGCGAGCATGTTCTCGTAGTTCTCGTGGTAGCGATTTTTGATCGACCGCTCGGCGACATTCTTGGCTTCCTCTTCGCCGTATTTCTTTCGGAAGCCGACGCGCGGGCCGCGCGGCTCGCCGTCGATCGCCCGCTTCTGGTTGTACGGCCGGATGTCGCTGAAGCCGATGAACTGGATGTACTCCGGGTTCGATTCGCCGAGCAGCACCTGGCCTTCGTCGCCGCAGCCAATGATGCCCGCGCGAACGGGGTTGCCGTCGATCCGGTTGTATCCGAAGCAGAAGGCGCCGAGCGGCACGCCGACCGCGGCCGTGGCCAGGAAATCGCGCCGCGTGAAACCAAGCGCCGTCTGATAATTCTCGCGGCCGGCCTGTTTTTGTTCGGGAGTGAGGTTCAACATTTGTGTCCTTTCGTCATCGGTCGTCTAACCGCAAGCCGAAGCCGAGCGCGTCGGACTCTGTCAACGTCGCGCTCGCCTGCGGCTCACGGTCAAACGATTGTGTTGTATGCGTCCGTCATTTCACGCTTTCACGATCGCGTCGTCGGGCGTCTTCCAGAAAATCGCCGTGAGTCGCCGCGTGATGAGGCCGCGAATCAATGCGTCGAGGCCCAGCCAGCGGCCGCTCGGGATCGTGGCCAGCACGAGCGCGGCGAGACATTCGATCAGTTCTTTGTTCACGAACAAGTAGTGGCCCGGATCGCCCGGAAGGCCGCTGCCCAGCGGCGTCGGGGGATTGCACGCGTAGAACATCCCGATGAGCACCGCCGCGCCGAGTGCCGCCAGCCGGCTGAACAAGCCGACGACGAGCAGCCCGCCGCAGATCGTCAAGCCGAGCATCGTCACAAGATTGTCCTGGTCAATCTGTCGTTCCGGCCATTCCAGTTTGAACGGCAGTCCGAGCCGGCCGGCGAGTCCGCCGAACCGTTCCTTTGAGTCGCGTTCGATCTGTTCCGGCGTCAACTCGGCGGTCACGTGCTCGCGCAGCGACTTGGTCCAACCGTCCACGGTCGCGAGCAACTCATCGCGAATCTTGGCCAGCTCTTTTCGCCGGTCCTTCGCGTGGTCGCGCTTGAATCTCGGTTCGCCGGCCTCGTCGGAGATGACCGTTTGAATTTCTTCGCGATAGGCGCTGAGCTTTCCCTTGTTCGACGGGTTGTTGAAAAACGCCTCCTTCGCATGCTCCAGCTCGCGAACCTTCGCCCGCGCACTCGTCTGCTGCTCGTCCGTCAGCGTGTAGCGCCGGTCCAACTCGGCGAGGGAAAGTTCCCAGCGGCTCGCGGCCCCGGCCGGCTCCAGCCGCTCGAGGCCGTCGGGGTCGTCCAGGTGCGATCGAAACCGCGCGCGAAACGGCCCGGACGAATTCGCGATGTAACCTTCCGCGGACCACTTGTTCGTGCCCTTGCGGTGCGTGTCGATCTTCCAGAGACCCTCGTACAGAAAATGCCAGCCGACCGCGACGCGCAACAGCACGAGCGCGAGACACGAACACCAGCAGAGTCGATAGCCACGTTTGTTCAGGGGATGCCTCGCTTTCAAAATGACGAAGTTCTATCCGTCATATTCAGTTCAACGAGCCCACTTGGTTGCCCGACGAGTTGCACTTCGAGTTCGTCGGAATCCGCGTCCTTCAAAACGACAATCGCTCCAACTTCCGGGTGTCGATCGCAGTAATCGCGAGTTCGATTCGGGCCGAGGATGAAGAACGCGGTCGAGAGCGCGTCGGCTTCGGCGGCTGTCGGGGCGATCACGGAAACGCACGCTCCTCCGTCCGCGGGCCAGCCGGTGCGCGGATCGAGGATGTGGCCGAACCGCCGGCCGTCGGCCTCGAAATATTGGATCGTCGCGCCGGACGTGCCCAGCGCCGCGTCGCGCAATCGCACGGTTGCGATGTGCCGGCTCGGTTCACGCGGGTCAAGGATGCCGACAAGCCAGCCGCTGTCGGCGTCGCGCTCGCGATCGTCGGCGGGAGTGCCGATTGCCAGGATACTGCTTCGGCCACCCTGCAGCACCGCGGACGAAACGCCCCAATCGCGCCGCAGCAACTCGGCCGCGCGGTCGAGCGCGTAGCCTTTTCCGATCGCGCCCAAATTCAATTCCACACCCGGCCGGCTAAACTCGATCGTGCGGCGTTCCCGGTCGAGCACGACGTTGCGGCTGCCGACCCGTTCCAGCATGCTGGCCAATTCGTCCGGCGGCGGCACGCGCTTCGGGCCGCGAAAGAAGCCCCACGCTTTGATCAGCGCTCCCGCGGCGATGTCAAATGCGCCGGCCGTTTCTTGCGTCAGTCGCGCGGCCGATTCGAACAATTCGAAAAGTCGCGGTTCGACCGGCACCGGCGTGACCGCGGCGAACAAATTGATGCGGCTCACCTCGCTCGTGTCGCGGTAGACCGTCATCTGATCTTCCAGCCGGTCGATCTCGTCGAGTGCCGCCGTCGCCGCTTCGACTGCACGCGGCGTGAGCACCGGCAGGACGATCTCGAACCGGCACGCCATCGCGCGGCGGCTGGCCGTGATCACGGCAGAATTCGCGTTGACTTGACATGGCACCGAAACTTGTCGTTTCGTGGCCGGCTCGGCCGTCCTGCGAATCGAGCGATCGACGGCCTCGGCGATCGGTCGGCCACGCAAGAAATCGCGTCGGGTTGTCGGAGCGGGCGCGGCCATGTTGAACTCAGCAATCGCGGTCGAAAGATGAATGACTCAGGCGTGTGGTGATCGCGCTGGCTCGATGTGCCGCTTCAAGCCGTCCGTGAGCCGGGCACAACGCTCGAAGTATTCTAACGACCCGGCGCGCGTGCTTGCAAGAAAAGCTGATGGCACTGTTTCAATCGGTAAACGACGGCGCGCGGCGGTTCATCACGCGCCCTCCGGCGGTCCTTGCACTTTGCGGCGGACGCGGAGCGGCAGTGCGTGCAGCCGGATGAAGCCGCGGGCGTCTTCTTGGCGATATGCCTCGTTCTCGCCGTCCATCGTAGCGACGTTGGCGTCGTACAGACTGAAGGGCGAACGGCGGCCCTCAATGATCGCGTTGCCTTTGTAGAGGGCGACTCGCGTTTCGCCCGTGACGAACTTTTGCGTGCCCGTCACGAACGCCCGGTGCGCGGCGCAGGCCGGATCGAACCAGTAGCCGTTGTACACGAGTGCCGCGAAGTCGGGCGCGCGGCGTTCCTTTTCCAAGATGAGGCTGCCGGTGAGCGTAAGTCCCTCGATGTCGCGATGCGCGGCCAGCAGCACGGTGTGTCCCGGCGCGTGATATTCGCCGCGCGATTTCATGCCGACGTAACGCGTCTCGACCATGCCGAGCGACCCGACGCCGTTCCGCGCGGCCGCGGCATCGACGAAGTTGAAGACTGATTCGAGGCCCTCGGCGAGCAGCGTGCCGGGTTCGTACACCGAGACGGCGACCTCCTCGCGCGTTTCCGGCCGCGCCACCGCCTCCGTGACCTTCGTGGGTACGCCGGACTCCCAGTGAATAATGAATCGCTCGACGCGGTCCGGCGCCTTCATCGGGTGAATCATGCGCTCGAAGATCTCGTCTGGGGCCGACAGCCACGGGTCTTCCAGGATGCCGGCCTCGTACGAGATGTGCAGCAGGTTATCGTCCGACGACCACGGCTGTTTCACAGTCGCCTTCACTTCGAGGCCGTGCGTCGTCGCGTAGGCCAGCATGCTCTTGCGGCCCTCGGCGAACTGATTGATGAACGCGGCGTCCTTCCACGGCGCGAGGATTCGCAGGCTGTCGTCCAGTGCCTGGTAGCTGATCTCGAAACGCACTTGATCGTTGCCCTTGCCGGTCGCGCCGTGCGACACGGTTCGCGCGCCGGTCTGACGCGCGACGGCGACCTGATGCTTCGCGATGAGCGGCCGCGCGATCGACGTGCCCAACAAGTAGCGGCCCTCGTACTGGCAATGCCCGTGCAGACACGGCAAAAAGTAGTCGCGGAGAAACTCCTCGCGCGCCCGCACGACGACATACTCGCTCGCCCCGTTCCGCGTCGCACGCTCGCCGATCTGTTCGAGGTTCTCGACCTTCTGTCCGATGTCGAGCAGGTACGCGACGACTTCATAGCCCTGTGCGGCGAGCCAGTGCAGGATGACGGTAGTATCCAGCCCGCCGGAATAGGCGAGCACGACTTTGCCCTTCGACGCCATGACGACTCCTTCGAGATACCCGGTGCTAGGTAACGAGACAGATTCTACGCAGTGCCGGTTCGCTCGTGCCAGCACGATTCGGGGACCTCAGCGCTGTTGCCACGGTCAAGACGCCTGCATACGCTGTTGCGAACTCGTGACGGCCGGCATCAACGAAAGAACAAAGGAGTCGCCCGTGTCCCTGAGAAATTCCTGTCAGTCTTCGGCGTTAGTAGTCGTTGCGTTGTTTTTGCTCGCGAGTTCGGCGGCTCGCGGCGACGATTGGCCGCAGTGGCTTGGCCCGCAGCGCGACGGCGTGTGGCGCGAGAGTGGCATCATCGAGAGGTTCCCCGACGGCGGCCCGCCGCTGCGCTGGCGAGTGCCGGTCGGACCGGGATACACCGGCCCGTCGATTGCCGCCGGCCGCGTCGTCGTGATGGATCGCGTCACGCCGGATCGAAAGCTCGACCAGCCGACGTACAAACGAGCGAGCAAGGCGGGCACCGAACGCGTGCTGTGCATGAACGAGGCGGACGGGAAGCTCGTCTGGAAGCACGAGTACGACTGCACGTACACCGTCGATCGGCCGTCTGGCCCGCGAACGTCGCCGGTGATTCATCAAGGCAAGGTGTACACGCTCGGCACGGAAGGCGATCTCCTCTGCCTCGACTTCGCGACCGGCAAAGTGGTGTGGTCGCACCATCTCAAAGACGAGTACGAAGCCGCAACGCCGATGTGGGGATTCTCCGCGCACCCGCTGATCGATGGAAAAAAACTCATCACGCTTGTCGGCGGGCGCGGCACCGGCGTCCTGGCGTTCGACAAGGACACGGGCAAAGAAATCTGGCGGTCATTGAGCATCAAGGACACCGGCCACGGTCCCGGCTATTGCCCGCCGATGATCTATGAGGCCGGCGGCGTGCGCCAACTCATCGTCTGGCATCCCGAATCGATCAACTCGCTCGACCCGGAGACCGGCAAGCTTCACTGGTCGCAGCCGTTTGAAATCAAGGCCGGCCTGACGATCCCGACGCCGCGTCAGCTCGGCGACAAGTTGTTCGTCACGTCGTTCTACAACGGCCCGATGATGTTGCGGCTCGACGGCGACAAACCCGCCGCGACCCTGTTGTGGCGCGGAAAGAGCAGCCAGGAAACCCGAACCGACAAGCTGCACGCCATCATGTGTACCCCGTTCTTGGAGGACGGCTATATATATGGTGTGTGCAGCTACGGGCAACTGCGTTGCTTGAACGCGGAGACCGGGGAGCGCGTGTGGGAGTCCCTCTTGGCCACCGGTTCCACCGGCGACACGAGCCGGCAATCCGACCGCTGGAAGAACGCCTTCATTGTGAAGAACGGCCACAGGTTCTTCCTCGCCAATGAATTGGGAGACCTGATCATCGCCAAGCTTAGCCCCGCCGGCTACAACGAGATCAGTCGAACGCACTTACTGGAGCCGACAACGCCGGAGGCAGGTCGTCCTGTGGTCTGGTCACACCCGTCATTTGCCAACAAATCCGTGTTCATGCGAAACGACAAGGAGATAATTTGCGTCTCACTTGCCGAAATGGCTACTTCTGGCCGTTAGAGTACAATCTCGAACGCCTACTTGGCGACCATGTATGCCATTTTGGCAGTCTTGAGTGGCATAAGTGCTTTCTGAAGCCGTCTAATTGCTTTCCTAACTAGCCTAAGTGCTTTACTGACGGTCATCTGCTATCGCAGATGAGGCTTAGGAAAGCACTTAGACGAGTCATGAAAGTAATTAGAGCAGTCAAGAAAGCAATTATGCCATTTCTTGAAGCAATTATATGAATTCAAGTAGCAATTAGACGACTTAAGAAAGCACTTATTCGAGTTGAGAAAGCACTTATAGCAGTTGAGAAAGCACTTATAGCAGTTGAGAAAGCACTTATGCAAGTTATTAAATAAATTTTGCTAATTTTTGGCGTAATTCTCAACAATCAGTTTGTCATGGTACAAGTTGAGAAGGAAATTAGGCGATGCCATCCGATCACTGGAACGCTTTGGGACGACGTGTTTTCAGAGCTACTTCTTCTGAGAGCCGGGCTTGTTGCCCTTCGCCGGCTTCGATTCGCTCGCCGACGCGGCCTTCGCCTCTTTCACCTCGCGGCGGTCGCCCGGATGAGCGTCCAGCTCGAACGTCGATGACGCGGGATTGCTGTTGTGCTTGCCGATGCAGATTTGTTCGGGCACGTCGCGGCCGTCGATCTTGAGCGAGAAGCGCACGGCAGTCGCCTGCTTGCTGGCCTTGAAGTTGATGCCGTCCTCTTTCTCGTCGGTCGTGAAATCGAAGCTGATCTCTTGCTTCTTGGCGCTGTGCTTCCACTGTTTTTCCGCACCGTTCTTCTTGGCGAGGTGCGAGCTGACCTGTTCGACCACGCCGTTTTCGACCGTGATCGTGCCGGCGTAGCGGTGGTCCTTCGCGCCTTTGCCGTTCACGACGCGGACGTGCCAGCCTTCGGCATTGTGCCAGACTTTGAAGCATTCGGTCGTGCCCTTCTTGAGGTTGCCCTGCGGTTCGCCGTCGGGGTCCAACCCGGTGCGTCCTTTCTTGTCGGCAGCGAGCGCGGCCGCCACCACGATGCAGAACATCGGAATCGCCACACTCGCAAACGCCAGACGCATGATGTGCCGAGTCATCTGTTCCTCCTTGAAGTGTTGAATTGTTGAATGATGGGTTCCCGGTTCCGTCCAGGGCGGCGGATGGTATCGAGGCGGCCGGAACGCGGCAAGGCCAGTCGAACGCGGTTCGCTTCGTTGTGCAACGACGCGATCGGTTTGCCGTGGATTTGTGCCGCAGACACGCGGCAATTCCCGCCGTCGCCGTTGGCCTCTGGACTGGTTTTTGCGCCGATTGCCTGCTAGCTTGCCGTGCGCTTGCTCAACGGAGCGCACGCGCACGATTCTAGTTCACCGAGGTGCAGTACATGCCGATCGACCCCTATGAAAATTGTCCGTGCGGCAGCGGCAAGAAGTTCAAGTGGTGCTGCCAGAAGGTCGCTAAGTTCGCCGAGCGGGCCGAACAGTTGATGAACGACGATCAGATCGCGGCCGCGATGCAATCGATCGACGAAGGGCTTGCGGTGGAGCCGTCCAACCTCTGGCTGCGGACCATTAAGGCCCGCATGTTGCTCAGCACGCACGATCACGACGCGGCCTATCCGCTGCTTGACGCGATCCTCGCGGACCATCCCGGCTACCGGCCGGTGCTGATGCTACGGATGCAGGATTTTCTGGCACACGGCATGGCGGCGGAGGCCGTGGCGACGTTGCAGGACATGATCGAAACGACGCCGGCCGCCGAGTCGGAGACCGTGGTCGGCTGGACGTTCGTGATGGGCCAGACGCTCGCGGACATCGGCCACGTCACGGCCGCCTTGCAACACCTGCGCGCCGCGTTTGCGGACGATCGCGCCAAGAAACAGGCGGCTCAGGAAATCGCCGAACTCGAAGGCAATCCGCATCTCGCGCCGTGGTTAAAGGAGACGATCGAGTTGCTGCCCGGGGCGAGCGACGGACCGGCCGCCGTCCGCTGGCGCGCGGCGCTCGACGCGGCCCGCGCCGGATGCTGGCGACGCGCGGCGACCATTTTCGATTCACTGGCCGCCGAGCAGCCGACTCTCGCAGCAGCCCACTTCAATCTCGGCGTCTGTCAGGCCTGGCTGGCGCAAATTGAAGCCGCGGCGGCGTCGTTTGAACGATACGCCAAACTTGAAACCGACCCGGAGTTGGCATTGGTCGCACTCGCGCTGGCCATGTGTCTGGAGCGACGCGAAAGTGAACAGAAAGTCGACGTCGTCCGAGTGACCTTTCCCATCCGCGGTCAGTCGCTGCTCATCCAGCGGCTCAAAGACAACCGGCGATTTCAAATCCGTGTGCTCGACGCGCACGAACAGGAGGCGGAGGAGGGGGTCAAAGACGAATTTTACCTGCTCGATAAGGATCGCGTGGACGACGCCGCGACGCTGACGATGGAGAACATGCCGATCATCGTCGGTTCGGTGCGGACTCGCGGCCCGATACTGGAGTTGCAGATTGCCGACCCGGCCGCTGACGACGATCCGCGGCAGCAATTGGTCGCGGACGCGGCGGGCGACGCCGTCGACGGCGCCGGCCCACGCGAACTCGTCGGCTCCATTCCGCTCAGCGTGCACCGCATGCAACGCATCTGGGGCACGCCGGCCAACGCGCGGCCCGACGCGGTCTTTCGGTTCCGACGACTGGCCAACGAAGAAGGATTCTTGGATGTCCTGCCGAACACGCCGTCCGGCTGGCTCAACAACATGACGCCGCTTGAAGCCGCACAATCGCCCGACCTCAAGCTGCACCTGCGCGCCATGGTGCTGCTGGACGAATACACGTCGGAGGCCGAGCAATTCGGCATCGACATGGACGTGCTGCGTGGCCGGCTCGGACTCGATCCGGAACCGACGTTCGCGGGCGATGACGTGGACGTAGAACGCCTGCCGCTGGCGCGGCTGCGACAAGTCAAGGCCGATACGCTGCCGACGCCGAGCGTGGTCGCCCTGTTCAACCGAGCGTTTCGTTTTATGCTGCCGCTCGCACTGCAAAACTCCGCGGCCACGCTGGCGTCGCGCCCGGCGGATCGTGATCAATTCGACTCGCGGCGAGTGTTCGCCTCGCTGATCGAGTCGGCGCGCATGCGCGTTGACCGCGCGGCGGCGCAGCAGTGGATCGACAAGGCCCGCCGCTTCGACGGCGACACCGGCCAGCCGCCGCGATTCGTCTGGGACGTCCTCGAATGGCAATTCTCATTCGAGTTTGACCCGCCCGAAGTGTCGGCACCGCGGCTCGCACAGTTATTGACCGGGGCCAAAACGAACCCGCAAGACATGAACGAGTTGATGGTCACGCTCACGCGCGTCGGGCTGGCTCAGTTTGTCCGATCGCAGGAGGAACCGGATAAGGTGTTCCTCGACGCGCGGGCGCTGGAGTATTTCATCGGCCGCTTCGGCACGCGCCAGCCCGGTTCGATTGAAGGCGGCCAAGCCGGCAAGATCTGGACGCCCGACTCCGACCGCGGCGGCGGGTCGCCAATCGTCCTGCCCGGACAACAGCCGCACGCGCCGGCGCGATCGAAACTCGTGTTGCCTGGATCGTAGTTTGTCGCCGAAGTTTGTCACCACTGAGTAACGCATCCATGCGCGAGATTTTGAAAACGCTAACCGACTCACTGAAGGCCGGCCGTGCGGTGGTCGCGTGCGGGCTGGTCGAAACGCGCGGCTCGACGCCGCAAAAGGCCGGCGCGTGGATGCTCGTGTTCGCCGATGGGTCGCAGTGCGGCACGCTCGGCGGCGGATGCGTCGAGGCCGAAGTGAAACAGCGGGCACTCGAATCGCTTAACGGCGGCCGGCCGGAACTCGCGACGTTTCAACTCGACGACAATTATGGTTGGGACGACGGCCTGATCTGCGGCGGCCGAATGCTCGTGCTGGTCGAGCCGCTGCGCGACACGGATGGGCTGGAGTATTTTGACGCGTTTCGCGAGTTGATCGAGCGCGGCGAGGGCTGCGCGGAGGCCGTGATCGTCGAGCCGGAGCGGCAGCCGGGCACGGCGGCCGGCAGTCGCGTGCTCTTTTCCGCCAGCGGCGAAATCGTCGGCCAACGGCGAATTGACGACGTGCCCGCGGCGATCGGCGAATTGTTGCCGAAACTTTCAGGTCGGCCGCGGCCGGCGACGCGCGGCGGTGTCGCGTTCTTGCCCGTGCTGCCGCGCGGCCGGCTGCTGGTTGTCGGTGCCGGGCACGTCGGCCAAGCCGTCGCGCAACTTGCCGCTCAGGCCGATTTCGACATCTGGGTCGTCGATGACCGCGAGCGCTACGCAAGTGCGACACGATTTCCGACAGCCGAACGGATCATCGTCGGTGACATCGGCCGCGTGCTGCCGGAGTTGGAGATCAACGATCGCACGTTTGCGATTATCGTCACGCGCGGGCACAGCCACGACGAAGAGGCACTCTTCCATCTCGCGCGCCGACCCGCGCGATACCTCGGCATGATTGGGTCGAAGCGAAAGATCCGGCTTATCTTCGACGACCTGCTCGCCGCCGGAATCCCCGCCGAGTTGCTGGACCGCGTGCACGCGCCGCTCGGCGTCGACATCGGCTCGCAGACAGTTCCCGAAATCGCCGTGTCGATCGTCGCCGAGTTGATCGCGCATCGCAACCTCGGCCGGTCGCCATTGCGTCCGACGATTTCGAAAGCGATGACAACGCTCGCCTCACAGCCATCCTGTTGCGAATCGACCCCCGTCTCCGACTGCTCAAACCCCTAACCCCTCTTCCGATGATCGTCGCCATCATTCCGGCCGCCGGCCGATCCGAACGAATGGGCCGGCCCAAGTTGCTTCTGCCGCTCGGCCCGCGCCGAGTCATTGAACACGTGCTCGACGCGATCGCCGCGTCGCGCATCGACCGAACCATCGTCGTCGTGCCGCCCGCCGCGGACGAACTCGCCGCGATTGCGCGAGCAGCCGGAGCCGACGTCGCACGTCTCGATCAACAAACTCCTGACATGCGATCCACGATCCTCCGCGGACTTGCTCACGCCGAGTCAATCTGCGGGCCGCGGCCGCCGGCAGCGTTCCTGCTGTCGCCCGCCGATCATCCGCTGCAGTCCCCGAAAATCATCGATGAACTCATCGCTCGATTCCGCGGTTCAGCCCAGTCCATTGTCATTCCGACGCACGGCGGCCGGCGCGGCCATCCGGTTCTGTTCTCATGGAAGCACGTGGCGGCGATTCGCGCGATCCCATTCGACCGTGGTCTGAATCAACTCGTGGCGGAGCTCGCCAAGGAAGTCGAAGAGTGCCCGTCCGACGATCCGCGCGTGGTCGAAGACATGGACACGCCGCATGATTACGAGCGAATGCTGCGCTCGTTCTCCGCCGGTAATTCTGTCCAGTGACGCGCGACATTTCCACCGCAGAGCTTGGCGGCAAGCAGTGCGAGGTCCGCTCGCCGGATGAGTTCGTCGAGCGTCGTCCGGTCATCCGGCGTAGACGATGCCACTCCGATGCTGCAGGTGATGCGGACATCGTGTCCTTCCAACTGAATCGGCCGTTCCGCAACGGCACGAAGCAGGCGCTCAGCCAGCACACTTGCGCTAGCGACGTTGCACGCTCGCGCAACCACGGCGAACTCGTCGCCCCCGAAACGGCAAACCGAGTCGCCTGCCCGCGTAGCAACTTGCATGCGCGCCACCAACTCACGCAGCGCCGTGTCGCCGGCGCGGTGCCCCCATCTGTCGTTGACCGGCTTGAAGTCGTCGAGGTCGAGCAACAGAAAACTAAGCGAGCCGCCAACGGTTCGGAGCAGTTCGATTTCGGTCCGCAACGCATCAACCAAATGGCGGCGACTGAAAGCGCCGGTAAGCGAGTCGGTGGAGGCGAGCTTCAGAAGTTCCCCGTGCGATTGCCACGCTCGCCGGCCCCTCCAATCGAAACGCAGCGCCGCGGATTCGATCGCGGCCGCGTGCTCTTCCATTTCGCGCACCAGCGTCGTTTGGCGACCCATCAGCTCGACGCATTCGCACAGTTCCGTGTCGCCAACTGTCGGCGGCAGCCATACGTCGACGTCGCAGCCGGGCGGCTCGGGCGCGAACCAGACGACTGCGGCGTGCGTGCTTACGCGCTCTAGTAGCGCATCCCGTGGCACATCGCACAGAACCACGACATCGCACAATTCCGGCAGGACACTTGGTGAGCTTGCGGCGAACTCGTGAATCTCGTGGCCGGCAAGTGCCAGCTTCAATTGCGCGCACCGCGCGGGATCGGAACAGTAGATCGCGACACGAAGCGGCTTTGACGCAAGACTTGGCATGTTACAGCAATCTCAATTCGGCCTCAGACCAGCGCGACTCTATCGGGCCTGGAAACGGGCGTCAACCACGGTTACAACCATGTGTCAGCGCGTCGCGCGGCGACGTGCGCGATCGGCGGATCCCTCGGAGAGCGGTCATGACCGGCGGCGAAATCTTGCTGGAGTGCTTGAAGGCAAAAGGCGTCCGAGCGATCTTCGGCATGCCGGGCACGCAAAACTTGGCGATCTATGACGCGATGCACCGCGCGGGCGCGGGAATCGCGCACTACCTCGTTCGCAATGAGCAGTCGGCGACCATGATGGCCGGCGGCTTCGCGCGGGCTACCGGCGAAATTGGCGTCGCACTGACCGTGCCCGGTCCGGGCGCGTCCAACGCATCGACAGGAATCGGCGACGCGTTCACCGATTGCCAGCCGGTGCTCTTGATCACAGGCGGTTTCGAGCGGTTTATGGACGGCCGGGACCGGAGCAAACTCTTCCACGGTCTCGATCAAGCGAGTTTCTTTCGGCCGATCGTGCGTTACTTCGGCTGCCCGCAATCGGCGGCGGAGATTCCCGAAATCGTGCAAGCGGCGTTCACGGCGATTTGGTCTGGCCGGCCGGGACCGGCCGTGCTGGAAATTCCGCCCGACGTTGCGGCCGAAGATGGCGGGCAGCCGATGATTCCCGCGCGGGTTGTGCCGCGAGTTGATCAGTTGCCGGATCGCGCGGCGGTTGCGCACGCCGCGTCATTGCTCAGCAGTTGTCAGCGGCCGGCGATTTTGGCGGGCGGCGACGTGGTCGCGTCGGACGCCGGCATAGCGCTCGAACAACTTGCCATGCGACTCGGCGCCCCGGTGGTTCTCACGCGGCTCGGCAAAGGCGCGATGCCGACGGACTCGCCTTTGAACTTCGGCAACACGCGGCACAAACGGGCCAAGGCCGTGCTCACTGCGGCCGACGCACTCGTCGCCGTCGGCGTGCGCTTCACCCAAATAGATACGGCCAATTGGCGAATGGCTGTGCCGCCGTGCCTGATCCAAATTGACCGCGACCCCACCGAGATCGGCCGCGAATTCCCCGTCACCGCCGGACTCGTTGGCGACCTCGCTCCATCGATCGCGTCGCTGCTTCAGACGCTCGGCGAGTCGCCCCACGCGGGCGGCTGGAACGAGCTGCTGCCGCAAATCCGCACGCAACACATTCGGCCGCCGGTTCCGGTGCTCGCCGATATTCGCCAGGTGCTGCCGCGCGACGGAATCCTCGTCTGCGACGTAACGTCACTGAGCTACCGCGCGTTCGACGAATACCCGATCTACGGCCCGCGCGACTTTTTGTACCCGTGCCACTACGTCACGATGGGTTACAGTCTACCGGCCGCGATTGGCGCGAAGGTCGCGTGTCCCGATCGGCCGGTGGTCGCGATGTGCGGCGACGGCGGCGTCGTCATGTCGATCGCTGAATTGGCGACGGCCGCGCAGTATGACATTGCCGTCGTCTTCGTCGTCGTTGCCGACAACGCCCTGATGGCCATCAAGGCATCGCAGCAGAAACTCTACGGCGGCCGATTGATCGACACCGAATTCCCGCCCCCCGATTTCGTCGCCTTGGCCCGCTCGCTCGGCATCGACGGCGTTCGAGCGGGCGACCTCGGCCACTTTCGCAAACTGCTGGCGGACGCGCTCGCCACGAACAAGCCTTCACTGATCGAAGTCCCGATGGCCGATCGCGCCGACGAGATCATGCAACAGATCCCTTGGCTGACCGGTGAATGACGTGAGCAGTTTCCACTCAGTCGCGAAACGGCCCGCGGCGTTCGCGGAGCAGCCGCACTACTTCTCGGTCGAGTCAGTCTCCTGCCGAACGTGCAGAACCTGGTCGGCGGCGACGGACTTCATCGGCTGCTTCGAGCCATCGGGCCAGACGATCACGAGTTCGTCGGCCTGTGTGGCGGCGCCGAGGCCGAACGTAATGATCTGTTCGGGCTGGCTCAAGTAGCTTCGGCCGCCCATGAGATCGTGGCGTTGGATCGTGTCACCGACTTTGATTTCGACGCGGGCGCCGATCGCGGAGCGATTCGAATTACGGCCGTCGCCTTCGACGCGGACGCGGAGCCAGTTATTCTTCTGGCCGTCGGCGTCGTTGCGGAGCAGCCGGGGCCGGCCGCCGTTTGACGTGACCAGCACGTCGAGGTCGCCGTCGCCGTCAATGTCGCCGTAGGCGGCACCGCGGCCGACGAGCGGCCGGAACAAGTCGGGGCCGGCGTGCGCCGCCCCAACCGGAACGAACACGACGCGGCCGTCGGAGCCGCAGTTCCACAGCAGTTGCGGCGGCTGCGCGTACGTCTGGCTCGCCTGCACCTTGTTGATCTCCTCTTCGAGGTGGCCGTTGGCGGTGAAGAGGTCGAGCCGGCCGTCGAGGTCGTAGTCGAAGAAGAACAGACCGAACTTGAGCCACGTCTGGCTCGGCGGCCCGACCCCCTCGGCCCGCGCCCGGTCGGCGAAGAAGAGTCGCTTCGATCGGTCGCCCTGGCTGACATAGAACGCCGTCATTTCGTTCGCGAAGTTGCCGATCGCGATGGCGAACTTGCCGTCGTCGCGGTACTCGGCGCAGTCGGCGCCCATCGCGCCGCGGGCCTTTCCGGTCTCGTCGAACGCGATCCCCGACTCGGCGCCGATCTCCTCGAATACGCCGCCGCCTTTGTTGTGAAACAAAAAGTTTTGCACTGTGTCGTTGGCCACGATCACGTCCATCCAGCCGTCGCGGTCAAGATCGCAGGCGACGACGCCGAGCGACTTGCCCATCGGTGAGCCGGTGTTCGGGTTCTTCTTTTGAATGCCGCTCTTTTCCGAAACGTCGGTGAAATTGCCCGCGCCGTCGCCGAGCAGGAGCTGGCAGAATGAACCTTCAAAATTGAGCGGCGGCCCGAACGCGCGGCCGAGGCCAAGTATCATGAATTTCTGATCGATGTCTACTTGCCGCGTCCATTTCACGTAGTTGCAAATGAACAGGTCGAGCTTGCCGTCGTTGTTGGCATCGAAGAACGCGGTGCCGGTGGACCAGCCCTTCTTCGCCGTCAAGTCGCCAACGGTCACGTCGCGAAATCGCTGGCCGCCTTCGTTGTGCAGCAGGCGATTGCCGTCCTGTTCGATCGCGGTCACAAACAGGTCGGGGAACCCGTCGTTGTCGTAGTCGCCAACGGCCACACCCATGCCGAAGATCGTAAGGTCGAGCCCCAACTCCGCGGAAACGTCGGTGAAACGGCCGTGCCCATCGTTCGCGTAGAGCACGATCGTTGGTGCGGGTCGCTCGGCGACCTTCGGGTCGTCCGGCCAGCGCCGCGAGTTGACGAATAGCAAATCCTGGTCGCCGTCGTTGTCGAAGTCGATGAACGCGCAGCCGCCGCCCATCGTCTCCGGCAAGAGCTTGAGGCCGAACGAGCCGTTTGTGTGGACGAATCGGATTCCCGCGTCGTCAGTGACGTCGACGAAACGCACGGCGGGCGGCGCCGCGTACTCGGGCATTTCCGGCGCGCGGGCCTGCGGTGCGGGCGACGCGTGCGTATTTGCCGGTCCACGCAGGAACAGGAAGTAGAATCCCACGCCGAGCGCGACGCAGCCGGCGACTAGGATGGCACCCGTGAGACCATTCAGTTTTTTCATAGCGATGAAGGTTCCCCTTTCAGGCGGATTCGGTGTCGTCAGCGACCGTCGCCAGAGCCGGTGGTCGGCGTCTCGCGACTCGTCGTCAGCCCCGGCGCGTTCTCGCGATGCAGCGAGTAGATGACCGTTGCCTGAGCCGCGTGATTGGCGGGCGGATTATTGAGCCGGTGGACGGCGACCTTTTCGCGCGCGTTGTCGTCGAGCTTGTAGATCTGGTGCAGCTCGCGGTGCAGCACGTGCCGCAGGCCGTCCGCAGCGCGGCGCAGCGACGCGTCGTCCGCCGCCGACCGGACCGAGTTCGTGCCGCTGAGCAGGTCTGCAAGCACGCTGACTCGCGAATCGAACGGATCGCGGGGACTCGCCAGAAACGCCGGTACGTCGCGAGCGAGCCGGTTCGCAGCAGACGCACGCGCGGCCGAGTCGCGACGAGCGTTGCTCAGTTCCGCAGCCTGCTTGCGCAGCGACGCGGCGTCAACGGCCGCGCGGCCGGATGCCCCGTCAGCGGCCGGGTCGCTCTTTGCCGCGGATTCATCTTGATCCGTTTCCGCGCCGGACGACTGCGCGAGGATTCCGAATATCTCCGACAAGTTCTTGTGCGCCTCGATATTCTCCGGATCGACCGCGAGCGTGCGTTCGAATGCCTCAATCGCCGAGCGATACCATCGTTCGCGCTCGGCCGCGCGCCGCGCGCCGCGTTCCTGCTCGGCCCGCTGCGCGCGCACCGTTCCGAGTTCGTTCCAGACAAAATAATCGCGGCGGAAGTCGAAGCCGCGGTTGGCAACGTGGCTGTGCATTTCGTCCGAAAGGATTTGCTCAAAGTTCGCGATCGCCTCGTCAAGCTGGCCGTTCTCCTTGTTGACCTGCCCGGTGAGCCACGCGATGACCCAGGGGGCGGCTGGCTTCACGTACTGGCTCGCCGCGCCCGGCAGTTGGCCCGGACCGGTGCCGGCCGTGGCGAACGGCAGCATGTCCGTGTTCTGAGCGGCGGCGTGAAGCGCGGCCACGGCGTCGGCGAGTCGCTTTTCGCGGAGATAGATTCGCGCGAGGTTCGCATGGCCTTCGCCCTGTCCGAGTTCGACGACCTTCTTGAACGCTTCCTCCGCCTGCCGCAATTCGCCCCTTTCCGAGCCGGACGCCGGCTCGCCATCGAGGACCAAGCCGCGAAAAACGCCGATACCGTAATCGTTCCAGCGCTGCCACTCCGGGATTTTCGACACGGCGTTTTCGACCTTCGCGTCGCTGCCCTCGACCGGCAGCGTGACCGAGTCTTCACACATTGTCGTGATCGGCAGATTCGGCGGCGGTACGCCCTCGTCGCGGAACACGTGCTCCATGTACTTGCGGTCGAATTTGCGATACTGAAGCTTCGCCGTGAGTTCGATCGGCTCGGTTGCGCCGCGGGGCACTTCGAGTGAATAGTGCACAACCTGCGCGGCGCCCGGCGGAATCTGGTGGTTGTACACGTTCGTGTAGATGTCTTGCGGATTGCGGCGGTCGATGCGCTTGCCGTCGCGGTCGATCACAAGTGCGTTCACGAAATGCGACCACGGATCGACCGTGCTAGATTCGTCGAGCGCCCCGGAGCGACCGACTTCGCGACCGCCCGAACGCACCTCGACATCGAGCCACAACTCGTTCGAATCCACCGTGCCTTGCGTGAATAAGTGGCCGACCTTGAGCGTGCGCAGCACGACTTCGACCAGGTACTTGCCGCCGGGCTTCAGCGCCGGCACGTCGGGCCGCAGCGGGGCGATCAATTTTCCGTCGATCGTGCCACCGTCGCGCAGCGCGAAAATGTCGAGTCGTACCTGGCCGTCTCGCAGAAAGTCCTCGTGAGCCTTGATGCTTGCCTTGTTCTTGCGCACCACCGGCCAGGTCGTCGGATCGGTTTCGTAGTCCTTGTCGCCTTTGAGCGCCTCCTGCAGCATCTCATAGTTTCGCAGGAACGGCAGCGCTGTGTTAGCGCCGAAGACAAAGTGGTTGTGAATCTTGCGCGAGCCCGATTGATCGAAATCGCGGGCGCCGAAATCGTTCGACGCCGCAAGCGGCATGTGACAGTCAGCGCAGCGGTCCTTCGCCTTGTCGGGATAGTAGAAGCTCCGCGCCCCGTGCCCCGAGACGCCGCTTAGCACAAACGGGTCGTAATGATTCTGCCCGCGCAGCCATTCCTTATAATGGTTCAACGCGAACGGCAAGCTGACCTTATGGCATGTCGAGCAGAATTCCTCCGATCGATGGAATGGTTTCAAAAAAGTCTTCTTGTGCATCGCCGGCTTGGCTTTGACCAGTTGGTTGTTGATCCATTGGAGGAACCCGCTTTCGCTGTATGCAAACGGATAATGCAGTGGCTCGTCGATCGTGTATGCTGCATTGCCGGTGACAGAGTCGATGTTCGTGATCGCGTGGCAGACCGTGCAGGTGATGCCAGCCTGCGTCGTCGGGTCGGACTTGTTTTTGATGTCATAGTCGGGCGAGTCGAATTGTCCGCTAAAGAACGGCACTGGATCATGGCACCCCGCGCACCAGCGCGACGCCTGCACGGTCTTATCGCGCTCCAGCCCGACGCGCCGCGTCTCGGACACGCTGAAGAGATACGGCTTGTTGTTGAACGAGCTGAAGTGGTGTACCGAGCTGTAATGTTGCTCGTACGCGTCCGGGTGACACTTCTGGCAGTAGTCGTCCATGAGCAGCGTTTGAGCGGGAATGAAGTTGCCAGTCGCCGTGCGGGCCGACGACGGGGCGAAATACCGCGCTCCCTCCTTCGGTCCGGTCGCGTACCAGAGCCGCGGGTCTTGATGGTGCAAAAAACCCATCGCGACCACGAACACGCCGACCGCGCCCGACCACACGCCGGCCCAGCGCCACTTGATGATCGGCCCGGCCATGCGGTGCGTCACGTAAAACGCGATCGCGAGCAGCGGGCAAATGACGTGTGCCCAGTACGCGACCGAGCGGGTCGGCTGATCCTTGATCTCAAACTTGAAATCGCCAATGCCGACGCGCATCAGCACGATGCCGCTGGCGATCAGCACGACGCTGACCGTGAGCAGTGCGACGCCGGCCCGCACCGCGCGGCGATTCGGCCGGTTGTACGACATTGCCAAGTGGGTGAACGCGAACACGAGAAACGGCAACAGCAGCCCCAGCCCGAGCACAAGGTGGAGCAAGAACATGAACATATAAAACTGGTTCTGGTACGCCTCGCCGAGCACCGTAATCGCGACCAGATATGCGCTGTTTGCGCCCAAGAGCGCGACGACGGCGAAGATCGCCGCGAGCAGAATCTTCAATCGCGGGCCGACCGCGGGCGTGTAAACGTGGCCGCGACGGTCCATAAGGGGTTGTGGGTCATTCATCGCAAGTGGCCTCTCAATCCCGTCACTCGTCAGTTGTCACTCGTCACTGGACTCTCCGGCTTTGTCGTGCTCTCGTCGTCTCTCGAAACTCCGTTCTCAACTTTGTTGCCGCCCTTCGCTTCATCGAGCATCATCATTACGAGCGTCTGCTCCAGCTCGCGCGGGCGGTAGCCAAATGGGCCGCGGCCGCCTTTGTAGGCAACTTTGCCGTCGCGGTCGATCAGGTAGAGCCGGTCCGGGAAGGCGCTGTACGCGCGGCCGACGCGGTCGTCGATCGAATCGACGAGCATCGGCATCGACATCTTGAGCGACTCGCAGCAGTGGACGGCAATCTTCGTGCGCTCGTCGGTTGATTTCGGTTGAGCGACCTTGATGCCAAACTTGTCGTTCGATTCCATGCTCCAGCCGTCCGAGGGATGTGCCTCGCGAATGTAGATGGAGTAAAAGTCCACGCGGTCGCGGTAACGGGCGAACATTTTGTCGAAGACCCCAGCCTGGGATCGAAACGGGCCTCAGGTGAAGCTGCCGAAGATCAGCACGACGGGCTTCTTGCCGCGCGATGCGGAGAGCGTTTCGGTCGATGAGCCGTGGTGCGTGGGCAACGTGAAGTCCGGCGCGAGATCGCCCAATTCCGGTCCGGCTTCGAGCCAGCCCATCTGGCCGGTCAAGAACATGCGGAGCATGTCGGCGGGCGTCGGCCCGCTCGACGGTGCTCGCGTGGCGGGCTTGCGCGATTCAGGATCATCGAGCGCCACGCGCAGATCTTCTGGCGTCAGGAATCCGAGGTCTTCGCCGTCGGCGTTCGCGAAGAATCCGGCGACTTCGTCGATCGTCACGCGGCCGTTCGAGTCCTTGTCGAGTTGATAGAAGACGTAGCTGGCCATCATGTTCGCGGGTCCGGCGGGTTCGACGGCTTCGAGGTCCGTGGCGGTGACGCGGCCGTCGAGGTCGCGGTCGAGTCGCGCGAACAATTGATCGGCCTTCGCGAGTTCCGGCAGCTCGGCGCGCACGACCGCGCCGTCCGTGTCCGCGTCAAACTGCGCGCGGAGCCAAGTGAAATCGAATCGCCTGTAACTCGGACGCCACCAGCCCATGCCCGGCCGCATCGCCTCGCCCTTGAGCACGGCGACCGCCATGTCGCCCCACTCTGGCCGCCGCTTCCAATCTTGCTCCAGCATCTGGCCGAACTGTTTCATGTGTTCCGGCGACAGGTTGCCGAGCAACTGCGCGGCGAGGTTGATCGACGTCAATTGTTCTTCGCGCGCTTCGGATACTGGCCGCGCTTCGTCGGCTGGTTTTTGCTTAGAGTCGCCGGCCGAGGCTTCCGCGTTGGACTGCGTTTGTTTTGCGGTGTCTTGTCGTGGCGGAGCTTCGCCGCGCGCCGCGGATTGTGAACCAAGCCCGACGAGGATTGCCGCGACGCAGTGGGAACAAAGCCTCCAGCGTCGCGCCAGTGCGAGCATTCGTCCGGCGATGGACCACTGACCTCTGACCTCTGACTTCTGACCTCTCATGATCTTCTATCCTCCTCGGCCCCCACTGGTTGATGACTCGTCGGTTCCATGTCTCTGCGTGGCAGACCCTCGGTTTTCCCGGCGGCCGTCAATTCGCGGTAGCCGGGATCTTCGAGTCCGAACGCGTCGGCGACACGATTGAAGAACGCGAACAGCGCTGTGATGTACACGGCCTCCGCGATCTGCGGATCGGTCCAACCCGCCGCACGCAGCCGGTCCGTGTCCGCGTCCGTAGCGCGGTACGCATGTTTCGTCAGCAATTCGACAAACTCCAACAACGTCCGCTCGCTTGGCGACACCGGCGCTGTGGCGAGGTCGCCATTTTCCAATGCCACGATCACCGCCGCGCCGCCCTCCTGCAACTGCAGGAAGAACGCGTGTGCGCCAATTCAGTACGGACACTGGTTCAAGCCCGACACGAACGTCGCGATCATCTCCTTCGTGCGCCGGTCCAAATGGCCGTCGGCAAAATGCACTCGATACGAAAACGCGATCACGTCGCGCAGAAAGTCCGGCCGCTGGCTGAAGCACTTCATGATCCCCGGCATCCTCGGCCGGCCGGGATGATCGCGTTTCCAAGCGGCGTAAACCTCGGCGATTTCGCCGGTGGCTTCGTCGTCTTCTATCCAAGCAATGCGCGGCATCAGCAACTCCTACAGGCAGAGCAAGAACGCAACGAGGTCTTCCTTTTCTTGCTTCGTGAGTTTCAGTTCGAGCACAATGTTGAAAAACTCAACGGCGTCGTGCAGAGTCAGGCAGCGGCCGTCGTGCAGGTAGGGCGGCGAGTCCTTGATGCCGCGGAGCGGGAACGTTTTGATCGGGCCTTCCGGGCGGCCGACGTAAAAGCGTTCCACTTGCAAATCGTGCAAGTAATCATCGACGAACGCCGGGCCGGCGTGGCACTTCACGCAATGCGCCTTGCCGTGAAACAACTCCTCGCCGCGCAGCTCGGCCGCGGTCGCCTTCGAGCGGTCGAGCGTCATCATTGGGGTCAGTTTCGGGGCCGGCGAGAAGTCGAGGATGGCGTTGAAGTCGCCCATGCGGTTGGTGATCTGCCGCTGCGCGCCGCGCGGGCCGATTGCCTGCATCAAACCGGGGTCGCCGTCGAAATATTCTTCGACTTCGGCGAAGTGATCCATGCTGCGGATCGACCGCTTCGATGAAAGTTGCATCAAGTCGAAGTTGCCGCGCATCGTCGGCGTGTCCGTGCGCAACCGCGCCTGGTTCGGCCGCGAGTCCGGGGCCAATTCGATCGCCCCGTTCGTGTGGCCGTTCACGTGGCACGAAAAACACCCCTCGCCCGCCGACGGCTCGTACGTCACGCGATGCTCGGTGTGATTGAACCACGTGGTCGGCGACGGCCGAAGCAACTCTTTCAAGCCTTCCATTTGCTCGGCGGTCAGCAGCCCGTTGAAGAGTTCGTAGTAGTTGGCGAAAGTCACTTCCATTCCGTGCGACACGTCGCCCAGTTCCTTGTGCGTGGTCAAGAACATCGGCGGCGGAAACTCGGGCAGGTACGCGTCGGGAATGTCGTGGTCCACGTCCATGCGTTCGTGCTCCGGGTGTGCCTTGGTCCACGAGGCGGGAAAGAGCATGTGGGCCGTGGTCTGGAGCGGATGTGCGAGCGGCTTGTACGGAAAGATGTCGGCCTTCCTTATTTCGGTCGGCGACAATTCGGCGAGTTGCTCGAACGATTTCGCTGACTTGGGCAACCGCGCGACCGGGCCGGCCATGATCGGCTTGCCGCCCGTCATCGTCGCGCTGGCGAGCGGCCGTTCGGAGAGATCGAAGCGGCCATTCATGTAGGTCGTCACGTCCGTCATGAGTTTCGGTTTTTGCTCGCGGCACATTTCGACCCATTCGTTCCACGGCATCGGCAGGTTCGGCGAACCCCACGAGTTGTCGCCGCGACCGGCGAAGCGCCACAGTTCGAGCGGCGTGCGCACGCCCGGCCCGCCCGGCGGATACTTCGGCAGCTTCGAGGCATGATTCTCGCCGAGTCCGTAGTCGCTCGGCGGCCGGTTGGATTTCGCCGGCGGACTCTGACGCATGTACGTGCCGCCGCCGTCGCCGGCGGTGTACGCCGCGCGTTTATCCGCGGGAGACTTTGCGGCGCCGGCGGCCGACGCTTTCTTGGCTTTGTCCTCTTGCGCCGCGCCGCGCTCGATGTTGCTCCCCAACACGAATCCCAGCACGGCCCCCAGTCCGATCAGCGCCAGAGATGGTCTCAACGGCAAGTTACTGGCTCGCATTCCGAACCTCCCTTCCACGGTGAAAACTCAGCGATGAAAATGACTCGCTCGATTCTGCCACAATGCGCCGCTGGCCGAAACCTGATTTGGCCAACCGGCCGATGCACGGCCGAACAACCGGACCGGCCGCGCTCCGCTGACTCCGGTCGGTTCACATGCCTTGCTGCTGTGTATAGTCCTGATCGCGGTAGACCCAAATCGGATCATCACCAACGACGACGTACGTCACCTCCTGCGCGGCGGCGTTTTCGAGTGTCAAACGCACGGCGAATTGCTTCGGGCCGTCGCTCGGCACATTGCCGGCGATTTCGTATTTCGCCAGTTTTTGGCCGCCGCGCCGCACCGAGTCCACGACTTCAACGGTCGTGCCGGCGACGTTGATTTGGCCCGGCGGTTCGCCGCGTTGCCAGGCCGCGAGGACCGCATCGAGCACGTCGCGCGCCTTGTTGTCGCTCGGCACAAACCGGCCCGACCCGCCGCTGCCGCCCGAACAACCAATCGACCCGGCAACCGACGTCGACAGCAGGATCATCCAAAGCGAAACTCGAATCCAATTCCACATCTTGAATCCCCCTTCAAGGATCAGCCGTGTGGCCGGTGCCTACCAACTGGTCATCAAGATCAACGAGGCAACTCGGCGCATCGCCGGGAACGTGCGAGTCACCGATCGCGCGTCCCGCGACCTCCGCGCTTGCTTCGTCGCGCTCGTATGCGTGTAGCCGCGACCAACGCCGGCTGCGCACCCAGTAAAACAGCACGGGCAGCAGCAGGTCGATGACCTCGTCGGCGATGAGAATGCCGCCGAGCACCGGGGCGGCCATTGGCCGAATCACTTCCGCGCCGGTGCCGGTCGCCCACAGCATCGGGGCCAGCCCGATGATCGTCGTGCCCTCGGTGAGCAATTTCGGACGCAGCCGGTGAACAGCGCCGTTCATGACCGCTTGCCGCAATTCTTCCAGCGAGATGTTTTTGAGGCCGCCCGCCCGCGCGACCGCGTCGCGCAAATACACCAGCATGATGATGCCGGTCGCCGTCGCCATGCCGAAGCACGCGATGTAGCCCACGCCGACCGTCACCGAGAGTTTGTAGCCGAACAGCCATTGAAAGAATACGCCGCCCGCCAACGCGCCGGGCACAGCGAGCATCATGAGCAGCGCGTCGGCGAAGTCGTGATACGTCAAGAACAAGATCAGCAGAATCACGCCCACGACGGCCGGTGCGATCAGCCAAAGCGTCCGCGCGGCGCGCACCTCGTGCTCGAATTGTCCGGCCCATTCAACGTAAACGCCTTCGGGCAGTTTCACTTTTTCGGCGACGACCGCCCGCGCTTCGTTCACGAACTCGACCAGCCCGCGGTCACGCACGCTGAGTCGCACGTAATTGCGCAACAGGCCGTTCTCGCTTTTGATCGTCGCCGGCCCTTCGGTGATTCGGACGTCTGCGACGGTGTCGAGCGGAACGTGCGGCGCGGCGGCCGCGCGAGTGTCCAGCGCGCTTGCGTCACGAGAATCGTGTGCGACGGGCACGAGAAGATTCTTCACGGCCTCGTCGTCCTGCCGCCAGTTACGGGCGTAGCGCACTCGAACCGGATGGCGTTCGCGGCCTTCGACGGTCGTCGTGACAATTCTGCCGCCCACCGCGGTTTCGATTACCTCGTTGATGTCGGCCACGCGCACGCCGGCCAGCGCGGCACGCTCGCGGTCCGGGCGGATTTCCAAATAGCCCTTGCCGCGAATCGGGTCGGCAATCACGTCGGCCGCGCCGGGCACGCGCTTCACGACCGCCGCAATTTCTTCCGACACGCGAACGACTTCGTCGAGGTTGCGGCCGAGCACTCGCACGCCGACCGGCGTATTCACGCCCGTGGCGAGCATGTCCACGCGGTTTTGAATCGGCTTGGTCCAAACGTTGGCCCAGCCGGGCATCTGCACGGCACGGTCGAGTTCCCCACCGAACGCCGTGAACTCACGGCGGTCCTTCGGCCAAAGCAGCAACCGCGCGGCGAATGCCCGCGCCAGTTCGTCGCGGAGTTCATCGACAACCGGCAGCGGGTCAGGCAGCGGCGTTGCGCCGGCCGATTGGCCATGATGGCCCGGTCGCGGCACGACGCTTGAGGCCGCACTCGTCACGAGCGGCGGCTTCTTTCGCTTCTCGATCGCCGCGGCCACGCCGGCGTGAACGACGGTCGTTCGGCGAAGCAATTCGTCCGCGACGATTCGCGTGAACGCAGTCGCCGCGCGCTCGTGCAAGTCCGCATTCAACTCACGGATGTGTTCGCGCCAGAGCGCGAGTCGCCGGTGTTCGACGGCATCGCGAACCCGTTCGGCGAGCGTCGCGGTGGTCGATCCGGCGAGTTCCCGCGCGATGCCGGCGACCCGTGCCAGCACGCCGTCCTCGGCACGCAGCAGGTCGCCGTCCTGTTCCGCGAATTCGAGCCGCGCGAGCGCGTCAGCCGTGTGCCGGACGAGCGACGAAACGTCGTCCATCGCCGGGGACGCGGCGAGGCGCCCGGCCACGTCCGCGAGATCGTTGGGCAAAAGTAGCGCAAGGTCACTCGGCGCCGGCCGTCTCGCGAGACGCCCCGTGTTGGCAATTGCCGCGACCGTCCGCTCGACCGCGAATTGAACGAGCTGCCGGCCAAGCTCCTCGTCGAATTGCCGATTCTTGAGATAGGCAACCTCGCGCATCAGCGAGTCAAAGGAATCGAGCGCGGCCGCGGCCGTTTCATCGACCAGGACCGTTCGCTCAGCCGCGTCATCCGGCGCGCGGGCCACGCCGCGAGCGACGAGGGCGTCGAGCACGGCCCGCGTCTGTCGTTCGGCATCCGCTCGGCGCAATGCCCGCTTCGGCCACAACTCGGCCGGCCGAAAGCTCACCATCGTCTCGATCATGTCGAGCGGCGCCGGATCAGTTGACGTTTCGGCGCGCCCGGCCTTGCCGACAACCATCTCCACTTCCGGGAAGCGGCACAGCACCATGTCGCGAGCTTTCAGGTCGTCGCCCGACTGAGTGATCGACGCGCACGGCACGGTGAGCGGCATGTCCATGATCATGCCTTCATCGAGCGGCGTCATGAACTCGCGACCGAGCGGCTGCATCGTTTGATTCGCGATGAGCGCAATCACGACCAGGCTGGCGACCGACGCGGCGGCCCACAGCCAGCTTCGCGTCTGCTCGCCGGCCCGCCGGCGATTCGCATGACTCCGATCATTCGACAAGGCACGTCCGCGAACCGCCGTGGCCAAACCGCACGCGACCACGCCGACAAAAACGGCGGCCAAGAACAACCAGTGCACGCCGAGCGGCGCCAGCCCGACCACCAGCGTCACGCTCAGGAACCAAACGAGCGGCGCGGGCCGGTCGAGCAGGTAGTCCAGCACCGGCCGGTACACATCGATGACACTGCGCACCAGCCAACTGTCTCGCTCCGCGCGGAGCCGGCCCTTGATCAGCACCGTGCAGAGCGCGGGCACGAGAGTGATGGCGAGCACCGCGACCGCGATTAGTGCGAACGATTTCGTGAACGCGAGCGGCCGAAACATCTTGCCCTCCATGCCGCCCAGTGCGAACACCGGAATGAACGACACCAGCATGATGAGCACGGAAAAGAAGATCGGCCGGCCGACTTGCCGGCACGCGGGCAGCACCAGCTCGCGAATGTCGCCCTGCACCGGCCGGTCGCCGAATCGGCCACGCAGGTGAAACATTACGTTTTCGGCCATGACGATCGAAGAATCGACCAATACGCCGATCGAGATGGCGATGCCGGCAAGCGACATGATGTTCGTCTGAATATCGGCAACGCCAAGCCGCCGCAGCGTCCACATCGTCGCGAACGACGCGAGCGTCGCGAGTGGCAAAGTGATCGCGATGATGAACGACGTGCGCAAATGCATCAGCACGATCACGACGCAAATCGTCGCCGTGACGATCGCTTCGACCAGCGTCGTCGTCACGGTGCGGATTGCCCCTTCGATGAGCGGCCGGCGGTCGTAGAACGGCACGATGCGCACGCCCGGCGGAAGTCCGGCGCGCAGCTTTTCGAGCTTCTGCTCAATGCGTCGCGTGATCTCGAGCGGGTTTTCGCCGGCCCGCATGAGCACAACGCCGCCCGTCACCTCGTTGCCGTCTTTCTCGAGCACGCCGCGCCGCGGGCCGCTGCCGAGCGACACCGTGGCAACGTCGGAGACATGGAGCGGGAGTGAGTGGTGAGCGGTGAGTGGTGAGTGCGTCGTCTCAGTTGCCGGCTCGCGCGGCGACGGCAACACCGTTTGCTCGATGTCGCGAATGATTTGCCGCGGATCGGATGCACCGGTCGCGCCTTCGTCCGTTTCACGATTCGCGCCGAGCCAACCGATGCCCCGCACGATGTACTCGGCATTCGTCTGTTCGATCACGTGTCCGCCGACGGCGGCGTTCGATTGCGACACGGCGCGCGTGACCGCCGCGAGCGTCACGCCGTGCTCGCGCAACCGATTCGGGTCCACATCGATCTGATACTCGATCGGTCGCCCGCCGACGCTCGCCACCTCCGCCACGCCCTGCACGGAACTCAATTGGCCGCGGACGTACCAATCTTGGATCGCCCGCAGGCGGCCGAGGTCATAGCCGGCTCCTTCGATCGTGTACCAAAAAATCTGACCCGTCGCGAGCGCGTCCGGTGCGAGTTCGGGAACGACGCCAGCCGGAACCAAGTTGGCGGCTCCCGAAAGTCGCTCGGCCACGCGCTGCCGCGCAGTCGCGAAGCCCACCGAGTCCTCGAAGATCAGATTGATCATCGAGAAGTTGAAGTCGCTGGACGAGCGAACGACTCGCACGCCAGCCAGCCCTTGCAGATCGACTGAGAGCGGATACGTGATTTGGTTTTCAATTTCCGGCGGGCTGTGTCCCATCCATTCGGTGAAGACGACAACCTGGTTTTCGGACAGATCCGGGATCGCGTCCACGGGCGTCTGAAAGAGCGCGAAGACGCCCCAACACGCCAGCACCAGACCGGCGCCGATCACCAGCGTGCGATTGCGAATCGAAAACTCAATGACGCGATTAATCATGGTGCCCATCAATGACGAACGCCGAAACACGAATGTCCAAAGAATGACGAAGGTCGAATGACGAAGGGCGAGTGCCAATCGGCGCCGAAACGTGCGACGCGAATTGGGTGAATTCGACATTCGTGATTCGGCATTCTTTCGTCATTTGGAATTCGACATTCGTCATTTCCTTGCCTCCGTTGCACCGAAGTAACCGACGCCGACGCTCGGATTCAGCCGCGATTCGGCGTCGAGCAGGAACGCGCCGGCCGTGGCCACGCGCTGGCCCGCTTCGATGCCCTTGATCACGGGGAAAAAGTCGCCGGCGCAGCGCGGGCCCAAGACGACTTCCACGCCGTCGAACAGGCCCGGCCCGCGCTCGACGAACACGACCCTGCGAGCACCCGTGTCCACGACGGCCGACTGCGGGACCGCCAACACCTGCCCGGCCGGCGTGAACGTGATCACGCGCGGCAGCAGTTTCATGCCCTCGCACTCCTTGCACGAGCCGCCCGGCGTTTCGCCCACGACCTTCGGGTGCATCGGACACCACCATTGCATCCGCTGGTTATCGGCGAGCGCGCGGCGTTCGAGTTCGTTCTTGCCGAGCGGGCATTGGCCCGGTTTCGCGCGAAGAATGTCGGGGTGCTCCGGGCAAACGAACGCTTCGCGGAATTCGCTGAGCGCGCGTGGCGACGAATTCGGCATCGAGCGAAACGGCTCGATCTGCGACGCGGGAATCTCGATTCGCACGGCGACGAACATGCCCGGCCGCAGTTCGCGGTTCGGGTCGGCGACTTCAAGTTGCACCGCGAATGACCGTTCGCCCGGCGTGACTTCGTCCGCGATCGACGTCAATCGGCCCGCAAATGGCGCGTGACCGGCGAACGCCTCGCTCGTCACTTGCGCCGTCAGCCCGTTCGCGAGCCACGCGATATCTCGCTCGAAAACCGCCGCGTCGATGCTTGCAGTTGTGGTGCGAACATTTTCGCCGCCGGTCGTTACAGGCGACTGCTCCGTTGCGTCGTATCGAATTGGTTCAGCCGCGACGTGGCCAACGGTCGTCACCTCGCGCACGAGAGGCTCGTAACCGATGGCCGAAGTCTTGATGCCTGCGAGTTGCACGCGATACGGTGAGAGCTGCATGCGGGCGACGACGCCGTGCGGCAATTGGACCATTTCGCCTTTCTTGCGTCGCACGAGCGCCATGTTGCAGATGCCGCACTTACCCGACCAATCGGACACGACGCCGGGGTCCATCGGGCAGAAATACTCCGTGTCGAGCGACACGGCCGCGTTTGCGGCGGGCACCGGCGCAATCCGCGTCAGACGATCCCAGTAGTTTCGCAGCACGTGCCAATTCCCGACGATGACGAACGCCACGACAAAAACAGCGATGAACCGCAGACGCACTTGCACGACGCGCAGCGCGAGACGGACGCGCTGCCACGCCGTCTTGGCCGCGGGATGAATTTCTCGCGTTCGGAACAATTCAAGGTCAGTCGTTGCCATCGACCGGTCCTATTCTTTCTGTTGCTTTTTCTCGGCGGCAGCTTCGTCAGGCATCGGGTGTTCCCAGTGCGCCATCATTTCGTAATCGTCTTCATGAAGCACCCACAGCGGGTCCACGCCCAGCACGACAAATCGCGCCTGCCGCACTTCGGCCGGGTTCGCAAGTTTCAGCCGCACGGCGAAACAGCGCGGCGCGTTACTCGGCACTTCGCCGAGAATCTCGAAGCTGTCCAATTCCTGCCCCGCGCGGCGGTGCGAATCGACTACCTGCACGGCGGGCGACGACGAAGCAACCTCGCCGGGCGGCTCGCCGGCCTGCCACGCCTCGAGCGCGGCCTCCAGCGCGCTTCGCGCATTCGCCGGAGCCGGCACGAACCGCCGCGCATCGGCGAGCGAGCGGTCGCACCCGGCGCTTGCCACCGCGAGCAGTGCGAACAAAAAATCAAATCGTGAAATCGGACTAAACGAACAAGTCATCGTGCCGCCCGACTAATACTGATTGTTCGAGACCACTTCTTCACCGCGCCGCGTGCCGATCGCTCGCCAAATCACCAGGTCCACGCTTGAACTGACGAAGCGAACCTGGCCGTCGCACATGAGCACATTCACGCCGCCGGAGTGGAGACTGGACGGCGGCACTTGCATCGCCATGTTCGTCATCGTGCCGGGGAAGCCGGTGCCGCCGCAGGTCAGCGTATTCGGCGGCGACACGTGGTTGTACAGCGTGCAACAGTTTTCACCCATGACCCAGCTATAGCCGTACTTGCTCGTCAGCGGCGTCGCGGTCGTCGCGTTGGTGTTGCTGCAGGTTCGAAACGTCGCGTCGAGCGAAGTCTGATGAGGCATGACGAACATGTCGGTCCGCGGATTCGGCTTTCCCTCGCCGCGCAGCTTTTCGCTAAACATCGCGGTGTTGGCCGTTCCGTCAAGGATGTCGGCGGGTCGAACTTTGCTGAGGTAGTAGAGCACGCCGGTCTGTGTTTCCAGCGGACTGTTGTCCGAGGCGGCGCCGGGCGCGTCACTTCGATCGCACAACCAGCCGCCTTGATTCGCCACGTAGTTGTTCTGGCCAGGCCAGTCACCCGTGACGATCGCTGGGTCCGACGGGCAGAGGAAAAGCTCGATCGGCGTGCGGCACTCCGCGGCGTTGACCCGTCCGGGATTTTGGTACGCCGGCATGAACGCGATCACGCCGCCCATGCCTGGCGTCTCCGGCGGGAAGCTAAAGTTGATGTTGTTGTACAGGTGCGCGTACTCCAACTCCGGCAAAATCAGCGACTGCGTGGACCAGCGCGGGTACACCGGAACGCCCGGCAACACCGCGCGGTAGTCCAGCCCCTTGCCGAACGGGAACACCTGATGCGTCGCTTGGTAGTTGTGTAGCGCCAGACCGATTTGCTTCAAGTTACTTCGGCACTGGGTCCGCCTCGCTGCCTCGCGGGCCATTTGCACCGCGGGCAACAAGAGCGCGATGAGAACCGCAATGATCGCAATGACGACCAAAAGTTCGATCAGCGTGAAGCCACTCTGTCGCGTTTTCATGTCACACCTCCGTTTGAAAAATGGATTGAATGAACAATGAATCATGAATCTCATGGGATCGGTCCCTCCGGAAGAATCAACTCGTTGACCTTGTTTGCGGCGATTTCTGGCGGCGTGCCGGAGTCCCAGCCGGACGGCGCGGATTTGCCGGTCCGATACAGGGACTCCATCGGCTGCCAGACGACGTCCACGCGGTCGGTGAAAAGATCGCCGATCAAAAGATCGGTCACCGTCCCTTGCAAGTTCGGGAACTTGCGAACGAACTGACCGAAGCTGAAGCCGTCGTAGTACTCGCACACGAGCCGGCGCATGCGGTCCACGCCTTGATTGAAGGGCAGTCCCCAATTGCCGAGTTGGGCGGCGGAGAGGTCGTCGCGTTCGATCCCTTCGACGATCGCGTCGGCGGCCATCTCGCCAGACCGCAGCGCCAAGAGCACTCCGGACGAATACAGCGGATCGAGGAACCCGAACGCGTCGCCGACAAGCACCCAGCCGTCGCCGGCGACTTCCGTCGAACGGTACGAGTAGTCCTTGGTGGCAAAGTAGCCCGTGACGCGGCGGCCGCGCGACACGCGATCTTTGACCGCCGGGCAGCGGTCCACTTCCTCGTTGTACGTCTGCTCGTGGCTGCCGCGGCCCTTGAAGAGATAATCGAATGGCCCGACGACGCCGACGCTTACCCGATCGTTGTGCTGCGGGATGTACCAAAACCACCCCTGCTTGTTGGGTGTTTGGATGACGAGCGTCGCCCCTTCGTCCCGACCGGTGTCGCGGTACGCGCCCTGCCAGTACGTCCAAATCGCTCCCTTGTTGAGCACCGGGTCCCAGACGCGCAGCTTGAACTTGTTTTGCAACAGGCCGCTCTGCCCGCTCGCATCCACGACCACCTTCGCTCGCACTTCGCGGCGCGAGCCGTCCTCCAACTGAACGCGAACTCCGACCGCACGCTCCCCTTCGAACACCACGTCGAGCACGCGAACGCCTTCATGGACCTCAACGCCGTGCTCGCGAGCGTTGTTAAGCATCATCAGGTCGAACTCGCTGCGCACGACTTGCCAAGTCTGCGAACACTCGTGCGGCTTGTTGTCCCAAAAGTAGAACGGCGCCGAGAGCTTGCCGTCGGCGCTGACGAATTGCACGCTGTACTTCTTGACGAAGTGGCTGTCTTGCATCTTGGGCAACATGCCGAGCCGTTTCAGCACCCAGTACGTTTCAGGAATGAGCGATTCGCCGATGTGGAAGCGCGGGAAGTGCTCGCGCTCAAACAACACAACGCGATGGCCGCGCTGAGCGATGAGCGTTGACGTCGTCGCGCCGGCGGGGCCACCGCCGATGACTACGACGTCCGGACTTCCGCGATCTTTTTCGGCATCGACCATTGCTTGCTCCTGAACGTGAAATACTAGAACATCCGGTCGCGCGGCGCGGCCGCGCGCGAGGATGACGAGCGTGGCGAATGACGCCGTGCATTGAAACATCGCAGTTTGGCACGAACGTGTTCGGAAGGCTTGCGCACGTTTCGACTCGACGATGCAGCGCCTGAGGCGAACACGAGCGCATTCAACCGCAACGGCTCTTCAGCCGCCGGCACGTTGGTCCGGCACGACGATGATTGCGTGCCACGCGCGAAATGAAATCAGCGCGACCGAGGCGGGTGCTCGATGCGAGTGATCGGCGGTTCTGGCAGGAGTGCGTCGAACGAAGCCGGGCACTTCGTCGACTCGGGACAGATTCGGTCGCCAATCGCCGTCAATAATGCCCAGTCGGTCACGACCGACGGCGTAACAATCGGTGGAGCAACCGGAGCCGGAATTCGGTTCGAGCAACTCGGCCCGACACACGGCCGCTTGCCCTCGATCGGCAAATGATCGGCCGAGTAATTCAGCCCGATGAACTGAATGGAATCTGTTGACGCAACGGAATGATTTCCGCGAAGCGGGCGGCCAACGACGACATAGTCGCCGCATTCGGCGTGAGCGGCGGGTGCGAAAACCGCCGTTACGACGAGCGCCGCCGCGGCGCTGAACAGCAGCCGCAACACAAGATGGATGCCAAGTCGCCTCATGAACTCACGCCGGGTCGCGATGAATGATTGAGACCCAAAATTGCAAGCGTCGCCAAGCGAGGCCCGCTCAACGAAGCATTGCAGTACCTACGCTACAGTCCCGACATGGTTCGGTCAAGTTGTTCGGTGGTACACTTTTCGTCTCCAGCGGGGCTCGACGGCCGAATCCTCCATTGCGACCGGCGTCGTTCACCAGCACATTTCCGCATCGGAAAAACAGCAGGCCTGCATCCCGAATTCCGCGTCCTCGGCTAAGATGTTGACCATGACGGCAAGTGCGGATCAACCCTTGTCTGGCGTGCGGGTGCTCGACCTGTCGCGCGTGCTCGCCGGGCCGGTCTGTTCGATGGTGCTGGCGGATTTGGGGGCCGATGTGATCAAAGTCGAACGGCCCGGCCGCGGCGACGACACGCGCGAGTGGGGGCCGCCGTTTATCGAGCGGCCCGTGCAACTCGCGGGCATGAGCGCATACTTCGCGGCGGTGAATCGCAACAAACGATCGCTCACGCTCGACATGGCCCGGCCGGCGGGCCGCGAGGTGCTCGATAAAGTCATCGCACGCAGCGACGTGTTGCTCGAAAATTTTCTGCCGCCGAGCGCCGCGAAGCTGCGATTGACCCCCGCGGACCTGCACGCGATCAACCCGCGACTCGTCGTCTGTTCGATTTCCGGTTTTGGCCGCACGGGGCCGTGGGCCGAATCGCCCGGCTACGATTTCGTCGTGCAGGCGCTGTCCGGCCTGATGTCGATCACCGGCGACGCGCACGGCGAGCCGATGAAGATCGGTGTCGCGCTTACCGACGTGCTCACCGGACTGTACGCGGCCATCTCCGTGCTGGCGGCGCTTAGGGGTCGAGAGTCGCGAGTCGCGAGTCGAGAGCCAGAAAGGCAGAAATCCGGCTCTGAGCCCTCGACTCTCGACTCTCGACCTTTCATCCACATCGACCTCTCGCTGCTCGACTGCACGCTCGCGTCGCTGGTGAACGTGGCCCAGGCGTTTCTCATCACCGGCCAGCGGCCGGCCCGATACGGCAACGCGCATCCGCAGATCGTGCCGTACGAGTGTTTCGCCAGTGCGGATGGGCACATGGTGCTCGCCGTAGGCAACGACGATCAGTGGCGGCGTTTTTGTGCAGCGGCGGGGCAAGGCGACCTCGCGGCCGACGCGCGGTTCTCGACGAATCCGCTGCGGGTCAAGAATCGTCAGGAATTAATCGACGTGCTCCGGCCGCTGTTTCAAACTCGCGCGAACGACGAGTGGATCGCGTGCTTGGCGGCGGCGGACGTGCCGCACGCGCCCGTGCTGCCGCTTGACCAGGCGTTCGAGTTGCCGCAGGTGCAGGCGCGGGAAATGGTCGTGCAGGCGGACGGCCTCAAGCTCGTTGCGAGTCCGATCAAGTGGTCGGGCCGCGAGCTGCCGCCGCCGAACCCGCCGCCGCGCCTCGGCGAACACACGCACGAAATACTTCGTGAGTTGGGGATTGTTGACGAGCACATCGCTCGGTTGCGCGACGCGGGGGTAATTTGATGTTTCGCACGCGCCTCAATCCGACGAAGCCGCCCGCCGCGCACCGCGCGGTGCTGGAGCACGTCGGCGCTGGCTGTCGCGAATTCCGCGCGGCGGCCGAGGCCGGACGAATTCAGCCGCACAACGTCGACCAAGCGCGAGAGATTCTTAGCAGGCACCGCGTCTTCAGCGTCGGCGTGCCGGTCGAGTTCGGCGGAGCGGGGAATCAGCCGTTGCTCGTCGCGCTGGCCGCGGAACGGCTCGGGCGCGAGGGGCCGACGGCGCTGTTCGCGCTGCTGGCGCACCTGCCCGCCGCCGTCACCGTCGCGCACCGCGGCACGCTGGAACAGAAAGAGCAGTATCTGCGCGCCGCAGCGGCTGGAACGGGCCTCTCAGGCGCGACGCTACGTGAGATGGAATCGACCGCCGCCGAATCGACCGCGTACGACAACGCCAGCCGGCACGCCGACGAATCAATCCTCCCGACCGACGCCGTTCTGACTTACCGACTGGCGCGGGCCGCGGGGTCGATCGGAAGGCTCGCCGATTGCATCGAGGTCCTGGCCGAGTTCACCGCTGCAAGAATTCAGCAGGAAGACGTGGTGGAAGGGAACTTCCCAATCGACCGCTTCTTTGCTGAGGCGGCGACCGATCTTGAGGCCGCGCGGGCGATTACCTACGCCGCCGCGGAACTCAAAGCAGAATTCGACGCAAGGCCCACCAGCGAACATCTGAAACTGGAAGCGAGCACACTCGTCAACGAGGCGTACTTCTTCGCGGATAAGGCCCTAGACCGCATGCTCGCCCGCGCGGCCGAAACGCCGCTGGACCGCGACAGCCGCATCTTGGACCACCTGCCGCCGCGGCATGAGTTGACGTGGCCCGTCGAAGCGATCCTCGATGAAGGACCGCCGTCGATGGAGAACGAGATTGCACGCTACTACTTGGTTCTGTAGTTCAGCCCACCAGCGCCCCGGCGATGTTCGCCGTCATATACGAAGCCAGCGTGCCGCCGATCATCGCCCGCAGGCCGAGCCGGGCGAGATCCGCGCGGCGACTCGGCACCAGGCTGCCGATGCCGCCAATCTGAATCGCGATCGACGCGAAGTTCGCGAACCCACACAGCGCGTAGGTCGTGATCATGGCCGACCGCTCCGACAAATGGCCCGCCTTGTACTCCGTTGCCAAATCGATGTAGCCGAAGAACTCGTTGAGGATCGTGCGCTTGCCGAGGATCGCGCCGACCGTCGCCGACTCGTCGGGCGGCACGCCCATCGCCAGCGCCAGCGGCCGCATCGCGAAACCGAAGATCCGCTCCAGCGTCAAATCGTCGATGTGAAACTGAGCGCCGACGACGCGGAGCACGGAATTGACGAGATAGACCAACGCGGTGAACGCGATCAGCATGGCCATGACGTTCAGTGCCAGCTTGAGCCCGTCGGCCGCGCCGATGCAAATCGCGTCGAGCAGGTTGCTCCCCTCGCGTTCCACGCGCACGCGCACCGCGCCGCGCGTCTCGGACTGCTCCAATTCGGGCACCATGATCTTGGCGATCACGAGCGACGCCGGGGCCGACATGATGCTCGCGGCCAGCAAGTCGCCCGGCCCGCGATCGAACCCGGCGGCCACGAGCATCCCGGCGTACGCCGCCATCACGCCCCCGGCGATCGTCGCCATGCCGCCGGTCATCAGGGCCATGATCTCCGATTGCGTCATGCGCGGCAGGTACGGCTTGATCACCAGCGGCGCCTCGGTCTGCCCGACGAACACATTCGCCGCGGCCGCCAGCGATTCCGAGCCGCTCGTGCCCAACACGACCTGCATGATCTTGGCCATCGCCCACACGACCCACTGCATCACGCCGACGTAGTACAGCGCGGACATCAGCGCCGACACCAGAATGATCGTGCCCGTAACGTGAATAAAAAAAACGAAGCCGTACTTTTCAGCGTCCCCCATCGCCGGCCCCAGCACCTCCGGCTGCGCCAGCGCGCCGAAGATGAGCCGCGTCCCTTCCTTGCTCGCGTCGAGCACGAACTGAATCGCGCGGCCCGCCCCGTCGAAAAACCCGCGCCCGGCCTCGGTCTTCAACACGATCCACGCGAACGCGAATTGCAGCAGCACGCCCTTCGCCACCAGCCCCCACGGCACTCGGCGGCGGTTCGTCGAACACGCCCACGCCAGGCCGAGCATGACGAGCAATCCCGACAGGCTGACAATTGAATAGAGCACGGCTGATCCTCGAACGTGCGTCGCAAGGTACGCGACGGGCGAGGAGTCGGCAAGAGATGCGTGGTAAGTGCGCCGACCGTTCTGCGAGCTCGGGCGAGTACGTGTCCCGGCGATGAGAGCCAAAGCCGGACTACATGATTCCTCGCACAATCGCTCCGCGGCCCCATGTCACTCCCCCGCGCGCCGGGTCGCATGTCTTTACACGCGTTAGCGGCTGCTTAGAATTGGCCACTCGTTGTGTGCCGTTCGTCAGGCTTTAGCCTGACCCGCCGCCGGTTTAGGAGCAGTCAGGCGAAAGCCTGACTAAAGGAATGGCAGCGAGATCGTTCGAGAAATCGGAGCGGCTGCGGAAGCTGCCGCCGTACTTGTTCGCGGAGATCGACAAGAAGAAGAAGGCGGCGATCGCGGCGGGGCGAGACATTATCAACCTCGGCGTCGGCGACCCGGATCGGCCGACGCCGCTGCCGATCATTCGCAGTCTTCAGAAGCACGTCGAGCACGCGCCGTTTCATCAGTACGCGCTCGATCAGGGGGCGCCGGAGTTTCGCCGGGCCGTGGCCGCGTTTTTTAAGAAGCGGTACGGCGTCGAAGTGAACGCGGACAACGAGGTGATTGGACTGATCGGCTCGAAGGAGGGCATCGCGCACTTGCCGCTTGGCGTGCTGAACCCCGGCGACGTGTCGCTCGTGCCCGACCCGTGCTATCCGGTGTACCGCACGTTCAGTTGGTTCTCCGGCGCCGAGACGCACCTGATGCCGCTGCGGGCCGAGAACAATTTCCTGCCGGACCTGGACGCGATCCCGGCCGACGTGTGGCGGCGGGCGCGGCTGATGTTCCTGAATTACCCGAACAATCCGACGGCCGCCGTGGCGTCGCGGGCGTTCTTCGAGCGGGTCGTCGGGCTGGCACGCGAGCACGGATTCGTGATCGCACAGGACGCGGCCTACGCCGAGATGTACTACGACGAGCCGCCGCCGTCGATCCTCGAAATACCCGGCGCGAAAGAGGTCGCCGTCGAGTTGCACTCGTTCTCGAAGACGTTCAACATGACCGGCTGGCGGCTCGGGTTCGCGGTCGGCAGTGCGCCGATCGTCGCCGCGCTCGCGCAGGTGAAGGCGAACTGCGACTCGGGCATCTTCACGGCGATTCAATTCGCCGGCATCACCGCGCTGGAACAATACGACGAGCTGACGCGGCCGATCCGCCAGTTGTATCGCGAACGGCGCGACACGCTGGTGAGCGGCCTGCGTTCCATCGGCTGGACCGTGCCGACGCCGCCGGCGACGTTCTACGTTTGGATTCCGTGCCCGGCCGGCTTTACTTCCACGGAACTTTGCACGAAGCTACTCGACGAGGCCGACATCGTCACGACGCCGGGCGTTGGATTCGGCTCGACCGCGGACGGATTCATTCGCATGGCCCTGACGGTCGAGACGCCGCGGATCAAAGAGGCGGTCGCGCGGATTGGCAGCTTGAAACTACCACCAGGTTGAACCGTTGAACAGTCAACAGTTCAACGGTCAAACGGTTCAACGCAATGGCCACGTGTCACATCGGACTGGGTAGCAACCTCGGCAACCGCCGTGCGAATCTGGTCGCGGCGGTTGAGTTGCTCAATCGACTGCCGGGCACGCAGGTGCGTCGCGTGAGTTCATTTGTGGAGACGACGCCGGTCGGCGGGCCGGCCGATCAGGGGCCGTTTCTCAATGCCGCGGCCGAGCTGGATACGATGCTGACTCCGCGCGTACTGCTGGAGCGGCTGCACGAGATTGAGACGCGGCTCGGCCGGGCACGCAGCGAGCGCTGGGGGCCGCGGGCGATCGACCTCGACATTCTGCTGTGGGGCGGCGAGTGGGTACTCGAGCCGGACCTGGAGATTCCGCACCCGCGCATGCACTTCCGCCGATTCGTGCTGGAGCCGCTGGTGGAGATCGCGGCCGACGTGCGGCACCCCGCGGGGTGGACCGTGGCGGAGCGCTGGGAGCGACTCAACGAATGGCCGCACTATCTGGCCATCACCGGGCCGCTGGGCGCGGGCAAGACGACACTGGCGAAACAGCTCGCGGCGCGGTTGAAGGGCGAATTGGTCGCGGAGGAATTTGACTCGGCGCAACTCGGCCGGCTGTACGCGGGCGATCGATCGGTGGGCGAGCCGGTGCAGGATTTCTTTCTGGCCAGCCGCACGAAACTGCTCAGCCCGGACCGCTGGACCAACACACTGCCGGCGTGGCTGGTGAGCGATTTCTGGTTCGCGCAGTCGCTGGCCTATGCCGAAGTGCAGCTTGATGCCGCGTCGCTCGACGCGCACCGGGCGGCTGTGGCGCGGGCGGCGTCGAACGTGATTGAGCCGTCGCTCGTCGTGTGGCTCGACGCCCCGTCGGAAGAACTCGAATCGCGAGTTCGCGAGCGCGGCCGCGGTTTTGAATCGCCCGTGAGCCAGGACTTTCTGACGCAGCTCCGAGCCGGCTATGAACGTGCCCTCACCGGCCCCGCCGCCCCGCCACTCTATCGGCCGCAGGCGACGACGATCGACGGCCTGCTCGACGAGTTGCTCGCGGTCGCGGCGGCGATTGCAGGATAAGCGCGGCAAGCCAACGCGAGCGGCTGGATCGGACCTTCATGTCAACAATTCCGCAAATCGTTCGCTCGGTCGCAGAAGTTCGGTCCACCGTCGGGTCGGCCCGCGCGGCCGGCGCGACGATCGGACTGGTGCCGACGATGGGCGCGCTGCACGAAGGGCACTTGAGTTTGATCCGCCGCGCGCGGGCGGAGACGGGATTCGTGGTGGTTTCAATCTTCGTGAATCCGGCTCAGTTTGGCCCGTACGAGGACCTGTCGCGCTATCCGCGGCCGTTTGACGACGACGTGCGGCAGTGTCGCGCGTCAGGCGTTGACCTCGTGTTTGCGCCCGAGCCGGGGACGATTTATCCACCGGGTTTTTCGAGCTTCGTCACGGTCGAAGGGCTGAGCGATCGGCTGGAAGGCGTGTTTCGGCCGGGTCACTTTCGCGGGGTCGCGACGGTTGTGCTGAAACTTTTCAACATCGTCGCGCCGGACATCGCCTATTTTGGCCAAAAGGACGCGCAGCAATCGCGTGTTATTCAGCGGATGGTCGGCGACCTCGATTTGCCGGTCACAGTCCGCGTTTGCCCGACGGTGCGCGAGCCCGACGGACTGGCGATGAGTTCGCGAAACGTTTACTTGAATCCGGACGAACGCAAGCGTGCGTTGTCGCTGTCGCGCAGTCTGCGCGCCGCGGCGGACGCGATCGCCGCCGGCGATCGCGACGCGAATTCGGTTCGACAGAAAATGCGGGCAGTGCTAGAATCCGCGCCGGTGGTCGTGGACTACGCGGAACTCGTGGACCCGGCTACGTTCGAGCCTATCACGAGAATTACCGGAACCGTGTTGTCAGTCGTCGCCGCTCGCGTGGACGCGACGCGACTGATCGACAACCTGCCGATCGAACTGCCGAAGGGGTTTGTCTTTAGTCTTTAATTAAATGCGTCAGATTCTTGTCGAAATCCCCGTCTACTTGCTGGCCATCGGCGCGCTGGCGATCGGCGCCGGAATGCTTTTTTACGGACTGGTGCGCCGGCAGAAAGACACGGCGGTCTTTGGTACGGCGGTCGCCGGCGCCGCGCTGCTCGCGTCGCTTTTCTATTGGCCGAAGTTGGTCGAAGGTACGCTGCCGATCTTCGGTTTCGGCTCGATGCTGTTCGTGGCGTTTCTCGCGGCCAATTGGGTCGGTACACGCGCGGCGCGACGCGACGGCATGGACCCCGAGCCGCTCGTGGACATGGGCTTGTGGATTTTCATCTGGGGCATCATCGGTGCGCGGCTGCTGTTCATGATCCGCAATCCCGATCAGTTCGACGGGCCGCTGGCGTTTCTGATGATTTGGCAAGGCGGCATTGTGTTTTACGGCGGCGTCGTCGCGGGCTTGCTGGTGTTTTTGTACTACTCGCGGCGGCACAAGCTGCCGCCGTTTCGCGTGCTCGACGTGTACGCCCCGGCGCTCGCGGTCGGCATCGCAGTCGGCCGGATCGGATGCCTGCTCAATGGTTGTTGTTGGGGCGAGCCGAGCGACGTGCCGTGGGCGATCAAGTTTCCGTACGGCTCGATTCCGCACTTGGAACAGCTCGATCAATTTCCGGCTCGCGTCAGTCTTGGATTTCACATTTCGCACCGCGAGAATTCCGAACCGATCGTTGATTCGGTCGATGACGGGTCGTGGGCCGACGCGGCGGGGTTGAAGGGCGGCGACACGGTGCGGCGAGTCAACAATCGCGAGGTGGTTCGCGCCGAGCGCGGCCGCGAATTTCGCGACGGCCCGGCGCTGCTCGGCCGGCTCCGGCTTTTGCGGCCGGGCAGCCCGATTGAACTCGAAGTCGATCGCCGCGGCCGCATCATGACCGTTGCCGGCACGTTCACGCCCGAGCCGCCGCACAGCCTGACGGTGCATCCGACGCAGATTTATCTGGCGATCTCCGGTTTCGGGCTGCTCGCGCTGACGCTCGCCTACTTCCCGCACCGCCGCCGGCCGGGCGAGGTCATGGCCCTGATGATGCTCGGCTATTCCGTGACGCGGTTCGCGATCGAATTCTTGCGCGACGACGAGCCACTTGGGGCAAACGGGCTGACGATTTCGCAAAACATCAGCATCGCGCTTTTCGTAGGCGGTCTCGTCTTTTGGTTCTGGCTGCGCCACTTGCCTGCCGTGAATGACGCGCTGCCAGCCCGCACTTGAACGTGGCGTGTGTGCACGCGCGCCGCACATTTTCGCGCGCACCGGCGCCGGCGAATTCACCAGAAGATTCTCGACTTGCACGCCTGCGCCAATTAGAATTCACCATCGGTGAGCGCCGGAGCCGAGCGGCGAGGCAATTCTCGCGACCCGATTTGAGGTTCGATCATGGGCTTTTTTGGTTTTGGTGGGAAGGAAAGCAACATCGTCGTTGTGATGTTCGAGGGCCCCGGCCGCCTGCGCCTGAACGGCAATCGCAAGAAGGGCAAGGAGGTCGAGTCGGTCAAGAAGAACGCGTCTGCTCACGACCGCACCGTCTGCTGGATTGAATTCTCGCAGACCGGCATGCGATTGGACGAGGCGGTCGGACCGGCGGCGGCTAAGGTCGGTGCCGATGAAGCGAAGCGGCTGCTCAAAGATCTGCCGCTAACGACCGCGTGCAAGGAAATGCTCCGCGAACTCGAGGGCGGCCAGGACCGCTCCGCCAAGATTCTCGCCTGGCAGGATCCCAACGCGACCGCAAAGCCGAAATGACGATCAACTCACGCGGAGAAGTTCCTTCACGACCCCGGCCAAGACTGCCGGATCGCGCGACTCCAACACGTGATCGATGCGCGACTGCGGCAGGCCCACCTTCTCGAGCGCCGCGGCCGCCTGTTCCCAGAGCCGATCCTTCTTCTTGCCCTCGGCCAGGTACAGGTCGCTCACGAGTTCGGCAAGCCGCTGCTCGGCGATGCGGTCCGCGTTCTTGTAGTAGCGCTGGATGATCTTCTGCTGGTGCGGCGTGTGGTTGGTCATAGTTTCGCCCCCGATCGAATTCGATTCTCAACACCGCGGTGCCGACGCTTCGCCGTTGTCTCGCTCCACGTCACAGCAACAATTCGCGTGCCGGCAACCGCCCCTCGGCCGGCATCATAGCGAAGCTGAAAAATTGCAAAAGGGCAGATCGGGCTTCCACAATTCCGAGCAAGTCTCGTATAATACCGCTCAATTCGGCAGCAATTGGCTGCCGGCCGAAATGGAAAGTCTGCGGCTGCCACGATGACCTCGTTCTCGGTTCTGGCCTCTGATTCACCAACTCTGATCTCCTGCCCGAGAGAGTCGCACCGACGCTGCAGCGCCGGGATTGATTTGAAGCCAACGGAGCCAGCGGTCACGTGGGCGGTTTTTCCCGGTGAAAGCGCGAAGGCGCACAAGTGAATTGAACGGGGCATTCGCACTGGGCGGGTGCCCGAGATTCGTTGGTCAGGTGTACGGGTGGGACAAGTATGAGCAAGAACATCTACGT